>Ga0209376_1000069_pt1 | contig 104058 bp, 104 predicted proteins | sample GraSoiAngelo_134_FD_185891 | JGI IMG/M metagenome (GOLD analysis project Ga0209376, IMG submission 185891) | Grasslands soil microbial communities from the Angelo Coastal Reserve, California, USA - 14_0929_05_30cm (SPAdes) (version 2) | ecosystem: Environmental > Terrestrial > Soil >... | reverse complement strand
CCATCTCGAAATGGCCGATGAGCTCGTCGATCCGCCGACGGCGCTCGGCCTTCGGGACGTTCCAGATGAGACCGTAAATGTCCATGCTGGTCTCGACGTTCAGCCCCTGATCGAAGCTGTCCTGTTGCTGGACGACACCGATCTGCGCCCGAATCTTGCGACCTTCGGTCTTCAGGTCATGTCCGAGCACGGTCGCGCGGCCCGAGGTCGGGGGGAGGAGGGTCGTGAGCATCTTGATCGTCGTGGTCTTCCCGGCGCCGTTTGGACCGAGGAATCCGAACACCTCGGAGCGGGCGATGTCGAACGAGACGCGATCGACCGCGACCTTGTCGCCGAAGTGCCGCGACAATTCATCGACGCGGACGACCTGCTCACGGACCATGACCGATGAACCTCGCTCGTTTGACTCCAGAAACTCAGGTGTCCCCGCTACCGGGACTCAGGCACCCAGGCGGGCGCCTACTCCTTCCGTGCCTCTTTAGCCTTCGGGCGCAGCTCCCGGCTCCCGCACTTGCGACAACGGGTCGCGCGCATCGCGTTCCGAGCGTAGCACTGCATGCAGATCATCTTGAAGAGTCGGCGTCGCTCGGCCTCGGGAAAGCGGGCCATTGCCGCGGCGAACCGGCGGCGGCTTATGAAGGCTTCGCCAGTGGCACGTTAGTGCCGGGCAAGCGCAGCTTCGCGATTTCGGTTGCTAGACGGAGGAACGCATCCTCCACGTTCTGCCCGCTTTTCGCGGACGTCAGGAGATACGTGCAGCCGAAGGTACTCGCCATCTCCGCGAGCTCGGCGACGCCGAACTGCGCCTCCGCGGTAAGATCGGCCTTGTTCGCGACGAGCACCACGGGGACCTTGCCCGCGACGCCCTCCACGGCTTCGATCCATCCCGTCAGGACCGGCAACGTGTTGCGTCGCGTCAAGTCAGCCACCGCGAGAATTCCCTGTGCGCCGTTGAAAAACGAGTCGCCCAGCAGTTGTCGAAACCCGACATGCCCGATGATGTCCCATATCGCCATGTGGATGTCGACCTGTGCGTGCCGCTCCGGTACCTCGACCCGCATCGTCTTCTTTTCCACCTTCGCCCCCAGGGTCCGGATGTACTTGTCGTCGAACTGGTCGAGGACGTACCGCCGAATGAGAGACGATTTCCCGACGCCACGTTCCCCAACGAGGCAGATTTTCGATTTGAGCAGATAGGGTTCGGTCATCGTGGTCTTCCGGACGGCAGTCCCGAGCTTCTGTCCTTCGGGACTTAATCCTTCCTGACTCGTTCTCCGAATTGAGTCCGATAGCGGATCCTTACGGTGCGTTCACCGGTTCCGTCATTGGGAGCCCGGATCCCGAGCGTCGTCAGCGCGTCCGAATTTGAGGTCGCGGGGCCCGAGCGAGAAAGCGGGACCCGGCCCGCGCAATTTGGCAGCCGAGGCAGCCAGGATGAAACCCGCGCTCAAGCGACCCGGATGCGTACCGCGCGTAGGATTCCGGGCGGAACGGCGGCTTGCCGAGGCGCACGTTGACGGCGTCGTGGAGCCCTTGCATCCAGACCGTCATCTCGGGTCGGCACCGGGCGCACGGCCAGCCGTCGGCCATGCGATGGAGCGACTTCCAGAGACTCCGCCCGAAGCGGATCTTGATAGCCAGCGCTACCGACCGCTTGCCGAATGCGGCACCCGGTGCGACGGTACGAACGGATTCGCTGGCATTCGCCGTGCTCTTCCTCTCCCGCAACGCGGCCGATATCCCATCATTCTTGATAAGGAAACCGACGTGCCCTTTCGTTCATCGCGAAAAAGGACCACTCACGGCTACGGAAACCCCGCTCAAGTAGGTTGGACAACAACTGTTTTTGCGACCGTCGCGATTCGAGAGGTGTGAAGAAACGGAAGGAGCGGCCTCCTAAGGATTCTCGACCCAAGGAGAAGCGCTTCCGCCATGGCGGGCGAAAGGGCCGGCGATCCCCGCGCGAGCGCAACCGCTCGCGTTGAACCGCTCCACGAGTGCATCGCCCGACGGCGGCTCCCGGCCACCACGGCATCTTCATTCGCAGCGAAAACGCCAAATGAATCCTCGGAGTACCGGCCTCGAAACCGATGGAGAAGACCGAGATTCCGAAAGGAGGTGCGCACGTCGAGCCCGGAGAACACCTCTCGGCCTCGACCCTGTTGACGGGGGAATCTTTCTGGGACGAGGCGACGTTCCATGAGGAACTCGAGCGGTTCTACTTTCGCAGCTGGCTGAACGTCGGTCGCTCGGACCAAATCCCGAACCCGGGAGATTTTTTCGTGCGGGAAATCGGGAACGAGTCGCTTCTATTCATTCGGGGGGAAGACCGCGAGATCCGCGGATTCTACAACGTGTGCCGGCACCGAGGGACGCGAATCGTCGGCGTGGCCGAGGGCCAAAAGCTCGGATCCCTCGTCTGTCCGTACCATGCATGGACCTATTCAGTTGAAGGAAAGCTCGTCGGCGCTCCCCATACGGAGCCACTTGTCGATTTCCGGAGAGAGGATTACGGCCTTCACTCATTCCGGACCGGCACATGGGGCGGATTCGTCTGGGCGAACCTGGACGATCTGGCATCCGACCTCCCCGAAGAAATGGGGGAGTTCTTCTCCCGGTTCCGGAGGTTCGCGTTCGAGGATCTCCGCCTCGGGGCCCGAAAGACCTACGAGGTCGAGGCAAACTGGAAAATCCTCGGGGAGAACTATTCCGAGTGCTACCACTGCGCCCCGATCCACCCGGACCTGAACCGGATCACGCATTACACGTCCGGGGCCTACACAGCGTATCTTACGCGGGAACCGCGAGCCCCCAATTTCAACGGCGGCTTCATGGAGTTCTCGAAGGACTACACCTCGATGGTTTGGTCCGGCTACACGAAGCGACCGCCGCTCAAGGGGATGACGGAGGAAGACCGGCACCGTGTCGACTACTACTTTGTCATCCCGCACATGTTCTTCAGCCTTCACCCGGACTATCTCATGGTCCATCGACTCTGGCCCCGAAGCCCGACTCACACGACCATCGAATGCGATTGGTACTTCGACGCGGACGTGATGAAGCAGCCAGACTTCGACCCCAGCGACGCAGTGGACCTCTGGGATCTGATCAATCGCCAGGATTGGTCCGTCTGTGAACGAACGCAGAAAGGCACCCACTCGCGGGCTTGGAAAGGAGGTCGATTCAGCGCTCAGGAGTCACAAGTCCACGATTTCGAGAGGTATGTCGCGAAACGGATGAGGGAGCGCATCGACGCGAAGCGCGCGCCGCGCCGCCAGCGCCGGACTCGTGGACGTCAAGGAAGCCGCCATCGACCCGGGTGAATTCGATTTTCTCGGGGATCGCCGGTCTTCCCGCGAGTTTATGTGTTCCGCAGGATTCGGTCTCTCTTGGAGCAACGCGGGCGGCTGCGATGACCTTCGACTACGACTTCAGGATGCAGATCGGTACGCCGAGGCCGGTCGTTTTTGAGCGATTGCTTCGGATTGAGCACCTCTCGCGGTGGTTCTGCGGTTGGTGCCGGATTGACCCGAAAGTCGGCGGCGCGTTCAAGTTTGGCGGGGAAACCTGCATCATCCCGCCCGAGGGGCGATCGTGGGACACGACGATCGGGGAAGGCGAAGTCCTGAGGCGGTTTGCCTTCACATGGCCGATCCGAGCGTCGAAGACGCGCGTGTCGTACGAGCTCGAAGACGGACCGAGCGACACGGCTCTGCTCCGGGTGCAGCATCTGGGTGTCCCGTTCCAAGACACGACGTGTGGGAGCGTCCAAGACGCGTGGCGAATGTGCCTTGGAAACCTCAAGTCAATCGCGGAGGGTCGGACCGACAGCGTCCGGCCGGACCACTCCCCGGTGACCGGCACCGAGCTGCGCCTGACGGTCCTGATCGAAGCGAAGCCGTCGAAGGTGTTCGGCGCGTTCGCCGATCCTGCCCAGCTCGACAACTGGTCCACGGGCGGTCTGCCTCGCGGCACCGCAACGGTGGAACCGCGGCCGGGCGGGACCTATTCATTCGGCTGGGAGGCTGGGCCCATCCAGGTGACAGAGTGGAAGACCGATCAGGACATCGTGCTCCGTTGGTCCCGGCGTGCATCCAGTTTCGTCATCAAGTTCGACTTCGAGGAGAAGGCGAGCGGCACTGCGATCTATTTCTCCCTGGCGGGGTTCGCCGCGGAAGACGCAGAGGACATCGTGCGTCAGCGTGGGCGATGGTCGGAACTCTTCGTTTGCCTGAAGAACTTCCTCGAGAGCGGGAGTTCCGGATTCCTGAATTCGTACGAGGACCAGGTGCGCAAGGCCTGACTCATGCGGACCGCAGTTCGGACCAGTCCTCGAGGACCGCCATCGCGGCGTTGTGGCCGGCCGCTCCCATCACCCCGCCGCCCGGATGCGCCCCAGCTCCGCACAGGTACAGCCCTCGGACCGGGGTGCGATACGACGACCATCCCGGGACCGGGCGGAACGAGAACATCTGGTACGGCAAGATGGCGCCGTGGAACACGTCGCCCCGCGTGAGGCCATACTCCTGTTCCATCGTGAGGGGAGAGCGCCAGTGCATCGCCACGACCGCTCGGCGGATGTTCGGCGCGTACTGCTCGAGAAGCTCGACGATCCGGTCCGCAAACACCCTCGCTTCGGTGTCCCAAGATCCGCTCGCGAGATCGAATGGCGCGAACTTCGCGGAGACCGTCAGGCTATGCATCCCGGGCGGTGCGACCGTCGGGTCGTTGGCCGACTCGATCACGAGTTCCAGAAACGGTTCTCGCGACGGGTGGCCCCGTTTCGCGTCGTCGTAGGCCCGCTCGAGGTAGTCCATCGAGGGCGCCAGGTCGATGATCGTCTTGTGGTGCGGCTGAGCCGTCTTGCCGGGAACGGCACGGAAGTCCGGGAGCTCGCGGAGCGCAAGATTCAGCTTGAACGAAGAGGATTCGAAACGAATCCGCGAAATCGCGCGGACGAACTCCACGGGCAGGTCCTCCGAGCGCAGGAGGCGGAGGAAGGTCCGTTTCGGATCCGCGTTGCTGAGGACCGCGCGCGCGTCCACTTGCGTCCCGTCGGCCAACAGGACCCCGACCGTTCGTCCGTCCCGCGTGAGGATTCGTGCGACGTCGGCATTCGTCCGAATCTGGGCCCCGTAGTGGCGGGCGGCTCGCGCGATCGCCTCGGAAATCCCTCCCATCCCGCCGCGAGACCAACCCCACACTCCGTTCACGCCGCCGATGTTCCCGAGGGTATGGTGGCCCAACACGAATGCAGTCCCGGGGGTCCGAGGCCCCGCCATCGTCCCCGCAACCGCGCTCGTGGCGAGAGATGCCTTCACCTCGTCGGACTCGAAGAACTCGTCGAGCATGTCCGCGATCGACGTGAAGATGATCCGTCGAAGGAAGTCTTCCGCCTCCGGTGTGCGGACGAACGATGCGAGGTCCGCGAGCGACACGGGCGGCGCGAGCAACGTCGGCTCGACCAGTTCCGCGAACCCGTCCCAAAAACGCGAGTACCGGGGCCATGCCGCGGCATCTTTCTTCGAGAACTTCGCCATCTCCTTCCGATTCCAATCTTCTTCGTTCCGATAGAGCAAGAAACGCCCGTCCGGGAAGGGCTGGAAGAGGGAAGGATCATAGGCGTGCTCCTCGAGGCCGAACAATGAGAGGTCGAGGTCGGCCTTGATTTCGGGACGCAAGAGGCCGCATGTGTAGGCGAGCGTCGAGGCGCGGAACCCGGGGTGAATTTCCTCCGTGACGCACGCGCCGCCCACGATGGAGCGACGTTCAAGGACCAGGACCCGGAGGCCCGCCTTCGCGAGATACGCGGCGGCGACGAGTCCGTTGTGACCGCCCCCGACGATGACCGCGTCCATCGACGCCATTGGCGCCGACCGTAACCGCGGGCTCGATAAAGGGATTGCCGCGAGGTTCAGGCCTTCTTTCTCGCCGGTTCGAAGAACGGTCTCTCCACGACCGTCGCGGGCGCCCGATGCCGTTCCCACTCGATGGCCACTTCGATCTCGATGCGCGTGCCGGGCCGCGAATACGGCGCGGCGACGGTGGCAATCGCGATGTACCGCTTCAAGAGCGGCGACCAGCAACCGCTCGTGGCCCAACCGATCTGGCGGTAGCCCGAGTACAATGGCACCTTCTCGCGCCAAGGCTCGGCGGGCGGCTGGGGGGGAAGCCCCATGTCCCAGTAGAAACGCTCCACCGTTTGCCAGTCAATTTCCAGGCCGACCGTTCGCCGTGACGGACCGCGTCGCTGTTCCTCGAGGAGCGCCTTCCTCCCGATGAACGGACCTTTGCCCCCCGCGATGGTCCAGTCCAGGCTGAGCTCCAACGGCGAATACATTTGCGCGTCGATGATTGCTTTCCGCGAGGGCATATACTCGACCTCCGCCAGAATGAGCCCCGCTTCGATCCGAGCGATGTCGAGTGCGAGCATCCCCGCGGGTGTGATGTCGTGTCCCCGGCCCTTCTCCAGGACGGCGTCCCACAGCGCCTCGGCCCGTTCGCGCTCGACCCAGATCTCGTATCCGAGATCGCCGGTGTATCCGGTCCGGGAGATGTGGACCGGAATCCCATCGAACTTCGTCCGTACGAATCGAAAGTACTTCAGTTTCTGCACCGCGCCATCCGCTCCTTCGAGCAAGATCGCCCGCGACGAAGGGCCTTGGAGGGCTAACGCCCCGATGTCCTCGGAGACGTCTTTCACTTCGACGTCGAGGCCCATCCCGGCGTCTTGAAGCCATTTCAGATTCGGCTCGGCGGACGTCATGCGGAAGGAACCATCCCCGAAGTTCCAGAGTGTGCCGTCGTCGACCGTCTTGCCGCGTTCATCGCACCATGGCGTGTAGTAAATCTGTCCTTTCGCGAGTTTCGATGCATCACGGGTGACGACCTTGTTCACGAGGTGAAGCGCATCCTTCCCGGTGATGAGGTACTTGTAAAGGGGCGATACATCGAGCAATCCCGCGGAGTGGCGAATCGCGTAATACTCCATCTCCGGGACGAGGGAGTACGACGAGGCTGCAAGGTATCCGGCCCATCCTCGCCACTCCCAGCTGTCGCACATCGCCGAGGTTCGCGAATGAAACGGTGAACCGCGTCGCACGATTCCTCCTCCGAGCGGACGCGGACCGCGAATAAACGATATAAACGGTTCCCTCAGCGAGCAATCCAATCTGAGGCCAACGCGCGGAACACAGATGGCCCCTTCTTCGCGGCGGTACTGATATGTCAGCTAGCGATCATGGGACTCCCGGATGGAGGACCTCGAGAGACGACGGTTCAGAGACTTTGTGGCACTCGCGATTCCCGCAATCTGGCTATCGGCAAGCCCCTTTCTTTTGATAGCATTTGGAGCGGATCTTCCGATTGCAGTGGGGGCCGCGGTCTTCGCGGCCACCTTCGTACACGCCGCTTACCTGGCCCGCCCGAGGCCGATGGACCGACGCGTCCTTCGACCCATCATGATCGGATCGCTACTCCTTGCCGCCGCAACGATTGCTCCAAGGCTCATCGCTTTCGTCACGAACGACACGTACCTCGACGTCGGCGTCAGCGTGAGTATCCTAATCGTTACGGTCCTTGTTGTTCGATCACAAGTTCTGAAGGTTATCGGATCGCCGCCTAGGCCCCCGCACGTGGGAGAGTGGCCAATCGTTAGCGGAGGACCACAAGACACGAGAGAATTGGGAGGATCCGCGGGGATCGCCTTCGTGCACACTGTCTATGGGGCTTTCTTGGCGGAGCTCGGACTAAGACTTTCGACCGGCGCGTTGGCGATTCTCGCAGCAGAAGTTCTAGTGCTGGTCATGCTGGTCGTCACATTAGCCTACGTACGGTTTTCGACAGGAATCAACGGACATGCTAGGAACCGGATCGCGGGAGTGGGGAGGAGCCAACTGCTCCTCATCTCGTGGGGTCTGTTTGGATATCTAGCGTTCCTCGTCGCGGTTGGCTCGGCACTTTCGCCGCCAGCGCTTGCGGAATCGACGCTGGGGTTCTTCGCGATCTTGTTCATCCTCGCGGCCGCGTTCCTACGGTCCCGAAGATGGAATCCTCACCATCGTGAGTAGAAGCCATTTGTGCAATCCGTTTGATTCAGTTTGCGGTCTCCGACAAACGATATAACCCCGCGCTCGTTACCCCGCGCGGCCCGCCGCGCCCGCGGAGAATTGCCGACGCGACGCGCCTTGAATGAGGTCGGCATCGTGGCGCGAGCGTATGACGCCATTGTCATCGGAGGGGGCCACAACGGCCTCACGACGGCGGCGTATCTCGCCCAGGCCGGCAAGAAGGTGCTCGTCCTCGAACGCCGGCATGTCCTCGGAGGCGCAGCGGTCACGGAGGAAGTGTACCCGGGATTCAAGTTCACGGTTTGCTCGTACGTGTGCAGCCTCCTCCGCCCGCAGATCATCCGGGATCTCGATCTCCCGTCGCACGGCTTTGAGGTCATCCCGCAAGAATCGAGCTTCATGCCACTGCCCGACGGCCGCTACCTATTCTATCGCGGGGACGAAGAGGACACGTTCCAAGCGGTGGCGAAATTCTCGCGCCGCGACGCGGAGGCCATGCCGCGATTCGGTCGACTCATGGCCCGCATGGCGAAGTTCATCGCACCGACCCTCACGATGACGCCGCCGGATATCGGCTCCCTGAATCCCTCGGAGCTGAGGAAGCTCTTCGCACTGAACAAACAGGTCCAGACGCTGACGGAGGCCGAGCTGTACACATTCGCGCGGCTCATGACGATGAGCGCGGCGGACTACCTCGATGAATGGTTCGAGACGGACGTGGTGAAGGCGAGCCTCTGTTCGAGCGGGATCATCGGGACCTTGTTGGGGCCGCGTTCGCCCGGCACGGCGTACGTGTTGATGCATCACTACATGGGTGAAATCGACGGCGCGTACCGTTCCTGGGGCTACGTCCGCGGTGGGATGGGGATGGTCAGCGAGGCGATCGCCCGCGCGGCTCGTGGCTTCGGTGCGGAAATCCGAGTGAATGCCGAGGTCCGGCACATCCTCGCCCGCAACGGACGCGCGATCGGCGTGGAGCTGTCGACGGGCGAGAAGCTGTACGCGAAGGTGATTGCATCGGGGGCCGACCCGAAGCGGACGTTCCTCAAGATGATTGACAAGTCCGACCTTCCCGCGGATTTCGTCCGAGGGATCGAGAACTTCAAGATCGAGGGATCGTCGGGCAAGGTCAACTTGGCGCTCAAGGAAGCCCCGAGCTTCTCGTGCCTCCCGGGGAACGGGGTCCACCTTCAGGGGGCAATCTCGCTCGGCCCCAGCGTGGATTACATCGAGAAAGCGTACGACGACGCGAAGTACGGAGACTATTCGCACCGACCGTACGTCGACATGTGCGTCCCGTCCACGCTCGACCCGACCCTCGCGCCTCCGGGCAAACACATCATGTCGTGCTTCATCCAGTACGCACCGTACACGCTGCGTAAGGGGACTTGGGAGGAACGGCGCGAGGAATTCGGAGAGACGGTCCTCGACACGATCGAGGAGTACATTCCGAATCTCCGGAAGATCGTCCTTCATCGGCAGGTGCTCAGTCCGTGGGACCTGGAACAAATGATCGGCCTGACGGGCGGGAACATCTTCCATGGAGAGCTCACACCGGACCAGCTCCTCTTCCTCCGGCCGACGCCCGGGTGGGCCCAATACCGAATGCCGCTCAGAGGCCTCTACCTCTGCGGCTCCGGCGCCCATCCCGGCGGCGGCGTAATGGGGGCCCCGGGCTTGAACGCCGCCCGAGAAATCCTGAAGGACTGGGCCCTGCTGCGGGTGTGAGCCGTGGCCGAGGCATACGATGTCGTGATCGTGGGCGGCGGCCACAACGGCCTCGTGACAGCCACATACCTCGCGCGCGCACGACGCCGCGTTCTCGTCCTCGAAAGACGGGCCGCGGTGGGCGGTCCGATGACGACGGAGGAGATCGCCCCGGGTTTCCGCGGGCCGACTGGCGCGTCTCTTTGCGGACTCTTGCGTCCAGAAATCGTCGAGGATTTCAATCTCCGGTCGCGCGGCGTGACATTCATCCAACCCGATCCCGAACTCGTCGTCCTCGGGGATGAGCGCGCACTCCGCATTTGGAAGGACGTCCGAAAGACGCGCGAGAACATCGGCTCCTTCTCGACGAAAGACGCGGAGGCGTACCCGCGATTCATCGAATTCCTGCGCCAATTCGCTGCGGCGATCGATCCGATCCTCGCGATGACGCCGCCAAGCCTGCCCTCGCCGAGCTTGCGAGAACAGATGTCGCTCTTTCGACGCGCGCTCCGGCTGCGACGCCTCGGCAAGACGGCGATGCAACACATGCTCCGTCTCCCTCCGATGTCAGTCCGGGACTTCTTGAACGAATGGTTCGAGACAGAACTGCTCAAGGCGAACTTCGCGGTCGATGCGTTGATCGGGACCTATGAAGGACCCTGGTCGCCGGGCACGGCGTTCGGACTCGTGCCCCATTTCCGGCCGGATGTCCACGGCACCGCCTCGGCGTTCGTGCGGGGCGGCATGGGCGCCCTGGCGAACGCGCTCGGCCTGGCGGCGCGGGATGCCGGCGTGACGATTCGGACGGAGGCGGAAGTGACGCGGATCGTGAGCGCGGAAGGACGTGTCACCGGCGTCGAGCTAGCTGGCGGCAAGACGATCGGCGCCCGCATGGTCGCGTCGAATGCGGACCCGAAGCGGACGTTCCTCCATCTCGTCGAGCCCGAGGAGCTCGGTCCCGAATTCCTCAACCATGTCCGGAACTTCGAGATGAACGGGGTCGTCGCGAAAGTGAATTTCGCTCTCGACGGCGCTCCGAGACTGCCCCTCGTCGGGGACGGCGTGCCACCCCACTTCCGCGTGTGCCCTTCGCTCGAATACATCGAACGGGCATACGACGACGCGAAGTATGGAAAGGCATCGGCCCACCCGTTCCTCGACGTCACCCTGCCGACGGTCGTGGATCCGGATCTCGCCCCGCCCGGGAAGCACGTGATGTCGGTCCTGGTCCAGTATGCGCCATACGCGCTGCGGGGCGGCCGCTGGGACACCGAAGGCGAAAAACTCGCCGAGCGTGTGACGGGCATCCTCGAGGACTACATGCCCGGCCTAGGCGGACTGATCCTCCGCCGGCAGGTCCTCACGCCCGCCGATCTGCAAGAGCGGTTCGGTCTGACGGAAGGACACATCTATCACGGCGAGATGACGTTGGACCAGTCCCTCGTCCTCCGACCCGTGCCAGGTTGGTCCCGCTACAGGACGCCAATCGAAGGCTTGTATCTCTGCGGATCCGGCTCCCATCCCGGTGGAGGGATCACCGGCGCCCCGGGCTATAACGCCGCCCGGGAGATTCTGAAGGACTGGGCGCGGTTCTCCGCTTGAGTCCGTCGCGGATTGGCGATCGGATGGAGCAGGGCAATCCTTGAAATGCGACGGACGGTTCGAAGGCGGCCGATGAGTGACCTGCTGCAACCTGGCACTCGAGCTCCCGACTTCGAGAGTACGAACCAAGACGGCGTCCCGATCCGCCTTCGGGACTTCCAGGGCAAGCCGGTCGTGCTCTTCTTCTATCCAGAAGACGACACCCCGGGATGTACACGGGAAGCGTGTGCATTCAGGGACGACACCGCGGCTTTCCGGGAGATCGGGGCGGTCGTCTTGGGCGTCAGCGTCCAAGACGAGGCGTCGCACCGCGCGTTCCGCGAGAAATACCACCTTACGTTCGATCTGGTGGCGGATTCAGACAAACGAATCTCGCGGGCGTACAACGCGTTGGGGTTCCTGGGTGTAGCCAAGCGCGTGACCTACGTCATCGGCCCAGACGGGACCGTGGTTTCGGCATACCGGACCGTCGACCCGAAGGGCCACAGTCAAGAAGCCTTGCGGATCCTTACCGAAGCTCGAGGAAAACCATGAGTCCGAAGTCGGCCAGGCTTCCGGACGTCCAGATTCCTCGGATCGTCCGCCTCAAGTACGAACGGTTCCTCGACCACTTCAAAGGGTTCGAGAATGTCGAGGCGGTACGCGCCATCTTCGGATCGCGAACGAACGAGGCCCTCCGGAAGTTGAAAGTCGAATTCTTTTCGTCGCGCTGGGGTTTCATGGGAGTCAGCGACGAAGACGGCCACCTGCTCGTGTCCACCCACTACCTGCGCACGGGGAATCGCCGCGACATCTACCTCGATGTCGTCCACGAGCTCGTCCACGTGAGGCAGTTCCGCGCGGGGAAGGAACTGTTCGCGGACGGCTTCGAGTATCCGGATCTCCCCACGGAAATCGAGGCGTACCGGACGTGCATCGCCGAGGGACGCCGCCTCGGCATGAATGACCGGCAGTTATTCGGGTACCTGAAGGTCGAGTGGATGAGCGACCGGGATGTGAGAAGGCTCGCGCGGCATGTGGGCGTCAAGCCTCCGCCGAAGCGACCTACGTTGAGGCGCAAGAGATAACGGCTGGCGGCGCAACGCGAACGCCTACTCGAACGAGCTGAGCTGCGGCTGTTTCGTCTTCGGACGTTGCAGGTGCGTCACCCGCACCCCCAAGAGCCGGACCCGGCGCTTACGGTCCGCGAATTCCTGGGCGAGCTCTTGCGTGACGTTGACCAATACCTCCTCGTCGAGGACATGCGATGCAAGCGTCCGTTCCCGCAGGTGAGTCTGAAATCCTTCGAAGCGGATCTTGATTCCAATCGTCCGGAAGGTCGCGCCCTGGGCGCGCGCTCGAAGGAACACGTTGTGGGCGACGTCGCGGAGCGTCTCTCTGACGACGGCCCACTCGGACACGTCGCGGTCAAAGGTACGCTCAACGCTGATCGATTTTGGATCCGGCCGCTCCTCCACCGGAAGCTCTTCGAGTCCGCGAGCGATGCCCCAAAGCCAGACCGAGTTCTTGCCGAGAATCTTCTTCAGCTCGGCGCCGGGAAAGCCTGCGAGCTCGCCGATCGTGCGGACTCCCACTCGCTCGAGGAGCTCGGCGGTCTTCGTCCCCACGCCGCTGATCTTCGTGACGGGGAGCGGATCCAAGAACGTGACGACTTCTTCCGGGCGGACCACCTGCAGGCCGTTCGGTTTCGCGAGGTCCGACGCGATCTTGGCGATCGACTTGTTCGGAGCGACCCCGATCGTGCACGCCAATCCTTCTCGTTCTCGGACCGCCGCCTTGACACGGGCCGCATACTCCAGGGCATCGTCAAACCCGCGGACCTTGGAGGTCACGTCGAGGAACGCCTCATCGATGCTCACATGCTCGAGGATGTCCGCGTAGGACCGGAGGACGTTCATCACGCTCTCGGAGACCGCTCCGTACAGTTCGTAGTTCGGCCGGAGGTAGACAGCGGTCGGCACCTTCCGCCAAGCCATGCCGATGGGCATGCCGCTTCGGATTCCCATCTCCCGAGCCTCGTAGCTGCACGCCATGACGACCCCGCGACCCGTTCCGCTCTTCGGGTCCGCCCCGACGATCACGGGCTTGCCATTCAGGTCCGGATTCTCCCGCCGCTCGACGCTCACGTAGAACGCGTCCATATCCACGTGGAACACGATGCGGGGCACGCAGACCTATCTCCGGTAGTGGTAAAGACCTAGCGGGGCGCAGGGGCTCACTGGACGCAGAACTCATTGTCCTCCGGGTCCAGCATCACGACCCAGTACTCCCCTGGATCCTCCCATACCCGTTGCTTCGCCGCTCCGAGTCCGGCGAGCCGTTCGACTTCCTTGTTGACTCGTTTCATCCGCTCGGATAGCGGGACCTTGCTTCCGCCCGAGATGTTGATGTCGAGATGAAGCCGGTTCTTGCCCGGCTTAGGCGTGTCCATCTGCTGGAAGTAGATCCGGGGTCCGACCCGTTCGGGGTCGACGATGGCACTCGCGCTGTTCCATTCTTCCTCGGGCACTCCCCTGGCCTCAAGGAAGGCAGCCCAAGACGCGTACCCGGTCGGCGGATCCTGTTCCCTGTAATGGAGTGCCGCCGCCCAGAACTTCGCGAGCCGGCCCGGGTCGGCGCTGTCGAACACGACCTGGACGGATGTCGCCATCGAACCTCACCCCTGAGGCGAGGCCGAAAGCCGCCGAGTCCCAAGTAGGTTTCGAGACTAGCCGAAGTCCCCGAGGCTCTTCTGGCCCGCCGGGGCGCCACCCGCCGCCGGGAAGGCGTACTCCATGAGTCCGGCGAGACGGCGGAATTCGTTGACGCTACCTGGCCCGAAACCCGCGTAGTGGTTGTTGAAGAAGACGAGGGCACCTTTGACCGAGTCGGACGATTGCTCGAGTTCCTTGTACCAGGTCCGCATCTCGGTGGACTTGTCTTTCTGCACCTCCTTGAATTGCGTGATCTCGCGGTCCCCGACCATCCGCAGGTAGACTTGGTCGGAAGTTACGTCGGTCGGCGTTCGCAGATACTGGTTCTCCGACCATACCATCGTGACGTTCCGGTCGCGGAGGAGCTTGTACACGTCGTCGCGGAACCACGACTTGTGTCGGAATTCGATCGCGTGCGGGTACTTGCCGACTTCGAGGGCGCGCAGGAAGTCTTGCATGACGGTCCAGTGGGAGTCGAACTTGATGGACGGCGGAAGTTGGGCGACGAGCGGTCCGCACTTCTCTCTCAGCTCCTTCGCCGAGGCGTAGAACCACTCTAAGTTCTCCGCCACGCCCTTCAGCTTTTTCTCATGGGTGATTCGCTTCGGCATCTTCATGGCGAAGAGAAACGCGTCCGGCGTGGACTTGTACCATCCCTTCGTCATCGCGGGCCCCGGATTGCGATAGAAGGAGGAGTCGACCTCGACGCAGTCGAAGACGCTCGAGTACAGTTTCAGATAGTCAGACTTCGGCGTCTCCGGCGGATAGAAGCCACCGAGCCAGTCGTCGTATCCCCAGCCGCTGCATCCGACGCGCAGTTTGTCCTTCAGCGCCATTCGAAGCTCGCAACGAGGATAACCGCTTAAGAATGAATAAATAGCGCTTGGCTTCGTGGACCTGGTTCCCAGGCAGGGGAGCCCTTGGACCTGATTCTCGGCCTGCTGATTATCTTCGTCGGCGCGCGGGCCGCGGGGGAGGTGATGGAGAAGCTGCACCAATCGCCGATGATCGGCGAGGTGCTCGCGGGCATCCTCCTAGGACCCATGGTCCTCGGCCTCATCAATCCGGATCCAACGACTTCGTTCGGAGAGTCGTTGAACGTCGTCGCCAATCTCGGCGTCTTCATTCTCGTGCTCCTCGCGGGAATCGAACTCGGGCGCGAGGGTCTGCGAAAGGCGTTCAAGGAACGAAGCATGGTCGTCGCCATCGTCGAGTTCTTTCTCCCGTTCTCCCTGGGGTACAGCCTCGCCGCCGCGTTGGGCTTGACGTTCTCGCAGTCCCTGTTCCTCGGCACCGCCATGGCCGTCACGGCCCTTCCGGTCAGCGTGCGAATCCTCCTCGACCTGAACCTCCTGAACTCGCGGCTGGGACGGGCCATTGTTTCCGTCGCTCTTGTGAATGATCTCGTGGCCTTCGCCATGCTCGGCCTCGTGGTTCAGTTCACGTCCCTCGGAACCACCACGCCCGAGGGGCTCACGATCGGGCTCGTCGCCTTGAACAACGTCCTGTTCGTTGGACTCGTGTTTTGCGTCGCCACGATCCTGAAACTGACCACGCATCTCGGCCGCAACTCCGAGTCGTACATGCAGACGCTTGTTTCGAAACTCCGCGGACAAGAAGCCTCGTTCGCCCTGTGCATCTCGACCGCCCTGGGCCTCGGTGCGGCGGCCGAACTACTGGGGATCCATTTCGCCGTGGGGGCTTTCTACGGCGGCCTCCTGATGACCCCGCAGCTCCTCGGCCAGGTTCAATTCAATCGGGTCCGCAACGCCGTGTCCTCGGTAACGTTCGGGTTGTTTGCGCCCGTGTTCTTCGCGTATGTCGGGTTGAAGTTCTCGATTACCTTCACGGCGTGGCCGTTGATCCTCGGAATCACCGCGATCGCCTTCATCGGCAAGTTGCTCGGGGGGCTCATGGGTGGTTTCGTCGCGGGGTTCCGGGGCGCACCACTGCTGGCCCTCGGAGTGGGCCTGAATGCGCGGGGGATGATGGAGCTCTTGCTCGCGCAGGTCGGCCTCGCCACCGGGATCATTGACACAAATCTCTATTCGGCCCTCGTCATCATGACGCTGACAACGACTTTGTGCACACCGCCGATTCTGAAGCGCCTCCTCCGCCGCTTCACGCTCGATGACGTGCTCCCGCGGGTGCCTCGTCCGCTCGCGATCGGTGGAATCGAATCCTCCAGCCTCACCCCAAGTGATGAAACGGCCCGGTAGTGCTCAGAAGTGTTCGTAGCGTTGATTAATTGCGTTAGTTCTCAGCCGGCCCACACAGGCGATCGGCCTCGGAAACTGGGATGTAGGCGGATCGAACGCCGGAGGATGCAGGCGGATGAATCGACTCGCGGTAACCGGTCTCGGGCTGACCGTTGCGGGGCTCCTCCTCGTGGTCGGCTTCTGGCCCCTAACCTCGGTCAGCGGCGCGGATCTGCTCGCATCGAGGAACGGGAACCAGTACACCGGGTACACGCAGGGATCTCAGATCACGGTCCACGAAAAGGTCGTCGACGTCTCTTTCACGAATTTCTTCGGGAACCCCACCACCACGCTCGAGATTGAAGATGGAAACCCGAACGAGCCCACCGTGATCTACGTTCGCGGGGACGCGCGTGGTGTCGTCTCCCCGGGAGATGTCATCTTCGCGTACGCCACGCTTCAATTGGTTACAGGCTTCTATTACTGGGAAGTCGCGTCGCCCGGGAACGTCCACTTGTCCTGGCCGATTGACGCTCTGTTCTACGGAATCATGGCCGTAGGAGTCGTGGTCCTCGGAGTCGCCGCGTTCCGAAAGCCGTGAGGATACCGCAAGGCTGAAATCGACTCGCGGGCATCGGCGCACGCGATGTCCGAGCTCGGTGATGTCGGGGCGCGCCGGATCGAATGGGCCCGGGACCACATGCCCGTGCTCGCCGCAATCCGGGAGGAGCTTAAACAGAAGAAACCTCTCCGAGGGCTACGGATCGGAATGGCGCTCCATGTCGAAGCCAAGACGGGGGTCCTCGCATTGTCGTTGCGGGAGGCGGGGGCGACGGTTCGACTCGCATCCTGCAATCCCTTGTCCACGGATGATAGCGTGGCGAAAGCGCTCGCGGAGACGTACGGCCTTGAGGTGTACGCGAAGAAGTGGCAGACCAACGAGGAATATTACGCAAACCTGCACAAGGTCCTCGACCTGAAGCCGCACCTGGTCATCGACGACGGCGCGGACCTAGTCAACCTCCTGCACACGAAGAGGCAGGAACTCCTGAAGGGCGTCCGAGGGGGAAACGAGGAGACGACCACGGGGATCATCCGCCTTCGCGCGATGGAACGGGACGGCGCGCTTCGGTTTCCCGTGATCGACGTGAACGACGCCCAGATGAAGCATCTGTTCGACAACCGGTACGGGACGGGCCAGAGCACCTTCGACGGGCTGATGAACGCGACGAACCTGCTGATCGCGGGCAAGACTTTCGTCGTCGCGGGGTATGGATGGACGGGGCGCGGGATTGCAATGCGGGCCCGCGGGATGGGCGCTCGGGTCGTCGTCACCGAGGTCGATCCGGTCAAAGCCATCGAGGCCTCCATGGACGGATTCGAAGTCCTCCCCATGCGGAACGCCGTCCGAGAGGCGGACTTCATCGTCTCCGCGACCGGCTGCAAGGACATCGTGACGGCGGCGCACTTCCCCGCGATGAAGGACGGCGTGGTCCTCGCGAACGCGGGCCACTTCGACAACGAAATCTCGAAAGCCGATCTCGAGAAAACCGCGAAAGGGAAGCGAAGAGTCCGGGAGTTCGTCGACGAGTACGCCCTCCCGGGCGGCAAGCGGGCCTACCTCGTCGCCGAGGGGCGCCTCGTGAACATCACCGCGGGCCAAGGCCATCCGGTCGAGATCATGGACATGAGCTTCGCGATCCAAGCGGTCTCCGCCGGGTATCTGGCCGAGAACGCCGGCCGGCTCCATCCTCGCGTTTATCCTGTGCCTCCGGCACTCGACCTGAAAGTCGCGCGGCTGAAGCTTCGTAGCATGGGGATTCGGATCGACCACCTAACGAAAGCGCAACGTGCCTACCTCGAGTCCTGGCAAGAAGGGACGTGAAGACTCGGCTCACCCCGAGGGCGGTGGTCCGATGCAGAACAAGAGGGCCGTCCTTTCCGATTTCGATGGGACGATCACCCGGACAGACGTGGCGGAGGCAATTCTCGACACGTTCGCGCCTTCGGAGTGGCGGGAAATCGAAGAGCTCTACCGCGCCCGGAAAATCGGAACGCGAGAGTCTATGGTCCGTCAATTCGCGTTGGTTCGGGCCCGCCAGGAAGAGTTGTTGCGGTTCGTCGATCGAGTGGCCGTGATCGACGAGACGTTCCGCGACTTCGTCGACTTCTGCAAGCGGCGGGGGTTCGTCCTCGAGATCGTCAGCGAAGGCCTCGACTTCTATGTGCAGCATCTGCTCCAGAAATGGGACGTCCGGGTCCCGGTCCGAACGAACCGTGCGATTTTCGAAGGCGGTCATGTACGAATCGAGTATCCATGGGCGGACGGAACGTGCACGTTATGCGGCACATGCAAATTGCTGCGCCTCTTCGAACTCCGGGCCCAGGGGTACCGAACCGCGTACATCGGAAACGGACATTCAGATATCTGTCCTGCCATCGAAGCCGACCTCGTTTTCGCAAAGTCGGAACTGGCGGAGCTGTGCCGCGAGGAGGAAATTGATTTCACCCCGTTCGACCGGTTTTCCGATGTGCAACGAGGATTGAGGGCATGGGCGTGAGGAATTTTGTCGGCGCCTTCGGGCATGTCGCGATGGACTACATCGTGACTCTCCGCCGCCTCCCGACGCCAAACACCTCGATCGAGATTCTTGACCGGGAGCGGTACTTCGGGGGGACCGCTGGAAATCTCGCGAGGGCGGCGGCGCGTCTTGGCGTCAAAGTCTCGCTTGCCTCGTTCGTCGGGATCGACTTCCCAAATGACTATCGAGAGGCGTTGGAGAGGGACGGCGTCGATACGACGGACCTCCGCACCGTTCGCAAGACGAACACGCCCTCGGCCTGGGTGTTCTCGGACCCGAAGGGCAATCAGATGGCCATCGTGGACCAGGGACCGATGAAAGACGCGGAACGCCTGCCTCTCTTGCGGCACAGTGTGCAGGACGTCGACCTGGTTCACATCGGGACGGGGCGACCGGAATACTATGTGCGCATCGCAAGATTCGCGTCATCTCTGGGAAAGACCATCGCATTCGATCCCTCGCAAGAAATCCACTACGTGTATACGCCGCGGCTGTTCCGCGAGCTGCTCGATCGGTCGACCTACTTCTTTGGGAACGAGGCGGAGATCGTTCGAGCGAGACGGCTCGCACGCGTCACGTCCACCGAAGGGCTCCTCAAGGCCGCAGAGGTCATTGTGGCCACGCGCGGATCGCGAGGAAGCCTCATCATTTCGCGCGACGGCCGAATTCGAATCCCGAGGGTTCGCCCCCGCGAAGTGGTCGACGTGACCGGCGCGGGCGATGCGTATCGCGCCGGCTTTTATGCGGGCTTGGCCCGCGGGCTCGACCTCCGTCGCTGCGGGATTCTCGCGTCCTCGGTCGCAAGTTTCGTCGTGGAAAAGAAGGGGACGCAGTCGAACCTTCCGACATGGTCCCAAGTTCTCCGTCGCGCACGCCGACACGCAACCTTCTGACCTCGCGGGAATGACTCTGTGCATCGTCAGAGTGCCATGCAGATGGCGCTGCCGATCTCGCGGACGAGCGTTTCAAGTACAAGTTGCGATAGGGTTATATTGCGACAGTAGTTTCTCGGCGCGGTGACCTAGGGATGGCCATCGGGTTCGTGCTCATTAGCACCGCTCCCGCCAAGGAGCACGAAGTGTACAATGAGCTCCTGAAAGTCAAAGAAATCGTGGAGCTCCACCCCTTGTTCGGAGAGTACGACCTGATCGCGAAAATCGAAGCCGAGGATTTCAACGTCCTCGGCCAGGTCGTCGTCGACAAGATCCGATCGATCCCAGGGGTCATCGACACGAAGACGTTGACCGGCATTAAGTTCTGAGGGGAACACATGAGCGCCTTTTCCGCGTTTGACTGGTTGACATTTCTGACCATCCTCTTCCTGACCTTCAGTCTCTTCTTGGTCATCACCGGAGCCTTCACGGCCTACTTCGGAAGCGGGAAGAGCCGGAAGATCGGGGTGGGCCTCTTGGTGGGCGGATTAATCGTCGGGACCCTGTGGGCCTGGTACGCCGGTCCGTTTAGCTCGAGTGTGAGCCTGGTCAACGTCATCGTCGAATCGATTGGCGTGATCCTCGCGGCGATCATCGGAGCCGCTGCCGCAATCGGCCTCTTCCTTCTGGCGATCATGAAGAGCTGAGCGGGTCTCCGCGCTCCGCCGCGGAAGTGGAAAGCCTTTATTCCACGAACCCACCTTGTCCCAGCGATGCCCGTTGACGTCCTCATCGTCCTCGGTTCCAAGACCGACGCGGAGGTCGGGAAACAGGCGAGCTCGTTCCTCGACCAGTTCGGCGTCGGATACGACATGGTCGTCGCATCCGCCCATCGCACGCCGGACCTCCTCCGAGATTTGATTCGGAACACCACGGCGAAAGTCTTCATCGCGATCGCGGGCCTCTCCGCCGCGCTCCCCGGCACCATCGCGGCCCATACCACGAAACCGGTCATCGGAGTGCCGGTGAGCGGCAAGCTGAACCTGGACGCCGTCCTGAGCGTGTCGCAGATGCCGCCCGGCGTGCCCGTGGCCGCCGTCGGCCTCGACCGGGGGGAGAACGCGGCCATCCTCGCAGTGGAGATCCTGGCTCTCCGGGACGAGCGCCTCGGGGAGAAGCTCAAGGAACATCGCGAGGCGTTGAAAAAGTGGGTCCTCGAAGACTCCCGAACGCTGGGCGAATGATGTTCGACGCGAACGCCTTCGTCGCCGAACAGGTGGAGGCAATCCGCAAAGCGGTGCCTGGCAAAGCGATCATCGCCTGTTCGGGCGGAGTCGACAGCACGGCGGCAGCGGTCCTCGCGAGTCGCGCCCTCGGCGACCGCCTTCTCGCTGTGTACATCGACACGGGATTCATGCGGAAAGGGGAGACCGACGACGTCGCGCAAACCCTGAAGGAACTCGCGGTGCGCCACCGGATCGTACGCGCGGCCGACGAATTTTTCGCCGCCCTCCGCGGCATCATCGATCCGGAGAAGAAACGGTCCGTCATCGGACGGAAGTTCATCGAGCTCTTCGAACGTGAGGCAAAAACCTTCGGGGCCGACCATCTCGTCCAGGGGACGATCGCCCCGGACTGGATCGAGAGCGGAGGCCAGCTTCGAGACCGGATCAAGACCCACCACAACGTGGGCGGCCTCCCGGAGAACATGAAGTTGAAGTTGGTCGAACCGCTCCGCGACCTTTACAAGGACGAAGTCCGGGCGGTCGCCCGGGCGCTCGGCGTGACGGTCTCGGAGCGACAGCCGTTCCCCGGACCGGGACTGGCCGTGCGGGTCATCGGCGAAGTGACGCCGGATCGAGTCGACCTGGTTCGGGGCGCGTCCGCCATCGTCGAGGAAGAAATCCGAGCCGCCGCGGGCCGGAGTCTCATGACTCTCCCGTGGCAATATTTCGCCGTGCTCCTGCCGGTGCAGACGGTCGGCGTACACGGAGACGTTCGCGTGTACGGCCACACGGTCGCCATTCGTGCGGTCGACTCAATCGACGGGATGACCGCGGTGTACTCCAAGATTCCACACGAGGTCCTCGACCGCATCTCGATTCGGATCACCAACGAGGTCGCGGGAATCAACCGCGTGGCGTACGACGTGTCGAACAAACCCCCCGCGACGATCGAGTGGGAATAGGGTCACACACCTGGAGGCGGAGTCCGGGGGCGAACCGCTGCCTCGGGCGAGAGCCCGGTCGTGACCGGGGGGCCTGGAGGCCACGAGGACTGGAATCGACCGGCATTAAACTTCTGGCCGATTCGCCGGCATACGAGCAGGAATAGAAGCAGAGAGGCCGCGCCGATTGCCATGCTCAGGAGATTCAGGGCAAGCGGCAGTGAGACCATCGACGCTGGCAGCACGCCAGAGCCTGGATAGACGGAGAAACCTTCGACGGCCGCGCCCGCGACGCCCAGCATGAGGGCCGTCCCAAGACCCAGTCGGTCGCGCCGTGTCGAGAACTGATGGAGGATACTGAGCAGGATCATCCCAGCGAACAGAGCGGCAACCGAAGAGAGGATCGGACCCGCCAGGACGGAGAAAATGGGCTCGCGCGCCGGGATTCCTGGAGGCGAGGTCGGAATCAAAAGGAAGGGCGCAAAGAACCCCGCCAGGAGCAGCACGACCGTTAGGGAGAGGAACACGCGAGCCCGCTCCACATTCCGGGCGTGATCAGCCCCGAATTCGAGTCGCACGGCCCGCAGCTTCGCGAATCCGTACAAGAACAGGAGGCCCCCGCCGATCTGGGAAAGGATGAACGCCGAACCGAGCGCTAGGAAGCTGGCCTCTACGCCAGGGCCTGCCGCGCAATCGGGCGTCGTGCCGCAGACGAACGAGAAGCCGAAGACGGACGCGCCCCGACCGACGACGGCGGCGAAAAGGATGGCGAGGGCGCGGACGACCCATCGCATAGCCACGGTCGTGAGACTCTCCGAGACACGCAGCGAAATCCCCAGACCAGCAGGATCGAGACCCGCTAAAAGCTACCTGCCTGAGGATGGCCTGCCCCGCACGGATCCGACCGGAGTGGCCACGATTGATGCGAGTCATCATCTCCCGAGCGGGGGAAATCTTTTTCCTGCGGCGCTACTTCGGTATGACATGCGCGTCTACGTCGTCGACAACGGGGGTCAGTGGACTCATCGCGAATGGCGAGTCCTGAAGTACCTCGGAGCCGAGACGAAGATCGTCGCGAACGACACCCGGGTCTCGGACCTGGACGGCTTGGACGGGCTCGTGCTATCCGGTGGAGCCCCCCGGGTCGGGGTGGACCCCGGAAAGATGGGCCGGAACGGGGAGTACTTGGATGCGTTCGAGGCCCCCATCCTCGGAATCTGCGCGGGACACCAGTTCATGGCGAAACACCTCGGCGGTGACGCGGCACCCGCCAAGGTGCCCGAGTTCGGCAAGTCGGTCGTCGACGTCCACCAACCCGACGTCCTTTTCGAAGGACTCCCGAATCGCTTCGAGGTGTGGGAGTCCCACAACGACGAGGTGACACAACTCCCGCGTGACTTCGTGGGCCTCGCGAGCTCCGAGAACTGCAATATCCAAGCGATGCGGCACCGCGATCGGCCCCTGTTTGGCCTCCAGTTCCATCCGGAGGTCGAGCACACCCAGTTCGGGGCCGACATCTTCCGAAACTTCTTGAGGCTGTGCGAGAGTTCGAAGTGAGCGCGTGACGGGCCGAAGTTCCCGCTCGGAAGTCCTGAAGGCAGCGCTCCGTGCCCGCCACGACGAGCCGTTCGAGAAGGCCCTGGGTCGAGCGATCCGGCATCTGGGCGGCCAGTACCCGGAATACCTCGCGCTCATTGCGGAGGTCCGCGAATATGGCCGCGCCCACAAGCTGGACTTGCGCGCCGCGGCGAGGGCCCTCGCGAATCAGCCGTAGACGTCCGGGTTCACGAGGAATTCGGGCCGGCGGCCGTCGAGGACCTTGAGCACTTGCTCCGCGATGATCGACCCTGCCCTCGCCTGGGCTTCGCGGGTCGAGGCGCCAAGGTGCGGCGTGAACGCAGTATTCGGGGCGGAGAGGAGCGGACTCCCCGCTGGCGGCTCCGTCTCGAATACGTCGACCGCGGCTCCGGCCAGCCTCTCGGACCGCAAGGCGTCCGCGAGGGCCGCTTCCTGGACAATCTCCCCACGGGCACAGTTCACGAGGATCGTCCCTCGTTTCATCAGTGCAAACTCCGTCGCACCGACCATCCCTCGGGTCTCGGGGGTCAGCGCGGCGTGGATGCTCACGACGTCGGCCTCCCGGAAGACGGCATCTTTTTCGACGAGGCGAATTCCGAAGGCCTCCGCGGTCGGGCGCGAGAGGTACGGATCGTGTGCGATCACACGCATTCCGAATGCCTGGGCGCGCTTCGCTACCTCGGCGCCAATCCGCCCCGATCCGACGAGGCCGAGAGTCTTCCCGAACAGTTCGCGGCCCTCGAGCTTCTTCTTTTCCCATTTGCCTTCCTTGACCGAGCGGTCCGCCTCCGGAAGGTGCCGGAGGAGGGAAATCATCTGGCCGATCGCGAGTTCTGCGACGCTGATGGTGCTTGCGGTCGGTGCATTCACGACCGCGATCTTTCGGGCGGTCGCCTCCGCCACGTCGATATTGTCCACGCCGACTCCCGCCCGACCCACCACCTTGAGGTTCGCCGCTTGGGTCAAGACCGCCTTGGAGACGATCGTCCGACTCCGGACGATCAGGGCGTGATATCGGGGGATTGCGGCGAGAAGGCCCTTGGGATCGAGCTCCTGAACGTCGACTTCGTGGGCTTTCCTCAGGCTGGAAATCGCCTCCGATTCGAGACCGTCCGTGATGAGGACTTTCATGATCCGCGCCCGATAAACGCTTCCCGATAAAAAAGGAGTCTAGGCCAGAAGGGCGAGAACGGTCAGGACGACTAGAGCCAAGAAGAGGATCACGCCGACGAGCAGCATCGTCCGGGTCATCCGCGGGTCGGATCCGAAGATGACCGGAATGGGTCCGAGGAACACGACGCCGCCCCATTTCCGCGCGGGCGGCGGTCCCTCTGGGGAAACCGGCAATACGCCTTGGGCTTCCGATTCCATATCGGGTCGCCAGGGCCACAGCAGGAACGTCAGCAGGAACCCCACGAAGACCAAGAGAATTCCCAAGAAAGCGAGCGGTCCGGTCCCGACGATGATGGGGACGATGAGGACCAGGTACACGTTTGCTTCGCCCCGCGCCACCGCGAGGGCGATCGTCAAGATGCCGGCGACGAGGGAGGCCGGGCCGAGCCAACGGATTAGGCGCACGCGCGAGACCATCCTTCGGTCTCGCTAAAGCTTTGCCGCCCTCTTGGCGGCGGCGCGTCGGTACTCCTGGAGCGGGACGACTTCGAGATCTCCCTCGAAGGACTCTTCGATCGCTTGGACCGCGGCCTGAGCGGCTTGGACCGTCGCGATGAACGGGATGTTCAGATCGACCGCGAGGCGACGCATCATGTATCCGTCTCGCCGCGCCCCGGTCGAATTCGTTGGAGTGTTGATGACCAAGCGAATCTCCCCGCGCCGCATGAGGCCCAGGGCGTCCGGGGATTCGTTCTCGCTGATCCGGTACACGGTGGTCGCGTCGACGCCGTGCTCCCGGAGGAATTGCGCCGTGCCGCGCGTCGCAAAGATCCGAAGGCCAATCCGCGCGAGCCGCTCGGCCACGGGGAGGATCGTCGGCTTGTCTTCGTCGCGGACGGTCACGTAGACCGCCCCCTGGGTCGGCAGCGGATTCCCTGCGGCGAGCATCGCCTTGTAGTACGCGCGGCCGAGCGACCGATCGATTCCCATGACCTCGCCGGTGCTCTTCATTTCCGGGCCGAGAATCGTGTCCACGCCGGGGAGGCGCTGGAACGGGAACACCGGGGCTTTCACCGCGACGTGGTCGATGCTTGCCTCCCCCAAAAGCCCCAGGCTTCGAAGGGACTGACCGAGCATCACCTTCGTCGCGACCTTCGCGAGGGACACGCCGATGGCCTTCGAGACATACGGAATCGTTCGACTCGCGCGCGGATTCGCCTCGAGCACGTACACGACGTCGTCCTTGACGGCCAGTTGAAGGTTCATCAGGCCGACGATCTCCAAGGCGTTGCAGATCTTCCACGTGATTCGGCGGATCTCGTTGAGCGTGGCCTCCGAGAGGGTCTGGGCGGGCAGCACACAGGCGGCGTCCCCCGAGTGGATGCCCGCCTCCTCGATGTGCTCCTGGATGCCGCCGATGAAGAAGTCCTTGCCATCCGCGACGACGTCCACATCGAGCTCCGTCGCGTGGGACAGATAGCGGTCCACCAAGACCGGGTGTGTCTTCGAGACGCGGACCGCCCGTTCCATGAACTGGGCGAGATCCTCCTCGCCATGGACGATCTCCATCCCGCGGCCGCCGAGGACGTACGACGGCCGGACGAGAACCGGATAGCCGATCCGGGCGGCGACCTCTCGGACTTCTTCGAAGCTGTACCCCGAGGCGGCCTCCGGTTGCGGGATGCGAAGGCGCTGCATCAGGGCGGCGAATTTCCGGCGGTCCTCGGCGAGGTCAATCGCAGCCGGTGAGGTGCCGAGAATCCGGGTCCGCGAACGACGACGCGCCAACGCCCGGGCGAGCGGGACCGCGAGGTTGATCGACGTCTGGCCGCCGAACTGTACGATGACGCCATTCGGCTTCTCCTCCCCGATGATGTTCAGGACGTCCTCGAGCAGGAGAGGCTCGAAGTACAGGCGGGTGGAGATATCGAAATCCGTGGAGACGGTCTCCGGATTGTTGTTCGCGATGATCGCGGCGACGCCTTCTTCCCGCAACGCGAGGATCCCTTGGACACAGCAGTAATCGAACTCGACGCCCTGCCCGATCCGGATGGGACCGCTCCCGACGATCAACACCTTGCGACCCGCGAGCTTTTGCGTCTCTCCGCTCGGCTCGTACGTGGAATAGAAGTAGGGAGTCTCGGCCTCGAACTCCCCTCCGCAGGTGTCGACCATCTTGTATGCGACCCGTGGTCGACCCCGCCGCACAGACTCTTCCGTCAAACCGGTCAAGGCCGCGATGGACTCATCGGCGAACCCGAACTGTTTCGCCTCCGCGAGGCCTGGTGTGCCGGGCGGAGATCCTTTGAGGTCCGTCTCGATTTTCACGAGATGTCGAATCTTCTCGATGAAGAAAGGGTCCCACCCCGTCAGGGAGGCGATCTTCTCTACCGGAAAGCGGCGTCGGAGGGCCTCTGCGATCGCAAAGAGGCGCTCGTCCGTGGGTTCGCGCAATTCGCCCAAGAGTTCGTCGTCCGACCAGGGACTCGATTCGAGACCCACCCGATCGATCTCGAGGGAGCGGACCGCCTTCAGGAGCGACTCCTCGAAGGTCCGGCCGATGGCCATCACCTCCCCGGTGCTCTTCATTGACGTACCAATCCGGCGGTCAACGGTCGGGAATTTGTCGAAAGGCCACCGCGGGATCTTTGTGACGACGTAGTCCAAGGTGGGTTCGAAGGAGGCGAGGGTCTTGCCCGTGACGGGATTCGGGATCTCGTCGAGGCGCAGGCCGATCGCGATTTTTGCGGCGATCCGGGCGATCGGGTAACCCGTCGCCTTCGACGCGAGGGCGGACGACCGCGAGACACGCGGATTCACTTCGATGACCCGGTACTCGCCGGTCCTCGGATGGACCGCGAACTGGATGTTGCATCCGCCCTCCACCCCGAGGGCGCGGATGATCCGGAGGGCCGCAGACCGAAGGGTCTGATGGTCCGAGTCGCTGAGCGTCTGGGCAGGCGCGACCACGATCGATTCGCCGGTGTGGATGCCCATCGGATCGAGGTTCTCCATGCTGCAAATCGTGATGCAGTTGTCCCCACCGTCCCGCATCACTTCGTACTCGAATTCCTTCCAGCCGAGGACGGACTCCTCCACGAGCACTTGCTTGATTCGTGAATACGCGAGGCCCAGCCCGACGATCCGGTTGAGTTCCTCGGGGCTATGCGCCACGCCGCTCCCGCTGCCGCCGAGCGTGTACGCGGCTCGCACAATCACCGGGTATCCGGTTTCCTCGACGAACGCAGCCGCCGTCACGGTGTCGGAGACCGCCCGGCTCCGTGGGATCGGCTCCCCGATCGACCGCATCAGGGAAGCGAACCGTTCCCGGTTCTCGCCCGCGGTGATCGCCTCTATCTTCGTCCCGAGGAGCTCCACCCCATGGCGGCTGAGGATCCCCGCCTCGGAAAGTTCGCTGCACAGGTTCAACGCAGTCTGACCGCCCATCCCGCTCAGGATCCCTTCGGGCCCCTCCTTCGCGATCACCTTCTCGAGGAACGCGACCGTGAGGGGCTCAACGTACACGGCGTCCGCGGTGTCGGGATCCGTCTGAATCGTCGCGGGATTGCTGTTCACAAGGACGACACGAACCCCTTCTTCTCGGAGCGATCGGCAGGCCTGGGAACCGGAGTAGTCGAACTCCGCCGCCTGGCCGATCACGATGGGGCCGGAGCCGATGACCATCGCGGTCCTAACGTCCTCGCGCTTGGGCATCGCCCCACCCCCTCCTCGCGGACTACGCCCCCTTGATCTCCGCCACGAAGTCTCGGAAGATGTACACGTTGTCCCACGGTCCTGGCCGTGCCTCCGGGTGGTACTGGACGGAGAAGATCGGCAGCTCGCGATGGGCCATCCCTTCCACTGTGCCGTCATTCAGGTTCACGTGGGTGACCTCGAACTCTGATCCCGGAAGGGAATCCGCTTCGACCGCGTAACCGTGATTCTGCGACGTGATGTGGACACGCCCGCTGCGGAGGTCCTTCACCGGTTGATTGCCGCCGCGGTGTCCGAACTTCAACTTGAAGGTCTTCCCGCCGAACGCGAGGGCCAGAAGCTGGTGTCCGAGACAGATGCCCAGGAGGGGGACGCGTCCCGCGAGCTCCCGTGTGGCTCGCACCGAGGTCCTGACGATGTCCGGATGGGCCGGGTCCCCCGGGCCATTCGAGAGGATCACGCCGTCTGGTTTCAGAGCGAGGATCTCATCCGAGGTCGTGTCGTAGGGTACCCGGACGACGTCGGCGTAGCGCTGGGCCTCACGGAGGATATTTCGTTTCACGCCACAGTCGACGACGACGATCGTGCGCTTCCCCGTGCCACGGTGCCGTTCGACAGCCTTGCAGCTCACCTCCGCGACGAGATTCCGTGCGTCCGGTTGCGGGGCGGCACGGACTTCCTTCACGACGTCGTCCATGTCCGCATCCGCCGGCACCAGGGCAGCCTTCATTGTCCCTTTCGATCGAATCCGGATCGTGAGCGCGCGGGTGTCCGCACCCTCGATGGCCGGCGTCTGGTGCCGTTTCAGGAAATCTCCGAGTCCCATTGCACTTCGCGGATGACTCGGCATCGGGCAGGCCTCCTTCACGACGAACCCCGTCGGTTGAATCGTGTCCGATTCCATGGTCGCAAGGTCGACGCCGTAATTCCCAATCAACGGGTACGTCATCATCAAGATTTGACCGCGGTACGACGGATCCGTTAGGGCTTCCGTGTAGCCCGTCATGTTCGTGTTAAAAACCAGTTCTCCCAGAATCCGGCGACGAGCCCCGAAAAAAGGCCCGTGGGCCACCGTTCCGTCCTCGAGGACGAGGGACCCTTCCATTCGCTAGACCCCCACCCCATTTTCGATTCGGCTTATGAGGGTTTCCCTCTCGGGCAACTTTTCGCCCGATCCGACATCACTACGGGGCTCGCGGCAACTCGAGTTCGTTGAGCCGTGCGACCATTTTGTCCCAATGCGTTCCCCGCCAGTACACTCGGCCACAGGACGCGCAGCGCCAGAACGCCCGATGTCGGGAGCGGACTCCTTCCGGCACCGAGTCTCTCACGTCCTCCAAGGACGCGCTCACGAGGATCTCATTGCAAAGAGAACAACGGGATAGTGGATTGACGAGCCAGAGTGGAAGGGACGCTGCGACCTCACGAATCTGATCGTCCAAAATGTCCGAATGAATCCGGATGGCGCCGGTGACTCGGGCAGCGAGCTCCTTGTCACGCGTCAGGAGAATCCGATCCTCGGTACGAACGCATTCGACGAGGGTTCGATCCGGTCCCGGTTCGGGATACGCCGTGTCGTAGCCCATGAAGCGCAACCAGCGTGCGAGACTTCCGAGCATGTGATCGCAGAGGAGCTTCATACCATGCCCTTCGAGATCACGCGCATCAGCAAGCGGCGGGCTCGTCTCTTTCCGGCGAGAAACCTCGGATCATCGAACCCCGGATTCCATCCTTCGCCACCGAGCTCGTCGGAAACGACGAAGAGGCTCGCGGCCCGAACACCCCGATGGCGCGCGACCGCCCAGACGGCGGCCGCCTCCATCTCGACCGCGACGACACCGAGTGCGACCAGCTGTCGGGCTCGCGCGCGTGACTCTCGATAAACTGCGTCGGTGGTCCACGTTCCGCCGGGACGAAATTGATGGGACATGTCCTCCAAGCCGGCCACGATCGCGCGACGGACGTTTCCGTCGGGCCGGAGCCGCTGCACTTTCCCATAGTGCCGAGAAGTCCCCTCGTCGGAGATCGCAAACGTGGGAAGCACGAGGTCACCGATCACAACGTCAGGCACGAGGGAGCCGCATGCGCCAAAGGTTAGGAAAGTGCGGCAACCCAAGGCGGTCATCTCTTCCATCGTAATGATCGCCGCGGGAGCACCAATCGGGGATCGAGCGACGACGACCGACTTCCTTCCTGCCGTCCCCACACTCAACCAGCGATTCCAGCCCTTTCGCTGTCCGCCGACGGAGTGGTGGAGGGCCCGAAAATCGGAGGAAGAGAACACGATGATGCCTATCCGTGGAAGATGAGTCTCTGCGCGACGCAACCCTAGAGAGCTCCGCAGGTACCGGAGAAAATGCTCTGGACGAACGATGAAGTCGGACTCCGTCACCGGACCACCGTGTACTCGAGCAGGGCGCCATTACCGAGCCGCTCAACCCGGTCCAAACGGAGACGGGGTGCTTCGTCGAGCGAGATGACTCCCTGACCGCCGGCGAGCGTCGGGGCTGCGTGGCCACCGAGCACCCGGCTGCTGACGAAGACCTTCAGTTCGTCCGCCAGGCCTCGGCGGAGGAAGGACCAGATGACCATACTCCCTCCCTCCACCAGGATCGTCTTCACATCTCGTGCCGCGAGGCGATCGAGGAGGGCTTGCAGGTCCACCTCGTCCTTGCCGAGGCGCAGGACCTCGGCCCGCGGGAAGGAACGATCGCTTTCCTCCGACGTGACAATCAGCGTCGGGGCGCTTCCGTCCAAGACGTGGGCCGATTCCGGAATCTTTCCATCGGAGTCGAGGACGACCCGGAGTGGATTCCGCCCTTTCGCATATTCCGACTTCACCGTCAGCTTCGGATCGTCCTTCAAAACCGTGCCGACACCGACCAGGATCGCATCCACTGACGCGCGAAGACGGTGCACGCGGCGGAGATCCTCCTCGTTGCTGAGCCGAACGCCCGTGCCGTCCGAGAGCGCGATCTTCCCGTCGATGCTCATTGCGGCGTTCACGATCACGCGCGGTCGCACGGCCATCCGATGGGCCGGCCGAATAACAACTTTGCGGGTTCGGAGCGAAGTTCATCTAGCGCGCCGACCTGCGAGGGCCGGCGGAAGCGATGAAAGCCCATCTGGTCCACGTCGACGCGTTGCGATTCCGAGCAAGGGCGGAGGAGACCCTAGAGGTCCTCTTCGATGCGGGCGACCGAGAGGACCGGCAGGCTCCGAGCCCGGTACAAGGAGCCCTCCTCTCCGTGATGGCCTGTACCGCCGCAGACATCGTCCTGATCCTGCAGAAGCAGCGCGTCCCCTTCACGTCGCTCGAAATCGAGGCCGACGCAGAACGAGCGACGGAGGACCCCCGGGTCTTCACGAAGATTCGGCTGCATTACAAGATCCGCGGAAACGGCGTCCCGGATTCGGCGGTCAAGAGAGCGATTGACCTGTCATCGGAGAAATATTGTACGGTCGGAATCATGCTGCGCCGGGCGGGCGTGGAGTTTGTCAACACGCACGAAATTCTCCCGATGGAGTGATGTGTTCTCAGGGCACGCACTCGTGCCGGGTATGTTTAAGTAACCTGTCCGAGATGGACCGCGCCGCATGGAAGGAATCCAGATTTATGAGCTCAAGCGGATGGACCTCCGCGGGGCGACCGTGATCGATGGATTCCCGAGCGTGGGCCTGGTCAGTTCCATCGTGGCGAACTACCTCATCAACGCGCTGAACCTGACGCAGATCGGGATCATGGACTCCATTTACTTCCCGACCGTCGCGCTCGTTCGGGACGGCCAGCCCATGAACCCGGTGCGGATTTACGCCGGGCCGAAGGTGGACGACCGCGATCAGATCGTCGTCTTCATTTCCGAGTTTCAGCCGCCGCCGAACTTGATCAAGGCAATCGCGGCGACGGTCCTCGACTGGGCTCAAGACGCCCGCTGCAACCTCCTCGTCTGTCCGGAGGGGCTCATTGTCGACGCGCGCGAGGACGAGGGCGATCGTCAAGTGGAGGTCTACGGGATCGGTTCGACGGATAAGGCGATGGACATGATCCGCCGGAATGACATCACGGTCTTCGAGGAAGGCGTCATCACCGGCGTGGCTGGCGTGCTCCTCAATGAAGGCCGCAAGCGGGACTTCGACGTGATCACCCTCTTGAGTGAGGCCCACCCCGATTACCCGGACGCGAGAGCCGCGGCGCGCGCGATCGAGATCATCGACAAATTGCTCCTTCACACCGAACTCGACGCCCGTCCGCTGTACGAGGAGGCCGAGCGAATCGAGATGCAACTCAAATCGATTCACCACCAGACCGAGGTGGCGAAGAAGCCGAGCGAACCCGCACGGCCAAGCATGTATGGCTAGGCGAGAGGTTCGACGCTCACCCGCCAGCCGCCGGGTTCTCGAATGACCTCGAAACGGCACGACACGAATTGCGGGATGAGCCACATCATCGTCTCCATGTGACCGGAGACGGCGCGCACGCGGAACCGCGACGGTCCGTCGGCGCGTGCCAGATATACGAGAAGCTGATCTGCCGCATGGACGTCGAGAGTCGCTCGGGACTCGATCTCCGCCCTCAGGGACAGGGCGGCTTCCTCCCCAACGCGTTCGGAGGGCTTCCTGCGTTCCGCGAGGGAATCGGCTCCGAGAAGGAGTGTCTTCGTCTCGGCCCAGAGGACCAGGGCGCCGCCTTGCCCAATCGCCTCCTCTCCTTGGTACACCCGCTCTTCGACCTTGACGTCCGGAATGCCGTGGAGGCGGCGGAGGGCCGCGTGCTTCACCCGCTTCGGGATGTCCTCGGGGAGGTTCGAGACGTGTGCGACCCCACGCACCCGCTGAACGTCGCCGCCCTGTGACTCGCCGAAAGGCGCCCACGATCGAGTGGGCTCGATGACCACATCGACGATTCCCCCGCCTCGCGGATAGTACCCACGCCGGAGGACCTCGACATCGGCGTGGCCTCCGAGCGGCCGCAACAAGCCCAAGAAGACTCGGTTGAAGTAGTCGATCGGCGGCGCCCCCCGGACGTCCGTGCCTCCGACCAAGCGGACCCGAACCGGTCCGGGTGCGGCAGCGGCCACCGGAAGAAGGGCCTGCAGGACCAGAGCGATGCTTCCCGCCGTCCCCACGTCGAAGGAAAAATGACCCGACGCGGGGTTCCCCGGTCGGAACTCGATCGACGACGCTCCGACCGCCACGCCGGTTGCCTCGGCCGCACACAACTCCGCGACCGCATGGATCGCAGTCACGTGCTGCGCCGCGAGGCCCGGAGTCGGCCGGCCCGCCCGAATCCGGACGACCCGCACCGGCGTTCCCGTCAGCGCCGACAGGGCGACCGCCATTCGGAGGAGCTGGCCGCCTCCTTCGCCGTGGCCCCCGTCGACCTCGATCATGGCGCTTGGGCTCTCATCCGATGCCGAAGAACCTTGAGCACCTCGACGAAGGCGAATGCGGTGAACGAGATCAGGACCGTCTCGAGCCAGTCGAGAGGCGTGAGCGGCTCCGTTTCGAACACCTGATGCAGGAACGGCGTGTAGATCACCGCGACCTGGAGGGCCATCGACGCGAGCACGGCGAGGATCAGCTTCGTGTTCGTGAACAAGCCGATCTGCCAAATCGTCTGACGAGGAGATCGCATCGCGAAGACGAGGAAGAGCTCGAAGAATACGATCGTCGTGAAGGCGACCGTCCGAGCTCGAGTGGCGTCCGCTCCGTCGAGAAGTTCGAGGAAGAAGACTCCGAGGGTACCGACCGTCAAGATTGCCGAGACGATGACGATGAGGAAGAGGATGTCCCGAGAGAGCACGCCCTCCTTCGGGTTCCGCGGCGGTCGATCCATGATGTCCGTCGGATAAGGGTCCACCCCGAGCGCGAGGGCGGGAAGGCCGTCCGTCACGAGGTTGATCCAGAGGAGCTGGACCGGGGCGAAGAACGGGAGGAACCGCGGGTCAAAAATCGTGAGCGTCGCGATGAACATGATGAGGACCTCCCCCGCGTTCGCGGAGAGCAGGAAGGCGACGAACTTCCGGATGTTCTCGTAGATGCCGCGGCCTTCCTCGACCGCGGCCACGATCGACGCGAAGTTGTCGTCCGTCAGGACCATGTCCGCGCTCTCTTTGGCGACATCCGTCCCGGTGACTCCCATGGACACGCCGAGGTCGGACCGCTTGAGGGCGGGGGCGTCGTTCACTCCGTCGCCGGTCATCGCGACGATGTGTCCGGCCTTCTTCCAAGCGTCCACGATCCGCATCTTGTGTTCCGGCGCGACCCGGGCGTAGACGCGGATTCGCTCCACCCCGCGTACGAGCTCCTCGTCGGACATTTTCTCGAGTTCCTCTCCGGCGAGGGCCCGGTCTCCTTCGCCGAGGATCCCCATCTCCCGCGCCACGGCCATCGCGGTGAGCTTGTGGTCCCCCGTGATCATGACGACCCGGATGCCCGCCTTCTTGCATCGACGGATCGCCTCGATCGCATCGGACCGCGGCGCGTCCATCATCCCCGCCAGCCCGAGGAAGGTGAGATCCGTCTCGAGGACTTCTTCCTTGAGCGGCGGCAGGTCGCCCTGGAATTCGCGAACCGCAAAACCGAGCACGCGCAAGGCTCGTGTGGCCAACTCCTGGTTCCTGAACAGGTACTGCTTCCGATCGTATTCGGAGAGGGGCTTCCGTTCCCCATCCACGATGTGATGGGAACAAGCCGCGAGAATCCGCTCCGGCGCGCCCTTCACATGAAGGTTCGCGGCTCCGCCCTCGAGGCGTCGGAGCCTCTCCCCCTCGGGCAACGCGAGGATCTCGCGAATCTGCGAGGCGGACAGGGGCGCGTGCAGGCTCGACATCTTCTTCCGCTCGGATGTGAAGGCGATCTCCGCGAACCGCGGCCATTTCGCCCGAATGGCCTCCGGGTCCATCCCCGCCCGTCGCGCGGCAACGAGGAGCGCCCCCTCGGTCGGATCGCCCTCGACGACCCAGCGAGCACCTTCTTTCTTGAGCACCGCGTCGTTGCAGAGGACCCCACATTCGAAGAGCCGCTGCAATCCAGGATGGGCCCCGAGATCCGCGCCTTTGCCGTCGGTCCGGACGACGCCCGACGGATCGAATCCCTCTCCGATGACCTCATATTCCCGGGTGGCCGCAATCACCGCGCGGACGTTCATTTCCCCTTTCGTGAGGGTCCCGGTCTTGTCCGAGCAGATCACGGAGGCGGCGCCCAGGGCCTCGACCGCGGGAAGTTTCCGAATCAAGGCCCCGCGCCGGATCATTCGCTGGAGGCCCAATGCGAGGCTGATCGTCACGATCGCGGGGAGTCCCTCCGGGATCGCCGCGACCGACAGCCCGACCGCCGTCAGGAACAGGAGTTCGATGTGGCCCGGGTCCCGGATGACGCCGATCGCGAAGATGACCCCCGCCGCAAGCAGGACCGCGACCCCGATCTGCCTTCCGAGGCGGTCCAACTGCCTCTGGAGCGGCGTCTCCTCTTTCGTCTCCTGTTGGACGAGTCCGGCAATCTTCCCGAGCTGGGTCGCCATGCCGGTCTCGACGATGACGGCCTTGCCGCGCCCTCCGTCGACCGTGGTCCCCATGAACACCATGTTCTTGCGGTCGCCCAGGAACGAGTCGCGGGGCAGCGGCTCGACCGCCTTGCTGACGGGGAGCGATTCGCCGGTCAACGACGCCTCGTTGACGCGGAGGCTTGCGACCTCGAAGAGCCGAGCGTCCGCGGGGACTCGGTCGCCCGCCGAGAGGACGGCGACGTCGCCGGGCACCAACTCGCGGGACGGCACGGCGACGATCCCACCTTCTCGGAGGACATGGGCCTTCGGCGCGGCCAGGCTCTTGAGTGCCTCGAGGGACCGTTCCGCCCGGTACTCCTGCACGAAGCCGAGGATCGCGTTCATGATCACGATGACGATGATGAGCACGGCGTCATACAGGTCCTCATTCTGGCCTTGCAACACCCCCAGAGCCGCGGAGATGATCGCCGCGATGATCAGGACAATCACGAGGACGTCCACGAACTGACTCAGCAAGATCCGCAGAGGGCTCACCCTCGCGGTCTGAACGAGCTCATTCGGCCCGAATCGGGACAGCCGCCCAGAAGCCTCACGGCTCGTGAGCCCCAACGGGGCCGAGTCCAATCTCTGGAGGACGGCCTCCGCCCGAAGGGCGTGCCAGTCGTCCGCCATCGTGCATCCAACATGCGCATTCATAATAAAGCTCGTCCCGGACATCCGTCGGAGTGGAATCGCCGCCGGAAACGAGCGGGGATGCACACGTGTGCCACGATATCATCGACACGACACGGGCCCGCAGGGGCTTTCACGAAAACGAATCGTACTGAAGGTGAATTGTCTCGGGGAGATCGTACAGGATGAAGTCCGGACTCGGGGTTTCGGCCGTCCCATTCACGTGCATTGCGGTCGGGCTGCCGAAGGACTTCCCCCAGACCCGGAAGAAGTCTCCGATCGAGTAGAGGCGTGCGGTGTCGGACTCGATGTGAATCCGACCGGTCGCGTCGTGCGTATGGAGGGGCTCGAGGCAGAACGCGCCAATTCCGATCCCCGCGGGAATCGAGACGGACCCCGCCGCCGATGAGATGCTAAGGTCTGTGTGCCAATGATACAAGAGCCCGCCCTCCTGTCGGATGCACGGGAAGGCGGGTGTACCGGAGAGCAACGGTGGCAGGTAGGCGACACTCAAACCGCCCAAGACAATCACCGCGACGAGGGCAATCTGCCATCGGCGAACGCGAAACGGCTGACCGGTCTGCCGCTTCCGAATCCGACCGGGTTCCTCCTTCAGCTTCTCCAGGAGCCCGGGCCGATCCGGATGCCGCGGATGGTTGTCGTTTAGGTGGCGAATGAGGTTCTCGGGCTTCACCGCAACATTGCAGATCGGGCAGTGGTCCATCTTCGCCATGGCGACCTCGTACGCAACTGGATGAATGAGAGAGGATGCGCTTGTATTAAGGCATGCTGCGGACGCCGGGCCGTTGCGTGAACGCGGCGCAACGACAGAAGGGAAATCGGGTTTGTCAAGGGCTACCCAATAGACAGCAGCAGCTTTTTGTAGCCTAAAGCGCGATTCGCGCCCGGGATGGGAAACTCGGTTCTCCTGCGGAGAGCGTCAGCGCCCGCAGTCCGTCGACCTACGGTCCGGGATGCGTGCGTGCATGGTTGAGACGACCTCGATCATGTTCGACGTGGGCGTCATCGCCACGGTGGGTTTCGTCGGAGCCGCTTTCGCATCCCGCGCCCGCGTGCCGATCATCATCGGGTACATCATCGCGGGCATGCTGATCGGCCCGAATATCCACCTTCATCTCTTCGGCTGGTCGTACGATGGAATTCTGGCGGACAGCGTGTTCCTGCAAAGCATCTCGCAACTCGGACTGGTCCTGCTTCTGTTCTTCGTGGGACTCGAGTTCAGTATCACGAAGCTGATGCGGACGAAGGAAGCCGCCGCCGTCCTCGCGGTGACGAACCTCGCCGTCAACATGTTCGCGGGGTTCGTCATCGGGGCGTGGCTCGGATGGCCTTTGATCGACACGATCTTTATGGCCGGGGTCATCAGCATGTCGAGCTCGGCGATCACCGCCAAGTCCCTGATCGACCTGAAGCGACTCGGGAATGCGGAGACGGAGTTCCTCCTGGGGATGGTGATCCTGGAGTCGTTCCTTGCCATGTTCCTCCTCACTCTCGTGAATGGAATGATCGTCCCCTCCGACACTCCGGTGAACATTGGGGTCCTCTTCGGCGGGGTGGGGCTGTTCATTGGTTTCTTCGCCCTGCTCGCGGCGGTCGTGGTTCCGCGGACGGCCGCGATCTTTGAACGAATCAAGAGCGAGGAGCTGTTCGTCCTCTTCGCCCTCGGAACGGTGTTCTTAGCGGCCTCTCTCGCAGAGGCGTTCCGCATCCCCGCCATCGTGGGTGCGTTTTTCATGGGGATGGTCTTCGCGGACACCCGCATCGCGGGCCGGATGAAGGTCAAGATGGAATCCCTGCGGGATGCGTTCGTCGCGATCTTCTTCCTCACCTTCGGGATGTTGATTGACCCGGCAGCATTGGGCTCGGTCCTGCCGATGCTCGCAATCGCGGTGCCGTTGATTCTGCTGAACGACCTCTTCCTCACCGCCAGTCTCGCCTATTTCATCGGCTTCTCCGGTCGCGCATCGACGGCGATTGGTACGAGCCTCGTGGCTCGCAACGAGGAAGCGATCCTGTACGCGACCGTTGGAGCGCGGGCGATCCGCGCGAACCCGCAGCTCTCGAACGACTACGCTGGGACCTACCTGACTCCGTTCGCCGGTATCCTCTGCATCGTGATGAGCTCCCTTGCACCTCTCTTGATGGGGCGATCGAACCGGATCGCCGGGTTCTTCGCGAACCGACTGCCGAAGTCGCTCCGCTTCGGTGCGGAGCTCGTGAAACGGACCTTGAAGACGGTCATCATGCCGAACTTCCTGCCGATTTACCGCCGCAAGCGGCTGTTCCAGGCCTCGCTCATCTTCTACGCCGCATGGATCATCGACCTGACGGTCACAACCGGTGCGGCGCACTTGGCGATGTCCCTCCTCACCCCGGTCCTCGTGTTCGGGGTCTGGGCCTCCGCGCGCCATGCGTTCCGCGAGCCCGTGCGCCACACGAACTACGGCGTGGACGGCGGGCCCTTCAGCCGATCCACGATCGAGACTTTCGTCCTGCGCATCGTGGTCGGGGCACTCGCCATCGTGGGCCTCGTGGCGATCTTGTGGCAGTACTATTGGCCCGTGACGCTCGTCATCCTCTATGCGTACTTCCTCGTCGTGGTCTTCAGCATGAAGGTCGTCTACCGCCGCCTGGGCTTGGGCATCACCCGACGCGTCGCCCGCGTCCGACTCGTCCGTCACATGCCGACCGCGCGCAGCTGGCGGGCCGCGAGCGGAATCCGCCGCTAATCAGACGACCGGATACGCGAGGTCGCTGATCCACGTCTCGTCGCCAATCGTCGTCTCCGGCCCGTGGCCTGGGTAGACGCGGGTGTCCACTGGAAGCTCGTTCAGCCGCCGAAGGGTGAAGACCATCTTGGCCGGACTTCCTCCCTGGACGTCGGTGCGGCCGCAGGACCCCGCGTAGAGGGTATCGCCGGTGAAGAGAGCGCCCTCCGACTCGACATAGAAACACGCGCTGCCCTCCGTGTGGCCCGGGGTGTGAAGGGTCGTGATGACGAGGTTTCCTAGCTTCAGTTCGGAGCCCTCTTTCAAGAGGAGATCTGGTTTCACTGGAGCCGGCGGTGCAGGGAGGAACCATCGCGTCCCTCGGGCGTTCTTTTCCAGCCGCGGCGCATCCACCTCGAAAATCGCGATCTTCGCCGCCGTGATGGACCGAATCGATTCATCATCGGCGGTCGAATCCGGATGCCCGTGCGTATTCAGGATGTACATGACCTTCGCACCGAGCGTCTCCGTTCTCGCCAGGAGCTCTTTCCCCGCCAGGGCGGGATCCACGACCACGGATTGCTTGCTCGTCTCGTCGACCAAGAGGTACGCGTTGTTGTCGAGCGGTGGGGAGATGACCTTCTCGACGCGCATGAACGACCGAGGAAGGATGAGACTTTCATAAACTTGCCGGGAGGCGAGCGCAACCTTAAGACCACTCGGGGCTTCGAGGCAGTCGGATGACAGTCGGCGGCCTGAATTTCAATTGCCCGCGGTGCAACAACCCGCTCTTCTTCACGTTCAAGATGGCCGACGAGGGCGATGCGATGCGACGCGAAGTCAACTGTCCCGGATGCCGGACGGCGTGGGTCGTCGGCCTCGACATCCGTCCGAAGTAGGCAGCCTTATGGCCTCCCGCGGGATGGCCGCAGCCGGTGCGTCTCCCGCTCTTCCCTCTCCATACGGTCCTGTTTCCCGAGACCACCTTGCCGTTGCATGTGTTCGAGCCGCGCTACCGCGAAATGATTGGACGATGCCTCGAGCACGATGAGACTTTCGGGATCGCCCTCATCCTCGATGGGGACGAGGTCGGCGGTCACGCGATCCCCCGGCGGATCGGCACCGAGGCCGCGATCATCGCGTGCCAGCGAAACGCTCACGGCGAGTACGACATCGTCGTGCAAGGCCAACGGCGTTTTGCGATCCGGTCGCTCGACCGAGGCCGAGCGTATCTCCGGGCCGACGTCGACTGGCTGGACGAATCGCCCGGCAAAGATGTGGATATCCTCGCGGAGGCCGTTGGCCGGCTGTTCGAGGGAATCGTCGAAACCCTGGACATGGCCGGACATGCGAGCGTCGACGAAACGTGGAAGGAGATGGACCCGCGAACCCTATCGTTCCGTGTGGCCGCCGCCTTGCCGGGCGCGGTCGACATTCGCCAGGAGCTGCTCGAGACGCCGGACACCGCGTCCCGGTTGCGACGCGAGGCTGAACTGCTCATGGCGGTCCACCGAGTCGAAGCCGAGACGGGAGCCGGTTGAGCCGCTCGGACCCGAGATGTGCGGGGCGCGGGAATCGAACCCGCGTTAGAAGCTCGTTCCGGCCCGATGGGCCGGCCGGCGGACCTTGGGAAGCTTCTGTCCTACCACTAGACTAGCCCCGCTCGCGTGCGACACAACCGCAGGAGTATTTTTGAATTCGTATGGGTCACAAGGAGCCCACGGCAAGGAAAGCTTGGACCAACCCGACGAGGACCGGAAGCTCACCAATCTCCATGAGCAAAAGCGCGCGTGTAAAGCCTCGCTGACTGAGATCTCGGATTCGGTTCGAGAACCCGGCGGCAACCGGAAACGCGACCGTGCCTACGGCGAAGGCCTGGAAGCTACCGATGGCACCGGACAAAGCAGAATCCGAAGCGACCGGAGCACCCGCCAGGACGGAGTCCGTGTACGCCAGGAGAAGAAGTAGCAAGACAAGCGCGAACACGACCGCCGTCGTCGGCACGACGGACAGCGGGAGTACTCGACCGAACCCGGACCCGAGAAAGGCCCCGAGTCGACTTCGGACGATCCCGGTTTGTGCCGCGATGGTCGAGCACGAGGCGACCGAAAAGGCGAACGTCGCCCAAAGCAGGAGCGGTTCCAATCGCACGACGCTTGCGTTAGCGACGGCATCGCTGGCGTCGAGAACGGGCCGGGCCAGGATGTACGAGATGATCCCGAACACAACAGGCGTTCCCGAGTACCCCAGGAAAACAAGGATTCGCCCTGTCGAAGTCCCCTGAGTCACGTCCGGCCCCTCTTGGGCGAGTTCTTCGTGCACCGACCGCAGCGAGAAGAGCGCAATCATCCAAGCGATCGCCGGCACGACGACGAGGAGAATAAGAGCCTGTAGCCCAGCCACGGCGGATAATCTGGGGGCCGAAGTTAAGCCTACTTGACGGTCTCAAGCTGAGAAATCACGTTCCAGATCAGCGTCCGACCATGGAGCGGGATGTTCGGATCGTTCGCCAGATCGTCCATGATCATGATGGCGCTCGTGACACGCAGGTCGAGCGCTTCACCCTTCTTCGCGAGGCGCGCCTTCGCTTCCGCGGCCCCGCGGCGGATGTTCCGGGGGACGGAGGTGTCTTCCGCGATCTGGTCGAGGACGTCCATGATTTGCTTCAGCCTCGCTTCGGTGTCCATCTGGCCATCTCCCGGCGATGTTCGTCGCCCTCAACTTTGCGCCCTCGACTGCCCGGCTTCCTTGTAGGTCGTCACGACCATCAGGGTCTTCGTGTCCTTGATTCCCGGAATCGGGGCGAGGTTCGACAGGACGAAGTCCTTCAGCCCCTTATAGTTCTTGAACCGCGCTTTCGCGATGATGTCCGTGTCCCCCGTCACAAGGAAGACGTCTTGGATCACCTCGAACTTCGCGATTTCTGTGGCGATACGGTCCGCCTCTTTCGTGTCCACTTTCAGCGTGATGACGGCAGCGACTTGGTCCTCCCCGTAGAGGGCGGTGAGGGCTTGTTCCATGTCGCTTCCGATCGCCATAGAGCGTGGGATGGGACGCCATCGTAATTAAGGTTTATCCGCGGCGCGCTCGAGCCTCATTGTCGAACGGCCGTGCCACACTTCGGACAAAACGCATCATCGGAAAGGAGAGTCGCGCCGCACGAGGGGCACGCGGCTGCCGCCATCAGGCGTGTACCGCACTTGCGACAGAACATGTCATCTGCCTCGAGCGCGACCCCACACGACGGACACGGACGGCCACCGGGCGTCGAAATCGTCGGCGAGGCGGGCACAGGGATGGACACGTCGACGTGCTCCCCCGCAGCGGCACGCTTCGACTGCCGCGCGATCGAAAACGCTGCGGCGTAGTCTTTCGCATCGAATCGATTCTTCGCGGACTCTAACAGCTCCGTCGCCTGAGACACATCGCGCCCGTCGAGGCGACCTTGTTCCACCGCGATCCCGGCGACCTCGATGGAGAACTTCGACTCGAGCATGTGCGGCGGGATCTCCTTCTGCAACATCTCCTTCGTGGTCATCTCGTCCGTCGAAGCGCCGGCGGAGAGTCGATCGAGCTTCGCCAGATCTCCCTTCGACGCCTGCGCCGCCTTGAGCGCGAGCAGCCTCTCCTTCGCCTTCGAGGTCAGGTCCATTGCCACCCGGTAGTTGTGCCGCGCGTTCGCGGTCTGGGCTTCTTGGAGCCACGCGTCGGCCTCCGCGCTACGGATCCCCTGAAGCTCGAGGCTCGACATGATGGCCTTCGTCGTGATGATTGCGTTGTGCGCGTTGTCCTGGACCTCGTCGTCGCGCTTCGCGGTCCGGACGCGACGGTTCTTCATCTTCTTTCGAAGGTAGCGGGTCTCGAGGAAGGTCGCGATGCCGAGCGAAACCAGGAGGAGGACAACCGCGACGGTCACCGCGTCGTCGGCCATAGTTGGCCGCGCATGCTGGGCGAAGCCATAAAAGCGTTTCCCCTCTCTTTTCTGGGATGATTTCGTGGTAGCCTGCCCGCGATTCTCTCAACTGAGGATGTCCACCAGGCGTCCTTGTTTCTGAGCAATCCGGATCTCCCTCGCGATGCGGCGGCCCGTCGACATCCCCGGCTCTTGGAGATCGGCGTACGGCGACCCGCCAACGAACAGGTTCGTCCCCGCGACGATCCGCGTGGAGATCTCGAATACCTTGAATTCGAGCTTGTCTGACACGATCGTCTCCAGACAGAATGGTCCGATCATCCCGCCGAACAAGGCAATCGAGCGCTCCACGGCCCGCTCGCCCATCTCGAACGCCTTCGGCAGGAGCGATTCCCGCAAGACGACCGGCATGTTGCCCGTCACGACGAACGTCGGGAGGAGCCCCATCTTCCGCAATGCTTCCTGGGCCCCGAGCTTGTACATTTCGTCGATGTTCGCCTCGTCCCTCCGGTCCACCCCGAGCATCTCGAGCGCCCCCTTCGAGAGCATGTAGCCGGCCGTCGCGAAGGGCGAGTAGAAGTAGTGAATGTAGTACCGCGTCCCGACGACATACTCCTGAATCGCGAATTTCATTCCCGGCTGAATCGACTCTTTGAAGTCCTCGTAGTTCTTCGCGATGAAGGAGCCGCGGCCTCCTTTGGCCCCGTAGTACTTCACGAATACCGGCCGATCGATGTCCTTCGGGTGCTCGATCTTCTGCGGCATCGGGACGCCCGCCGAGGTCAGCCACTCCCGTTGCTTCTCGCGGTCCGACTCCCACCGGAGCACCTCGCGATTTCCGAAGGTCGGAATGCGCAGCTTCGCGAACACTTCCGCTCCCATGTACTCCACGAACGATCCGTGCGGGACGGTCACGGCCTGCCGAGCGACCAGATCGTCCGCTTGGTCGAGAATATCGGCGTACGAATCGACAATCAGAAACTCGTCGGGCTTCGCAAGAGGGAAGGCGTCGTAGAACCGAGGCCGTTGGCCGATCGCGATGCCGAGGGTCCGGAAGCCCTCCTGCCGAGCCCCGTGAAAAATCTGGAGTGAGGAATGCGAACAGACCGTCGCGACGACGATGTCCTCGTAGTCCTCGAGGAGCGACGCGATGGCCTTCCGAGTTACCATTACGATACGAATCGTTTCAATGGTTAAAGCTTTTCACCGCGAGCCAGCGCGTCGGCCACGCGCATCGCCCGGACCGTCTCGCGGACATCGTGGACTCGGACCACGTGGGCGCCCTTCACCACCGCCAGCGAGGCCGCCGCGAGACTCCCCGGCAGACGGTCGCCGGACTCCCCTCCGCCGAGTCGCTCGATGAATGATTTCCTCGAGACGCCGACCACGACCGGGTGGCCGAGCGCCCCGATCTGATCAAGGTTCCGGAGGAGCGCGAGGTTGTGCTCTTGGGTCTTCCCAAACCCGATTCCGGGATCCACCGCGACCGCCTCCGAAGGGACGCCCGCGGCTTCGAGAAACCGAATCCGCTCCGATAGGAACGAGCGGACCTCCCCAACGACATCGTCGTATTGGGGGTGGGCCTGCATCGTCTTTGGATTGCCGAGCATGTGCATCACGACGGCTCCGACACGGCTGCTGGCGACGACGCGCACCATGGACGGCTCCCGCATTCCAGAGACATCGTTCACGATGGAGGCGCCGGCGTGAATCGCCTTCGCGGCCACCTCGGGCTTCATCGTATCGACGGACAACGGCACGTCCACCTTGGCGGCGAGGTCGCGGATCACCGGACCGATCCGACGCCACTCTTCGTCCGCCGACACGGGATCCGATCCGGGTCGAGTCGATTCGCCGCCCACGTCGAGGAGGTCGGCCCCGTGTTCCACCATCTCGAGGCCATGGCGGATGGCTCCATCCGGATTGAAGTAGCGCCCGCCATCGGAGAACGAATCCGGGGTGATATTGAGGATCCCCATCACGCGCGTCCGGTCGAGGCGGATCTCCCCCGTCCGATGGCGCCAGACCTTCGCGGCGTCCGCCATTTCGGACGAACAACGGCGGATTCCTATTTCACGATGTGCGACGGTCCGGCAGGAGCTTTATACCTCCGAACGATAAGCGGGCGGCCATGCGGATCCTGTTCCTCCATGTGGATTACCTCGAGTACGAGGTGAGGGAGAAGGCGCTCAAAGGCGTCCCCGACGTCCCGCAATCGAAACGGCATGGTCGGATCGAAGAGGCCCTCGTGTGCTTCATCAGCGCGGAGAAACGCGACGAGACGAATCTCGCTGGGGTCGCGAACGCCGCGGCCGCGAATATCGTCGACGTCGCGGGCCAGGTCCGGACGAAGCGGATCGTCCTCTATCCCTACGCCCACCTGAGTTCGTCCCTCGCCGCGCCGGGCCCCGCGCAAGAACTGATCGCCTCCCTCGAAAAGGAACTCGTCGTCCAAGGCCTAGACGTCCACGCCTCCCCATTCGGATACTACAAGTCCTTCCGAGTCGCGGTGAAAGGCCACCCGCTCAGCGAGCTGTCCCGCGAGATCGTCGCCGATGCGACCGCCGAGGGTAAGGAAGAGCTCTCCACTGCGGTGAAGGCGGAGGCGAAGCTCGTCTCGCACTGGCACATCCTCGAGCCGAACGGCGCGGTCCATCACCTCTCCATCAAAGACGGCAAGGTGAGCGGTTTCCATTTCGAGGGCCACGACCGGCTTCGGCGGTTCGCGACGTACGAGATGGCGAAGTCGCGGGAGGCGAAGGAGGAGCCGCCCCACGTCCGGCTCATGCGGGAGCTCGAACTCGTCGACTACGAACCCGGGTCCGATCCCGGGAACCTGCGGTACTATCCGAAAGGTCGGTTGATCAAAGGCCTCTTGGAAGAGTTCGTCACGGAACGGCTCCGGGAGTACGGCACAATGGAAGTCGAGTGCCCCGTCATGTACGACTTCGAGCACCCCGCGCTGAAGTCGTATCTGGAGCGCTTCCCCGCCCGGCAGTACGTCGTCCTGACGCCGAACAAGCGGGCGTTCCTGCGGTTCAGCGCGTGCTTCGGACAGTTCCTGATCATGAAGGACATGGTGATCTCGTACAAGCAGCTCCCCCTCTCCCTGTACGAGCTAACGAGGTATTCGTTCCGCGCGGAACAGCGCGGCGAGGTCGCCGGCCTTCGTCGGCTGCGGGCGTTCACGATGCCGGACTGCCACGCCCTCGTGTCCGATGTCGAGATGGCGAAGGAGGAATTCATGGTCCGCTTCGAGGTCGCATGGAATCTCCTCGAGGACTGCGGCCTTTCGATGCCGGACGATTTCGAAGTCGGGATGCGCGTGACGAAGGCGTTCTGGGATGCGAACAAGGATTTCGTCGCCGCCTACGCGAAGCGATGGGGCAAGCCGATCCTCGTCGAGATGTGGTCCGACCAGTTCTTTTACTTCGTCATGAAGTATGAATGGAATTTCGTCGACGCGAACGACAAGGCCGCGGCCCTCACGACGGACCAAATCGACACGGAGAACGCGGAACGATTCGGCATCACGTTCACGGACGAAGCGGGCAAGAAACGCCACCCGCTCATCCTGCATCTCTCCCCGAGCGGCGCGGTCGAACGGGTGCTCTATGCGCTCCTGGAGAAGGCCGCCGCGGCGGCGAAGGCCGGCAAGACGGCGATGCTCCCGGTCTGGCTCTCGCCGACTCAAGTCCGGATCGTCCCCGTGAGCGCCGACCAGCTTGACTATGCCCGAACCTTGCTCGACCGCCTCCCCGATGTGCGCGCCGACCTCGACGACTCGGGCGACACGCTCTCGAAGAAAATCCGGACCGCGGAGAAGGAATGGGTTCCGTACATCGCAGTGATTGGGAAGCAGGAAATCGACAGCGGGACCCTCAACGTCCGGGTGCGGGAGACGAAAGAGCAGACGGAGATGTCAGTCGACGTCCTCCGAAAGCGGATCCTCGCCGAGACAAAAGGCCTCCCATTCCGGCCGTTGGCGGAACCGGCACTGTTGAGCGCCCGTCCGGTCTTTCGAGGGTAACGAGTATTCTCCTTTCTCGAACTTGAGAACCAAAACTCCCGGCTTTATGGACCTCGCCCCCATCGAGCGCGCCGATGGCCCTCCTCAGGCGGGAGCACGCGGAGCTCCTCATCGGAATCGGCGTCCTCGCCCTCGGTTTGGGCCTTCTGCTGTTCACCTTTTCCCACGCGCTGACCATCGCGACGGCTCCGGGAGACTTCTTCCGAGGCCAGTTCCCGCAGCAGACTCCCCAGGGCCCAAGCGCGTCCTTCACCTGGGACACAAACGGCTCGAACACGACGACCGTCCAAGACACGTCCCGACAAGGAGACGTCGCGATCGCGTCATGGGATTGGAACTTCGGGGACGGGACCCGCGTCCAAGGCCGGAATCCCGGCCCTCACACGTATGCGAATGCGAGCGTCTATCAAGTCAGCCTGATCATCCGCGACGGCAACGGAAAGGAAAGTCGCGCCGTCGCTCAGGTCGAAGCGGTGCCCATGCAAACTCGTTCGGGCGACAGCCTAGGGGACCCAACCGCGGGCCTCCAGCTCAACTTCGATTTGGGCGGCATTCTGCAGCCGGTCGCCATCACGTTCCTGACGTTCGGGATGTACGTCGTCCTCGCGATGGTCGGTGGGGCCGTGACCCGGGCCGGATGGAACATGATCAAGCCGAAACCCGAGACGATTCGCGTTCGCCTCAAGCCGAAGCACTTGGCCCAGGCGATGGAAGAAGACGCACCTTCCGTGGCCATGCTACCGCCGCCTCCCGCCCGGTGAGATTAGCGCCGGCGGTTCGTCGGAGGAAACTCGTTCTCGACCGTTCGTCGCGAGCCCCCCTCCGAGACGACGTCCGCGATTGAAACCGATTCGCTCACCGCCTCCGCGAGCGGCGATCGAACCCCTGTCATGATCACGAGGACTCGCAGGATCCCGCGGTACTTCCGATCAACCCGGACCCCGAAGATGACGTTCGCTTCGGGGCGCATCGCGGCCGTCAAGCCCTCGACGACCTCGTGCGCCGTGCGGAGCGGGAGGCCCGGGCCGGCGCTGATGTGGATGAGCGCGCCGTTCGCCCCGCGGTAGTCGACCTCGAGGAGCGGGTTGTCAAGGGTGTCTCGAACGAGCCGATCCGGGTCGTGGTCCTCGTTCTCCCCGTAGAAGACCGTGGAGGTGCCGCCCGATTGAAGGATCGTGCGCACGTCGCTGAAGTCCAGGTTGATCAGCGAAGGGACCGTGATCGATTCGGTGATGCCCTTGACCACTTCGCCGATCAGATGGTCCATGACGGCAAAGGCCTGCTCGACCGGGAGATTCGGGACGAGGTCCAGCAAGCGGTTGTTATCGAGGAGGATCAGTGAATCCGTTCGGTCCCGGAGGCGTTGGATACCCGCGCGTGCGTTCGCCATCCGGCCACGTTCGGCTCGGAACGGGGTCGTCGCCAAGGTGATCACGACGCTGCCGGCAGCCTGCGCGAGTTCCGCCACATGGGGCGCGACGCCGGTCCCCGTGCCTCCGCCCAGGCCGACCGTGATGAACGTGAGGTCCGCATCACCGATCTGGTTCCGGAGTTCTTGCTCCGAGATCTCGGCGCAACGTTCGCCGATTTCCGGCCGGCCGCCCGCCCCCATTCCATGGGTCACGCCTCCGCCGATCAGGAGTTTGCGATCGGCCTGAATCGAATCGAGGTGCACCGCGTCCGTATTCACGACCACCGTTCGGGCTCCGCGGATCCCCATGCGGTGAAGACGATGGACGGAGTTGCCGCCCGCGCCGCCGCATCCGATCACTAAGACCTTCGGGCGGGCGAAGCCAAACGAGTCGAGGAACGACCGGTTTCCGGTGCGCTGCGCCGTCTCGAGGCCCATCCCTGATTCCATCCCGAACGGCCCTGGGGAGAACCGCCCTGCTCGCGCGCCTGAGGGGTCGCGCGTTCCCGCCACGTCGACTATCGCTCGGCCCCTTCTATGGCCTTGTGGAGCCGACGTCGGACATACTCCCGGACCGCGTTGCGGACCGCGTCCTCCACGGACACCGAATCACCCGATTTCACGAGCTGCTGGAGATCCACGACGTTCCCCTTCGGCAGTTCGATCATGAGCTTGCGGATGTAGTCCGGCGCGAATTTCACGTCGATGAAGCGGTCGATCGCCGCGCGAATCGCGTCGGAGATCGTCGTGAAGTCGCCGCTCTTGACCAGCTGATGCAGCGCCTTGATCTTGTCCGGGGGAATTCGGATCGTCACCCGCTCGGATTCCGATGGCATATGGACCCCAGTCCGCGTCCGACGTCTTGGGTAATTTTGTCTGACAATCGTATGGCAACCGCGTTATTTAAACGTACTGTCCAGACGGTTCGTCGGCGTTGACGGAGAGGAGACCTCCAATCGGACCGTAGGGCTCGATCACCGCTCATGAGAGGCGAGCGATCTGAGAGCGTGCGGGAAGGCCGGCTACAACGCCTTCATCCGGTTGTTCTTCGGGTTGTGTTCGACTTCGGCCAGGCGGAGAATTTCCAGGACCGGGGGCACGTACATGCCGAATCGCCCGCGGAGTCCTTTCTTCAATCCGTACCACCCGCCGACCGGATTCTTCGGGGACCGACCCCAGGCCTCGATGGTTCCTTCCGCCGCCGGCTTCTGCTCGTCCGCACTCCCGAGAGGCATCCAATCGCCGCGAGACTTGAGCATCGAATGCAGGTCGTTGATGCACCGGAGGTGATATCGGAGTTCCGTGCTCCCGGACTTGACGACAAGCGCGGGCGGATCGAGCGTCTCGTCACGGAACGCCAGAAACTCCGACGTTCCGCTCGGCGTCTTGAGATGCCACGGATGCTCGCGCGTACCCTCTCCAACCCCGCCCGACTTCGCTTTGCCAGCCATTTCCATACCCCCGCAAGAGTTCGTCTTCCGCGGTCCGCGGCCTCCTAGTCGAACGCGCGCGCCACCGACGTCGAATGAACCCACGCCGTCTATTTCAACGGTTCGCCGCCTTCAGGTGACGGCGGTCATGGAGAGATTCAAACTCTAGGCAACAGTCTCGCCAATCCGCGACTCTCCGAAAAATGGGCGCCATTCACGCGCATTTCTTTGATTGCCATTTCCGAATCGCCGGGTTTCAGATCCACACCGCGAATCGCGTCGCGAAGGACGCGGATGGCAAGTCCGCGCCGGAGACCGTCGAGTGTCGTCGCGCGCACACAGTAGTCCGTCGCGAGGCCGCAGATGAACAGTTCGTCCACATCGAGCTCGAGCAAGGTCGACTCGAGATCTCGGCCCCGATCGGTGAAGGCCTGGAAGGCCGAATACGAATCTTGCTCCGGATCCATTCCCTTCGAGAGGATCAGGGATCCCGCGGGCAGCTGGAGGTCCGGATGGAATCGGGCGCCTTTCGTCCCTTGGATGCAGTGGGCGGGCCAGGCCCCGCCAAACTCCTTGAAGTGCTTCGTCTCCCGCGGGTGCCAGTCCCGCGTGAAGAGAACGGGGCGATGGCGGCGTTCGAAGAGCGCGACGGTCCGGTTCACCCGCGGAATAATCTCGTCGCCGCCGGGCACGCCGAGCGCCCCACCGGGGCAGAAATCGTTCTGGATATCGACGACGAGCAGCGCAGGCCTCCGTCCCACAGTCCCGGCCCCGGTCCTGCCATCCGGAGGATTCGCTAAAAGGTTGCGGCCGCGACGAACCGCTGGAAATCCACCAGATAGTCCTCCCGAAATACAAGGTCGGGCGGCAAGCTCTCAAACCAACGCGCCTCCCGCACGTCAGGCCCCCGACGCGGGACGCCGGATGACGCGCGCGCGACGAACTGCGCGAAGTAGCCGTGCGAGACCCGGGTGCCATCGGAAAAAGTCTGCTGGAGAATGCGCGTGAGGATCGGCTCCAGGGCATCCAGGCCTACCTCCTCACGCACCTCGCGGCGCAGGCCGTCCACGGTGGTCTCCCCTTCCTCGAGCCGGCCACCGGGGGTGACCCACGCGTCACCCCAGCCGGACCCGGCGACATGGCGAATGAGGAGGACACGACCTCCGCCGTCATGAAGGAGGCCGCCGGCGGACCAGAACGGATCCTCGGTCGTACGGAATGCCGAGTGGTCCGGCAGAACCATGGCTTTCCGCTTCTCGATCGGAACCCGTCCGAACCGGTCGAAGGCATCCGCGAGTCGATCCTTGCATACTCCCGGGCACATGGGCCGTCGCAAGATGGGAAGCTTATTTAACACCGCCCCGAGTTTCCGGCCCGCGCACGGAGGGTTCGCGCATGCCCCTCGAAGACGTTTCTGACCGAGCGAACAAGGTCTACGACACGATGAAGTCCGCCGGCATCACGTCGGAAGACAAGATGCGCGACGCGGAGGCGATCACCAAGATGTCCAAGCTCCCGAAGAATTTCGTCCTCCAAGCGCTCCAGGAATTGCAGTCGAAGGGTTACGCGAAGCGCCGGGCGCGCGAAAAGGCTGCGGGCTACTGGCTCATCAAGTGACCGGTTTGGATCATCGGTGGGGGCGGCCGAGCGCCGCGGCAATCATCATTGGCAGAATTGCGGACGCGTCCCCTTCAATCGTCACCTGCTTCGCGGTCTCCTTCACTTTGCCCCAAGAGATCCCTTCCCGTACCCGTGCTCCGCTCAGGCTCCCGTCCCATTCTGGGGCCGTCGTGATGTACACCGCGTAGTCGAGCCCGCCTCGGAATTGGTTCCACCAGATCGTGTGATGTTTGGAGACGCCGCCGCCGATCATGAGGGCGGCCGTTTCCTTGGCCGTGAAGACGAGGTCGGCGAGCTCCGCTTCGTCCCGCAACTGGTCAATCGCAAACGCCTTGTGCTCCTGCCAGAACGACCAGAGCTGGTACCCGACCGCCCCATCGAAAATCGCGGGCACGACAACGGGAATGCGGTTCTTCCACGCCCACCAGAGCAGCGATTGACGGCTTCCGGCGCGCCGGCCGAGCTCCCAAAGCAATTCGCGCGTGGACGGCGCCCGGAGGCCGGAGTCCCACAGGTCGCGCAGCATCGGCTGGATTTTCTTCTCCAGGACGATGCCGTACGACGCGTTCGGGATGAGGACGTTCCCGAGGCGGTTCACTCCGAGACGATGCAAGGCGACGTCGTCCATTTCGAAGTCGCCATGGTAGTACGGCTGCCACACCCGCGCGAGATCGTGATCGGCGGTGCCGCACGTCGTCACCACGACGTCGACGAGCCTCTCCTCGACGAGGGCGCGCAGGACACCGCGGACCCCGGTGGCCATGAGGGCGGCGGGGAACGAGAGGAAGGTCGTGCAGGCCGGTCGGCGGAACATGGTCCGGAGGATCTCGACGCCAACGGCGATTTTCTTCGCCGTGAAGCCGCCTCCACGACCCATCGCTTCGACGAGTCGCGCGACCTCCGAAGACGGGGACACGTCGATGTCCTCGACCTTCCGCCGGAGGAGGTCGCGCTTCGCCATCCGCGTGGAATTCTGGGGACTCGTTAAAAGACTATGGCCGCGCCCCGGGGCCTACGGAATCAGGATTGCCTTCAGGCGCTCCCAAACCCCGAACGGCCCGCGCCATCGGAACGTGTTCCCGCAATCCTCACAGCGGCCCCATCCATCGTCCTCGAACGTGACGCGGGTGGAGCGGCACACCCCGCACGTGCCCGAGGCTGGTTTCTGAATCCCGCGCCGACGACGCTCGTCGGCGACCTGCGCCTCGAGCCGCTGAGCCGCCTCCTCCGCGTTTCGCGCGAATGTGAGCCCGGCCAGGTAGTCCCCTTTCGTGAGGACGTCTTGCGCCTGCCGAAGGAGCACGCGAACTTCGGTCGCACTGAGGTCGTACGACTCCGCCTCCTTCAAAACGGGCTCGCACGCGCCGATGATCGCTTGGGCCTTCTCGACCTGGGCCTGGCGGAGCTGCATCGCCCGCTCGATTTGTCGTTGCTGGCCTTTCATCGCGAGCCGCTCCGCCCGCTTGAGCAGATCGCCGGCGTGGCCGTGCTCTCCGACGGCGACCGCGGTCCGCGCGGCTTGATGGAGCTGCTCCGCCTCCTCCGTGTCTGCGCCGACGTTCCGGGCGAGGGCGATGTGATCGGAGACGAATCCGACCGATTCCTCGACCTCGCGAATTCGTCGAAGCCTCGCGTCCTCCGCACGCTGGCCGGCCTCGACGAAGCTCTCCCGCGCCGCAGAAAGCTGATCCCGGTCCAGGGAGTCGCCCCCTCGCTTCCAGGCGTCCTCGGCCATAGCAATCGATGCGCCGAGGTTCGCGGCCTCACGAATCGAGTCCCGGGTGAGGGCGAGCAGCTCCCGCACCCGGTCCGCTTCGCGCGCATGGGCCACCTCCGCGGCTCGGACCAGGTCTTGGAGGAACGCATCGTCCATGGTCTGGCCTTGGAAGAAGACGTCGCGGGCCCGGTCGAGGAGCGCGCGGGCCTTGACGGTGTCCGGGTCCTCCGGGTCGCACGGCTCCAAGAGCCCTTGCGCGGCGAGGACGGCGTACGACCAGGATGCGCGTCGGAGCTGCTCCGTCGTCCGCTCCGCGATGCGGGATGCTTCTTGCGCTGCGGTCAGCGCGGCTTCGAATTGTCGTTCTTGGAACCTCTTGCGAGCTTGCTCGAGGAGCTCCTCGACCCGCTCGTAGTCGACGTCCGCGTCACGGCCCAGCACGAAGCCGGCGTCCCGATCCGCGGCGTCTTGCGCTTCGAGCTCCAAGAGGATTTCGGAGGAACCCGGAGCGGTGGCGAGCGCGGCTACCAGGTCCGACTTCCGCTTGAGTCCGAGCAGGCTCACCCGATGCCGCTCTCCCAGCTCCCGAAGCTGTCTAGGTCGAAGCCGTTCAAGGTGGTATTCCATTCGTCGGCGCTCCGCCTCTGCCAAAAGGGATTCCACATCAGCGAGCGAAGCAAGCGCTTCGATCAGCGAAGTCCGATTCGGATAGCGCGTCGGATCGAGCCCGTGGGCCTTGGCCAAGTCATGCAAGACCGGGTCGGGCAACGTGGAAAGAGCTTCGCGGGGGGACGAGGCCATCCGGTTGACCTCCGTTCGAATCAATCGTCCCGATCGCGATAAACGTTGCGGACGACCGCTCATGCATCCGGTGGCCGATACCTCCGCAGGACTTCGACGGCCCACTGGACCTTTCGAAACTCCCGCGGGTCGCCGCCCGCGTCGGGATGATGGCGCCGAGCCCGGTCACGATACGCCCGTTCGATCGCGGCGCGCGATGGCCAGCCTCGACCGAACCGGGGCGGATTCACGCGGACGTCGGCGAAGCCGAGGATGCGAAACGCCGCTTCGATCCCTTTCGTCTGCACGTAGAACTCGCGCAGGTCGGAGAAGATCCCACCCGACTCGTACCCGCCCTCGATGCTGTATCGCTTATGGTCCCGCGCAATCGAGGTCCCGGTCCGATGGTCGCGCCCGCATGCGAAACAGAAGAAGCGGTCCGCCACGTCCCGCCATCCGCGGTTCCCTTGATGGGCTTTCGGGTCTCGGAGGCAAAGGTTATGCGCGTCCGCCGCCTTGGCGTCGATTGTGTCGTTCCGGGCCGGGCCCTCCGTCTTCAAGGACCAAGGGAAACTGTCGTTCGACTACCTCCCCGAAAAGATGGTCCATCGGGAGGGGCAGACGCAGCGGCTCTTCAGCCTCCTGCGGCCCATCGTCGGGGCGGGAGCCTCGAGCAACGCCTTCCTGTATGGGCCCGTGGGAACCGGGAAGACCCACACGGCGAAGCGCTTCTGCCTCGATTTCAAGAAATACGCGTCGGAATCGGATCGGGCCGTCGACTGGGATCTCGTGAACTGTCGCCAGCGGATGGGGGACGACGCGGTCCTGCTCCGGCTGATCCAGCATTTTGACGCCCACTTCCCCGAACGGGGATTCTCGATTGCAGAGAAGATGGAGACGTTGCGGCGGCATCTCGAGAAGCACCGGCTTCACTTCATCGTGATCTTGGACGAAGTGGACGCCCTCCTGAAGAAGAGCGGCGCGGACCTGATCTACTCGTTCGCTCGGATCGCCGAGGAGACAATCGCCTCGAAGGGCAACATCTCGATGATCCTGATCTCGCAACGGCCGAACGCGTTGGAGTACATGGACCGAGCCGCGCTCAGCACGTTCCGCCGATCCAACGTCGTCGAGTTCCCGAAGTACGATCGAGGGGAGCTCCGGGACATCGTCACGGGCCGCGTGCAACTCGCGTTGCACCCGGGCACCGTCGGCGAGGACCTCATCGACCTGATCGCGGATATCGCGTCCGAGTTCGGGGATGCACGGTATGCCATCGAGCTGCTCGAGAAGGCCGGCATGCTCGCCGACGAGGAGAACCTCGAGGAGGTCGCCCCAGAGCACGTGCGCGGCGCGAAGGCCCACGTCCATCCGACGGACGTCCAAGAGCGGCTCGGTCTGCTCGACGTCCCAAAGAAACTCGTGCTCTTGTCGATCGCCCGAAAGAGTCGCAAGAAAGCGTACATCACGATGGGCGACGCCGAAGAGGCGTACGCCGTGGTGTGCGAAGAGTACGACCAGAAGCCGCGGGCCCACACCCAGTTCTGGAAGTATGTGCGGGATCTTGACGCGCTCGGCCTCGTCGACACGAAATTGAGTGGCGAGGGCGTCGTCGGTAAGACGACGCTGATTTCTCTCCCGGAAATTCCGGCCAAGGTGCTCATTGATAATCTGGAACGAAGTTTGAAGAGACGATAGCCGCTATGGAGAAACCGATGGGATGGGTGCAACCTCAGGAGGGCGAAATGGGCACGGAGGCTGAGGCACTTCGCTCTGCGATGCCCATGGAGCTCGAGAAGGGCGTCTGCTATCTCGTGAAAGAGAAGAAGCCCGAACTGAGTTTCCGACTCTTTGAAATGCTACTCGCCCAGAAAATTCCGGGCCTGTGCATCACCCGCCAGTACCCGGACCGCGTGCGCCGCGAGCGGGGCCTCACGGAAGTCCGAATCATCTGGCTCAGCCACACGCCCGGCGAGGATTACCACAACCCGACGGCAATCGGCACGCTCGCGAAAGTCATCCAGAAGTTCATCGAGGACAACAACGGCGAAGGCGCGGTCCTCCTGGATGGCTTGGAGTACTTGGTCATCAACAACGGATTTCTGCAGACGCTCATGTTCGTGGAACACGTGAACGAGTTCGTCATGCAGCGACGGGCGATCATCCTGCTCCCCGTGAGCCCGGACACCCTGGAGGAGAAAGAGCTCGCCCTCCTCGAGCGGAACATGAAGGTCCTGGAGTCACCCGCGCTCAAGACGGACCTCGAATCCCGCGAAGTGAGTCGCCTCTTGGACAACTATTGATCGTTCGTCCGCGTGGCTTCGAATTGGCGTCCCACAATCTCGTCCACCTGGGTGAGAAACCGATCCTCCTTGCCCTTCGGGATTGTCGCGCCCGATGCGATGTTGTGACCGCCGCCGTTCCCCGAGACCCCGGACGCGGCCTCCCGCAATGCGACCGCGAGGTCGACCCCGGCGGCGATGTGCGAGCGGGTGCCGCGGGCGGACACCTTCGTGATGCCATCGAGGACGGAGAGCCCGAGGGTCGGTCGCGTTTGATCGAAGAAGAACAGCATGCCGGTTCCCGCGATGACGCCGGCCAAGCTTGCGTCTTCGCAGTAGAAGAACTGAATGTGCTTCTTCGGGAATAGCCCTTTGGACTCGAGCGAGACGAGGTAACCGAGGACCTTCGAGGTGTATTCCTCAAGCAGCTTCTCGGCCCTCGCGAGCGCGTCACGATCCCCGAGGCAGACGGCCATCCCGAGCCCTTCCTGGCCGAGACGGTCGCAACTGTTCACGTACGCCTCGAGGTCGTGGGCGTACATCTGGTCGGGTTCGATCCAGTATCGATCCGCAACGAGGACATCAAGCGCCTCCGGGGCCGCGTGCTGCTCCACGAGCCGGGCGGCCAGAATGGACGTGAGCTTTCGGCGGCCGCCTGCGTCGAGATCGCGAAGGCTCGCAGCCGGATCAAAGCCTACCGTGCGAAGAAAGTCCTCCGCGGCGTCGGGCCGCCCGGACAGGCCTCGGAAGTACGGTTCGATCGAAAGGGCGATCGCCTTGCCGAGCGGCAGATCCCGTAAAGCGAGTCGGCGTTCCAGGACGACGACCTTCCTCTCCTTGGCTTCCTCGAACAGCGCGGCGTTCACCCCGACGAAACCTCCGACCGCTTGTTTGTCCCCAATCGCGCCCGCCATGGCCGGCCCGGCCAGATCCCAGTTCCGCTCGTCGAGGACGAGGGCGAAGAGCCATGTCGTCGTCGCCCCGCACATTTCTCGCGCCCCGTCGACCCCGAAGAGATGGGGGTTCACGTGAGCGATCGTCTCCGAATCCCGGATCGGCTTATGGTGATCAAGGACGACGACCGGATACGGAAGCCCTTCGAGGAGATCGAGCTGGCCCGATCCCATGTCGCTCACGACCAGGAGTTCGTTCGTTTCCTCCCCAAGGCGGGCGGCGGACGTCCGGTCGAGCGCGTGCGCCATCGTCGCGTGGATCCGCTTGCCGCGGCGCATGAGGGCCCGCGCCAAGATCGAGGCGGACGTCGTGCCGTCCGGATCGTAGTGGCAGAAGACGCGGACCCGGGCGGCGTCGTCGACGAGAGCCGCGGCCCTCCGGGCCCGATCGAGCAAGCCCTCGGGCGCCAGATCATCCAGGCCCTTGACCATGGGCCACCTACTTCACTTGCAGCTCCGCGAGCTTCAAGGAATAGTCCCAGTCGGAGGGCAGGACGCCGCGCGACTTGTAGTACCGGGACAGACGGCGGATGCGCGACTCGATCAATTCCAGGCCGCGTCGGTTGCTCAGGTCCTTCCGATGATCCTTCAGATGTGTCTGAAGGCTCGTGGCGCGTTTGATCAGACTGGCGAGATCCTCCGGCAGCGCGAATTTCGTCCCTTTGGACGAGAGAATCTGAGTCACGCTCCGACCCGTCGCGAGGCGCACGTTCGGCACGCCGTAGGCGTCTCTGAGCCGCACGCCGATGGAGGCCGTCGACAGACCCTCCTGGTGCAAGCGGACGATCGTCTCCTCGATCTCCGCCTTTTCCATCCCGACCCATTCCGGATTCGCCTTCAGGTACGGTCGGGTCGATCCGCTCTTTCCCTTGCGGTGCGCATGGATGCGAGCCATCGGTTTCCTCGGGGAGGGGCTGCGCATACCGCGGAATCGTATTTAAGATTGAGCCCGCGGCTCGGGAGATGCGCCTAGGATTTCCGGACGACGAACGCGCCGTGATCCGCTTGGAAGGGCTCGAGGTACCGAAAGTCGACGAGGTCGACACGGGCGTGGGCCAGTGCGCGTTTTGTCGAATCGAAGACGGTTGCGGGCGACGCGGAGACATCCGCCGATCTCGACTTCACCATCAGGAATCCGATCCCACCGGATCGCAGCAGATCGAGGTTCCGAAGGAAAATCCCATCTTGATCTCGCTGAGCGACATCCTGGTACAGGACGTCCACGGAGCCGATCCTGGCGCCGTACGATTCTGGCTTCGCGGCGTCGCCGAGGATCGGAATGAGATTCGGCCTCTTTTCCGAAAGCGCGAGAAGACCCCGGAAGGACCGCGGTGAGATTTCGACCGCGGCGACCGTTCCGTCCGCGCAGACGTCGGAAACATGGCTCGCAGTGGTTCCGCTGCCCGCACCCAGGTACAGGACGGATGAGCGACCACGGAACGGCCACACCTGTCCTCCCCGTTTGAGATACGCAGCGAGCTTGCTCCGGTTCGCATCCCACCGACGGAATTCCCCGTCTCTCCCATGGACGAGGCCTTCGCCGTACACGACGGCACCAGGGACCAGATTCCGAGTGAGGAGCCACGGCCCGTCGGTGTAGACGCCCTCCCATTCCGTTGACCGGACCGGCACCGGTTCCGCTACGACACGAACCGTATTGATTGTTTCCGAACGGGGAGTTACGGCTTCTCTTTCTTGCGCGCGGCGGGCTTTTTGGCTTTGTCACGGGGGGCCGCTTTCGGGACCTTCGCGAGGTTGAGCCGGATCTGCGGAGAGTCGACCAGCTTCGCGGCACGGGCCAGGTTCGACGCCGCCGCCTGTCGCTCGTCCATCTGAAGATGAGCGACGCCGAGATTGTTGAGGGCTTCCGCGCGATCAGGGTCGGTCTCCAGCGCTTTCTGGAAAATGTCGATCGCCTCTCGCGTTCGTCCAAGGACGAGGAGTGCGGCCCCGCGATTCAGCGCTCCTTCGATGCCGGTCGCATCCGCGCGCGTCGACGGTCCGAACGAGTCGACGGCCACCTCCGGACGCCCCGCCTTGAGGAACGCGGTACCCGCCGCCGGCCTAAGAAACGGAAATTCGGGATGGAAGTCGGCCGCCGCCCGGAGGACACGCCCCGCTTCTTCCTTGAACCCGGATCGAACGAGGAAATCCGCTTTCATGCCGAGCGCTCGGAGATCCCCGGGGTGGCTCGCAAGATACGACTCGCACGCGGCGATGGCGCGATCGTAGTCGCCTCCCGCGCCAAGCGCCTCAGCTCGGTGGAGCAGAGAGGATGCGTCGCCCATCTGGGCGGCGCGGTCGAACGATTTGACCGCTTCACTGAGGAATCCGCCGGCGACCTGCGCTTGTCCAAGACCGACCCACGGGGCGGGCGCGTCGAGCCGGATTGCGGACTCCCATAAGTCCTCGGAAAGATCCGGGAACCCGAGTCGCGTGAGCAATGCAGCCATGTGGTCTCGTCCCGCCCGCCAAGGTTCTGGGCGGCCGCGTCGACGTAGGTGTTCAAGGACCCGCATGCGGACGACTCCGCTTCGGCCTTTCGGGTTCAGCCCGAGCGATCCGCACATCCGTTGGAGCGTCGGCCAGTCCGCGTGCTCGACTTCCGCTGCGGACGGCACGCTCAAGGAGTCACCTCGCGACATCGCGGGCGAATCTCGCATTCCTCGCAGCCAGGGTCGCCTGCGAGATGGGTGCCGAAACACTCGTACGCGCCGCGGTAGAAGTCGGACTTCCCCCGCATCGCTTTCGCGCGTCGGAGCTCCGCTTTCGCCTCCTTGAGAGTCGAGTCAAGCGCGAGCGCGCGGTCGAACGAGCGAATCGCTAGCGTGGACTCGAGCAGCCCGAGGTGAGCGCGGCCTTTCGCGTACCAGAGCCCCGGCGCCTCCCGAATTCGCAGCGCGCGGTCCGCCCAGAGGATTGCCTCCCCGTGGTACCCCTGCTTTTCGCAGAGGTACGTCCGGTTCGCCATCGCATCGACGCAATCGGGATCGAGGCGCAGGGCCTCCTCGAAGCATCGAGCGGCCTCGGCCTCACGGCCGAGACGGAGCAACGCCGCGCCCTTGTTGTTCCATGCCGTCGCGAACTCCGGTCGGAGCGCGAGGACTTCCTCATAGCAAAGGATGGCCGCGGGGTAGTCTTCCAACTCATGGAGGACGGCGCCCTTGTCGATCCACGCTTCGAGCGACCGCGGGTCGAAGGCCAACAGCCGATCGTACGCTTCCGCCTCCTCCTTCAGTCGACCGAGCCCGTGCAACACGGAGGCGAGGCCCATCCAGCCTTCCTTCGAGTCCCCGTTGCATTTCAGCGACTGCATGAACGAGTCCAGGGCGGCTTCCAGTTCCCCCGCCTTCTGCAGGACGTGACCTTTGAGGATCCACGCCGCGTCGTATTCCGGCTTGAGCTTGAGGGCGACTCCGAGTTGGCCGAGGGCACCGTCCGTGTCCCCCTGGTCAAAGGCGCGTCGCGCGGCGTGCATCGCGGACTCGAGGCGATCGACGCTCGGGAGAAACCGCCGTGCGGTGTCTGGCGCCAGCATCACTCGTTCGCCTCCGACGGCACGTGCCGGGCGCACGACTCGCGCCACTTCCGCGCTAGCTCGTGGTTCGGCTTCAAGGAGAGCGCGCGGTCGTACGCCTCGAGGGCTTCCCGGAATCGCTCGAGCTGCTGCAGGGCGACGCCTTTCCCGGTCCATGCGTCGGCATTGCGGGGCTCCCGCTCAATCGCCTGCTCGTACCGGAGGAGACCCATCTGTGGATCCCCGCCTTCGATCGCCAGCTCCGCGAGTTGCAAGAGGACATGGGTGTCCTCTTTCTCTGGCTCAATCGATTCGACGAATGACTGAAAATCGGGTGGGACGCTCGATTCGGGGGCCTCGACCTCTTCCTCGATCGCCTCGAACGCCTTCGCGAGCGATGGAAGATCGGTGATCGGCTCCAAGGGCTCCGAGGCCGCGGGCCGCGCGCCGGTAATCTGCGCAATCGCTTCCCGTGCGACGAGGACCGCGGGATGGTCGGCTCCGAAACGCGCCCCGTTCGCAAGGGCCGCCTCCGCTTCGTCCGCCTGGCCCAACGCGGCATGGGCTCGGGCGGCTCCGGCCCACGCCTCGATCCGCTGCGGGTCGAAGGAAGCCACCTTCTCGAACGACTCGAGGGCCTCTCTTGGGCGAGCGTGATTCAGGAGGATATCGCCTTTCGCGAGCCATGGTTCCGGATAATTCCATCGAAGGGCGATGGCGCGGTTGTAGTATTGGACGGCCGCACCCCAACGGCCTTTCCGCTCAAGGAGCGCGCCCTTTCGGAAGAGGATGGGTGCGTTTTGCGGGTCCCTCCCGAGCGCTCGCGCGAACTGGGCCTCCGCGGCGTCCGAATCCCCGAGGTCGATCAGCGTGTCTCCGAGGCCCAGGATGGCCCGCGGGTCGTCCGGAGCGATCTCGAGGATGGCGCGAAACAGAAGGACGGCCTCGTTCGGATGGCCGTCTCTCCGCAGTTGTTCCGCCTTCTGCACGACCTCTCGAGATTTCGACGGCTCGAGGCGGAGCGCATCGCGCAGCGCGTCGACCGCGACCGAGAGCCGGCCAAGCCCAAAGAGGAGATTCGCACGCTCGTATGACGCTTGGCGATTCCCTGGATCGAAATCGAGGATCCGCGTGTAGCATTGGAGGGCTTCTTCGGGGCGGTCGAGGAGGACGAGGAGCTCGGCCCGGTCGAACCAGACGCTCGTCTCCTCCGGCCGGGATCGGAGCAGGCGGTCGTAGCATTCCAGCGCGGCGTCGTATTCGCCTTCTTCGATGAACGCCTGGGCTTCCTCCCGAAGTCGGCTCGAACGTCGTTCGTCTTCGAGCTCGCCAGGCGCAAGCTCGAGTCGAATTGCGTGGGCTAACGCGCCGGTCACACCTTTGCACTGGGTCAGAGCTTTCTCGTCTGCGGCGGTCAACGAGGCGATGTCGGGGAACGCGGTCGCAATCACATCCGCCTGGGCTGTGGACATGCCCGGGATCGCGCCGAGGAACCGCAACACTTCGCGCCGGGCCGAGTCCTTCTCCAACGCGACGAGGCGCTCCGTCGCCGTCCGGGCACGGGCCTCGATTTCTTCCTCCTTCGATGCGACGGCCCGTTCGCGGGCGAAGAGCCGCTCCTCCTTCGAGAGGAATTCCTGCGTCCGGGATTGGACGTACGCTTCGGCATCCGCTCGTTCTTTCTGCAGGGTCCGGCGAGATTCCTCAAGTTCCGCACGGTGGGTTAGGTCGGGGAATCCCTCCTCCGGTTCCGGGCCGGGCTCCGGTTCTGGTTCCGGCACGGGACCGGGCGCGGGCTCGGGTTGGGGAAGAGGAAGCGGCGGCTCTGGACGCGGGATGGGGTCCGGCGGGACCGGCTGAGCCTCGAGCAAGGGCACGTCCTCCTCGGGTAGGTCGAGGTCCTCCAAATCCTCGAAGGCGGACTCGGGCGGTGCTTCGGGGACGTCCGGTTCCACAGAAACCTCGGGCAGAGGCGGTTCAATCGGGGTCGGTGGTTCCGAGACTTCCTGCCGGACCGCCACCGGCTTCGACGCAGTTCCTTTCGGCGGCTCGAGTACCTTCGCTCGAAGTCCGTATTCAGCCGCCAAGTGGGAAGGCATCCAATCCCGTGACTGCAGATACCGACAAACGGCCGCGAGGGCCCTTCGTTCCTCGACATTCGTTGGCGTTGAACGACGAGCGTCGCGCAGGAAGCTGTGAAGGACTTCGGCGTCGCCAACGCTCACGATTGCTGGCTCATCCGAGTCGAGGTGGAGCAGCCGCACGAGTCGGACCGCTTCCGCAGCCGTCGGTTCGCGCGTAGGCCGGCGCCATTCGATCTCGGAGAGGTCGGCCGCGACGATCGCGACGTCGTTCGCGCGGGTGAGATCCATGAGCGACGGCCCGGGGAGGAGCCCGGGATTCAACCACAGCGGGCGATCGGCGACGAGAAAATCGAGGCATGACGCGCACAGAAAATCGCGACTCACGGCGCCGCATCGAGCGCAGCGCGAGGGGAGCACAGCCGCAACAACGGCCGAGGGTCATATAAAAGCTGGGCACTGAATGATGACCGTTCGAATTTTTGTGTCATGCGTTTCTCATGAGAGGCCGACATGTTCATGGACCGAGATACCGTGTCGCGACGGGGCGTACCATGGACGTCCGTATGCGCCGGGCCCGACGAACGGACGACGACGTCATGTGGCGAGCCACCCTTCAGACGGTCTGGGACGACATCCCCGCGGACGAACGTGCCCGTCTGAATCGCGACAAGTGGGAAGCCCATTTCCGAAAGAAAATCGAACCGTACATGGCAGGGGACCGAACGGAGCGTTGGATCGCCGAGACGGCGGACCACGAGCTCCTCGGGTATGTGATCCTCGGCGAGGGCGGTTTCATCACCCCGGAGGCCCAGGGTTTCATCTACGATGTCTGGGTCGCCCCGGATCGGCGCGGGAAGGGCGTCGGGAAATTCCTCGTCGAGTGGGCGAGCGACTGGGCTCGGCAGCGAGGGTATCGAAAAATCAAGCTCGAAGTTTCCGAGACGAACGCCCGCGCCCGCCACGTCTACGAGAGCCTGGGATTCCGGGCGGAACGCCGGTATATGGGAAAATCGCTCGAATGACCACCCCTGATCCTCGGAGTCGCGCAACTAACCACCAAAGGGTTAAATAACGGCGTCATCGTGTTCGGAGGATGCGGGGTAGTGCAATGATCCAGGTCACCCTGACCGAAACCGCAGCGAACAAGGTCAAGGAGCTCATCCAGAGGTCCGATCCGGAGACCGGCCAAGCGTTGGGCTCTCTCGAAGACACGTATCTCCGTATGTATGTCGCGGGCGGCGGCTGCTCCGGCTTCCGCTATGGTCTCGCGCTCGACCGGAAGATCCACGAGGACGATGAGGTCGTCCAAGTCCACGGGCTCAAGGTCCTCGTCGACGGCAACAGCAAGGAATACCTCGACGGCTCGAACGTGGACTACGCGGAGAGCGTCGCAGGCAGCGGCTTCCTCGTGAGCAACCCGAACAACTGGTCGACCTGCGGATGCGGCCAGAGCTTCAACCCGAAAGGCGAGGAAGCTCCTGACCAGCACGAATCCCACCAGGGTCATGCGCACACGCACTGAGTCGCGCGCAAATCGGTTGGCGCTCTCTCTTCTCTCACAAAGACATCTTCACCGCCGACGGCGGCCGGAATCCGAGGAGCAGCGACCAAGGCCGTCGAATTGAACGGCGTCACCAACAAGACCTCGCACTCGGCCTGGTGCGTCGGCCCCCGAAGGGATCGAACTCACCTATCGTTTGCTCGAAGAAATGGAGGAGGTCGTCCGCTCGACGGCAAGTCCCGTAGCGAGTTCGGCGACGAATTTTCGGAGATCCTCCGGATCGCGGCGCTCTGCCGCACGACGTACAATCGAACTCCCGACGACGACCCCGTCCGCACCAGCGGCCGCAACCGCTCGGACATGAGCACCGGTCGTTACTCCGAAGCCCACACCGAGAGGGAGGGACGAAACCCGGTGAAGGGCGGCAATTCGACCCCTCAGGTCCTCCGGCAGGCTCGATCGCGCACCCGTGGTCCCGTACCTTGCGACGACGTACAGGAACCCGCGGGAGGCGTCCGCGATCGCAGCAGCCCTCGTGGGCGGGGTGGACGGCGCGACGAGCTGAATCATGTCGACGCCGTGCGCGTCGAGCGGCTCTCGGATCTCGGGCGAGGCCTCAAGAGAAAGGTCTGGGACGACGACCCCGTCGACCCCCGCGCTCGCGGCTCGTTCGGCGAACGTCGGAAGACCCATCGCGAGGACCGGGTTCATGTATGTCATGAGGACGAGCGGGATCTCCGTCTCTTGACGGATGCGCGCCGCCAGGCCGATGACGTCGCGCGGACGCGTCCCGGCACGAAGAGCCCGTTGCCCAGCCTCCTGAATCTCGGGACCATCGGCGATGGGGTCGGAGAAGGGGATGCCGAGCTCTAGGAGATCCGCCCCTCCCGCTTCGCAGGCCGTTGCGAGCGATTCCGTCATCCGGAGGTCAGGGTCGCCGGCCATCAGGTAGACGACGAAGGCGGCGCGACTCTCCGCCGCGGCGCGGCGGAATGCGTTCGAGATGCGGCTCAGACTTTCACTCCCATCGAATCGGCCACCGTGGCCATGTCCTTGTCCCCTCGACCGGAGACCGTGACGACAACGACTTCGTCGCGCTTCATCTCCCGCGCCTTCTGCATCGCTACGAACACGGCGTGAGCGGGCTCGAGCGCAGGTAGGATTCCCTCATACGTCGCGAGGGCGTGGAACCCCTCGAGAGCCTGTTTGTCGGTGACCGCCACAAAGGACGCGCGCTTTATATCTTTCAACGCGGATAGCTGCGGGCCGACGCCGGGGTAGTCGAGGCCCGCGGAGATGCTATGTGTCTCAAGCACTTGCCCGTCGTCGTCCTGAAGGACGTACGATCGGGCTCCGTGTAAGACCCCGGGGCGGCCCCCCGTCAGAGAGGCCGAATGTTCCCCCGGCGACATTCCACGGCCGCCTGCCTCGACACCGAGCAGCTCGACTCGTTCATCATCGAGGAAAGGCGCGAACGTCCCCATCGCGTTGCTTCCGCCGCCGACGCACGCGACGAGAAGGTCGGGAAGTCGGCCGTTGCGTTCGAGGCTCTGCTCTCGGATCTCTCGGCCGATGACACTCTGAAAGTCTCGCACGATTGTCGGATACGGATGCGGGCCCACGACGCTTCCGAGGAGGTAGTACGTGTTCTCGACGTTCGTCACCCAATCCCGCAGCGCCTCGTTAATGGCGTCCTTCAGCGTCCGGCTACCTTGTTCGACGCGGTGCACGGTCGCGCCGAGGAGCCTCATCCGAAATACATTGAGGGATTGTCGTTGCATGTCGGCGGCGCCCATGTACACCTCGACGGGCAGACCGAGGACCGCCCCGACCATCGCGGTGGCGACGCCATGCTGGCCCGCGCCCGTCTCTGCGATCACGCGCTTCTTCCCCATGCGACGGGCGAGGAGGGCCTGGCCCATGACGTTGTTGAACTTGTGGGCTCCGCCATGGCAGAGGTCTTCCCGCTTCAGATAGATCTGCGCCCCTCCGACGTGGTCCGTCAGGCGTCGGGCGAGGTAGAGGGGCGTCGGGCGTCCGCCGTAGTGTCGATAGTACGACTCGAGTTCCTCCAGGAACGCCGGATCCTCTTTTGCCTCCTCGTACGCCGCCTCGAGCTCGTGCAACGCGGGCATGAGCGTCTCCGGCACGTACTGCCCCCCGAATTGTCCGAAGTATCCTCTCTTCCGGACGATGTACGCGTCAACCATGCTGCAGCTCCTGGAGCTTTTTCGCGGGCTCATCGTGATGCATGATCGATGTGCCGACCAGGACGGCGTCGGCCCCGGCTTGGAGCATGGTGTCCACCTGCCTTCGCGTCTCAATCCCGCTCATGGCGATGACGGGTCGATCCTTCCGCCGCTCCCCGAGAATGCGTGGTGTCGTCCCCAGGTCAATTGCCAGGGTCGCAAGGCTGCGATTGTTGACCCCCAGGATATCGGCCGGTGTCTCGACCGCCGCATCCCACTCCTCAAGCGTGTGGACCTCGAGTACGACTTCGACCTTTCGATCATGGGCCTCATCGATGAGCCTGTCGATCCGCCGATGAGAGTGCCCCCCGCGCGCGAGCGTCTCAATGAGCAACAGAGCGGAAGCCCCGCAACGTGCCGCGGCATCGATCTGCCTCGAGTCGATGACGACATCCTTCATGAGGACGGGGAGACCCGTGCGAGCCGCGCGCGATACGAAGTCGATACTCCCGCCGAAGATCTTGGGCTCTGCGAGGACGGAGAGCCCGAGTGGTTTCGCCGCGACTATCCCGTTCAAGATGGCATCGAACTCCGCCACATCTCTCGGGCTCCGCATGCCCGGCGATGCGAACTTGATTTCCGCAATCACATCCGAGGACCGAGCCGACGCGGCCAAAGCGCCCAAGAAGGATGGACTCCGGAGCGTTTCGCCTCGCACGTCGTAGTAGCCTTCCCTGAGAAGGGTCTCCGCGTTCACCACGAGGCGCTCAAGGGTGTCCATCGTCCTCCACCTTCGACAAATTTCCTCCGGTGGCCTTCACGAAGGTACGCAAGGTTTCGAACGCCCTCCCCGAGTCGAGGGCCTCCACCGCAAGGGGGAGTGCTTCCGGGAGGGAATCCACCTTCCCGGAAACGTAGATACCGCCCGCCGCGTTGGCCAGGAGCATCTCTCGCTTCGGCCCGCGTTCGCCTCGCAGAATCCGCACGGCCTCCTTGGCCGCGGTCTCCGGCTCCGCCCCCGCCAAGTCCCTCGAGTCCGCGCGATCGAAGCCGAAGTCCGCCGGCTTTAGCAGGAATTGCCGCGTCCGGCCGTCGGCCACCTCTCCGACGATCGTCGGGCAGCAAAGGCAAATCTCGTCCATCCCCGCTTGGCCGTGGACCACAAGGGCGTGCTCAATCCCGAGGCGGACGGCCACCTTTGACACGAGCGGCACTAGATCCGGGCTGAAGACCCCGAGGAGGTGGCCTTTCGCGCCCGCCGGGTTCGTCAGGGGTCCGAGGATGTTGAAGACGGTGCGCACGCCCAGCTCCCTGCGCGGCCCCATCGCGTGCTGCATGGCGGGATGGAACTTCGGGGCGAACATGAAACAAAGACCGTGGGCCTCGAGAATCCGCTCGACCTCCGACGGCTCCAGGTCCACACGGGCTCCGAGGGCCTCGAGCAAGTCCGCGCTCCCGCAGCGGCTGGTGACCGCTCGATTTCCGTGCTTCGCCACTCTCACGCCGGCGGCCGCGACGACGAACATTGCTATCGTGGAGACGTTGAACGTGGTCAACCGAGCTCCGCCTGTCCCACACAGGTCGACAACGCGCCCGTCCTCGCGCGACCGAATGCGAACCGACCGATCCCGCATCGCCGTTGCCATGCCCGCAATCTCATCGGGTCCCTCGCCTTTCATCCGGAGTCCCATCAGGAACGCGCCGATTTGCGCGGGGGTCGCCTGCGAATCCATGATCTCCGCCATCGCAGCGTACGCGCGCTCGAAGCCGAGAGATGCGCCCGTCGCGAGGTCTCCGATCGCATCCTGAATCATCACTTGGCCTCCTTGAGGAAGTTTCGGAGAAGCCCCGGCCCTTCCGGTGTGAGGATTGACTCGGGATGGAATTGGACGCCTTCAATCGGATAACGGCGGTGCCGCACGGCCATAATCTCGCCGTCGTCGGAAGTCGCGCTGACTTCGAGCTCCTGGGGCAACGCTCCGCGGTCAATCGCGAGCGAATGGTAGCGCCCGGCCGTGATGGGATTCGGAAGACCCTCGAAGATCGTGCGGCCATCGTGTCGGACGAGACTCGTCTTCCCGTGCAGGATTCGCAGCGCGTGACCTACCTTCCCGCCGTACGCCGTCCCGATACCCTGATGGCCGAGACAGACGCCCAGCGTCGGGGTGGTGGGGCTCAACTCCGCGAGAATGTTCCGGCACACACCGAAATCCCGTGGGTTGGCCGGATGGCCCGGCCCGGGAGAGAGGACGATCGCATCAGGCGCAAGCAGCCGCACCTCTTTCAATGTAATTCCGTCGTTGCGATAGACGACCGGATCCGCGCCGATTTCCCCGATCTCTTGGTACAGGTTGTACACGAATGAGTCGTAGTTGTCGATGATGAGGACCTTCATTCGACCGCCTCACGCAAGGCGGCCCGTAAGCCTTCGAGCTTCTGCTCCGTCTCGAACCACTCCCTCGCCGGATCCGAGTCCGCGACGATCCCGGCACCCGCCTGTAGGTAGTACATCGGCCCGTCGGCGAAGAGCGTCCGGATCGCAATGGCGGTATCCACGTTTCCGTTCAAGGAGAGGTAGCCGACGACCCCCGCGTAAGGGCCGCGTGCGGTCCCTTCGAGGTCATGGAGGATCTCCATCGCCCGAGGCTTCGGCGCGCCGCTCACGGTCCCGGCCGGGAACACCGCCGCAAACGCGTCGAGTGCGTCGTTCCCGGGCGCGAGCTCGCCTTCCACCCGGGAGACGAGGTGCTGGACGTGGCTGTACCGCTCCACCGTCATGCGCTGCGGCACCTTGACGGTCCCAAAACGACACACCTTCCCGAGGTCGTTGCGGGCCAAGTCGAGGAGCATATAGTGCTCCGCTCGCTCCTTCTCGTCCGCTAGTAGCTCGGCCCGGAAACGCTCCGTCTCCGGGAGGGTTGTGCCCAACGGCCGCGTGCCCGCAATCGGGAACGTCGTCGCGGTGCGATCCTCCACCCGGAGGAGCATCTCCGGGCTCGCGCCGATCACACGTCGCACCCCAAAGTCGAGGTAGTACATGTAGGGACTCGGGTTCAGTCGCCGAAGGCTTTCGTAGAAGGCGAGCGGATCCCCGGTCAGCCGGCCGTAGTCTCGGCGAGACAGGACGACCTGAAAGGCTTGGCCGTTGTGGACAGCCACTCTCGCTTTCTCAACCGCGTCCATGAACCGCTCTTGGCTCGTCTGCGGTTTGGGTGAATCCGCGCGAAGTCCGGAAGTCGACCTTGTTGCCTTCGGGAGATCTTCGAACCGGGACCGGCCATGCGCGAAGTACTCCGATCGCTTGTGGACGTGATCCACGATGACGCCGTCGAGGTAAAGGCCGAACTCGAACTCGGGGAACGGTGAGTCGGCGTGGGCAGGCACGGAATCGAGGTTCCGGACGAACTCATAGGAGACGTATCCGACCAGGCCGCCGATGTAGCGCCCCGGGACGCCCGGCGTCTCATACTTTTCGAGGATCGAACGCAAGGCCCCGAGAGGCCGACTCGTCTTGACCGTCTCGCCGTTCGATCGCAGGACACCGGACCGATAGGAAATGATGATCTCCGGATCGAAGCCGACGAACGTGTGTTCCGCCAGCCGCGCAGGGCCCGTGAGACTTTCGAGGATGAACGCGTGAGGGTGATCGTCGCGCGAGGCCGCGAACAGCGCATAGGGGTCGAGACCCGAGTCGAGAAGGATGCGCTTCATCGCGCCGCCTCGGGGATCAAGGGCCGGACGCTCCCGAAAATCACGTCCGCGATCCGTTGTGCCGTCGCAGGGGGATCTGCCGCCGAAAATACCCGACGGCCCACAGAAAGTCCTGCCGCACCGGCTCGCATCATCCCGCGTAAGGCGTCAAGGAACGTGTCCTCGGTCGAACACTTTGGTCCGCCGGCGACGACCAATGGCACCGGGCAGCCGTGAGCGATCTCGCGCAGACCGTCGGGCGGTCCCGCGAAATTCGTCTGCACGATAGATGCGCCCACTTCGGCGGCGGCACGCGCCGCATGAGCCGCTGCGCCGGAATCTTCGGAGGACCCGCCGGGTTCAGCGGGCGCGTGGGCCATCAGAAAAACCGGCAGGCCGAGGGATGTCGCCAGGTCAACGACGCGCCGCGCGTCCGCAATCATTCGGTCCTCGCGTGAGTCCCCGAACGAGATCTGGACCGAGACCGCGTCGGCTCCGAGGGAGACTGCATGTTCCACCGTCGAGGAGAGGACTTTGAATCCTGGCATCGAACCGAGCAAGGCGCCGGCAGAAAGATGCACGATGAGGCTCCAAGCGGGCGGGATCTCGGCCGAGATGGAACGGACCATCCCGGGATTCACGAGGACCCCGGAGAATGGGACGGCCTGCAGACCACGTACGAGATCCGTCGGCCGTTCGATTCCGGGAAGGGGTCCGCCAGCGAGGCCATGGTCGAGAGCGAGAACGAAGATCCGGCCCGCGCCTCCTTCGAGGCGTCGTTGTCGCCTTTCAACTCCGAAAAGGGACATGTTTCTCTGTTCGCCTGCCCCTTTATGGAAAGTGTAGATGATATTTAGGCATTATTGTATTTTATATGTCTCCGTATATGGATTGACCGCCGCCGCGAAGATCGCCCAGGCCTAGCCGTGGCTCCGGGCGCCCACCGGTGCCTGGGGCCCGGGATATCGATGTCCAAAGAACTCTCGGTGCACCGCTTGGACCGCCCTTTCGAGGTCCTGGTTGTCGACGGTGAACGTGTACGCGACCATCGAGGCACCCGCGGAGATGAGCTGCACGTTGATGCCGCGGTCCGCAACGGCGCGAAACACCCGCGCGGCAACCCCATGGGTGTATCCGACGCCTTCGCCGACGAAGCTGATCAGCGACACGTGCGGCAGCACTTCAATCCGCTCGACGAGGCCGAACGGGAGGCGGGAGACCGCCTTCTTAGCACGGCTCAACGCATCCGCGTCGACGAGGAGCGCGATGCACGTCTGCGATGTCGCCGCGCTATACACGTTCGTTCCCGCGCTCGTGAGAGCGGTCGCAACCTGGGAGAGCAGGCCCTCCTTCTGCCCCGCGCCCGTCGCGAATACCTTCAAGGTCGCGAGATCCCGCACATACGAGATGCTCTTGACATCGCCGCTCCGATCTACCGTGTCGGGACCAATCCGCGTGCCTGTCTCGTCCGGGCGGGTAATGTTTTTCAATACAATCGATGCGCCGCAAGCCTGTGCGGGCTGCACCGACCGGGGGTGGAGTGCCTTCGCACCGAAGTACGAAAGCTCGGCAGCTTCGTCGTACGAAAGCGCGGAGAGCGGAAACGCCTCGGGAACAATCTTCGGGTCCGCGCTCATGAACCCGCCGACATCTTTCCAGATCTCAATCGTCGGCAGCTCGAGGGCGTGCGCCACGACGGCGGCACTGTAATCGGATCCGCCGCGGCCGAACGTCGCGGTCTTGCCTTCTCGGGAGAGACCGAAGAATCCCGTGATCACGCTCACCCGACCCGCCTGCGCCTCGTGCCGGAGGAACGGCGCAAGGCGCGCGCGTGTCTCGTCGAGCAACGCGGTGGCGTTCCCGTAGGTATCGTCCGTGATGAGGCCGATCGCGTCCGCCTCGTGCGGCACGGCGTCAATTCCAAACAGACACAGATTCGCCGCGACGACCTGCGCGGCCAGCCGCTCGCCGAAGGAGAGGACAAAGTCCCTCGTGCGCGGGGTGATCTCCTCCGTGTACGCGACCCCGTACAGAAGGCGCTCCAGCTTCGTCGCGAGGCCGTCGATCGCCCCGCCGCTCCCAGTCGCGCCTTCGCGGGACTTCGGCAAAAGGTCCATATGCTTGCGGCGGAGGTCTGCAACGAACGAGTCGATCTCCTTCTCCTCCTGGGGCCGCGCCAGGATCGTGACGAGGGTGTCCGTGACGCCGGAAATCGCCGACACGACGAGGAACTTCCGCGTCAGGTCCTCGTGGACGACGCTCGCGATCCGCTCGTACATGTCCCCGGTGCTGACGCAATTCCCACCGAACTTCGCGACCTTCCATGGCTCAGTCAAGGTACCCTCTCCGGTGTGCGAACTCCGCGTTGAGCACGCTCCCGCCCGCGCCGCCACGAATCGTGTTGTGCGATAGAACGAAAAAGCGAACGACGCGTTCCACGACGCGGATCCGGCCGATGGTTGCGGCCATCCCGCGCGCCCGCGCAGGTTCGCCCGCCATGAGGTCGAGCAGCGGCTGCGGTCGGTTCGCTTCCGCGCGGACGATCACCGGCTGGTTCGGGGCCGTCGGGAGCTGCTGAACCTGCGCTTCTCCGCGGAACGAGGAGAGGAGATGCGCGATTTCGCCCGCGGGAATTTCGTCCTTCAGGGGAATCGAGACGGCCTCGAGGTGACCGTCGCGCACCGCGACGCGGGCGCAGTTCGCCCACACGTCGATTGGACTCGGCAAGATGCCGTCGGAAAGCGACCCAAGGATTTTCTTCGCCTCCCTGCGCATCTTTTCCTCCTCGCCCTCGATGAAAGGGATCACGTTCGCGGTGATGTCGAGGGACGGGACGCCGGGATAGCCCGCCCCGGAGAGCGCTTGGTACGTGGCCACATGGACATCCGTGAGGTCGAGCGAGTCCACGAGGGGCTTCAGCGGAAGGGCCAGGCCCGTGATCGAACAATTTGGATTCGTCACGACGAAACCGCCCTCCCGGAAGGCTGGCTGGCGTTCGACGAGCCGAAGATGGTTCGGATTCACTTCCGGCACCAAGAGCGGAACATCTGGGTCCATCCGGTGGGCTGACGCGTTGGAGAAAACTCGCACACCCACCCGGGCGGCGTCCATCTCGATGTCTCCGGCGATTTCCGAAGGCAGGCCGCTGAACGCCGCGACGACGTCGTGCTTCCGGAGGACGCCCAAGTCGAGCGGCTGCAGTTCCATCGAGGCGACGTGCGGGGCGAGCGGGACGTCGTCGAGCCGCCAGAAGGCTTTGAGGGATCCTCCGACCTTTCGCTCGGACGAGGCGAGGGCCGCGATTTCGAACGTGGGGTGGTCCTGGAGCAAGCTGACGAAACGCTGGCCGATATTCCCGGTCGCCCCGAGGACGGCCACGGGAACCTTGCTCACAGCGACACCTTTCCCGAGAAGTCCATTCGTGTTTGACGGACAAGATGGAGAAAATCTGAGCCCTCCGACGCGGTGGCGTTCTCCCACTCGTCCAACGTCTCCCGGATCCGACGATGAATGAGCGGAGTGTGGGGGTTCAGCGCTTGGATGTCTCTCAGCAGGGTCGGAGGATCCGCCAAGAGCCCCGCAGCGGCGATTGAGAGACGAGAGAATGTCGTACCGGCGGGACTCGTCAGGCCTGCGAAGTCGAACGGGCTTTCCGCGACGCACCGAGCGAAGGTCAAGAGGCAGAGATGGCTCAGCCCCAGGAGGAACGCCATGGACTCATCGTGCCGCTCCAAAGAAATGTCAACAAATGTCGCGCCACTCGCGCGGAACAATTCCCTTGCTTCGAGCACCGCCTTGCTGTTTCCGCAATCGCTGAACGTGATGCTGCCGCTCGAGATCGGCCAGAGGTTCGGTCCAAACAGCGGATGGACGCTCGCGATTCGCAAACCGGACCGGCCCATCGCTCGAAGCTCTCCCTCGATCGGAGCTTTCAAGCTGCAGACGTCGAAGACGAGACCTTTCGGCTTCAGTACTGTGATGGAGCGCAAGATCTCCGCGGAGGCAGACATCGGAACCGAGACCGCGATTACATCGGCCCCCTGCACGCCTTTCTGCAGATTCGGTTCGAACGGGAAACCATCGAGCGGCCCGGCGATGTCATTCACGACGACGTCCCACCCGCGCGATCGGAAGAATCGGCACAGCCACCGGCCCATGCGTCCCGCGCCGCCGACCACTAGGACCCGCTGGTGGAGCGACGCCAGAGATCGAACGCTCTCCTGTCGCCGCAGACTCTCCTCGATCAGGAGCTGCGCAAGGCCCTCGCCGAATGATGGGCTGATCTCTCGCTTTGTGGCCTCCGCCAAGAGCCGCGCTCGGACGCGTTCCTCCGCCCTTTGGTCCCGCAGAGGCCTACCGAGTATCTTCTTCTCCGAGCCGACCTGAGCGGCGAGATCGAGGCGCTTCGCCACGAGGCCGATGATCTCCCGATCGACCTCCGCGATCTCGTCTCGCAGCCGTGCGATTTCCGTCTCGCTCAAAGGAAACTCCCCACGAGCATGAGATCGAGGATCGCCATTGCGGCAGCGTTCTCTACGACCGGCACGGCCCGGGGAACAATACACGGGTCATGACGGCCCGTGACGACAATCTCCGTCGGCCGCATCGTCCCCAGGTCGACGGATCGCTGCGGTTTCGCGATGGACGCGGTCGGCTTGACCGCAACGCGGAACGTGATGGGCATGCCGTTCGTGATGCCGCCGAGGATGCCGCCCGCATGGTTCGTCTCGGTCGCGACTCGACCGGCCTCGACGGTGAACGGATCGTTGTGCTCGCTCCCGCGCATCGACGCGCTGCGGAAGCCGGCCCCGAAGTCGACGCCCTTCACGGCGGGGATCGAGAAGAGGAGATGAGCGAGCGCCGACTCGACGGACTCGAAGAACGGCTCGCCCACGCCGGGAGGGAGACCCGTCACGACTGCTTCGATGACGCCGCCGACGCTATCGCGGTCTTTCCGGGCCGCCTCGATTTCCTCGATCATGCGGTCCGCCGCCTCGAGGTCGGCACACCGGACCGCGCTGAGTTCGACGTTCGCCGCAATCTGCTGCGGAGTGACGGGTTGCGCGGTGACCCGACCGATTTGGGCCGCATGCGCGTAGAACCGAACGCCTTTCGGTTCCAGCACCTGTCGAGCAATCGCGCCGGAGACGACCAATGGAGCTGTCATCCGGCCCGAGAGTTGGCCGCCCCCCCGGAGATCGCTCTTCCCTCCATATTTCATCGCAGCCGCGAAGTCTCCATGCCCGGGACGCGGGACCCGCGCGGCGTTGGCATAGGATTTCGATTGCACGTCCTCGTTGCGGATGAGAGCGACGATCGGCTCGCCCGTCGCGAGCCCGTCCGAGATGCCTTCCGAGAATTCCACACGATCCGCCTCCTTCCGCTGGGTCGTGACGAGGCTCTGTCCCGGTCGACGGCGGTCGAGCTGCCCCTGGACGACGGCCTCGTCGATCCGCATGCCGGAGCGCAGTCCCTCAATCGTGCAGCCTACAAATGGACCGTGGCTGGTCCCGAAGATCGTGGTCCGGTATCGCGTGCCGAAGACGTTCATTCAACCACCGCGTGAAGGGCCCCAAGGGCTCGCATGTCGTCGAGGAACGAAGGATACGAGACGCGGAAGCACCAAGGATCCGAGATGTCCACCGAGTCGTCCGCCGCGAGACCGGCGATGGCGGCAGCCATCAGGACGCGATGGTCTGCCCGCGCGTCGATGAACGCGCCGTGCAGGCTCGCGGGTCCGTGAACGACGCAACCGTCCGGGGTCGGTTCCGCTCGGGCACCCAGGGCCCGCAGCATCGCGACCGTCGAGGCGATCCGGTCGCTCTCCTTGACTCGAAGGTGGTCTCCGTTCACGAAGCGCGTTTCGCCATTCGCCTGCGTCGCGAGGACCGCGAGGATAGGGAAGAGATCCGGTGTATTGCTGACGTCCACCGTCTGGCCTGTGAGGTCGCCGCTTCGCACCCGCATGCGATCCTCAACCAGATCCACTCGTGCCCCGAACAACTCCAGCAGTTGGGCGATCCGGCGGTCGCCTTGGGGCGAGCCGAGGTCGAGGCCTTCGACGGTCACGTCTCCGCACGTGATCGCCGCGGCGACAAGAGGAAAGGCGGCAGACGAGAAGTCCCCCGGTATGTCCACATCCGTCGGGTGGTACGTCCGCCCGCCGGGCACGAGGTAGGCGTCCTCGTCCACCACAATCTCGACGCCGAACGCGCGGACCATTTGCCGCGTCACCTCGACGTATGGCTCCGAGCGTCGCGGGGGAAGGACGCGGATTTCCGACGGATTCGCCGCGAGAGGGCAGGCGATGAGAAGACTCGAAAGAAATTGGGAGCTGATGGACCCGGACAGGGAGACGCGGCCACCGCGCAGGACTCCCTCGACCTCGATGGGAGGACGACCATCGCCAGAAACGGACGATCCGCGGGCACCGAGGCTCGTGAGGGCCTCGAGGAGCGGACCCATCGGACGTTTCTGGAGGCTCGCATCGCCCGAGAGCGTCGTCGAACCATCGAGAAGCGCGGCCACGCCCGCGAGGAGACGCAACGTCGTCCCGGAGTTCCGTGCGTCGATCGGCATCCTGGGTGGGTGCAAGGAATCCGAAACGACCCGGAGCCCGTCCGCGGTTGGTTCAATCACCGCGCCGAACGCGGCCATGCCCGCAATCGTAGCCGCGGTATCCTCCGCAAGGAGCGGCCGACGAATGCGACAAGGGCCGTGAGACAAGGCGGCGAGGATGACCGCACGGTGAGTGTAGCTCTTCGACGGCGGAGCACGAATCGATCCGGAGACTCGAGACGTGCGGACTCGGTACCTCAGGCGACCACCTCCCGCGACTCGATCGTGTTCAGGCGCACGACGCGAACTTCGGAGGACCCGTCGTCCATCGCCCTTCGAACGGCGTCCACATGGGTCGCCTGTGCTAACGCAAGGATGGACGGCCCCGTGCCGGTGATTCCCGCGGCCTTCGCCCCAGCCGCCCGCGCACGAATCGCTGGCGTCTCGTCGACCCCGAGCAAAGGCGCGTAGGCCCCGCTGTTGACATTCAACGCCCGGAAGTAGTCGCCTTTCATCGCAAGGCGGAAGGCCTCCTCGATCTGCGGGCGGATTTGGACAAAGTCCGTGCCCTTGAGACTCGACTTGGTAATCGTCCGATCGGGCACCTGCACCACCGCGACGAGGCCCTCCGGGAAGCGATCGTAACCGAGAATTTTTCGCGCCTGGTTGTCCGTCGCGACAATGCCGCCGAAGAAGGAGGCGCACGCATCGTCGAACGCACCGGTAATCGTTACGCCGGCATCGCAGGCGGCATCCACTCCGATCCCGATGATCCGAAGCGGCTCGAGCGGGGCGCCGAGGGCGCGAGCACACGCGAGGACGACCGCGTTCGCGACGGCGGAGCTGCTCTTCAGTCCGCGAGAGACCGGAATCTCCGACGTGACCGTGACCTCGATGCCTACCTGTTGAGTACCGCGTCGAAGGACTCGCTCGGCACACAATCGGACAAGAGTCGGGTCGAGTCCGTCCGGCACATGGACCCGGACTCCGAGGCCTTCGGGCCTAGTCTCCGCAGTCGCCGTGGCTCGCAGCGCGAGACCGAAGGCCGCACCCCGGCCGGTCGCAATCGCGTTCACGATTGTGCCCGCACCAAAACAGGATGCTTGGGCCCTCATCGCAACGCCTCCTTCGCGGCCCGCTGCATCGCATCGAAGGGAGCGACTTGCCCGGTCCAGAGCTCGAACGCCTTCGCTCCCTGGTGGAGGAGCATCTCGAGTCCGGAAGCTCCGGGGCGGTTCAGAAGCTTCGCCGTTCGGAGGAGGGGGGTGACCCGCGGATTGTACACGAGATCGTAGATGAACCCCGCCTTTCCAATCACGTCCTCAGGGACCGGGAGGCCATCGTGGACGCCTTTCGTTCCCGCCGGGGTCGCGTTGACGAGCAGGTCCCACGGACCCTTTCGCGTTAGGTCTTCGGCAGGGAGCACCTCGATTCGATGGTCGAAGGAGTCCGCGAGAACCTTCGCGCGCGCGGCGGTGCGATTTGTCAGCTGAACGTGGGCACCTTCCCGGAGCAGGACGTCGACGACAGCCTTGGCGGCGCCGCCGGCACCGACGACGAGGGCGTTCCGTTCGCCCACGCGCAGCCCGAGAGACCGCAGGGAGATGCGGAATCCGTACACGTCCGTGTTGTGGCCCGTGGTCCAGCCGTCTCGCAGGACGACCGTGTTCACGACTCCAAGTCGTTCCGCGTCGCCATCGAGTTCGTCCACGGATCGGACCACCGCCTCCTTGTGCGGGCTTGTCACATTGAAGCCTCGGATTCGAAGGCGCTCAGCCGCGAGGAGGAACCGATCCAGTCGTTCGGGCAGGATGTCGAAAGGCAGGTAGACGGCGGGCAGGCCCAGCGCGGCCAGGCCCGCCTCGTGCATCGTCGAAGAAATCGAGTGCTCGACCGGATGGCCAATCAAGCCGAGGATCATCGGCTCGCGGCCGCGGAGGCGGGTGGCGGTCCCAAGGGACAGTTGACCTGCAGCGGTCGAGGGCCCCCACGAGGCGTATTGGATTTCTTGGCCGAGTGCGTCCGCGAGGGCGCGTGTCACGATGGCGGCACCGCCCATCCCAATCAGGATGAAACGATTCGGACGGCCGCTCCCCGACCGGGCCAGGTCGACAAGCTGAATCGCTGCATCGACCTCGGTCACAGGGACCGCGACCTTGGCGACTTCGCCTTGGGCGGCACACGAGTCGAGAGCCTCCGAAACCCGATGCGCCTCCACGGCGTGGGCGAAGTGATGAGAGACGATGACCACCGTTCGATGGTCCGATGCGAGACGGCCCAGCGCTCCGAGGACTTCCCGGTCCGTTTCGAGCTCGAGGTCCACATATGCAAAGCGCGAATGGCAGATCTCTCGGAGGAATGCGATGCGTTGACGAGGATTCGGGCCCGGTGCGCCTCCTTGGCCCGGCGAGCGCAACGTTGCAATGGCCCGAGCGCCGACGCCGTTCGCCAGTTTGCGGATTGTCGACGATCCGAGATCTCGAACGTAGTCCAGCCGCAGCTCGACAAGATCCGCGCCTTTCTCGAGGGCCATCCGGGACTGGCGTTCCGCCTCGGCGGCGTTGTCCGCCCGAACGACCGCGGCGACTTTCGTCATCTTATCGCTCCGCAATCGTCTCGCGTATCCGCATCCCGAAGTGGCGGCCGCCTTCCTCGAGCCGCAGGAGCACTTCGTCCCCGGGTTTCACCTGGCCGACGGCAAGCGAGCCTCCCTCCGGCGTCACAAACCGAATCGTCTCCGCGTTCTGGACGATCGTGGTATGGCGCCGGCCGTCCGCCTCCGCCTCGAGGAGCAGGAGCGGCCGTCGTTCAACCTTGACGCGGCCCACAATCACGGCGCGTGCCCGGCCCTGGGAGTCCACCGCGAGGACCTCGTCCCCGGCACGGAGTTCGCTCAGGTACTGCGTCTTGCCGCCCGGGAGGTAGATGTATGCGTGGACGGCCCCCGCGTTCACCCGGAACGGTCGGGCGGCCACGTAGCCCGTCTCGGCCGTCTCGGCGTGGACGAGGAACAGGCCCGAAGAGCTGTTCCCGACGAGCATCCCCTCTCCGTCCCGCAAGAGAGAACACGTGTCGACGCACACGCGGTCGCCGAGCCCGATCGGTCGAATCGACGTGACGGCCGCTCGCACGAGGGACACGTCTTCCCGCACGGCTTCGAGGAGTCCGCGGACCGCCCGGATCTCGTTGGGAGAAGAGGGGACGAGGAGGATGCCGTGGACCCCGACCTCCATCGCCTCGAAGACCAGCTTCGCCTCGGCGGCGTCACGGACCTCGACGAGGAGCCGCGTCTCGCTCCCCTGGAAGTGCGCAATGAGGTTCTCGAGGGGGATGATTTTCCAATCCTCCGTCCGGACGACGACGTGATTCGTCACGCCCTTCAGCCCGCGGACAGAGATCTCGTCCTTCGCCGACCGAATCGTCGCGAGCCGGCCGATTTCCGCGTCGTCGAAGAGGAAGATGTTGTCCTTCAGGAAGATCGGAGAGAACCGCCCGAGTGCCCGAAGCGACTCGTCCTGTTTCGCGAGGACGATTTCGTCGAAGCCGGCCTCGAGCGCAACCGAGACGATGGACCGAACGTCCTCGTTGTCCTCGTGGGGAAAGGCCCCCACCCACACCAGGCGGTCCAGGGGCCTCACCCACGATAGACTTCGTCGACCGAAGCGCCGTCGAAAATCATGCGGGCGATCGCCCGCGTCATGCCAATCGGGTCCTTGGCCTGGAAGATGTTTCGGCCCATCGAGACGCCGACCGCCCCGCCGGAGAGGGCTCCTTCGACCATCTCGAAGGCCGCGCGATCCGAGTCCAGCTTCGGACCGCCTGCGACGACGACGGGAACGGGACAGCCCCGGACGACCTCCTTGAACGTCTCCGGCGCGCCGGTGTAGAGCGTCTTCACGATATCCGCGCCCAGCTCCGCGCCGACGCGCGCCACATGCTTCACGACGTCGACATCGTACGGATTCTTGATCTTCGGGCCCCGGGGATACATCATTGCGAGGAGTGGGAAGCCGAATCGATCGCACGCCGTCGCGGTCGTCCCGAGGTCTTCGATCATTCGGTCGTCGTCCTCACCACCGAGGTTCACATGGACGCTGATCGCGTCGGCGCCGTATGAGATCGCTTCGTCGACCTGTGTGACGAGGACTTTTCGATCGACGTGCGTGCTGATTGCCGCCGACGCGCTCAGGTGCAGGACGAGGCACAACCCTTCGTCGAAGTAGTCCTTCGCGAATCGCACAACCCCTTTGTGAAGCACGACCGCGGTGGCCCCGCCTTTCGCGACATTCGCCACGGCCCTGCGGATGTCTTCGAGGCCGGCGGCGGGGCCGGACGAGACACCGTGGTCCATCGCGACGATCAGCGTCCTGCCGCCTCGCAGGATTCGTCGCAGCCGGATTTCCTTGCCGATTGAAGACATAGGCCACCCGTGCGAGTCCGTAGCACGGACCTGATGCGGAGGACGTATTTCAAGCCTGCGCTCGGCGGCGTACGAAAATCGGCTCCGGTCAAATGCCTGCGAGAACTTGCACGATGGTACGGTCGTCGGTAGCGACCGAAGGCAGGCTCGCCCACGCAATCACGGCATGCGGGGACCTCCGGCGAATCTCCTGAAGAATTTCAATCTCGTCTTTGTCCGGTTCGGGGACGGACATCAGCACGATCGCGTGGCTGATCTCTTCCGGGAGCGACGTGAACCACGGGGACGAGTACGCCTCTTCGACCGCGACGAAACATCGGTGCTTCTCCCGACCCGCGCCCATCCCGAATCGCCATTCCCTCACGCCGGCGAGCGTCCGCCGCAGCGGCACCACGTCCGAGCGAGTGAGGACCGCGCCCAACTCAGCGGCGGGTCGGGCCATGATCGCCCCCAAGGCCGCGAAGGCTTTCGTCAGCGGGAGGTCCCTGGCAAACTGGAGGAGCCGATCGTTGCTGAACGTCACGACGCCGTCCGCGCGTTTCTGGAGGAGTCGGAGCTGCGCTTCTGCGAGCTGCCGCCGAATCGGACCTTCGATTGTGAAGGGCACCGTGGCGAACGCAACGCTCGCATCGCCCAAGATCCTAGCGACCCGGCCGACGAGGCTCATCCCCCACCCGCCGAGTTCACCGCCCAGGCCGCCGAGCATCACGACGATGTCCCGATCGAGAAGCGAAGCGGAGATCTGCTTCTCCTCATCCGTCTCCATGTTCGGCACGGCCTTCTCGTCCATCGAGGCGTAGGCCTGCAGCGATCCGGCGGCGACGAGGACGCGGGTCGAGACCTCCGCCATGGACGGATGGACGGTGTCGTTCACGGCGATGCGGGTCGCGTTGGGCGGCGCGGCGACGCGGCGCAGGACGTTGCATCCGGCCCCTCCGCAGCCCACGATGGCGACCCGGGCCCGTTCTTCCCCGACACCGAGCCTCCACGTGTCCGGCACGCGTGCGCCATCGGAAGTCCCCGGAGATAAAGGATTGTCATTCGCGGTTTGATATCTATACTGTAATGAGAATAGAAATGCGGCGAAGGAAAGCACGATAAGGATGCATTCGATGCGGGACCCCGTGGGGTCAGCCCGTCTCCCGGACACGGCCGACGTGGTCGTCGTCGGTGGTGGCTGCATGGGGACAAGCACCGCGTGGCATCTCGCGCGGCGAGGCCTCGGGGTCGTCTTGCTCGAGAAGAGTCACGTCGCCGCCGGGGCCACGGGCCACAGCGGTGCCCTCGTCCGTCAACACTACGAGGCACGAATCGGCATCCGACTCGCGAAGGAGAGCCTCGCGTTCTTCCGGCGATTCAAGGAGGAGACCGGATTCTCCTGCGACTTCCGGACGACGGGCTTCCTCTCCGGCACTCGGGAACGGGATCTCCCGGCATTCGAGGCGTTGATCGAGTTGCTCCGCTCGGAGGGGGTTCGGGCCGAACGGCTCACCCCGTCGGACGCGAGGACGATGGAGCCGCAACTGGAGGTGTCCGATTACGCCGCCCTCGTCCACGATCCGGACGCGGGATACGCGGACCCGATCGCCACCGCGCACGGCTTTGCCGACGCGGCCACCATGGACGGGGCCAAGGTCCTTCACGCTCACGCCGTGTCGTCCATCGCGACGCGTGCCAGCCAGGTCGTGGGCGTCAAGATCCGCGGAGCCGGACTCTTGTCCGCGGAACGTGTGATCATCGCCGCGGGGAACTGGACGCAAGACCTTGCCGCGACCGTCAGGGCTCGGTTGCCCGTGCGGTACGTCCGCGGTGAAGTCGCGATCCTGCGGCGACCCATCGACTTCGGGGCGCCACCGCGGATCCACTTCGATTTCTACGGAAACACGTACTCGAGGCCTGACGGGGAGAAGGACACCTTGACCGGCTACATGAACACGGACCCGGGGAAGACGACGCCGAGACACGAGTTCGCCGAGTCGCTCCCCGCCGCCACGGTCCGCGATTTGCAAACCCGACTCTCGAAGCGATTTCCTCGGATGATGGATGCGCAACCGAGAGGGGGATGGTCCGGCGCGTACGACGTGACGCCCGATTCGTATCCGATCGTGGACCGAATCGGCCCCGATGGCCTCTTCGTCGCTGTCGGCTTCAGTGGGCACGGATTCAAGCTCTGTCCAGAGATCGGACGCCTGCTTGCCGAGTACGTGGCCACGGAAAAGAGGCCCGAGCCGCTTGTGCCGCTCCGCGCCTCGCGGTTCGAGGAGAAACAACTCGTCCGCGCCGATGCCCCGTTCCCAGGCGGGAGGCGGCGGCGAATTCCCTAGGGCCCGAGTCGCATTTCGTTCGATACTTTCGCTGACCGTCTCGTAGACATTATAAGTAGCAAGGCGGCCTTGCGCACGCCAGGATGCACGAAATCGTCTGCGTGGGCGATGTCCACGAAGGTTTGAGCTTCGATTTCCGGATCGATCCGGAAACGGGCATCTCAGAACGCGCGCTCGACCTCCATGGGAACTTCGCGAAGGCCGCTCGCTGGGCGATCGAGCATCGCGCCGCCCTGTTCTGCATCCTCGGCGACCTGTTCGACCGCGCCCACGTGGCCCCCGTGTTCCGGGAGATGGTCCGGAGGGACGTCATCGAGCCTCTGGGCGCGGCGGGCATCGAGGTGTGGATCCTCGCGGGGAACCATGATCAGCCGAGGCGCGCCGTTCGGTCCACGTCCCTGGACGACTATCGCGGGTACTCGCACGTGAAGGTGTTCCGCAATCCGAAGATGGAAATCCGCGAATTCGACGGCCGGAAGATCGGCTTCATCCTCATTCCCTACATGCACCCGGAGCAAGTCGTCGAACAGGTGCGGGAGACCCTTGGGAAGGACGTCCCGCGCGAGCTGGCGTACGAGGCAGCGCGGCGCACCTGGCAAGAGTGGATCCGCAACCGGGCGGCGGACCTGAAGGACGCAGACCTTCGCATCCTCTTCGGGCATTTCGAGTTTCAGGGCGTGCGCTACGCGAGCACCGCGCCGCCTGAGGTCGTCCCGAACGACTTCACGTTTACGCCGGACATGATTCCGGATGCCGTCGACCTCGTCGTGTTCGGACACATTCATATGCATCAAACCGTCGGCGGGAAGATTGTGTACGCCGGCGCGCCGGAGCGGATCGATTGGGGCGAACGTCTGGATCCGAAAGGATTCTTGGCGATCCGCCCGGACGGCGGTTGGTCCTTCGTCGAGCTACCGGCGCGTCCGATGGACAAGGTCGAGGCCGTCATCGGAATGGGCGACGACGTGACGGAGAAGGTCCTCGCCGCAATCCCGGCGGAGGTCACGGGCCACCTGGTTCGAATCGAGGCCACCCTTCCGGACGAACTGCGGAACCGCCTCGACGAGAAGCGACTCGCGGATCGCCTCCGAGACGCGTTCCACTATGAGGTCAAGTTCGTCTCCGCTAGTCGGCCGCGCGTCGTGACGGAGGAATTCACCTTGGATCCCAGTCGCCTCCTAACCGACTACGTCGACAAGGTCCTCGCCGACCACCCGAAACGGGAGGCGATCAAGGTCGAGGCCCGTCGGGTGCTCAAGGAGGCCCTCTCGTGAGGGACGAGGCAGAGGTCGAGGTCGCCGCGGTCTCGAACCTGGAGCCCACGCCAAGTGCGGAGGGATTCGTCCTCGAGGAGATCGAGATGCGCGGGTTCATGCGCTACCTCGAGAAGACGGTCCCGCCGCTCCGATTTCCCGAGAAATACACGGTGATTACGGGCCGGACCGGTGCCGGGAAATCCTCGATCCTGGACGCCATCACGTTCGCCCTGTACGGCAAGACGACTCGGACGGACATCCAGAGCGTGAAACTCGCGGATGTGTGCCGGCCGAACGGGTATGTGCGGGTGGCTTTCCGCCAAGGGGACGAGCGGTGGGAAGTCACCCGCGGCTTCACGACCAAGAAGGAATCGTACCTCGAGGTCACGCGGGACGGAGAAGCGGTGCAGGGGACGATCCCGGACAAAGAGCGGACGATCCGCGATGTGGTCGGCCTCGACTACGACGGATTCCGAAACTCCACCTTCGTCCGTCAAGAGGAGATGAAGGAACTGGGTGCCGCGGGCGGGGCGCAACGCCTCGCGGTGTTTCAGAAACTCTTCCGTCTCGAGATCTTCGAACAGGCCCTCGAGCGGGCGAAAGAACGCTTCACATCCGTGAAGGGGGACATCCAGGCGAAGGAGGCCGAAATCGCCGCGCGGGAGGAAGCGCTCGGTCGTCTCCCGGCATTGCGACAGCAACTCGGAGGTTTGGATGAAGAACGCAAACAGCGGGGGGCGCGCGTCGCGCAACTCCAGGCCGCCCTTGAGGCCGGCTCCAAGGAGATGCAGGACCTCGAGGCGAAGCACGAACGGTGGGTGCGGTCGTCGGCCGCGCTCGAGGATCGGTCGCTGCGCCTGAAAGCCCTGGGGGCCCGCGAGGCCGAAGTCCGAGACCAGGGCCAGATCGCCGCGAAACTCGAACCGGAACGAGCCGCCCTCGAGAACGAGATCGGAGACCTCGACCGCGTCCGGGAGGAACTCGATCGCCTGAAAGAAACGAAGGCGGCCCACGAGCAGCGCGAGACCGCCGCCCGCGCGGCGGGGCGGGAGTTCGACCTCGCGAAGCACGAGCACGAGAAGCGACGCGACGAGACGAAGAATCGGATCGACGAGTTGCATCGCAAGATCGCCTCGCTCCGGACCGACATCGACCGGGAGACCGCGTTCAGCTCGCTCCGTGACGAGGGGCGGCTGGAAGAGCGTGTGACGCGAATCGCGCGCGAACTGGAATGGCTCGCGGACCGTGCCGACCTGGTCCGGGAACTGAGCGAGGAACAGGCGCGCGCGGAGAAAGCCCTCTCCCGAGTCCACGAGAAGGTCGCCTCGATCGATGCGGACTCGTTCGTCCTCACGGAGTACAAGAGGCAGCTCGAGCAACTGAAAGACGATCTCCGACGGGAGGCGGACGAGAGCCATCGGCTCCTCCAGCCTCTCGACGACGCGAAGATCGAGGCGTTGCGACAGCTCGACGCCGTTCCTTTCACGGAGCTGGACGGGAAACGGCTGGTCCTCGTGGGCGAATCGGTCGCGGAGAAGGCCGGGAAGCGGAAGCGGCTCGATGAACTCACGATCCTCTTGCGACAGGTTGGGGATGTGAGCGCACGGCTCGCGGACTTCGCGGTGCAACGCAAGTCGCTCGAGGCCGAACGCACGTCCCTCGAAGCGGAACTCGCGGGACTCCGATCGTCGGAAGAGGCATTCGGCGCGGCAAAGGCGAAGATCGAGACCTTGCAGGGCGAGCTCGATGCGGAGCGGAAGGCGTGGCACCTCCTCGAGGGACAGGCCACGACGCTCACAGAACAGATCGCCGGTCTCGAGGCAGACGCGAAGAAACTGAAGGAGTCTCAGCGACAACGAGAGGGGCTCCGCGGGGAACTCGAGATCTACGATGTCCTCGTGAACCGCGTGTTCCACAAGCGCGGCGTCGTGATGTACGCGGTCGATCAGCTTCTGCCGGAACTGGAGATCGAGGCCTCAAAGAACCTATCCGAACTCACGGACGGTCGATTTGGTCGCATCCGCCTGGAGACGTACGAGGAGGGCCGGGGTCACGGGATTCGGATCCTCGTCCAAGGCGTCGACGGGCGGTGGCACGACGTCGCGGAGTTCAGCGGCGGCGAGAAGACGCAGATCAACGCGGCCCTGCGCTTTGCAATTGCGCGGGAACTCGCCTCGATGCCGCAGATCGGCCGCACGTTCGGCCGCATGAAGACGTTGTTCATCGACGAAGGCGATCTCGGCTCCCTCGACACGGAGATCTCGCGGGAACTCTTCGTCCAGAAACTCCTTCGGATGGGCGAAGTCTTCGAGAAGGTGATCCTGATCACGCACCTCGCGGAAATCGCCGACCGTTTCCCCGGCCGGATCCGGGTGACGATGACGCCGACTCAGGAGTCGAGAGCGGAGGTCTTGTCCTAAGCAAGCGGTTCCCGGCCCAGGTAGACTCGGGTGACCGTCCGGAGTCCCCGGACCCTCCGTAAGCTACGGAGGAAACGTTGACCCATCCACTGCGGTTCCTTGGACTGGGGTAGGCACCTCCTTTCGTTCCGGCCTTGATCTCACCCTACCCCTCCTTTGTTGCGACGAGATGGGAGCGGTCTTGCCGCCTTCACCGCGACGGTTGAATGCGCGGCTAAGCTCCTGGTCGGCACAGTCCGTTCGTAGTGTTGCAGGGGTCTTCGACATCCTTATATGCCGTCCCGTCCCCTCTTTGGCGCTTGAGGGTTGCCCTCTGGTCGGACGGGATGACACAGGAGGCACAACGGACCCGAATCGTCCTCGCGTAAGCTACGTCGACGACATGCGCCGGGAACTCGAGCTTCTCGTGAAGCATCACCGAGACGTCCCGCTCCCCCCCGAAGATGTGCCGGACCTCCGCACGTTCCCGTGCGCGAACCGCGCGAAGGACATGGTTGCGGTCGACGGCTCTTACTCGTTCCTCCTCAATCTGTCGAGTTGGTGGCTCGCCCTGATCTCCGTCGGCCTCCTGCGGTATGCGTTCGACGGGAAGGCCTTCCGGCGGAAGGACTGGCGGCTCGTGCAACGCATGGTCGGGGTGTCCACGTTCGCGGAGTTCGTCGCGACCCAGGACGAGTTGCATCGATCCCTCTTCGAATTCACGAAGGAGCGACCGGAAGAGCAGCCGCGGGACATGGTGAACGAGTACCGCCGACTCATCGAGGGCCAGACGGCCATCAACTTCGCGGACGACCTCGAAGGATGCGTCGTCGCGGTGGACGGCACTCTCTCCGAGTTCCCGAAGCAGTTCTCGGTGATGGAGAGACTCGTGCAAGTGTGCGAGAAGCGCGGCCACCTCCTCGTCGGCATTTCGAAGGACAGCCAGCTCCACGCGTTCGGGCACGTCCTCACGGACGAAGAGCTGATGGCCCGTTGCCAAGGTCGCCTGCCGCACGATGCGCTCGCCTACGCGCGTGCGCCGAAGGCCGCGGAAGCGAGCAAGGAGGGGCTCCTCTACGGGGATATCTATTATGCCCGACTGCATCCACGCGCCCGGAAATGGTTCCGGGTGGACCTGGGGACGTTTCGGGATCGGCCGGATGAGGCGTTCGGACAACTCGCCGCGTACGGCAAGAGCCTCGTGTCGGTCGGATATCCGTGGCCCCTCATCGAGGCGCACCGCATGGCGGTCACGGTCCGCCAGCTCAAGCCGGTGCACCAGGAGACCGTGATGAAAATGGCGCTCCGGATGGGACTCGACGTGCGCACGATCCTCGACGGCCTCACACAGGTCGAGGGCCGGAAGCGAAGCGCGTTCCATGAGTACCTCGACAAGGTCGCGAGGGACTTGCGATGAAGATCGGGGAGATCGTCGCCGCGTCCGTGATCGACGGCCTCGTCGCGAAACTCCAGCTCGGAAATCCGGAGGAACTGAAGATTGCGTTCCCGGTCATCGTCGAGGGCGCACGATACGACTTCTATTGCCTCGTGGAGGACGTCGTAAACGAGGAGAGCGATATCGCGGACCAACTCGCGGGTTCGACGATCGCGGACGTGATCGTGCCGCGGCCGGAGACGCACGAAGGCTATGGAGGCCCGATCTTCTACAGCAAGGCGAAACTCCGAATGATCCAGCTGGTGGACCGGGAGACGAAGAAGCTCAGCGAGCCGCAGACGATCCCGCCGTACTTCTCCGCGTGCCGACATGCGACCCGGGACGACGTGGAACGCATATACGAAGTGACGGACACGTCCGCGACGTTGGGCACCATCACTGGCGTGGAACCGTTCCACGTGCAGCTCGACATGAAGAAACTGGTCGAGAAGCCGTTCGCGATCTTCGGGCGGACCGGGACGGGCAAGTCAATCCTGAACAAGCTCGTCTGCGCGGGGATCCTCTCGAAGGACGTCGGATCCGTCCTCATCTTCGACATGCACAGCGAGTACGGGGTTTTCAGCGCGACGGACAAGACGGAAGGCCTGAAGTTCTTCTTCCCCGGGAAGGTCGAAATCTTCTCCCTGGATCCGAAGAACCGAGAGGCCAAACCGTTCGTCCTCGACACGGGCGAGATCACGCCGGAGGACCTCATCGTCGCGCTGCAGGATCTGACCGCGCCGATGGTCGACACGCTGTACGAGATCGCAAAGACGCGCGGGGGCCGGGACCTGATCTCGGCCGTCAAGGACGCGACGATGGAAATGCTCGGATCGGAGAGGGCCCACGAAATGACCCTCCAGGGTCTCAAGCGGCGGATCGGCCGGCTCGACCGCCTTCCGTTCCTCAGGGCCATGACGCAGGCCAAAGACGCGTTCGCGCACATCCTTGCGGCGATCCGCGACGGGAAGAGCGTCGTCCTCGACTTCGGGGATTACGGGACGGATCAGATGGTCTACCTGTTCGTCGCGAACATCCTCTCGCGCCGCCTGTTCGAGTTGTACACGGAGCGGAACGAGGAATACCCGCGCCTCGTCCTGTTCCTCGAGGAGGCCCACAAGTTCCTGAGCCCCGAGATCGCGCCGTACGCGCACACGTTCAGCCGGCTCGCCCGTGAGACGAGGAAGTTCAATCTCATCCTGGCCCTCGTCGACCAGCGACCCTCTCGCATCTCGGACGAGGTCCGGAGCCAGCTCGCGAATCGTCTCGTGATGTCCCTCAAAGAGCCCTCCGACGTCGAGGCAGCCCTGGCTGGCGTCCCGGACAAGAAGATGTGGGAGAACATCATCGCGAAGCTTCCGTTGCGGACCGTTGCGGTGATCGGCGACGCGATCCGCATCCCGACCGTGATCGACGTCCTCAGCTACGACGACCTGAATGTGCGGGAGCACGTCCTCGGGACCGGAATCCTCGATGAAGGGACGGTCCGGGAAATCGCCAAACGCGCGGACGATGTGTTCGGTCGCGGGTAGTGGACCCGAACCGTGTCCGAAAAACGCGCTGTCTATTTATAGTCCGAGCCGAATCGACGCGCGATGGCTGCGCTCCCTGGGATCGTCACCTCACCCGAGGTCCGCTACCTCCTTGGGGCGATCCTGATCCTGACGGGCCTCGCCCTCGCATTCTGGGGGCACGGTCTGTGGGCCACCGTGATGTCCCTCATCGGGGCCCTGCTCGGGAGCGTCGTCGGCTTCCTGTTCGGTGTCGCGCTCGGGAGCGACCTCACCGGGCTCATCCTCGCGATCGTCGGCGCGGTCATCGGGAGCATCCTGTTTACGAAACTCGTCAAGGTGGCCCTTGCGTTCCTCGTCGGCCTCCTGGCTGGGGCGGCAATCTATGCGCTACTCGGCGGCAAGGCCCAGTTCACGGCCGGCCAGCTGGACACGCCCCTCATTGCGGCCATCCTCGTGCTCGTCGTCGTCTTTGGCATCTCGTACTACTTCATCGACGACATCATTGGCATCATCACCGCGGCGATCGGCGGACTGCTGCTGGCCCTGGGCCTGTACCTCTTGCAGGTCGTCCCCACGACGACCGCGGCCCTCGCGGGTCTTGGTGTATTCGTCCTCGGTGCGTTCATGCAGACGTCGGCGATCCGCCGGAAACGTCAGGCGCGCGCTGCCGCGGCCACGGCCGCTTCGCCGCCGCCCCCGCCGTCGAGTTAGGCAGCATGCTGGTCCCATCGGCCTGCGGGAGTCAACCGTAAACAAGGTTAACCCGAGAGGTTCATCCGTGGGGGCTCGCCTGGTACCCGTCGAATGAAGTTCCGCCTGGATCGCAAGACGCCGTTCCCGCGGGACGAGGTCTTCGCCTGGTGGACGGACTTCCGCGAGGATGACCATCAGCGCCCGGGCTCTCCCGCCGCGAGCACGCGCTTTGTCCTGCGGCGGACCGGGAACGAGATCTGGTTGCAGGATCGTGCGACGCGTCCGATGCGGGTCACGATCCAAGAGCATGTGATCGTCAATCCGCCTCTCGGGTACGCGGTCGAGGCGCGCTATCCCGCCGCAGACGTCCGGTACGCATACCGATTCGACCCGGAGGGCGACAGCACTCGCGTCTCGCTCGACGTGGACATACGACCCCGGCACGTTGGCTGGATTCTCATCCCGCTCGCAACTGCATGGTGGCGGCGCTACACGGAGCGGGACCTCGACTTCCATCTCCGGGAGATGGAGCGGAATCTCCGTGAAGACGGGCATTCGAGCTAGGCGCTGGAGAACTCGCCGCGCACGACATCGTTGATCCACTGCACGAGCTTCCGGTACGCCTCGCGCCCCTTGTCGGTCAAGGCCACACGCTCGTGGCCGTCCGCTGAGTTCTCGAGCGACACGAGTCCCCGGCTCTGCATCCACCCGATGTACCGGCTGAAGACGTCGTAGTTCACATTCGCCGCGACTTGCAGGCGGGTCTTGACCATCGGGTCGGCCTCACGCCACAGTCGCTCGAGCATCCGAGCGACCACGTACAGGTCCGGGCGCCCCCAATCCGACCCTCCGGCCACGCCGTCACATCTCCTCGAGGAAGTGGTCCATCCGCGCACGCAGCGACTTCACGTGCGCGTCCCAGGCGGCCTGCGCGTGCGCGAGGCGGGCGTCTTCCCGCCGCTTCCACGCACGGTAGATCCACGCGGCGATTCCGGCGGCGACGGTTCCCGTAGCCGCGTAGACGAATACGAGGTCGAGGGCACCGCGGAGGGCCCCGATGATGGCGTTGGTGAACATCGAAGAGACGAAGAGCGTGAGGAGCAGGATCCCCAGGGACGTCGCGGGATCGCTGCTGAGCCCCGCACGCCGCTGGGCGTTCAGCCAATCCGGAACCTGAGTGGAAGCTTCCGCGAGGAGCTCAAACGTGCTTGCAGCAGACGGTTCCGCGGCCTCCAGGGACATCTCTCGGTCGAACGCGTCACTCAAACGGTCGATCCACGTGCGGTAGCGCGCGAGCCTTGGGCGGTATCGCCGTCGCACGACCGCCAAGAGGACGACCGAGAGGACCAAGGTGCCGGCTGTCGCGCCAACGATTGGTACATCCCATTGGCCCGTGATCAGATTGAACCCGTTCAACGCGACGAACAAACCGATGAGGAGCGCGGTCCAGCTTGTGAACGCAGCAACCGCGATGACAGTCTGGGCGTCCGTGTGTGCTTTGTGTTGAGCATCGGACGCCTCGCGGGCGATCCGCAAGGCCGAAGAGAGGCTTCCCAGGAGCATGGCCCGCACCTCGTCTCTCGACGAGACGGCCGCACGGCCTTTCCCTCCGAACGCCGCGGGTGCTCGGGCTCGGGCGAACCGGTTCGCACGTCGGAAGAGGACGAGAGTCAGTGCGACGGCCGGCAGGCTCCCCACGACGGACGCGACGAGGGCGATTAGGAGAAGCCATCCCGCTCTCGTCGCGCGCGCCTGAGACGACAGAACCGTGCCCCGCTCGGTCGTTCGTGCTCGGATCCGGACCGCGGACAGCGCGTCGATTCGGACCCAGACGGCGTCGGGTTCGGTCGTCACTTCGAGGCCTTCGCTGCGGAGGTTTCCGGCGAGTGCGGCGCGGACCCGGGCCGGCGCCTCGAGGCCCGTGTCAAGTTCCGCCTCCCTTAGGAAGGCCGCGGGAAGGACGGCGAGAGCGGCCAAGATGGGCGCCCACAGGAACCACGCGCCGAGGAAGTTCACGATCAAAGGGATCGACGCGAACACGAGGACGATGAGGAGGAGTGCAATCGTGTTCTGGTACCGTTCTCCTTGCATGCCGTCTCCTGTCGATGTATCGGGCCGGCGGTTAGATAGGGCTTACTCCTCGGCGATACGTGCCATCGGCGTGGAGTCGCCCATACTTTCACCCATCCCTCCCCTCCGCCCCAGGATTTATATCGCCATCTCCATCGAATCGCGGGGAGGATTTCCATCGCGCTGGCCGCGGAAGCCATCGTCATCCCGGAGGTCCGCGTCGAGACGCGTCCGGCCCTCACGACCCTGGTGCCCACCCTCGACCGGATCCTCGGACCGTTCGAGGCGGGCAAGATCACGTTGATCGACAGCGGCTCCGACTTCGTGTTCCACCTCACGACCCTCCTGTCCGTGCGCGCGGTCATGGAAGGCCACGAGGTCGTCTTCCTGGACGGCGGGAACTCGGTGGACCCGCACGGCATGGTCGCCCTCGGGAAGCGGGCCGCGCTGACGCGGGAGGAGATCCTGCCCCGCGTGCACGTGGCCCGAGCGTTCACGTGCCACCAGATGACGACGTTAATATTGGATATGCTGGATAAAAAAATCGAGGAGACCCGCGCGGGCCTCGTGGTCCTCGCATGCCTGCCGGAGATGTTCCTCGACGAGGACGTCGAAGTGGGCGAGGCGCACCAGCTGTTCCAGCGGTCGATGCGGACGATCCGCCAGACGGTCGGGGAGCGGGAGGTCGTCGGCCTAGTGACGAACGCGGGCCTGGCGAAGCTCCATCGCCGGAAGTCGATCCGGCGGCAGTTGTACGAGGGCGCGGACCGCGTGATCCGCATCGCCCACGGGAAAGGCGGCGTCCTCATCCATCGGCTCGACACCGGGACGTCGGAGTGGTATGCCGCCGTGCCCCCCGACCAGACGACGATGGACGACTTCGCGGTCGCGGCTCCGCGCATCCCAGCGTTCGGGGTGGCGGGCGCATCCCGCGAAATCCGGCTGACGGAGCACTTGCGTCTCGGCTGGTAAGTCTCAGAGGAGGACCGCAACCGCAGACCACACGAGCCAGGCGGCGAAGGCAGCGAGGCACACGATCGAGAACACGAGGACCGCTTGATACGTGCGCGCGATGCGGCGTTGGGCCTCGCGCAGGGCGAGCGGGAAGACCGAAATCCAGAGGAGGAGGCCCGAGAAGAATCCGACCAAGACTGCGGGACCGAGTTGGTCGATCAAGACGAGGCCGGCGGTGAGCCACCACAGGATCGGATAGGGGCTCGTGATGTTCACGCTCAAGCCGGTCGCGTAGGATTTCGCGTGCTCCTCCGGCTTCGATTCCACGATGTCGGCCGCGCGTCGCAACGCCCGGACCGTGTTCCAGGCGAAGTACGCCATCAGGCCGGCCCCGAGGAGGGCGATGAAAGGGACCCATCCTTGGATGCTCACGACCGCCGAGTGCGCGGCGACGGACACGGCGAGGAAGATCGTGTCCGCGGTCGTCGCGCCCATCCCGACGAGAAATCCGGCCCGCCACGATCGCGTGACCGTCTGGGACGCGATGATCGCGTTCACGGGCCCCGGCGGCGCCGCGAGCGAAAGGCCGATGCCGGTGCCAGCGAGGATCGCCCAGAGGATGTCCAGGACCACGCCGGGACCATTGCAGCGGCCCTCATGAAAGGCGCGCGGCAAATCTTATACCGGCCCGCCGGTTCGTGCGCCTGTGCGCATCGGCGGATCGACGTACAGCCGCGAGCCGTTCCCGAAGCAGGTCGACGAATTGCGGGAATCCGGGTTCGACTACGCGGAGCTCGACCTGACGTGGCTCACCTGGGAGCCGACGAAGTTGGCGGCGGAAGCGGAGACCTTGGCGAAGCGCCTCCCCCTGTTCACCGCCCATCTCCCGCCGTCGCACTTTCATCAGGCGGACCTCGCTCGGTTCGTCGGATTCATCGACGCCCTCGAGCCGGTCGGGATCCACATCTTCAACGCGCATTTCATGGAGACGCGGTCCGCGCCGCGGATCTCGCCGGAGACGAAAGCGTCGTGGTTCGCCGACCTGGTGCGCGCCGCGTCGGACCGAGGCGCCGTCGTGACGGTGGAGAACGTCGACGAGCCGCCGGAGGTCATGCGGACGGTCCTCGATGCCGTGCCGGACCTGCGATACTGCCTGGACGTCGGACACGCCCATCTCGACAATCGGACGGACGGCGCGCGGACCTATCTCGCGGCACTCGCCGACCGTCTCGGGCTCGTGCACATGCACGACAACCATGGAGGGCACGGCGAGACCGGCGACGAACACTTGCCTTTCGGGAAGGGAACGATCGATCTCGAACGAGATGCGAAGGCGTTGAAGGCCCGCGGATACGACGGGCCGGTCACGCTCGAAATCTTCAAAGGAATCCCGGACGACCGGCGCGCGTGCCTCCGCAAGATGCGACGGTGGACGAAGGAATAGTCCGGGTAGACCGCCCGGCTCGAAGGGTCTATTCCCGAACAAGAAAGTAACGCAGATTCCAATCTACGATGAGGCCTTCGTCCGTCATCAACGGGGTCACTCGCTCGCGGAATTCCCGGCGAAACGCCTCGCGGTCTTCGGCCGTCATGTGGCGCAGCTCCCGCTCGTTGTCGCCCCATGCGAACGAATACTCCAGGTACGCGTCCGGCCCTCGAAAGGCGGCCCAGTGCGTCTCCTCGACCGTTTCTGCCGACGACAGGCCGGCACTTCGGAAGAGGCGAATCCAGCCGTCCGCGGATTGTGTCTCCTTGCCCTCCTCCGTCGAGGCGAGAATCTTCCGGGCCTCGATCAGGCGGGCGACATCGGGGGCGACGACCGCGGGTCGACGGCGCTCCAGCATCTCGCGAACCACCACAAACGTGGCTTTCGACAGGGCCTTGACCGGGTTCCATGTGCACAGGGCAAAACGTCCTCGCGTACCGACGACGCGATGCACCTCCTCCAAGCAGCGTCGCCGCTCGATGAGCGGGTGGCCGAAGCCCGACAAGACAGCGTCGAATGAGCCGGCCGGAAATCGAAGGGCGCGGGAGTCCATGACCACAAAACGGACGTGCCGAAGTCCCGCGGCGGCGGCCTTGTCCGCGGCAAGCCGCACGGCGCGTTCCGCGAGATCGATCCCGACGACAGAGCCCCCTTCTCCGACCGCCGCGGCGGCTTCGAACGCAACGATCCCGGTGCCGCAACCGATATCGAGGATTCGTTCGCCCTCTTCGATACGCGCCAGCTCGAGCAGACGTCGGGCGATTGGTGCATGATATGGTGTCACGTGCGCGTCGTACTCGCGGGCCATGCGGCTGTACTCCTGAATCAGGAGCCGGGAAGCCTCCTCGGGATTCAACGGCGGGGCGGATGGCCCGGCGTCTACATGCACTTTCACCGACCCCTCCCCCGCTTCCCATCTTATGCAGGGGCTACAATCCGAAAGGGAATGGGCCGCACGATTCCGACATATCGACTGCACCTCGAGTCGATCTTGAACGACTGGATGGACTATCGACGCGCGTTGCGGGAGAAGGACCGCGAGGTGTTCGACCGTCTACTGTACCAGTCGAGGGCGCACTCGAGCGCCGCGAGTTACTGCGCCCACATCGACCCGAGCATCTTGGCGCTCCTCTCGATCCTCCTGGAGATGGAACGGGACATCGAGGCGCTGAAACGGGAACGTTCTTCGGCCGCGGGCGATTCCGGGCCCCGTGCAGATTCGTGACGCGACCGCCCCCGACCGCCCGGCCATCGTGAGGATCGCCCGGGCCTCGTTCGACCGCGTCTACGCGTACTTCGCAGTCCGCGGGCTGCGCCACGCCTGGCCCTTCCTGGTGGCCGAGGGTGAATCCTCAATCGTGGGCTTCCTCGAGGGGATTCTCTTCCGCGGGACGCCGTCCATCGGGTACGTGTACTTCGTCGCGGTCGATCCACAGGCGCGCGGGATGGGCTCCGGAAGGGCGCTCGTCCAGGAATCGCTCCGGCTCTTCCGATCTCGCGGGGCCGACCGGGTGTTTGCCGCCGTACCCAGGGACAACGATCCGTCGATGCGCCTGTTCGAGTCCCTCGGATTCGAGCGGGTCGCCCGCCGAGTCCTCTGGCGGTGGTATCGCTGGCGCGGGCTCTCCGTGCAGATGCGGATGCTCTTGGCTCCCCATGAGGTCCTCCTCGCGCGCACTTTCACCGACCTCCCTCCCGCGTCGCCTCAAGAGGGCGCCCGGGCCTCGTGATGGCGGGGGAGCTCGCTCACGCACGGCTGGATCATCGACGCCTACGGCGACTACGACCGCGACTCGATGGTCCTATGGTTGTGGAACCCGCAAGGCGTGCATCGGATCGAGGACCCGCGGGTCGTGCCGACGTTCTTCCTGCACGCCCCGCCGTCCGAACTCCCCGCGATCCGTCGACGAATCGAGATCCTGGACGGCGTGCGGGAGGTGCGAGAGGTCTCGAAGCGCATCGCCCTCGAGGATGACGTGCCGAAACCGGTCCTGGAGATCGTGCCGCGGCATTACCGCGATCTCCGCGGCCTCGCGCACATCCTCGACTCGAACGGCGGGTATGTCGATCATCGGCTGTTCAACGTGGATCTGCGCTTCAGCCAGCGATACGCGATCGAGCACGATATCTTCCCGATGGGGCTCCTGCACTACGCGAACGGCGTGTGGCGGGCGGAAGAGGAGCACTTCGCCCTCGACTATCCCTTGCCGGCGTTGCGGAAATCCCTCCTCGACCTCCACGTCGACAACCCGGCGGGCATCCCGCGGATGCAGGACAAGCTCCTCGGGGCCCGCGTCGATGACGTCGAGATCGACGGAGACGAGGAGTCCATCCTGAAGGGAATCGACGCGGTCGTGCGGTCGAAGGACCCGGACGTCCTCATGACGGACGGCGGCGACGCGTTCCTGATGCCGTACCTCGCCGGGAAGGCGTCCGACCTCGGCGTGAATCTGCAACTGGGCCGGGACCCCGACAAGTTCGCGGGAGTGAAGGCAAAGTCGTACTTCACGTACGGGAAGATCGTCTACAAACCGGGCCAGTACATCCTGCGCGGCCGACTGCACCTGGATCGCGGTCACTTCGCGTTCCGCGAGAGCGATTTCGCGGGCCTTGCCGAACTGTCGCGCCTCTCGACGTTGACGCCGCAGGAACAAGCGCGGCTCACGCCGGGCACGGCGTTCTCGGCGATGCAGGTGAATCAGGCGTACCACGACGGCTGTCTCGTGGTGTGGAAGAAGAATCGACCCGAGGATTTCAAGGACGCCGAGAATCTCTTACGCGGCGACCGCGGCGGCTTCACGTTCGAACCGGAAGTCGGGGTGCACGAGGGCCTCTACGAACTCGACTTCTCCTCTCTGTATCCGAGCATCATGGTGAAGTACAACATCTCCGCGGAGACGCTCGACTGTTCCTGTTGCCGCACGGATGGCATGACCGTTCCCGAGTTACGATACCGTCTGTGCACGCGACGAGTCGGAATCGTCGGTCGCGTGCTGAAGCCGCTGATCGAACGGCGGCGGTATTACAAGAAGATGAAGAAGGAACCGGGTCCGCTCCAAGACGTGTACACGGGGCGGGACACGATTCTCAAGTGGACGTTGGTAACCTGCCTCGATGGTCGAACAGTAATTCCCTACAAAATGGACGATGAACGATCTCAGAAACCGATTTCCGAAATCATCGATCCTCTCCTGCTGGATGGCGGCATGGCAGATGCTCCGGCCGAACTGCGGCTCTTTGGTTTCGATTCGAATCTACGCCTGATGGAGAAGAAAGTATCAAAGGTCCTAAAGGTCCGAAGCCCAGCGACGATGCTGCGAATTGGACTTAAAAAGGGGCGAGAAATCTTCGTCACTCCGAACCATCGTTTCTTTGTTCTTAACAAAGAAGGCGGCTTTGACACCAGGCGAGCGGACGAACTGCACGTTGGGGACTATCTCCCAACCGCCACAAATCTGCCAAAGAGTCCCCAGCGAATTCGCAGTGTGAACTTGGCAATCGAACTGAATCAGAAACTGACCGGTAATGAGCTTTTTACTTGGAGAATTCGAGGAGAAGCCTTGCGGAAGGTGATCTCCCTTCATTACAAATCGATCTTGAAAGCCGGCCTCACTCGTGGTTTCACATATCGCACAATTTGGCTGTGGCGGGAGCGAGGCATGCTGCCACTCGCCTTTCTCCCGTTGCTGCAATTATCCGATGAACTCGCGGACGAGTTGGAAATCGGACGGACGAGACTCAACGGCGGCAAAATCAATTTCCTCCCATGCCGAGTTGAGGTGGACAGGGATTTGGGATTCTTCCTCGGATTCTATGCCGGCGATGGCAATGGCAGAGCGAACATGGTTCGTTTCGCGGTCGGAATGACTGAGTCGGAGATTCTAGGGAAGTTGATGAATTGTGCAGATAGGAAGTTCCGGCAACTTGGAAGCGTGCGGAAGGAAACGCACGCGCGGATGTGGGTCCTCCAGTTCAACAGTGGAGCACTCAGGAGAATTCTGGAATCAGTCTTCGGCATGGGCGGCTCGTCTGACTCCGGAAAACTCGTCGTTCCATCAATCGTCCTGAACGGTGGGGTGGATATTCAGTTTGGTTTTGTCGAAGGATTGCTCGCGAGTGATGGGAGCATCACTCCCTCCCGGGATTGGGCGTTGATTCACACGGCTCATCGCGGATTCGCAGACTCGATCGGTCTCCTCCTTGCGGGTTTGGGTTTGAGGTATGTGACAAGACTCTCGCGACAGAGCTCCCACGTACTGTACAGTGTGGGTTTCCGACTACGGGAATTGCCAGAGCAATTTTGGATGAAAATCGGTCATCAGAAAAGAACAAAACGATATGCTACAAGAGATCTGAATCGCGCGGGAAAGATACCTGTCCTCGAAAGTGGTCTCCTTGCCCTTTGCGAAAAACACAATGTGACGCACAGTCTGCCGAAGGGTCCCAATCACTTCGCATCTGCAGAGGACATTCTTCAGCGAATCCAGCGTATTCGAGAGAAACAGCGGCAGATTTCCGAGTTCGACCGAAGAACTATTCAGCAGTTGGAAAGCCTCGTCCAATCCGAACTGACCTTCCTCCGTGTTCGGGAGATTGATGAGGTCACTCCGCAAACCGAGTTCGTCTATTGCTTCGAAATGGCGGAGGAGCTCAACGGATTCATCACTCAGGGCAACCTCTTTGTTGGAAACAGTTTCGGCTACCAAGGATACAAGAACGCCCGCTTCGGCCGCATCGAATGTCATGAAGCAATCAACGCATTCGCGAGGAACATCCTTGTTCGCACGATGGAAATCGCGGAATCTCATGGCTACGAGGTTGTCCATGGCATCGTCGATTCCGTCTGGTTGCGGCCCACCGCGAACGCAGATCCGATCGAGAAGGTCCGCGAGCACATCGCGGGCTCCATCGGCCTCCCAATCGAACTCGAAGGCCGCTATAAATGGATCGTCTTCCTCCCATGCAAGACGACCGGAGTCGGCGCGCTGAACCGCTATTACGGACTCTTCCAGGATGATGAGTTCAAGCTCCGCGGAATCGAGCTCCGAAAGCACGACACCCCGGAGTTCATCAACATCTGCCAAGAGGCGATGCTCGGAGAGCTCAGCCTCGCGTCGACCGCCGCAGAGTTCCGCGAGCGCATCCCGAAGGCCGTCGACATCCTGCGGTGGACCGCGAAGTGCGTCCTCGACCGCGCGATCCCCGTACACCAGTTCATCCTGACGAAGAGCGTCTCGCGGGCCCTCCCGGAGTACGTCGTCTTGACGGCAACCGCGGCGGCCCTGAAGCAGATGGAGAAGCGCGGCTTCGCGGTCGAACCAGGCGAATCCGTGCGATATGTCCTTTTGGACGCCCGCGCCCGCGATTCCGAGCGCAAGGTGCGCGTCGCGGAGTTCCTCCAGGGAGACGAGGAACCGGACGCGTGGGAGTACATCCGCCTCTTGTGCCGGTCGGGACAGACGCTCCTGGCGCCGTTCGGGTACACGGAGGAGAAGCTGGCCCGGATGTGCGAAGACCTCTCCGATATTTCGATCGCGAACATGCCGGAGCAGGCGATCACGATTCAAGAAGACTACAAGTCAATCGGAGAGAGCCGGAGCCGAGCCCGCGGCGGCGTCGGGTACAAGAAGCCATGGCGGGTCGTTGACGAGGAAGAGATGCCCAGTGAAATCACGGGGGACCTATGAGAGGCCATGCTCGGCGGGCATCGGAAACCGCAGCCCGAGCGGGGTCACTCGACGGGGAACGGTTCTTCGATGAGTCCCTCGGCCGCGGCGATCAGCTTCGTCACGCGCTGCTCGGAGTCCGCGAGGATCGCGTGGCAGCGGCGATACAGGCCGAGTCCTTCCTCGAACACGGCGAGGGCGCGGTCGAGCGGCAGGTCGCCGCGGGACAACGCGTCCACCGTTGCCTCGAGGGCCGCGAGGGAATCCTCAAAGTTCGATTCTTCGGTCATGGTCCTCCTGTTCCTGATTGACGTGAACCCGAATCCGTCCGTCCTGGAAACGGACCGCGAGGGCATCGCCCGAACCGACGTCCGCGGCGTGTGCGACGACATGCCCGTCCTCGCGTTCCGCGATTGCATAGCCGCGCTGCAACGTCGCGAGGGGACTGAGGACATCGAGACGCCGGCCGAGCGCGTCGAGGCGTTCCCGCTGGCGGGTGACCTCGCGGGGTGCGACGGCCGATAGCGCAGCGAACGACCGTTCCAAGAGTGCGCGGTTCGCCTCGACCCCCCGCTGCAGGCCCCGCGGGGAGAGCCGTTCTCTCAGGGCCGTCGCTCGTCCTCGAGCCCCCCGAAGCGCCTCGTGAATTTCCCCGACCAATGAGCGGCCTGCGCCGTTGATCCGCGCCATGAGTTCCGTTGCGTCCGGGGAGACGAGCTCCGCTGCGGCACTGGGAGTCGCCGCCCGGACATCGGCGACGAAGTCCACGATTGTCACGTCCGTCTCATGGCCGATCGCGCTGACCACCGGCGCCCGGGAGGCGGCGACGGCCCGTGCGAGCCCTTCGTCGTTGAAGCACCACAGGTCCTCGAGCGATCCCCCGCCGCGCGCGACGATGACGACGTCCACGCGGTCGGCGACGAACGCGAGGGCACGCCGCAAGCTCGCGGGTGCCTCGGGCCCTTGGACCAGGGCGGGGGCGATCACGATGTGCGCGATCGGGTACCGGCGTCGCAAGATCGTCACGATGTCGTGCACGACCGCGCCGACTTCCGATGTGACGACGCCGATCTTCCGAGGAAACGACGGAAGCGGTCGCTTCCGTGCCGCGTCGAACAACCCCTCTGCGGCCAACTTCTTCCGCGTCTTTTGGTATGCGGCCCAGAACGCGCCGACGCCCGCCGGGGTCGCGGCCTTGATCAACAGTTGGACGGACCCTCGGCGCGGGAACACATCGACGTCGCCCGAGACGACCACATCCATGCCGTCCTCGAGGTCAAATCCGAGCATCTCGGCGTCTTCGCGGAAGAGGGTGCACGAGATCTGGGCCGTCGCGTCCTTCAGCGTGAAGAACACGTGACCGGACGGCGCGCGCTGCAGGTTGCTCACCTCGCCGCGTACCAGAATCCGGGAGAGGATCGGGTTCGCCCGGACCGTGTCCCGGATCACCCGGGCGAGTTGGGTGACCGTCAGAGCTTCCGGCACGCCCGGTCGGCTTTCGCAGGTGACGGCGAGCGAATCCATGTTCCCCTCTCGGCGCACCCGTGACGGGAGGTATCAACCGACCGTGGGGAGATGGCCGAAAGTGTTTCCGGCGCTTCGGCGCCCACGGATGGCCCCGGACGTCAAGGGCCAGCGGCCGAGAACGACGGTTACCGAACGACCAGTTCGCTCGCACGGAGGAGCGCGTGCAGGCGTACGCCGACCTCGGCGAGGAGAATGGCCCCACCCTCTTCTCGGTCCACCACGCACACGCAATTCTCAATGACCGCGCCGTGCTCTCGCAGCCGATCGATCGCGCCCCGCAGAGTGCCGCCGGTCGTCACGACGTCCTCGACGAACAACACGAGATCGCCTCGGTTCAGTTCCCCTTCGAAGTCGTGCCTCGTGCCGTGCTCCTTCGCGGCCTTGCGCACGATCACGTACGGCGTGTCGCTCGCGAGGCTGACGGCGGCGGCGATCGGAACGGCACCGAGTTCGACCCCCGCGATTCGGCTCGCGCCGCGGACGTACGGAGCCATCGCCTCCGCGATCGTCCGCAGGAGATCCGGCCGGGTAATCGCCCTCTTGATATCCACGTAGTACGACGAGGTCTTGCCGGACGCGAGGGTGAACGTCCCGAACTGGAGGGCTCCGCACGCCTTGAGCGCGGAGACGAAGGCCGGCCGGTCGAGCTTACCAGGGCTCCCGTTTCTGGCCGATCCGGAATCCGATGACATTCACGGCCCGATGCAGGGCGGGCGTGATAAGGATGATGGCAACGAGACCGAGGAACGCATCACCGGAGAAGAAGCGCGGGACGGACCACTCGTGAATCGTCAGACTCATGAGCAGCGCACCGACGACGAAATCGTACTGGTCGAGGACGGGGGCTTTCGCGCCGCGCGGCTTGTGCATCCGCCGCTTGAAGAACGCGCCCGCGAGATCTCCGAGGAGCGCGCCGAAGGCGAGGACCGCGGAGGCTGCGAACGCCAAGCCATACGATCCGGAGGACCACGTGGAATCCGGCGCGAAGAGGTTGAAGGGCACCGTCAAGAGGAGTCCCAGCAACGCCCCCGACAGCGTGCCGCCCACGAGGCCCCGCCACGTCTTGCCATCGCCGAAGAGCCGCTGGCCATCCCGGAGGGTTCGGCCGAAATCGATCGGCGTGCCCCCGCCGAAGACGACCGCCATCGGGTTCGCGACGAACGCGGGGAGGAAGAACCAGAGGGCCTGCGGGATCGCCTCGAGGACCACGGAAATCGCCGAAGGCGACGTCCGTGGATATAGGTAACCCCACCGGACGCCCAATTCGATCCCGAGTTATCTACCTCTGTTCAGAGGTAGGATTTGGCGGGGCGGGGCGCGATTCCGACGTGCTTGGCCCCACCCCGAGGCCGCTACGGCGAGCGGAACGTGACCGTCAACTTCGGCGGATTCGTGGATTCGCTCGAACGGTAATCGACCCCGTCGGCCGAGTTGGA
>Ga0209376_1000068_pt1 | contig 104361 bp, 73 predicted proteins | sample GraSoiAngelo_134_FD_185891 | JGI IMG/M metagenome (GOLD analysis project Ga0209376, IMG submission 185891) | Grasslands soil microbial communities from the Angelo Coastal Reserve, California, USA - 14_0929_05_30cm (SPAdes) (version 2) | ecosystem: Environmental > Terrestrial > Soil > Grasslands... | reverse complement strand
AAGACGAAGATCAAGCTGGACGACGCGCACGCCTTCTCGGGCTTCGACGCCTACCAGAAGGTGATCGGCAGCAAGGTGGACGTGGTGCTGCTCGCGACGCCGCCGGCGTTCCGCGCCCGACACCTCGCCGCGGCGATCGAGGCGGGCAAGCACGTCTTCATGGAGAAGCCGGTGGCGGTGGATCCGGTGGAGGTGCGCTCCGTGATCGCCTCGGCCGATCTCGCCGCCCAGAAGGGCCTCGCCATCGTGGCCGGAACACAGCGGCGCCACGACGCAGGTTACCGGGCGGCGATGCAGCGCATCCACGACGGCGCCATCGGCGACATCGTCGCGGCCCAGGTTTATTGGAACCAGGGCGGTCTGTGGATGAAGCCGCGGCAGCCGCAATGGTCCGACGTCGAGTGGCAGATCAGGAACTGGCTCTACTTCACGTGGCTGTCGGGAGACCACATCGTGGAGCAGCACATCCACAACATCGACGTGGCGAACTGGGCGCTCGGCGCGCATCCAGTGAAGGCCGTCGGCGTGGGCGGGCGTCAATGGCGCACCGATCCCGCGTACGGGCACATCTACGATCACTTCGCGATCGACTTCGAGTACGCGAACGGCGTGCACGTGCTTTCGATGTGCCGCCAGATCGACGGCACGGCGTCGCACGTCGCCGAGCGGATCGTCGGCACGCACGGCAGGTCGGACGGCCACTCGGTCATCGAGGGCGCCGCGCCGTGGAGCTGGGACGCGCAGACCCCCAGGACGAACCCGTACGTGCAGGAGCACGCCGACCTGATCGCGAGCATCCGCGCCGGCAAGCCGCTGAACGAGGGCCGGCAGGTGGCCGAAACCACGCTCAGCGCGATCATGGGGCGGGAGGCGGCCTACACCGGGAAAGAGATCACCTGGGACGAGCTGCTGAACGCCGAGCAGGACCTCGTGCCGGCGGACGTGAAGTTCGGGCCCATGCCCGTGGCGCCGGTCGCGATGCCCGGGCAGACCGTGCTGGCGCGCAGCTGGCGGAGCGCGTGAGCCATCGAACCGCGTACCCCCCGGGGCATGGCCCCGGGGGCCGGTCGATCCGCCGCCGTCCGCGAGCGGCTGGAGGCGCACTGGACCCAGCAACCCCGAGGCCTGCAAGGGCCAGCCTGACGCGTCGAACGGCTTGTAGTCGAGGCCTACGAAGTTGATATCCTCGAACACTTTCCACGGCACCCCGCGGAGATCCAAGTCGCGGATGCGGTTCGCCGAGAGGTTCGTCACTTCAATCTGTAGCTCGTTGCCCGACCGCCGCACTCGTCCCAAATCCACGTTGAACGGTCGGGCGAAGAGGATGCCCAGGTCTTCCCCGTTGAGCCGCACCCGCGCGCTCTCGGCAACCCTCCCCAGGTCCAGGAGGTAAGCGCTCGCTTCGCCGGGGGCGTCAAAGCGAATCGTGTAGCGGGCGGTGCCGGCAAACCGCCCGGCCTCCGAATCCTCGCGCTCGGTCCAGGAGACCAGGGTGTCGGTCCGGAACGAGGCAGGCAGCACCGGCCCGCCGGCGAGGAAGCTCACCGACCACGTGCCCCGCAGCTCCACCGCCGCTCCCACGGGCCGGCGGTAGCGCCAGGGAGCGCCGGCGGCCGGTCGGTCGAATGACCGGAGGATGATGGAAGCGCCCGGCTCGAGCCGCAGGTACACCTCCGCCGCTCCGTCCTTGCGCGTGCGGAGCCGCGCGATGCCGGTCCGGCCGCTCGCCGGATCCATGATCGCTACCGCCGAGGCGGACACGGCCAATGGCACCCAGCCTTCCAGGGTGGTCGAGCCGGTGTGGCTGATGAAATAGTGATGGCCGCCTTCGCGTGTCCGGCGAATCACCCGTACTCCCGGATGATCCACGATGCGCTCCCGACGGACGCCCGCGGCGCAGAGGAGTGACTCTACGCGATCGCCAACCAGCACCCGTCCCTTCTCGACGACGGCCCAGCGCACGCCGTTCCAGTCCGCCTGCCCCAATGTGAGTCGCCGCTTCGCGTCCTCGAGCCGGCGCCGCCGTTCCTGCAACTGAGCGAGACCCGGCACATCCGCCGGAAGGCGCTCTACGAAAATGACCGTGGCGCCGGCCCTCGCCAGATCGAGCAGCCTCACGAAGGTCTCTACCGGCATGTGGTCAGTGCGAGGTACGAGGATGGTGCGGCGCTCGGACGCCGACACGTTGTCCCTGAGCAACCGATCCGACACGTAATCGAAGCCGTAGCCCGCCTGCCACAGCTCCCGCGCGACCGCACCGACAGGCTTTTGGTGAAACCAACTCGGCTGGTGCACGGCGAAGCTCAAACGCAGACCGGTGGTGTCATGCCAGTTGTCATATACCGGCCAGTAGAGGAGGACGTCGTTGTCCGGCTGGCCAGATTGCAATATCGACTGGACGCGTGCGATGTATCGGTTCAAGGCCGGCAGATCGCGCCACAGGGCGTCGCGCGGATTGAGGTCGGTCGAGGCATAGAACAGCCAGCCCGGCCAAGCGGCCTCCCGTGGCGAATAGGCCGTGCCGTGATAGATCACGTGATTCACACCGCTCACGAACAGCTGGTCGACGGCCTGCTTGAGCTGGTCCAAGGTGACCGTGAAGTGCTCTCCGAGCCACGTGCCCGTCTCGGCAGAGGTGAGCCCTCGTCCTGCGACATGCGCGGCCGAAGAGGCGAACTTGCTGATGAGCGGATCGCTGTCGGTGCCGCCCAGGGGTCCGAAGAGCTCTGTCTCCGGGATGTCGCTGGCCGCGTACAGGTCGAGCAGGTTACCGGGTGACCCGTGCGCCTGGTTCCGGCTGCGGCTGCCACGCTCATGCGCCCACGCGGTCAACGGGCGCAGGAGATGGTCGAGTAGCATCTCGTCCATCGTCTCCCGGTAGTCCGACTTGACGCGCGCGACCACGTCAGGGTCGCCCTCCCCCAGCAGGAAGCGCAGGTAGCGTCTCAAGTCGTAGCCGCGTCGCCGCCGGAACATCTCGAAGAGTTCGGCCGACCCGGTTCCCGTGTACTCGAACGAGTCGTGGAAGAAGGCGCGGATCGTGCCACTGGGGATGGCCTTGAGCCGACCGCCGTAGGCATCCAGATAATGACGCACCGCAAGGCGCGAGAAGGGATCGATGGCATAGCCCTCGCCGCCCGGCGCCGGTCGTTTCACCTTGTCGCCCAAGGGACGAGCGTCCGCTACGTATACGCCGCGCACGGTGTCGGCCTCGATGTGCAACGACGCACTGGCGTCTTCCCGGGGAACGCTCGGGCCGCCGAGGCGCCACCCCGATCCCGGCGGCATGTCCAGGCCCATCCCGAGGCGCCGGGCCTCGGCGGCGGCATGGAGCAGCAGGTCAAGCCAGCGGTCGGACAGGTAGGGAACGAAGGCGTGCTCGTATCCCCTCACCCCGTAAATGCTCGTCACCTCCACCCCGCCGAAGCCCGCGGCGGCGAGGGTCTCCAGCTCGGCCGTGAGGTTTTCCCGATCGACCGCACTGCCCATCCACCACCAGCGCGTCCAGGGTTCGCTTTGCTGCGTTGCCTCGGGCCACGCCAAGTCCGCCGACTGCCCCAGGGCGACCTGGGCCGGGAGAACCAGCAGGGCGAGCGCCCGCGAGAGCGCCCCCATTACGGCTGTTGCCTGGTCTGCTGCATCCAAAACGGCGCGCTGACGAACCAGAGCACCGTACCGACGAGCATCAGCGCCGCGTGGGACTCCCAGCTGATGACGCGGGCGAACACCAGGAACGAGGGAACCAGCGTCAGGCCGAGGCCGGCGAGGGAGATCAGTTTGAGAAGGGTCGTCATGAGACTCTGGCCCGTTGCTGGATGGAGCTCAGACCGCAATAGAGGAGGGTGGCGATGAACCACCCGGGGAGGCCGAGAAAGAAGAGTTCCAGGCCCCAGATCGCGTTGATCGCCCAACACGCGGCGAGGGTCATGGTCCAAGACAGCGCAGCCGGCCAACTGAAGAGTAGGGTCTTCCACTCCGCGTAGCGCTGCCGCAGGCCGAGCTTTGGCAGCAGCCAGAAATCCGCGAAGATCACCGCGCCCATCGGCATCAGGATCAGCCCGTAGAGCGCCACGAAGTCGAGCAGCCGCATCATCAGGGCGGGGAAGATTGCGGCGGCCGTGGTTACCGCGCCGGCCACGAGCGTCACCTTCCAGCGCTTCCAGTTGGGAGTGATGGTCTGGAGCGCGAGGCCGGCGCGGTACAACGTGGGGTTGGCCGTGGTCCAGCTCGCGATCACCACGGTGATCGCCCCGGTCACCCCCGCCCCCAGGTAGGCGATGGGGCCGGGCGCCACCTCACCCAGCGCGGCGGCGCACAGGATACCGGAGGCGAGCCAGGCCACGAAATGCCCCACGTACATGCCGAACGCGCTCAAGAAGCCGTATTGCCACCGTTTCGCGTAGCGCAGCACGGTCATGTCGGCCATCCCGATATGCATGGCCATGTTGCAAAACCACGCGAAAAACATGACGTGCCAGAAGGTGAACTTGGATATGCCCGCCACCGGCACACCGGTCCAGATCCGCTCCTGTGCGACGCGCCAGAAGTCCCCGATGGACTCGACGCCCAGCCTGGGCAGCACCGCCACGGCCGCCGCCACGAATACCAGGAACATCCACGGCGATGCGATCTTCCCCGCAGCTGCGATCTTCTCGAACCCGAGGATCGCCAGCGCCGTGACCGCTGCGCCCACCAGGAATACCACCAGCACCCAACCCACAGAGTTGGGATACCAGTCGTGCAGCTTCGGCATCGCCATCCCGAGCGGGAGGCCCACGGCGGTGGCGGCCACGGCGATCATGCTTCCTGCCAGGAAGCAGAACATCAGCGCGTTCACGATGTTGTAGGCGAAGAGCAGGTTCGGCCCCGTGATCTTCCGCAGGTGCCAGTAGAGGTTGAGCCGGGTCCGCGTGGCGATGGGCGCTACGATGAAAGCCCAGCTCAGCACCGCGAGCAGGTTGCCCACGAGCAGCCCCAGCAGGAGATCGCGGGCGGCCACGCCGTGGGCCACGAACAGGGGCCCGATCACAAACTCGGTCCCCGCCACGTGCTCGCCAGTGTAGAGGCCGATGAAGCTGCCGGGTCCCTGAAGGCGGTCCGGCGGCACGGGCTCGCGGTCGAACTCGTTGATGGCATCGAGTCGGTCCGCCAGCGAGCCCCTGGGCGGTTCGGTCACGGCGCGTGCTTGAGGGCTGCTCATCGTCCTACACGGCCGTGTAGCCGCCATCCACCATCAGGTGGGTGCCGGTGATGAACGACGCCTCATCCGACGCCAGAAAGAGAATCGGGTACGCCACCTCGCGCGGCTGCCCGACCCGCCTCAACAGGTGCAACGGCCCTTGCTCCGCCACGAATTCCGCCAGCGACTGCCCCACCCGCTCCATGTGACGGTGCGAGGCGCTGGTGAGGATCGTGGCCGGGCAGACGCAGTTGACGCGGATGCCATGGGGCGCCAGGTCGAGCGCCATGTTGCGAGTCATCTGCACGATGGCGGCCTTGGTAGCGCTGTACGTGGTGAAGTTCGGCTGCGCGATGAAGGCGGAGATGGAAGACAGATTCACGATCGCCCCCCTGCCGAGCTTCTTCATCTCCTCTGCGGCGTACCGGACGCAGAGACAGGTCCCGATCACGTTTACGTCGAGCGACCGCCGCCACTCCTCCACGCTCGCATCGACGCCTTTGAGCACGAACGTGGCGGCGCTGTTGACCAGCACGTCGATCTTGCCGAACTCGCGCACGCAGGCGTCCCGCATCCGCCGGACGTCCTCCTCCTTGGAGACATCGGTCTTCACGAAGATCGCCCGGCCGCGACTCGCCCGGACGGAGGCAGCGCTCGTCTCGCCCGCCTGCTCGTCCACGTCGGCCACCAGGACCTGGCCCCCCTCCTCGGCGAAGAGCTGCACCGTGGCTTCGCCGATCCCCGCGCCACCGCCTGTGACGATCGCGGTCTTCCCGGTCATGCGCATGCGCGGTCTCCTGCGGTCAGTAGGTGCAGCGCCCCCCGCTCACGTCGTAGGTCTGACCCGTCACGAAGCTCGCCTTGTCGGAAGCCAGGAATGCGATGACCTCCGCGATCTCCTCCACGCGGCAGAAGCGTCCCATCGGGATCCTGCTCTTCATGTAATCGATCGCTTCCGGCGACAGGGTCTTGAGAATGTCCGTTTCCGCTGTCGCGGGCGCGACGGCGTTCACGCGGACGCCGCGCTGCGCGACCTCCTTGGCCACCGCCTTCGTGAGCCCGATGATGCCCGCCTTCGCGGTGGAGTATGGCGCCATGTTGGGGTTGCCCTCTTTGCCGGCCACGGATGCGACGTTGATGATGGCCCCGCGCTGCCGCTCGAGCATGTGCGGCAACACCGCGCGGCAGCAGAGATAGACGCTCTTGAGATCGATGCCGATCAGCGTGTCCCACTCCTGCTCCGTCACCTCGTGGAGGGGCGCAACACGCCCGGCGATCCCGGCGTTGTTCACCAGCACGTCGATTCGACCGAGCCGTTCCAACAGCGTTCGGACCATCGCCTCCACACTCGCGCGGTCGGCGACGTCGGTCGGAACGCTCAGCGCGGACCGGCCGGCCGCACGCAGACGCTCCGCTGCGTCCTCGCCCGCCCCGGGGTCGATGTCGGCGATCACGACGGCATGGCCGTCCCTGGCCAACACGTCCGCCGTCGCGTACCCGATCCCCCGCGCCCCACCCGTGATGACCGCGACCCGACACGGTTCGTGGCTCATGGTCGCTTCCGCTCGTAGGGACGGCGCAGCCGCAGCAGCGGATTGAGCTCCACGCCCCAACCCGGCGCGTCACTCAGGTCGAGGTACCCGTCCTTGGGGAGCGGCTCGTTCGTGAACAGATCACCGAAGACCGGCACCACGCGGTCCGCCGCGGGGCTCATGATCAAGATCTCCGCGATCGGGCAATTGGTGAATGCGTACTGCAGGTGATACGAGAACACGCTCGACCCGTGCGGGATCACCGGGAGATCGTACGCCGAGGCCATCGCCACGATGCGCCGCGCCTCCGTCAGCCCGCCCACCCAATTGACGTCGAGCTGCAGAATGTCGGCGCAGCGGTGGGCGATGAGCTGCCGAAAACCGTACCGCGTGTACTCGTGCTCGCCGGTGGCGACCATGGTGAAGCCACCGACGGCGGCCTTGAGCTGCGCGTAGCCCTCGTAGTCGTCGGGAGGCAGGCACTCCTCGATCCACTCGAGGCCGTACGGCTCGAGCGCCCGCGCGAGCTTGATCGCGTACGGGACCGTGAGTGCCATGTAGCAATCCAGCTTCAGGGGGAATTCGGGGCCCACCGCCTCGCGCGCCTGCCGGAATGCGTCCACGTTCTTGCGCAGCCCCTCGTGCCCCTCCGCCGGACCGTGACGGCACGGCAGCTTGGCAGCGTGAAAGCCCATCTCCTTGGCCAGGTCGGGGCGCACGGTGGTCGCATAGACGGGCAGGCGTTCCTTGGTCTTGCCGCCCAGCAACGCGTATACAGGCTCACCTCGGAGCTTGCCCAGACAGTCCCAGATCGCCAGGTCCACGGCCCCGATGGCTTGGACCGGCAGCCCTTTGCGTCCGTACGGCATGGTGGCCCGCCACATCTGATCCCACATCAGCTCCACGGCGCGCGGGTCCTGCCCTTCGACGAAGCGGCTCAAGTGATGCTCGATGATGTAGCACGCGGGCTCCCCGCCGACGCTGGCGCCGATCCCGACGGTCCCGTCCTCCAACTCCACCTGCACGAGCACCGTGCCCAGTGCGTTGATCCCCCAGCTCGTGCGCGAGGCCCGGTACTTCTCATAGACCGACATCGGATTGGCGATCGGGCTGTCCACGATCCAATGGCCCTGCTCTTGATTGTGGTAGTCCGCGCCCGCCTCGCCTGGCTCAATCACGCAGGCACGGACCTCACGGATCCGAGCAGGCCTCATGGTGCAGCGGCCGGCATCCCGCTGATCATGTGGCCGGGGTGAGAGTGGAGGTGGACGCCGCGGCCGCGATGTACGAACGCAACTGGTCCCGCAGGATGATGCTCTCGGAGACCACGTCCAGCCGATTGCAGCCCCGCCACTCCTGCCACGTGTACTCGACGCAGAGCCGACCCGCGTAGCCGGCCTGGCTCAGCCGCCGCACGATATCGGCGTAATCGATGGTGCCCTGGTCGTGCGGGGCCTGCAGCATCCCCGGCGCGCCCTGCCGGGCGTGGAAATGGCCGGCGTAGGGAATCAGGGGGTGGACGCGCTCGGGAGCGATTCCGGCGGCGATGAAGTGCGTGTAATCCAGCGTGAGCTGGAGACCCGGGACCGCCCGCACCAGCTCCAGCGCGCGTTCGGGCTGCTCAACGACCGACTCGAGGTGAGGTTCGATGCTCACCCGCAAGCCGGCGCTGCGCCCCATTTCAACGAGGTCGGTCAGCGCTTCCCGGGCCAAGGTAAGAGACTGTTCCGGCCCCAGCTCGTCCCAGATGACACCGGGCAGCAGCGTGATGCCGGGACAAGCCGCCTGCTGGCAGAACTGCACGAACGCGCGAAACCGGCGGCGATTCGCGTCGCGCGTTGCCCGGTCCGGCGAATTGGCCGCACGGTCCCTGAATCCGTGTCCAAAGGTCGGGAACAAATCCGCGATGCCCACACCCGCCGCATCGGCGGCAGTGCGCACAGCCTCGGCTTCGCGCCGAGGATCGGCTTCGATTCGATCGGGTCGCAAGTGCCTGCCCGCCGCATGCGCGCCGAGATCCACATTGGGAATGTCCAGCAGCGCGATCTGTCTCAGGCTCCGCTCGAACGAGAGCAGCGGGAACGAGAACGAGGTGCAGGTCAGTTCCATGCGCAGTCCCCTCGATGCGTCGCTGGCCGGCCGCGCTGCCGATACCGTCACATCGGGACGTAGACGAATCGGTAGTGTCCGGACCCGATTTCGACCACGCCCGTGTCCCCTGCTTGTGTCGTGCCGCGGATCCCGCCAGCCTTGCCGAGCGTCATTCCACTCTCCGTCACGCGATCCAGTTTGGCGTGAGGCAGGCGCGCCGTGGCGTAGGCGTTCGGCGGCACGCTGACCTCGAGAATGAACTGTCCATCCCGGATCTCCCACGCGGAGGCAACCGTCCCATACACCGTATTGAGGCTGGCGCGGACGCGCGTGAGGCCGCCGCCCGGCTGCGGCCGGATCAGCACGTGTTTGTAGCCAGGCTGCTCCGGATCCACGTCGATGCCGGCGACCGTGCTGTACAGCCATGCGCCCACGGCACCGTAGGCGTAATGGTTGAACGAGTTCATCCCCGGATCCTGGAAGCTCGAGTCCGGCTTCTGGCCGTCCCAGCGCTCCCAGATCGTCGTCGCACCCTGCTTGATCGGGTAGAGCCAGGACGGGTACTGGTCCCGCAGCAGCAGGGCGTAGGCGTCGTCGAGATGGCCGCTCGAGCTCAGGACAGGATTGACATAGGGAGTGCCCAGGAACCCGGTCGTCAGATGCTTGAAGCGGCGCACGTCCTCTACCAGGCGGCGCACCGCTTGCTCGCGCCACGCGTCGGGCACGAGATCGAACGCCAGTGCCAACGCGTACGCCGTCTGCGTGTTCGAGGCGAGGCGACCGGTGGCGGTGACGTACTCTCGGTCGAACGCCACTTTGATCCTCTCGAACAGCGCACGGTACTCACGGGCCTGCTCCGTTCTACCCAGGACCGCGGCCGCGCGAGCGAGCAGGCTCGTCGAGTGGGCGAAGAAGGCGGTCGCGATGAGGTCCTTATCGGTGGTCGCTCCGGGGTAGTCGGCGCGCGTTGAATGGAAGGCGAGCCAGTCCCCGTAGTGAAAGCCGCTGTCCAAGATCAGGTCGTCCCCCGCCTGCCGCCGCATGTACTCCACCCACGCGCGCATGCTCTCGTACTGGGTCTCCAAAATCCGGGTGTCGCCGTACACCAGGTAGACGGTCCATGGCACGATGACGCTGGCGTCGGCCCAGCCGGTCGAGCCGCCGCCCTCGGCCTGGCCCCGCGAGAGTACGTCCGGGATCACGTGGGGAACGCTGCCGCTCGCCTTCTGGTCCGCGGCCAGATCGGCCAGCCACTTGGTGAAGAAGCCGGCCACGTCCATGTTGAAGGCGGCGGTGCGGGAAAACACCTGCGCATCGCCCGTCCAGCCCAGACGCTCGTCGCGCTGCGGGCAGTCGGTTGGCACGTCCAGGAAGTTGCCCTTCTGGCCCCACACGATGTTGTGCTGGAGCTGGTTCAGGAGGGGGTTCGAAGTCTCGAACGTACCGGTGGGCGTCATGTCCGAGTGGATCACGATGCCGGTGATGGCGTCCAGCGTCGGCGTGCCGGGATACCCTGCGACGGCCACGTAGCGAAACCCCTGGAAGGTGAAATGAGGCTCGTAGACTTCTTCACCGCCCCCCCTGAGGGTGTACTCCACCGTCTGACGGGCAGAGCGCAGGTTGTCGGTGTAGAAATCGCCCTTCCGGTCCAGCACTTCAGCGTGCCGCAGCCGCACCGTGGCGCCCCGGGGCCCGCGCACCTTGAGGCGCACCCAGCCCACCATGTTCTGCCCCATGTCGAAGACGGTGTCACCGGCAGGGGTGACGAGCAGCTTGACCGGCTTCATCTCCTGGATGCGGCGCACGGGCGGCCCGGCGGGAGCGATGAGGATCTGCTTGGAATGGTCGAGCATGCGAACGCCGGCCCAGTTCGCATCCTTAAAGCCCGCGCGGGTCCACCCGTCCTGCTCCCGACGCGCATCGTACGACTCGCCGTCGTAGATGTCCGACCAGCGGACCGGGCCAGTCGCGGCCTTCCACCCGTTCCCCGTGCCGATCACCTGCTGACGCCCGTCCGCGTAGCGGATCACGATCTGCGCGAGGAGCGCCAGCCGCGTGCCATAGGTGCCCCGTTGCTTCCCCCACGCGAGGCGGCCGCGGTACCACCCGTCTCCGAGCGTCACGCCGACGGCGTTCGCGCCGGGCTTGAGCAACTCTGTGACGTCGTAAGTCTGGTACTGGAGACGTTTATCGTACGCCGTCCACCCCGGCGTGAAGAGCTGATCGCCCACGCGACGGCCGTTCAACTCCATCTCGTACAGGCCCAGACTGGTGACGTAGGCGCGCGCCGACGCGATGGTGCCGCCGACCATGAATTCCGAACGGAGCATGGGGCTGGGATTCGACGCGGTCGTGTCTTCCGTGAGCTCAGGGGTAATCCAGTCGGCCGTCCAGTCGGAGGGGCGCAGCAGGCCCATTTCCCAATAGGCGGGGCTGCTCCAGGCGGAGGGGCGGCCCTCCCCATCCCAGACGCGGACCTGCCAGTAGTAGCGCTGCCCGGATTCCAGCGCCGGCCCTCCATAGACCCCGTGAATCGAGGCATCGGACACCACTTTGCCGGAATCCCACAGTGGATGCCGCTGGAGCGCGCTCGGCTGCGGCGCGACGCGGATTTCGTAGGCAGTCTGGACGGTACCCCGTCGGGATGACTCGATCTTCCAGCTCAAGCGGGGAGCCCGCACGTCAAGGCCCAGCGGGCTCGCCTGGTACTCGGTGCGAAGCTCGACGAGCTGGACCGGGGTCTGCGCGTCTACGGTGCGCGTGAGGGAGGCCCATATGCCCGCCGCCACGAGGCCGCACCGGCTCAGCGTGACGGAGCCCCCGCGCATCGATCGCTCTGCCGCTGCCCGCCGCGAGTCAGCGATTCAGCCGCACGCTCGGACCGAAGTGAATGCCCCAATTTCCGTTGTAGAACGTGAAGAGGCTGTTGTCCGCGGTGTGGAACATGAAGTCGAGGTCGGCGCCCAGCCGCAGCCACAGCTGGTCCCGCACGTGAAAGCGCATTCCCAGGAGCATCGTCAGGCCCTGGTCGGCCGCGTTGTACGGCGCGCCGTACCAGTTGCGGACGTACCCGCCGCCGACCAGCGCCTCGATGCGAGAGCTGACGGACCCGTTGTATACGGCCCGCACGTGCAGCGGCGTGTACGTGACCGAGCTCTGCGATGAGCGAGCCAGGTCGACCTCCAGGGTGAGCGCGGGCTCGAGGTACACGCCCACGCGCCCGCCGATGTCCATGTCGTCGCCCATCGGAAGCGTATTGTCGAAGTCGACGTAGCGCGCGAACGCGCCGACCTCGATCGTCCCGGCCCGCTGCGCCGCGACGGGAACGGCGCAGACGAGCGAAGCGACCGCCAGCAACCGCATCACGCGTGATAGCATACTGATTCCTCCTAGCGAGCCCGTTTGGTGGTAATGACGATCACTCCGTTGGCCCCGCGCGAGCCGTATTGGCTCGCGGTACCTGCGTCCTTCAACACCTCGATCCGCGCGACGTCGTTGGGGGCGATGTCGGCGAGCGCCGCGGCGCCGGCCGTGCTCGGCACGCCGTCGATCACGATCAGTGGGTCGTCGTCGCCCGGGTTGCCACGGATGCTGCGGTGGCCCCGGATGCGGATCTGGTAGGATCCATTCGACAGGGCCGTCACTTCGAGCCCCGGCACGCCACGCAGCAGCTCTTCCACGCGACTCACGCGCGCATCGGTCTCGCTCGGGACGACAGTGGCGACTGCTCCCGTGCCCGGCGTGGTACCCTGCGGCGGCGACGACGCGGCCCGCCCACACGCGAGCCCGAACGCGACGACGAGCAGCCAGCGGCAGGCTCGCGTCATCGTGCGCTCAGTAGCCGGGATTCTGGGTGAGCAAGCCGTTCCGGTTCATTTCATTAATATGGATCGGCATGAAATACAACTTGTTGTCCCATGCCCGTGCCTGAATCGTGTCGATCACGTACCGGTAGTTCTTCCAGGTGCTCCGGTCGGTACTGCTGGTCCCCTCGACGAAGATGTTGATGCCGCCCGCGACCTTGCTTAACACTGCGGGCGCGATCATCCAGCGGCGCACGTCGAAGAAGCGCTGCTCTTCGAACACCATCTCGACGCGTCGCTCGTTGCGGTACTCGTCCCGCAGGGCCGCCTGGCCCAGCCCGGCTGAGAACGGCGGCATCCCCGCCCGGAGCCGGATCTGGTTCAGGACGTTGACCGCGTCCCCCAGCTCGTTGAGCTCTATCGAGGCCTCGGCGTAGTTCAGCAGCACCTCGGCGTACCGGAAGAAGATCCAGGGCACTTCCTGCCGGGTGAACTGAGCGTTGAGGGAGGGATCGATGAACTTCCGGAGGTAGTAGCCGGAGTAGGCGCCGTTCCAGTTCTCGACCGGGCTGTCCCGGGTGTCGAGGCCGGCCACCACGCTTCCGTCCGAGAGTTTGAGCTGCCGGAACGTCTGGATCGTGCCGGCGGGGTCGAGGTTTTTCACGTCGGTGGGACGCGCTCTCCAGGGCGCGCCATCGTGGAGGATCGACCCGTAGAAGCGGGGATCCCGGTTCTGGTAGGGCGCGGCGGCATGCGCCGGGTTGTTCCAATCGAACTTCGAGCCGTCGGCCATCCGATAGTCGTCGACCAGGTTCTGGATGGGAGTATTCCCGCCCCAGGTGTGATAGCCGTTGGGGCCGTCGTCACGGTTGGGATAGGCGCCGTCGTCCCGAGTGGTCAGGAAGAAGCGGCTCATGATGGCCTCTTGACTGGTCTTCTGCAGGAACAGGTCGGCGTAGTTCTGCGCCGCCTCCTGCGAGCTCGCCGGGGTCGGGCGGAAGAGGCCATAGCTCCCGAGATCCATCACCGCCTGGGCCGCATTCTTCGCGGCGCGCCACAGCGCAGTGCGATCCTGGGGGGTGGTGTAGCCGGTGAGGGCGTTAGCGCTCGGGTTCACGTTATAGAGATCGCTTGCCGCGTATAGCAGCACGCGCGCTTTGAGCGCGAGCGCAGCTCCTTTCGTCGCCCGGCCGACGTCGGCTCCCGTATAGGATGTCGGGAGCAGCGCGGCCGCGGAGTCGGCATTGGCGACGATGAAGTCGACCGTTTCCTTGAAGCTGTTCCGCGCGACCTTGTAGTCCTCGTTCAGGCCATAGACCTTCGTGATGAGGGGCACGCCGCCGTACATCCGCATCAGGTTGTGATAGAAGTACGCCCGCAGGAAGTACGCTTCTCCCTTCATCCGCTGCTTCCAGGCCGCGTCGAACGTGGTCGCATCGATGTGGCTGAGGAAGATGTTCGTCTGCCTGATGCGGGAGAAGTTGCTCGACCAGTTGAAGTGACTGAATCGGGGGTCATCCAGGGCGGCCCGGTAGCTCGAGGTGATGATCGACGTGACGATCTCCGACGTGTGATAGTCGTGAATGAAATGCGTCTCGTCGGATACCGAGGCCAGCATGATCTCGTAGAGACCGTGCCCCATGCCCCGATACATGTCGTTCAGAAAGGCTTGGGTGAGCTTCGGGTCGGCGAAGACCGCCGCGTCCGACAACTGATCCGTCGGGGTCAGGTCCAGGACCCCGTTACACGCCGGGACCCCCAGGAGGACGAGCACCGCAGCGCTGATACGGATGTGTGGTCTCATGGTTGTCGTCTCTGTCAGAACGTTAGGGACGCGCCGGCATTGAATACGCGCTGCTGCGGGTAGTACTGGCCCTGCGAGTCGCGCGTCTCGGCGTCCAGTATCTTGAACCTGTCCCACAGCAGCAGATTGTATCCACTGGCGTACAGCCGCACGTCGTGCACGCCCATGCGGGCCGCCATGCGACCCGGCAAGTGGTATCCGATCTCGACCGACTTGAGACGGATGAAGCTGGCATCGCGCAAGAAATAGGTGTTCGCATTCGCGACCCAGTATTCGTCGGTCCGGTTGAAGGTGCGCGGACCCGGGGCGTTGGGATTGTCCGGGGTCCAGCGATTCGCGGCGTACTCCTGGGTGAAGTTGCCGATGTCGCCCGATTCCGTCCGGAAGTACTGCACCGCGTCGAACGCGGCGTGGAAGAACACGCTCAGGTCGAAGCTCTTCACCTGGGCCGCGAGCCTGAGGCCGCCGGTGAAGGTGGGATCGCCGTTCTTATTGATCCGGATCATGTCGCGCGCGTCGATGGTGTCGTTGGCATCGACGTCCGCGAAAATGATGTCTCCGGGCCGGGCGCCGGCCCAGTGCGGGTACGCGTCGACCGCCGCCTGGTCCTTGAACACGCCGATCGCCTTGTAATACAGACCGGTGTTCATCCGGTAGCCCGTGGACCGCTGCCACGGCGGCGCTCCGGGAGTCTCGTCCCAAAACAGGATCCTGTTCTGGGCGTACCCGCCGTTGAATGTGACCTCGTAGGAGACGTCGCCGGCGAGTTGCTGACGCCAGGTGATCGAGCCGTCGTAGCCCCGGTTGGCGACCTCCCCGATGTTCTCACGCGGCAGGCTCAGACCGGCGGTCTGAGGCACCGAAGCGTTTCGAAACCACAGGATGTTGCTCCGCCGCTCGGTGAAGCGGTCGAACTCGAACGAGAGGCGGTTGTGGAGGAGGCGAGCTTCGATCCCGACGTCGAGCTGCTTCGCGACCTCCCAGGTGACGTTCGGGTTGGGTGTCCGCGTCTGAAAGATGCTGTTCACCGCCTGGTTGACGCCGAAGACGTACCCGCCGCCGATGCCGTAGGTAGCGAGGTACTGCCACTGGTCGATCCGGTCGTTACCCGTCTTGCCCCACGAGGCGCGGAGCTTCAGGTCGTCGAACAGCGGGACGTGCTTGCGGAAGAACGGCTCTTCCGAAATGCGCCATCCCGCCGAGACGCCGGGGAAGAAGCCGAAGCGCTGATCGGCCGGGAAGATGTACGAGCCGTCGTAACGCGCGACGAACTCGAGGAGGTACTTGTCTTGGAAGGCGTAGTTGAGACGAGTGAAATAGTTTTGCCGCGCCGCAACGAAGGCGCTGCCACTGTTGTTCTTCTCGGCATCACCGCCGGCGTTGATCTGGTCGATCTGATCCGTGACGTAGTTCTTCCGGAAGGCACTGACGTACTCGCTGTCCGCGGTCTGTCGCTCCACGCCGCCCAGGATCCCGACCGTGTGCGGCCCGACGTTGCGGCGGTACTCGGCGACGAGGTTCAGGAGGATACTCGTACCCCTCCGGTCATTCTGGTTGAGCTCGGGAGTGCTATATCCCCGCGAAGCGGCCAGCAGTATCGGCTGGCCGTTCGCGTCGCGCGCCTGATTGGCCCAGGTGTAGAGCGTCCAGGGCGTCCGCCACTGCTTCTCGGACCGGAAGAGGTTGTCGTAGGCCGCATTGCCACGCAGCGTCAGACCGCTGATCCCCGGCACCTTGAAGTCCACGCCCAGCGTGCCCTGGACGTAGTCTCGCTGGTCCTTGTCGTATCCCGTCGCCGGGGTCGCGATCACGACCGGGTTGTTTCCGAACTCGATGTCGGGTCCCGGCAGCCCGTTCGGCCAGTACGCGGGCAGGTTGGGCTTGCCGCGCATGAGCGCGCGAAAGATGTCGCCCGCGCTTCGGTTCGCCGGGGTCGCGATCACGACCGGGTTGTTTCCGAACTCGATGTCGGGTCCCGGCAGCCCGTTCGGCCAGTACGCGGGCAGGTTGGGCTTGCCGCGCATGAGCGCGCGAAAGATGTCGCCCGCGCTCCGGTTCGGGAAATTGCGGTCCTCGAGGCGACCCGTCACGTCGAACCGCAGGCTCAGGTGGTCCGTGACCCGGCCGTCGATGTTGCTGCGGAAGCTGTACTGGTTGTACCGGGTGGCGCTGTTGCGGTAGTAGCCGTCCTCGGTCAGACCGCCCAACGAGAGGTAATACCCGATCCGCTCCCCGCTGCCCCGCAGGGCGACGTTCCCTCGAGTCTGCAGCGACACGGGCTTGATGACCGCGCCGAACCAGTCGGTGTTGGGATAGAGCCAGGGATCGGCGCCCGCCTGGGTCTTCTGAATCTGATCCGCCGTGTAGGCGGGTGGCAGGTTGCGGTACGTGTTGATCTCGTTGAGCATCGTCATGTACGTCGCGGCGTCCGCCATCTGGGGAATCCGCGTGGGGTGGTTGACGCCCTGATTGATGGTCAGCGTGAGCTGCGGTGGCTGCGCGGCACCGCTACGCCCGCGCTTCGTGGTGACGAGGATGACGCCGTTGGCCGCGCGGGCGCCGTAGATCGCCGCTGAGGCGTCTTTCAGGATGCTGATGCTTTCGATGTCCTGCGGGTCGAGCCGCTCGAGGCCGCCGACCCGATCCGCTACGCCGTCGATCACGATGAGCGCGCTGTTGTCGTTCAGCGTGTGGTTGCCCCGAATCCGGATGGTCGCCCCGTCGTACCCGGGCTCGCCGCTCTGATTCACGGTCACCAGACCCGGCAGCTGGCCGGCCAGCGTGTTCGACAGGTTGACGGTGGGAACACCCTGGACTTGTTCGCCGGAGACGGCGCTGACTGAGCCCGTCAGCGTCGCTTTCCGTTGCTCCCCATAACCCACCGCCACGATCGGGTTCAGCTCGATCGCCTGCGGGACGAGCCGGAAATCGGCGGTTGCGGTCTGGCCGGCGGTGAGGACGAGACTCGCCACTTCCGCCACCGCGTACCCGATCAGCCGCGCCTGCACGCGGTACGTCCCGGGTGGCACCTCGGCGATGACGTAACGGCCGCCCGGCCCCGTCACGGCGCCGAACCGCGTGCCCACGACACTGACGCGGACGCCCGCCAGGGCGGCGCCGGTGGTGTCGGTGACGCGGCCCGTCAATGAGTCGCCCTGCGCCACTGCCGATCCAGCGCGCACGAGTATGGTCGTCCCTCGCAGCGAGACGAACGCTTCCAACCCAGTGCCTGCCAGGGCGGTGACCACCGCATCCTGGACCGTGATCTGCTCGGCCTGAAGCGACACCCGGGCCTGCGCGCGGAGCACGTCATCGCCGTACGCGATTTCGATGCCTCCGCGCCGCTCGATCTCCTGGAGCGCCTGCTTGATGCGCACGTCCTTGAGATCGAGCGCGATCGAGCGCCGCAGCGGCGCGACCGCCACGCCCCGAGTGGGAACCCAGCTCGCCGCCGCCACCAGCGTCGTCAAGCTGTCGGCGTCCGGCCCCTGCGCTGCCTCCAACGCAGCGACGGGCAAGAACGCGAGCGTCGCTCCGGAGGCCAAGGCTGTAAGGAGTCTGTGTCTCATGCGATTTGCTCCGTGAACCAAGGTGTTTGGCTCGGCATTAGCGCTCGGGCTTGGTCGGGTAGAAGGTCACGCTCCGCCCGGCGCGCTCGTACCGGGCATGCGCCAACAGCGCGATGGCGTCGAGCACCTGCGCCACCGGCTCGCCGCGCACCGACAGCGTGACGTGCCGGTCGCCCAGCGATGGCGACCCGAGCGTCAAGTCCACGTCGTACCAGCGGGCCAGCTGCGGCAGCACGTCCCGCAACGGCGCATCCTGAAATGCGAGGCGCCCCTCGGTCCACGCGAGGTAGCGTCGGGTGTCCACGCGTCTCGGCGGGCTCGCCACGCCCGTGTGATCGAGGAGGCTCAGCTCCCCGCCGTTCACCACCTGGCCCGCCGAGTCAGGGTTGCCGGCGGCGCGTACCCGCACCTTCCCATCCGCCACGACGACCTCTACCTCCGGCTCGTCCGCGTAGGCCCGCACCCCGAACCGCGTGCCCAGGTCCCAGATGACCCCTGGCCCGGCGTGTACCGCGAAGGGCTTGGCAGCGTCGTGCGCGATAGCGAAGTACGCCTCTCCTGCGAGATAGACGGCTCGCGCCGTCACGCCGTAGTCCGCCGGCACGCGGAGCTTGCTGTCCGCGCTCAGCACGATCCTCGTCCCATCGGTGAACTCGATGGCGGCGCGACGCCCTCGGGCGGTGGCGAACTCGCGCATCGCGGGCTCATGACGCACCGATTCCACGCGCCACACCGCCGCGGCGCCGGCCACGAGAGCCAGCACGGCGGCGATGCGGAATCCGGGTGAGGTCGCCCCCGGCCAGCGCCGCGGTGAGGGCTTGACCTCGTGCTGCGCGAGCGCACGCCTCACCGCCTCGATGTATTCGGCTGCAAAGGGATGGACTTCGAGCCATTCGAGGACGGCCGCTCGCTCGGGGGGACTGCATTCGCCCGCAAGGAACCGGTCGAGCAGGCCCCAGTACCGTTCATCCGTCATTACTGATGTGACGCGGACGAGGGACCGAATCCCCTATCGACGTGGAGGGGGGCCGAGCCCGACGGCTCAGCGATGCGGCGCGAGGCTCTGGTAGCTCTCTCTCAGGATGGCGAGGCCGCGGCCCACGTAGATCTCGACGGTCTTGACCGAGATGCCCATGGCGGCCGCGACTTCGGCGTAGCTCATCTGGCGCTGCCAGCGCAGCGTGAGCGCCAGGCGACAGCGCTCCGGCACCCGGTCCAGCACCCGCTCCACGGCCGCCTCCAGCTCGGCCGTTTCGAGGCGCCGCTCACCCTCGTTCTGGTCGAGCGGGGCCGCGCCAGCGGGCGCCCGCTCCCGCCACCGCCGCTCGACGAGCTCATGGCGGAGATGGCTGATCGCGAGATTGCGCACGGCGGCGTACAGATAGCTCTTGAGCCTATCGACGCTCAGTCGCCCGCGCTCTTCCCACAGCGTGGCGAAGACATCGTGCACCAGCTCCTGCGCGACGTCGCGCGAGTGCACGTAGCGGAAGGCGAATTTGCACAACGCCGGATGGTAGGTACGGAAGGCGCGCTCGAACGCCGCCGCATCGCCCGCGCGAATCCGCGCACCCCAGTCCCGCTCCTCTCCGGCGAGCGGCAGTGTCGGGGCGCGGACATCGGTCGGCACGGGCTGCGACATGTCTAGGGCGCATGGCGGCGGGCGGCCGCCTGACGGTCACCCAGTGACCGGGCAAGCCACATGCCCACCCCGGTGATGCCGCTCACGCCGGCCCACCGGTCGCAAATGCTCAGGTCAGTTCGCGAGTCTCACGTGTGGAAAAGGGGGAAAGCACTGGGCAGGATCTTCCGTGCGGCGTCCAGGCCACACCTGTTGTAGGCTCACCTCACCGTCCAGGTCCCTTCTTTGGCCATGAGCAGCTCTGCCAGGTCGGGCGTGGGGCGTCCGGCGCCGGCCGCGCCCGCCTGCGCGTGCACTAGGGCCTCGAACGAGGGCGCCGGATTGCAGTAGATCACTCCCAGCGCCACGGGGAAGCCGGGCGGCTCGAGCGCGACGAGCAGATGCGCGAGCCCGCGGTTGGTCTCGTCGTGTACCACGAGGTCGGCCGGCGTCACGCCGCCCTCGGAGAGCGTAACCACTTCGAGCTCGAGCTTCCCCGGCGTCAAGCGCAGTCCACGATCCCGTCGGGCGCCGAAGATCAGTGGCTTGCCGTGCTCGACGTGCAGCTGCGTGTCCGCCGCGCCGTCCTTCGCGGTGAAATTCTCGAACGCGCCGTCATTGAAGACCACGCAGTTCTGGAACACCTCGACGAACGAAGCGCCCCGGTGCGCGTGGGCGCGCTGCAGCACGCCGACCAGGTGCGCCTGCAGCGTGTCGACCGAGCGCGCGACGAACCGCGCTCCGGACCCGAGCGCGAACGCGCACGCCGACACGGGGTAATCAACCGAGCCGCGCGGGGTGGACGGCGATTTCGTGCCGCGCCGCGACGTGGGGGAGTACTGGCCCTTCGTGAGCCCGTAGATCTCGTTGTTGAACAAGACGATCTGGAGATCGACGTTGCGGCGCAGCACGTGAAGCATGTGGTTACCGCCGATCGACAGCCCGTCGCCGTCTCCCGTCATCACCCACACATCGAGCTCCGGATTCGCCAGCTTGATCCCCGTGGCGATTGCCGGGGCGCGCCCGTGGATCGTGTGGAAGCCGTAGGTGGACATGTAGTACGGGAACCGCGCCGCGCAGCCGATGCCGGACACGACCACGGTGCGCTCGCGCCGCGCCCCTACCTCCGCCATCGCCTTGTGCACCGCCTTGAGGATCGCATAGTCCCCGCAGCCGGGGCACCAGCGCACCTCCTGGTCGGACGCGTAATCCTTGGGCTGGAGCTCGGCGTCGGTGATGGTGGTGACGGTCATCGGATCGCCTCCGCGATCTCGGAGACTTTGAACGGCTTCCCCTGGACCTTGTTCAGCCCTTCCGCCGGCACGAGGTACGTCGCGCGCAGCAGCTGTACGAGCTGACCGTTGTTCAGCTCGGGTACGAGGACCCGGTCGAACCGCTTGAGCAGCTCTCCCAGGTTGCGCGGGAAGGGACTCAAGTAGCGCAGGTGGATGTGCGACGCGTCGACGCCGTCGTGTCGCGCCCGGCGCACCGCCTGGTGGATGGCACCGTACGTCGAGCCCCACCCGACCACGGCGACGGCGCCATGATCCGTGCCCACCGCCACGGTCTGGAGCGGGATGTCGTTCGCGATCCCGGCGATCTTCTCGGCGCGCGCGCGCGTCATACGCGCGTGGTTCTCCGGGTCATAGGAGATGTGACCCGTGTCGTAGTCCTTCTCGAGTCCGCCGATGCGGTGCTCGAGCCCCGGCGTGCCGGGGCGCGCCCACGCGCGCGCCAGCGTCTCCGGATCCCGGAGGAAGGGATGGAATCCGGCGGGCTCGGTCCGGAAGCGGACCGGAAAGCGCGGCAAACGATCCAGGTCGGGAATGCGCCACGGCTCGGCGGCGTGGGCGAGGAACGCGTCGGAGAGCAGGATCACCGGGGTCATGTACTTCGTCGCGAGGCGGACCGCCTCGATCGCGACGTCGAAGCAGTCGGTCGCGGTGGCCGCGGCCAACACCGCGAGCGGCGCGTCCGCGTTCCGCCCGTGGACCGCCTGCAGCAGATCCGATTGCTCCGCCTTCGTGGGCATGCCGGTCGAGGGACCGGCCCGCTGGGAGTTGACGACTACGAGCGGCAGCTCGGTCGCGATCGCGAGGCCCAGCATCTCGGTCTTGAGCGCCATGCCGGGGCCCGAGGTCGACGTCACGCCCAGCGCCCCGGCGTACGCCGCCCCGACGGCGGCCCCGATGGCCGAGATCTCGTCCTCGGCCTGAAAGGTGATCACGCCGTACCGTCCCAGGCCGGCGAGCGTGTGCAGCAGCACCGAGGCCGGCGTGATGGGATAGCCCGCGAAGATCATCCGCTCGAGCCCCGCTGCGCGCAGCCCGGCGAGCAGTCCCCAGGCGATCGCTTCGGTCCCGCTCACTGTGCGGTACACACCCGCGGCCACGGGCGCGCGCCGCACGGTGTAGCCGACCCCGTACTCCGACATCTCGGCGGTCTCACCGTAGGCGTGTCCCGCGTTCAGCGCCGCCACATTCGCCTGCGCCAGCTCGGGCCGCCCGGCGAACTTCTGCTTCAGCCAGCCGACCGTGGCCTCGCGATCGCGTCCGTACATCCAGAGCATCAGCCCGAGCGCCCACATGTTGCGGCAGCGGTGCGCTTCCCGGGAATGGAGCCCGGACTCCTTGACGGCGTCGAGCGTGAGCTTCGTGACGTCGAGTTTCAGCACCTGGTATTGCGCGAGCGAGCCATCCTCCAGCGGGTTGGTCTTGAACCCCGCTTTCGCGAGGTTCCGCTCGGTGAAGGCGCCCAGGTCGACGACCACCGTGCCGCCGACGCGCAGGTCCTTCAGATCCACCTTGAGCGCCGCCGGGTTCATGGCGACGAGCACGTCCACCTGATCGCCGGGCGTCATCACGTCGACGGCGCCGAAATGGATCTGGAACGCCGATACGCCGTAGGTGGTACCTGCGGGCGCGCGGATCTCGGCCGGATAATCGGGGAACGTGGTGAGGTCGTTGCCGGCGAGCGCCGTCTCGATCGTGAAGCGGCCGCCCGTCACCTGCATGCCGTCCCCCGAGTCGCCGGCGAACCGGATCACGACGGAGTCGCGCGATTCACGCGCCGGGGACGTCGTGGTCGAAGCCATCGCACAGGAAACTAGCGCGCTGCCGTTCTCCAAGCCAGCTTGTCGCCATGGCCGACCTCCCGCGCCTGAGCGGCGCGCACTGGCCGCCGGGCGCCTACCGCCGCGCGGAGCTGCCGGAGCGCGTGCTGCAGTTCGGCACGGGGATGCTGCTGCGCGCCGTGTGCGCGGCCTCCGTGGACGCCGCGAACGTGGCCGGCGCCTTCGGTGGGCGCATCGTCGTGGTGCAGAGCACGCCGCAGGGACAGGCGTCCGCCCTCAACGCCCAGGACGGCCTGTTCACGCTGGTCGAGCGCGGGCTCGAGCACGGCGCGCCGGTCGAGCGCGCACGTCTCGTCGGCGCGATCTCGCGCGCGCTGCTGGCCGATACCCAATGGGATGCGGTGCGCGAGATCGTCGCGCGGCCGGAGCTACGGGTGATCGTGAGCAACGTGACGGAAGCCGGGTTTCGACCGGACGCACCCTTTCCCCCCCGGCTGACCGACCTGCTCTACACGCGTTTCGCGCGCCTCCCGGACAGCCCGCTGCTGTTCGTCGTCCCGACAGAGCTGGTGGACGACAATGGGCCACGCCTCGCCGCGATGGTCGACCAGCTGGCGGAGGGGCGCGAGCGTGCGCCCGCGTTTCGTGACTGGCTCCGGCGTCGCGTGCGATTTTGCTCCTCGCTCGTCGACCGCATCACGACCGGCACGCCCGCTCGAGACGTGCACGCGGCGCTCGAGCAGCGCGTGGGGTACAGCGACGCCCTCCTCACCGTCGCCGAGCCGCACTGCTTCTGGGCGATCGAAGCCGACCCCGCGGAGCTGCATGCTACGTTCGCGATCGACGCTTCCTCGGTGATCTTCGCACCAGACATCGCGTTCTACCGGGAGCGCAAGCTGCGTCTGCTGAACGGCGCGCACACGGCGACCGCACCGCTCGCGCTCCTGGCGGGCGTGCGGACCGTGCGGGAGGCCGCCGAGCAACCGCGGCTGGGCGCGTTCCTGCGGCACGTCCTGTTCGAGGAAATCCCCGCGGGAACCGAGCTCCCGGCCGACGCCGCGGCGGCATTCGCCCGGACGGTGCTCGAGCGGTTTCGCAACCCGTGGCTCGATCACGAGTGGCGAGTGATCGCCACCAACCAGACGGCCAAGCTGCGGCTCCGCGTCGCGCCCGTGATCGCGGGGTTCGCCCGCAAGCGGGGGCTCGCGCCGCAGGGGCTGACACTGGCCTGCGCGGCTTACCTCCAGTGGGCCCGCTCCTGTCCGCCGCCCCCCGGGGGAGACGTCGATCTGCCGCTGATCGAGCGGCACTGGCGAGCGACGGGTCGAGAGACCGCTTCTGGCCCCGGACTTGCAGCCGCCCTGGAGCGATTGGCCGCCAGCGCGCTCGGCGACGCGGGCCTGTGGGGGGGGAATCTCGCCGAGCTCCCCGGAATCGTCGAGGCGACGACCCGCTGGCTGCTGCTGCTCGAGCGCGAGGGCGTGGATGGCGCGGTCGACGCGCTGCGTGGCATGCCGGAGTACACGACCACCGGCCGGACCCGACCATGACCCATACGACGACGACTCGCGGGGGAGAAACGGGTGGGCTCCCGCTGCTCGAGAGTGGCGTGATCGCGGTCGTTCGCGCACCCGAAGCGGTCCGGCTGCGCGCGGTCGCACGCGCGCTTGCGGCGGGCGGCGTAGGCGCGGTGGAAATCACGTTGACGACGCCCGGCGCGATCGCGACGATCGCCGATCTCGCCGGAGACGAGGGGCTCGCCGGGTGCCTGGTGGGCGCCGGCACCGTGCTCGACGAAGTCGCGGCGCGCGCCGTCATCGACGCCGGGGCTCGCTTCGTGGTCAGCCCGACCCTCGACCACGCGGTGATCCGCGTGTGCCGAGAGCGCGACGTGCCCTGTATGCCCGGCGCGTTTACCCCGACGGAGATCCTGGATGCGTGGCGCGCCGGCGCGTCGCTCGTGAAGGTGTTTCCCGCGGCGGCGGTCGGCCCCGGCTTCATCCGGGACGTGCTCGCACCACTGCCGTTCCTGCGGCTCGTGCCCTCGGGCGGTGTGACGCTCGAGAACGCGGGCGACTGGATCCGCGCCGGCGCCGCTGCGGTGAGCGTGGGCGGCGCGCTGCTGCGGGCGGCGCTGCTCGGCCATGAGAGCCCCGCGGAGCTGACGGCGCGGGCGCGGCTGCTGGTGACCCAGGTCAGAGCGGCCCGCGCATGAGGGCGGTCACGTTCGGCGAGCTGTTGCTGCGGCTCAGCCCGCCGGGCGACGAGCGCCTGCTCGAGTCCCCCGAGCTGCACACCTGCTTCGGCGGGGCGGAGGCGAACGTCGCCGTCGCCCTCAGCCATCTCGGCGTGCGGTGCGACTACGTCACCCGCGTTCCCGACAACCCCCTCGGGGACGCCGGCGTCGAGGCGCTGAGAAAGGAAGGGGTGGGCACGCGGTGGATCGCGCGAGGGGGGAGCGGCGATCGCCTGGGGCTCTATTTCGTGGAGCCGGGAGCGGATCTGCGGGCCATGCGCGTGGTCTACGACCGCGCGGGCTCCGCGTTCGCGCGCCTCGACCCGCACAGCATCGACTGGCCCGCGGTGCTCGCCGGGGCCGACTGGTTCCACGTCTCCGGGATCACTCCCGCCCTGGGTGAAGGCCCGGTGGCGGCGCTCGCGGGCGCCATCGCGTGCGCGCGCGCCCGGGGCACCCCCGTGAGCCTCGACCTGAACTACCGCGAGGCCCTGTGGCGCAACCGCAATCCGCGGCCGCTCATCGAGCCGCTGGCTCGGCGGGCGGGCGTGCTGATCGGTAATACGGGGGCTGTGAGCGCGATGCTCGGCCTTGCGGCCGACGACGCGTCGCTCGCGACCCCCGAGCGAGCGCGCGGGCTCGCCGAGCAGCTCTCGGCGCGGTTCGAAGCGAAGCGCATCGCGCTCACGCGGCGCGAGATCCTCGGGCCCCGGGAGCACGGGTGGAGCGCCGTCCTGTACGACGCGGAGACCCGCGCGTTCGCCCAGAGCCGGCGGCACCGCGTGCACGTCGTGGACCGTGTGGGCGGCGGCGACAGCTTCGCCGCGGCGCTCATCGCCCGATTGCTCGCCGGGGACCGGCCGGCCGCGGCGCTCGAATTCGCGGTGGCGGCGAGCGCCCTCAAGCTCACCGTGCCCGGGGACTTCAGCCGCGCGAGCGTGGAGGAAGTCGAGGAGCTGCTCCGCGCGTGATTCCCAGCTTTCGCTGGTTCGGCCCGGCGGACCCGATCCCGCTCGCCCACATCCGCCAGATCCCCGGCGTGACGGGTGTCGTGAGCGCCCTGTACGATCTGCCGGTCGGCGACCCCTGGAGCCGCGAGCGGCTCGGCACGCTCAAGGCGCAGATCGACGACGCTGGGCTCCGGTTCGCCGTGGTCGAGAGCATCCCCGTGCACGAGAACATCAAGCTCGGCCGGCGCGGCCGCGATCGCCTGATCGAGAACTTCTGCCGGAGCGTGTGCAGCATGGGGGAGCTCGGCATTCCGGTGCTGTGCTACAACTTCATGCCGGTGTTCGACTGGACACGCACCGACCTCGCACTGCGCCTTCCCGACGGCTCGACGGCGCTCGCCTACGACGATGCCGCGCTCGCGAACGTGGATCTGTCGCGCGGAGCACCCGACCTGCCCGGCTGGGCCACGGCGTACCAGCCCGCCGAGCGGCAGGCGCTGATCGCCGCGTATCGCGAGGTGGGCGCGGAGCGGCTGTGGGACAATCTCGCGTACTTCCTGGAGCGTGTGGTCCCGGTGGCGCGCGAAGCGGGCGTCCGCCTGGCGATCCACCCCGACGACCCGCCATGGCCGATCTTTGGGCTGCCGCGCATCATCACGAACGCTGCCGCCCTGGAGCGGCTCGTCGCGCTGGTCGACAGCCCGGTGAACGGCGTGACCTTCTGCACGGGATCGCTCGGCGCCGATCCCGCGAACGATCTCCCCGCGATGGTGCGCCGGCTGGGCGCGCTGGGGGAGAACGGGGGGCGCATCCATTTCGCGCATTGCCGCAACGTGCTGGTCACGGGCGCGCGCCGCTTTCACGAGACGGCCCACCCGTCCGCGTGCGGCAGCGTCGACCTGTTCGAGGTGCTGCGCGCTCTGCGGGACGTGGGCTTCGCGGGCCCGATGCGTCCCGATCACGGCCGCATGATCTGGGGTGAGACCGGACGTCCCGGGTACGGCCTGTACGATCGGGCGCTCGGGGTCACCTATCTGCAGGGCCTGTGGGAAGCCCTGGTGCGGAGCGAGGGATGACCACGCGGATCGGCTACCGCTGGACGGTGTGCGCGCTGCTGTTCGTGGTCACGACCATCAACTACGTCGACCGCCAGGTGCTCGGCATTCTCGCGCCCACGCTGCAGCGCGAGCTGCACTGGACCGAATCGCAGTACGGCGACGTCGTCTCTTGGTTCAGTCTGGTGTACGCCTTCGGATTCCTCGCCGCCGGGCGCGTGTTGGATCGGGTGGGGGTGCGACGCGGCTTTGCGGTCGCGATCGTCGCCTGGAGCGTCGCGGCGATCGCCCATGCCTTCGCCCGCACCGCCGCGGGGTTCTCGGCCGCCCGCGCGCTGCTCGGGTTGGGCGAGTCCGCCAATTTCCCGGGCGCGATCAAGACCGTGGCAGAGTGGTTCCCCAAGCGCGAGCGGGCGCTGGCGACCGGGATCTTCAACGCCGGCACCAATACCGGCGCCATCATCACGCCGCTCGTCGTGCCCTGGATCGCCCTGACGTGGGGCTGGCAGTGGGCCTTCGTCGCCACCGGCTCGCTCGGCTTCCTGTGGCTCGTCGTGTGGCTCGCGCTGTACCGGAGCCCGGAGACGCACCCCCGGGTAACGCCCGCGGAGCTGACGCACATCAAGAGCGACGTCGACGAGCCGGCGGTGTTCGCCGTGCCGTGGGTCCGGCTGCTCGGGCTCAAGCAGACGTGGGCGTTCGCGGCCGGCAAGCTCTTCGCCGACCCGGTCTGGTGGTTCTATCTCTACTGGCTCCCGAAATTCCTCGATACGAAGTACGGCATCCGGCTGGCCCAGCTCGCGCTGCCGCTGATCGTGGTCTACATGATCGCCGACGTCGGCTCGGTCGGCGGCGGGTGGCTCTCGAGCGCGCTGCTCCAGCGCGGCTGGAGCGTGAACCGGGCGCGCAAGACGGCGATGCTGGCGATGGCGCTGCTGATCGTGCCGACGGCGTTCGCGCCCCTCGCCGGGAGCCTGTGGGCGGCGGTGGCGATCGTGAGCGTCGCCGCCGCGGCGCACCAAGCCTGGTCGGCCAACGTCTATACGCTGGCGAGCGACATGTTTCCGCGAGCGGCGGTGGGGTCCGTGGTTGGCATCGGCGCGTTCGCGGGCGCCATGGGCGGCGTGCTGTTTCAGCGCGTCACCGGCCGGATCCTCCAGGCGAACGGCAACGACTACACGCCCATCTTCATCGTGTGCGGGCTGGCCTACGTGTCGGCCTGGACCGTCATTCACCTCCTGGCGCCGCGGCTCGAGCCCGCGGCGGTGGAGGAGCCCGTGCGCGTGTGACGCCCGACACCTCGCTCCCCAGGCTGGCGCCCGGGGTCAGAGTGGACGCCGAGCCAAGCGCCGCGGCGCCGGACCGGCTGCGCCGCTCGCTCGCGCGCATCGGCCCGGCGCTGGTGCTGGTGCTCGTGGTGCTTGTCTTCGCGCTGCTGACGGACGCTCCGGCGCGGTATCTGTCGCCGTTCAATTTGCGCATCGTCCTGTCGCAGACCGTGATCGTCGCCCTGGGTGCGATCGGGATGACGATCATCATCGTCTCGGGCGGGATCGATCTCTCGGTCGGGGCGACGATCGCGTTGACCGGCGTCGTGGCCGCGCTGGTGGTTGGCGCGGGGTGGCCCGCGGGCGTGGCGACGTTCGCCGCCGTGCTTGCCGGCGGGCTCGTGGGACTGGCGAACGGCCTGCTCATCACTTCCTTGCGCGTCGTGCCGTTCATCGCGACGCTCGGGATGCTGGGCATCGCGCGCGGCGTCGCGAAGTGGCTGGCCCATGAGCAGACCGTCAACGTGCCGCCCACGTGGCTCAACGATCTGCTCGTCACGTTCCCTCAACCCGCCTGGATGGTGCTCCCGGCCGGGGTATGGATCACGCTCGTGCTGGCGCTCGCCGCGGCGACCGTGCTGCGTCGCACCGTGTTCGGGCGGCGCGTGTTCGCGCTCGGCTCGAACGAGCGGGCGGCGCGCGCCTGCGGCATCGCGACCGACCGGCTCAAGCTGTGGATCTACGGCGTGGGAGGCCTGCTGTTCGGGCTGGCGGGGGTGATGCAGCTGTCACGCCTCCGGCAGGGCGATCCAACGGTCGCGATCGGCACGGAGCTGGACGTGATCGCGGCGGTGGTGATCGGCGGCGGCAGCCTGAGCGGCGGCGAGGGAAGTGTGTTCGGCTCGGTCGTGGGCGCCCTCATCATGGCGTTCCTGCGCAACGGCTGCCAGCAGATGGGATGGCCGAACTACATTCAGGAAATCATCATCGGCGGGATCATCGTGCTGGCGGTCGCCTTGGACCGGTTGCGGGCAGGGTGGGCCCAGTGAAGTCGGAACGCGGAACGCGGAACGCGGAACAGCCGGGCGAGATCGGTCGCCGCCACGACGCTCGCGTTGATGTTCCGCGTTCCGACTTCCGCGTTCCGCGTTCGGTTATCGATTCCCACGTCCACTTCTGGGATCCCGCCGAGCTCCACTACCCCTGGCTCGAAGCGGTGCCGGCCCTCGACCGCGCCTTCCGGCCGGCGGATTACGCGGCCGCCACCGGGGAAGTGGCCATCACCCAGCTCGTGTTCGTCGAGGGCAACTGCCGACCCGATGAGGCGCAACGCGAGGTGCAGCTCGTCGAGCGCCTGGCCAGGGCGGAGCCGCGCATCGCCGGTATCATCGCCTTCGCCGATCTTACGCCGGAGTCGGGGGCCGGGGACCGGGGGCTGGAACAGACGCTCGATGCGCTGTCGAGCTCGCCGCGGGTCAAAGGCACCCGCCACAACATCCAGGGGCAGCCCGCCGGATTCTGCCTGCAGCCGGCATTCGTGCAGGGGGTTCAGGCGGTCGGCGGTCGCGGGCTCACCTTCGATCTCTGCGCCACGCACGACCAGTTGCGCGACGTCGCGGACCTGGTACGCCAATGTCCCGACACCCGCTTCGTGCTGGATCACTGCGGCAAGCCGGCAATCCGCACGCGACGGCTCGACCCGTGGCGCGCGGACGTCGCGCGCCTCGCCGCGCACGACAACGTGTGGTGCAAGCTCTCGGGGCTCCTGACCGAAGCGAACCCGCAGGACCTCCGTGACGACACGCTGATCCCCTACACCGCCTGGGTGGTCGAGTGCTTCGGGAGGGAGCGGGTGATGTACGGCAGCGACTGGCCCGTCCTCACCCTCGGTGGCAGCTATTGTGAGTGGTACGGATTCACGGACCGCTTCACCGCCGGGTGGAGCGCGGCGGAACGGTGCCGCTTCTACGCTGACACCGCAGCGCGCGTATACGGCCTATGAAGGAGCTCGAGCAGCGTGTCGCGATCGTGACGGGCGGCGGCTCCGGTATCGGCCGCGCGATCGCGCTGCGGTTCGCCCGGGCGGGCGCGCGCGTCGCGGTGGTGGACGTGGCCGAGCCGGCCGCGGAGCAGACGGTGCGCGAGATCGCGGCGTGCAGCGGCGGCGGCGAGGGAGGAGAATCCGTCGCCGTCCTGTGCGACGTGAGCCGGCAGGCAGACGTGGCGGCCGCGTTCGAGAAATTACGGCGGCGATACGGGACGCTGGACGTGCTCGTGAACAGCGCCGGGATTGCCCACGTCGGCAACCTCGAGCAGACGTCGGAGCAGGACTTGGATCGGCTCTATGCCGTGAACGTGAAGGGCGTCTACAATTGCATGCAGGCGGCCGTGCCGGTGATGAAGGCCCGTGGCGGCGTGATCCTGAATATCGCGTCGGTCGCGTCGAGCGTCGGCATTCCGGATCGATTCGCTTATTCGATGACCAAGGGCGCGGTGTTGACGATGACCTACTCGGTGGCCCGTGACTACGTGACCGAGAAGGTGCGCTGCAACTGCATCGCCCCGGGACGGGTCCACACGCCGTTCGTCGACGGTTTCCTGGCGAAGAGTTATCCCGGGCGGGAGCGGGAGATGTTCGAGCAGCTGTCACGGACGCAGCCGATCGGGCGCATGGGACGGCCGGAGGAGATCGCCGAGCTCGCCCTGTTTCTCTGTTCCGATGCCGCCGCCTTCATCACGGGATGCAATTACGCGATCGACGGCGGCTTCGTCACCCTCAAGATGTGAGCCATGAAACTCATCCGATTCGGTGAGCCGGGCCGGGAGCGACCCGGGCTGATCCTCCCCGACGGCCGGCGCATCGACGCGTCGGGCTTCGCGGGGGGTGGTGGGGGTGCCGATTATGACGAGGCGTTCTTCGGCTCGGGAGGTCTGGAGCGGCTGGCGCGCTGGCTGGCCGACGTGGGCGGAGCGGCGCCGGTCGTGGCGACCGACGTGCGACTCGGGCCCCCGATCTGCCGGCCGAGCAAGATCGTGTGCGTCGGCCTCAATTACCGGGACCACGCCCGCGAGTCCGGCATGGCCGTCCCGGACGAGCCGGTGCTGTTCTTCAAGGCGACCACCGCCATCACCGGCCCCAACGACGACGTCATCATTCCGCGGGACGGCACCAAGGTCGACTGGGAGGTCGAGCTGGCGGTGGTGATCGGCCGCCGGGCGGTGTACGTCGAGCGGGACCGCGCGCTCGACCACGTCGCCGGCTACGTGCTCCACAACGATTACTCGGAGCGGTCGTTCCAGCTGGAGCGCGGCGGCCAGTGGGTCAAGGGCAAGAGCTGCGACACGTTCGCCCCCCTGGGACCGTTCCTCGCCACCCCGGACGAGATCCGCGACGTGCACGACCTGCGGATCTGGCTCAACGTGAACGGCGAGGCCAAGCAATGCAGCTCGACGTGCGAGCTCATCTTCGACGTGCCGACGCTCGTCAGCTACATCAGCCAGTTCATGACGCTCCTGCCCGGCGACATCATCTCCACCGGTACGCCCCCGGGCGTGGGACTAGGCCAGACGCCGCCGCGCTACTTGGTCGACGGGGATGAAGTGGAGCTCGGCATCGAGGGGCTCGGCTCGGCACGCCAGCGCCTACGTGCCTACCGCTAAGGTGAGCCTTCAGGGCAAGACGGCCGTGATCACCGGTGCGAGCACGGGCATCGGACGCGCCAGCGCGCTGCGCTTCGCGCAGGAAGGCGCGCGCCTCGTGCTGGCGGACGTACAGGACGCCGAGGGAGAGGCGCTGGCGCAGGCGATCGCGCGGTCGGGGGGCACCGCCTGCTTCGTGCGGACCGACGTGAGCCGCCGCGCCGACAACGAACGGATGATCGACGCCTGCGTCGCGCGCTACGGCCGGCTCGACATCCTGTTCTGCAACGCCGGCATCAACCTGCCGAAACTGCTCGTGGACAGCTCCGACGAGGAGATCGACGGGCTGCTCGCCGTGAACGTGAAGGGGCCGCTCTACGCCGCCCGTCACGCCATTCCGATCATGCTGCGACAGCCCGAGGGCGGCGTGCTGCTCTTCACCGCGAGCAAGACGGGGCTCGTGGCGCAGACCGATTCGCCGGTGTACTGCGCCTCGAAGGGCGCCGTCGTGCTGCTGGCCAAGGCGCTGGCGCTCGACTACGCCACCCGCGGCATACGCGTGAACGCGTTGTGTCCGGGTATCATCGACACACCGATGCTGCGCCGCTTCGCGGACGCGATGCCCGACCCGGCGGCCGCCTGGACCGAGTATCGCACCGCGCAGCCGATGAGACGCCTGGGCACGCCCGAAGAGTGCGCCGCCGCCGCGCTGTGGCTCGTGTCGCCCGAGGCCGGCTTCGTTACGGGCGTCGCGCTTCCGGTCGACGGTGGCTTCACCGCCATGTGAAGGGGTATCCTCGACCGATGCCCCGCCCCACCACGATCACTCGCGTCGACGTCCACGACATCCGGTTCCCGACTTCGCAGGAGCGGGACGGCTCGGACGCGATGAACCCGGACCCGGACTACTCGGCGGCGTACGTGGTGCTGCGCACCGACCACCGGGACGGCTCGGCGGGACACGGTCTCACCTTCACCATCGGACGGGGCAACGAGCTGTGCGTCGCCGCGGTGCACGCGCTCGCGCCGCTCGTTCAGGGGCTCACGCTGGAGCAAATCAAGACGGACATGGGACGCTTCTGGCGGCGTCTCACCGGGGACTCGCAGCTCCGCTGGGTGGGACCGGAAAAAGGCGTCGTCCACCTGGCCACCGCCGCCCTCGTGAACGCGGTGTGGGACCTCTACGCCAAAGTGGAGGGGAAGCCGCTGTGGCAGCTGCTACGCGATATGAGTCCGGAGGAATTGGTGCGCTGTATCGACTTCCGGTATTTAAGCGACGCCCTCACACCGCAAGACGCGCTCGACGTGCTGCGCGCGCACGCACCGACCCGCGCCGCCCGGGAGGCGGAGCTCCGGCGCAGCGGCTATCCCGCCTATACGACCTCGGCGGGCTGGCTCGGCTACTCAGACGAGAAGATCCGGCGCTTGTGCCACGAGGGAGTAGCGCGCGGGTGGTCGCACTTCAAGATCAAAGTCGGCCGCGACCTGGAGGACGATCTGCGGCGCGCGGCGGTCGTGCGCGGCGAGATCGGACCGGACAGGAAGCTCATGCTCGACGCCAATCAGGTGTGGGACGTGCAGGAGGCGATCGCCAGCATGCGCGAGCTGGCGCGGTTCGATCCCTGGTGGATCGAGGAGCCGACCAGTCCCGACGACGTGCTGGGCCACGCCGCGATCGCGCGGGCGATCGCGCCGATCGGGGTCGCCACCGGAGAGCAATGCCATAACCGGGTCATGTTCAAGCAGCTGATGCAGGCGGGCGCGATGCGGTTTTGCCAGATCGACAGCTGCCGGCTGGGCGGGGTCAACGAGGTGCTGGCGGTACTGCTGCTCGCCGCGAAGTTCGGGATCCCGGTCTGCCCCCACGCCGGCGGCGTGGGGCTGTGCGAGTACGTGCAGCATCTCGCGATCTTCGACTACATGTGCGTCAGCGCGTCGCTCGAGGACCGCGTCGTCGAGTACGTGGACCACTTGCACGAGCACTTCGTCGATCCCGTCGTCGTGCGGGACGGTCGCTACCTCGTGCCGACCGCCCCCGGCTACAGCATCACGATGCGGGCGGAGAGCCTGGCGCATTATGCGTACCCGAACGGGCCGGTGTGGAAGGGAGGCTAGTGGGAGGACCGATGTCGATCAGTCACCTCGTCCTGCTGGCGCTGCTGGCGCAAGCCCAAGCGCCCGAGACTCCCGCCCAGCGCAACGCCCGCATGGCGTGGTGGCGCGATGCGCAGTTCGGGATGTTCATCCACTGGGGCGCGTACGCCGTGCCCGCCGGCACCTACAACGGAGAGCGGATCCGCGGCATCGGCGAGTGGATCATGAGTCGGGCTCACATCCCGATCCCCGAATACGAGAAATACGTCCACAGCTTCAACCCCACGCGATTCGATGCCGACGAGTGGGTGCGCATCGCGAAGGACGCGGGTATGAAGTACATCATCATCACCTCCAAGCACCACGACGGCTTCGCCATCTTCGACTCGAAGGTCTCGAGCTACGACATCATGGACGCCACGCCGTACAAACGGGACGTGATCAAGGCGCTGTCGGAGGCGGCCCATCGTGCCGGCCTCAGGTTCGGGGTCTACTATTCGATCATGGATTGGCATCACCCGGATGCCCAGGGGCCCAACTACCCCGACTATAACTCGCGCACCTGGAGCAATCCCAACTTCGGGCGTTACGTCGACACGTACATGAAGCCCCAGCTCAAAGAGCTGCTCACGCAGTACCCCGCCATCGACGTGCTGTGGTTCGACGGCGAATGGATCGCGGACTGGAGCGACGAGCAGGGGCGGGATCTGTACAACTACGTCCGCGCCATCCGTCCCGGCCTGATCGTCAACAACCGTGTCGGTCACACTCGCCAGGGACTGAGCGGACTCAACAGGGAGGGTCAAATCGGGCTCGGGGACTTCGGGACCCCGGAGCAGCAGGTTCCGCCCGAGGGACTGCCCGGCGTCGATTGGGAGACGTGCATGACGATGAACGACACCTGGGGCTACAAGTCGTACGACGACGACTGGAAAGACACGCGCACGCTGTTGCGGACGCTGATCGACGTGGCATCCAAGGGCGGCAACTTCCTCCTCAACGTGGGGCCGACCGCCGAAGGGCTGATCCCCGGGGCGATCGTGTGGCGGCTGCACGAAATGGGCGACTGGATGAGGGCCAATGGCGAGGCCATCTATGCGACGACCGTGAGCCCATACGGTATGCCGGCGTGGGGCCGCTACACCGCCAAACCGGGACGGGTGTATGCCCACGTCTTCGACTGGCCCAAGGACCATCGCTTGCCGCTGACAGGTGTGAAAGAGCAGCCGCTGCGCGTCTACGTGCTGGCGGACGGGAAGCCGCTCCCCATCGAGCGCACGGACTCGGGCTTCGTGGTCGAGGTGCCGGCGGTGGCGCCGAGCACGATAGCGTCGGTGCTGGTGCTCGAAACGACCTCCCCCGTCCTGCCTTGAAGGCCGCCGTTCTCGTCGACATCGGCCGGATCGAGCTACGCGACGTCCCGTGCGTGGACCCGGGGCCGGGCGACGTGCTGGTGCGCGTCACGGCCGTCGGGCTGTGCGGCACGGACTTCCACATCTTCGCGGGGCACGCCAACTACCATTGTGACGAGCGGGGGCGGCCGATCCCGCTCGCCCGCGAGCCCCAGATCCTGGGACATGAGATCGCTGGTGTGGTGGAAGCGGTGGGGGTGAGCGTGAGCCATCTGCGTCCTGGCGAGCGGGTGGTGGTTGATCAGGGGAGGAACTGCGTGAGCGCGGCACGCTCGCCCCTGTGCGAATACTGCGCCAGCGGCGACTCACACCAGTGCGAGTCGTACAGCGAACACGGGATCACCGGGCTACCGGGCGGGTTCGCCGAGTATCTGACCATCCCGGCGGTGAACGCCGTGCGCGTCGAATCCGACCGGGACCCAGCCGTCGCCGCGCTGACCGAGCCGCTGGGCTGCGTGGTCCACTCGGCGCACGTGCTCACGGGTACCCCGGCGCGCTACGCCCTGCGGGACGGCGGAGGCGGCGGAGAACGGGCGCGCTGCGTCGTGATCTGCGGAGCAGGCCCCGCGGGTCTCCTCTGGGTGCAGTATCTCCGCAATATCCTCGGCTTCGATGGGCTGCTCCTGGTCACCGAGCCGAGCGCCGGCAAGCGCGCCCTGGCGGAGCGGTTCGGCGCCGAGACGCTAGACCCGACCGCCACCGACCCGGTGGAGGTGGTGCACGAGCGCACCCAAGGTCGCCGCGCCGAGCTGCTCATCGAGGCCACAGGTTCCGGACCGGCGTTCGCGGCCATCCCGCGGCTCGTGCGGAAGCAGGCGACGATCCTCTTGTACGGGCACGGCCACACGGGCGTCGACCTGAGCGTGCTGAGCCAGCTCCAGTTCCTCGAGCCCACCCTGCTGACGCCGGTCGGGGCGTCCGGCGGCTTCACGGACGACGGCCGACCGGCCACCTACGTCCGCGCGCTGGACCTGGGCGTCGACCTGAGCGTGCTGAGCCAGCTCCAGTTCCTCGAGCCCACCCTGCTGACGCCGGTCGGGGCCTCCGGCGGCTTCACGGACGACGGCCGACCGGCCACCTACGTCCGCGCGCTGGACCTGATCGAGCGCGGGAAGGTTGACGTCCGATCGCTGATCACACACCGGCACCCATCACTCGATTCGATCGCCCCCGCCCTCTCAGGCGAGCACGGTGCGCCTGAGTACGTCAAAGGCGTCGTCGTCCTGTGAGGCCCCCGATGCGCGTCTCCCTGTTCGTGACCTGCCTGGCCGATCAACTGTGGCCGGCGGCGGCCGTCGGCGCGGTGCGGGTGCTGCGGCGGGTGGGGTGCGACGTGCAGTTCGACGAGCGCCAGACGTGTTGCGGGCAGCCCGCGTTCAACACCGGGTATCGCCCGGACGCGTGCGCACTGGCCCGCCGGCTCATCGAGATCTTTGAATCGAGCGGCGCCGACGCCATCGTCAGCCCCTCGGGATCCTGCACCGCGATGCTGCATCACTACGAGCAGCTGTTGGAGGATGCGGGTTGGCGTGCCCGGGCGCGGGCCCTGGCGGAGCGCACGTACGAGCTCAGCTCCTTCCTCGTCAATCGATTGGGCGTGGACGACGTGGGAGCGAGCTTCGCCGGCCGCCTCACCTGGCACGACGCGTGTCACGGCCTGCGCGACTTGAAGATCAGGGAAGAGCCGCGCCGGCTGCTGCACCACGTGCGCGGCGCGGAGTTGGTCGAGCTGCCCCCCGCGAGCGCGGAGACGTGCTGCGGCTTCGGCGGCACCTTCTCGGTGAAGTATCCCGAGATCTCGGTGGCGATCCTGGATGAGAAAGTGGACGCGATCGACCGGGCGGGGGTGGATGCCGTCGTCTCGGGGGACGCGAGCTGCCTGATGCAGATCGGCGGCCGGCTGTCACGCCGCGGATCCCTCGTCCGCGCGCTGCACCTGGCGGAAGTCCTCGCGTCCACCACATGACCTTCGACCGGGACGCGCGCACGGCGCTGGCCGACGGCCAGCTGCGCGGCGCGCTGCGTCATGCCACGACTCTGTTCGGCGAGCGGCGGCGGGCGGCGATCGCCGAGGTGCCGGATTGGGAGGGCGCCCGTGACCGGGCCCGCGCCATCAAGGACGAGACGCTGCTCCGCCTGGACCGCTACCTGGAGCAGTTCGCCGCCAACGCCGAGCGCGCCGGCGCGCGGGTCCATTGGGCGCGCGACGCAGCGGAGGCATGCGAGATCATCGCCCGGATCGCCGAGCGACGGGGGGCGCGGACGATCGTCAAGAGCAAGAGTATGGCGTCCGAAGAGATCCACCTGAACGCCGCGCTGGCGCGCCGCGGCATCGAGCCGGTGGAGACCGACCTCGGCGAATACATCGTCCAGCTCGCCGGTGAAACGCCGTCGCACATCGTGGCCCCCGCCATTCACAAGACCCGGGCGCAGATCGGGGCTCTGTTCGCGGAGAAGCTCGGGACGGAGCCCTCCGACGATATCGCGACGCTCGCGGCGGCGGCCCGCCAAGCGCTGCGCCGCCGCTTCGCGGAGGCGGATCTCGGGGTCTCCGGCGTCAACTTCGCGGTTGCCGAGACGGGGACCATCCTTATCCTCGAGAACGAGGGAAACGCGCGGCTCACGACCAGTCTCCCGCGCACGCACGTCGCGCTCATGGGCATCGAAAAGGTGATCCCGCGGTTCGCCGACCTGGAGGTGTTTCTGCGGCTGCTCCCCCGCTCCGGCACCGGCCAGGCGCTGACGGCGTATCAATCATTGCTCACGGGCACCAAGCGCCAACCGGCGGACGAGGGGCCGGAGGAGCTGCACATCGTGCTGCTCGACAACGGCCGCTCGCGCATGCTGGCGTCCCCGGTGACCCGTCAGACGCTCGCGTGCATCCGCTGCGGCGCGTGCCTCAACGCCTGCCCCGTGTACCGCCAGATCGGCGGCCATGCCTACGGCTCGGTGTATCCCGGTCCCATCGGCGCGGTGTTGACCCCGCAGCTGCTCGGAATGGGGGAGTCGGCCGACCTCCCCTACGCGTCCAGCCTGTGCGGCGCCTGCCGGGATGTCTGTCCCGTCAAGATCGACATCCCGGCGGTGCTGCTGCACCTGCGGGCACAGGCGGTCGCGCGGCGCGGGAGTACCGGGACGGGGACGTTGCTGGAGCGGCTCGCGTTCTCGAGTTACGCGGCCGTGATGGCGCGGCCGCGGCTGTTCGAGTGGGTGATGCGCTGGGCCCGGAGGCTGCACATCGTGCCGCCGCTGGGCGCCTGGACCAAGTGGCGGGATCTCCGTCCCCTCGCCCCGCGCAGCTTTCGCGACGAGTGGCGGGCCGGACTGCGCGACACGGCGGGATCGTGACGGACAGCGACGCCGCTCGGCGAGACATCCTGCGCGCGGTGCGCGAGAACCTGGCGCAATCGGCACCCCCTGACCCCCGCTGGGCTTTGGAGTCCTCACCCCCTGGCCCCCTCTCCGTTCCAGAGAGGGGGGACCTCGTCACGCGCTTCACAGAGCGACTGGCCGCCGTAGGCGCGCAGTGCACCGTCGTGCGCGGCGCAGCGGACGCCGCCGATGCACTGGCCCGTATCCTTAGGAGCGCGGGCGTGCGGCGGGTGGTGGGCTCTGACGCGCCCCTGGTACAGCGGCTCCTCCCGCGGTCGGGAGACAGCGTCGTGCTCGAGAGCCTCGATCGCCTCACGCGCGACGAGCTGTTCGCGTGTGAGGCCGGTGTCACCACCGCGCAGTGGGGGATCGCCGAGACCGGCACGCTGGTGCTCGAGTCGGCCCGCGAGCGCAGCCGGTTGCTGTCGCTTGTCCCGCCGATCCACGTCGCCGTGTTGTCCGCGTCGTGCATCTGTGAGTCGCTGGGCGACGCGCTCGCCCGCGTGCGACAGACCGCCAGCCACGCGATCACCCTGATCACCGGACCGTCGCGCACCTCGGATATCGAGCTCACCTTGGTCGTCGGGGTGCACGGTCCCCAGACGGTCCACGTACTCTTGCTGGAGGAGGAGACATGAGGCTGGTGGAGGCTGGTGGAGGCTGGTGGAGCAAGATGCCCGTCGTCCTGTTCGCCGCCATGTGCATCTCCGGCTGCGGAAAATCGACGCCGCGGCAGCGCGGCTCGCGGGCCGGCTCCGACCAGTCGCTCACCATCGCGGTGATCCCCAAAGGCACGACGCACGAGTTCTGGAAGAGTATCCACGCCGGGGCGATCCAGGCGTCGGGCGAGCTGGCGACCGAGGGTGCGCCGGTCAACGTCATTTGGAAAGGACCGCTGCGTGAAGACGACCGCGAGCAGCAGATCCAGGTGGTGGAAGGCTTCATCAGCCAGCGCGTCCAGGGGATCGTGCTGGCGCCGCTCGACAGCCGGGCGCTGGTGCGCCCGGTCGAAGAGGCCCGGCGCGCCGGCGTGCCGACGGTGATCATCGATTCGCGGCTCGAGTCGGACAGCATCGTCAGCTTCGTCGCCACCGATAATCGCAAGGGCGGGCAGCTGGGCGCGGGCCGGCTGGGCGAGCTACTCGGCGGGAAGGGCAAGGTGCTGCTGCTGCGGTACGGCGAGGGATCGGCCAGCACGACCGAGCGGGAGTCCGGGTTTCTGGAGGTGTTGCGCTCCCGGTACCCGGGCATCGAGATCGTGTCGGCCGACCAGTACGCCGGACCGACGCGCGAGACGGCCAAGCGCGCCTCGGAAAACCTCCTCAACCGCTACGGCGGCTTAGTTCAGGGCATCTTCACCCCCAACGAGTCGTCGACAATCGGCATGCTGCTCGCGCTGCAGGACATCGGCCTGGCAGGGAAGGTCAAGTTCGTCGGGTTCGATGCCAGCGCCGTCCTGATCGCCGCGATCCGCGCGCACCAGCTCGACGGGCTGGTGGTGCAGAACCCGATGCGCATGGGGTACCTGGGCGTGAAGACGATGGCCGATCATCTGCGCGGCAAGCCGGTCGCGCGTCTCATCGACACCGGCGTCGCGCTCGTGACGGCGGCGAACCTCGATTCCACCGCGACCCAGGAGCTCGTGAACCCGCCGATCGCGCGCTATCTCAGCGAGCAGTGAGCGTGCTCCGGATCTCGGACCTCGCGAAGCGGTTCGGCCCGACCGTGGCGCTGAACGGCGTAGACCTGGTGCTCCGCCCCGGCGAGGTGCACGCCGTGATCGGAGAGAACGGCGCCGGCAAGAGTACGCTGATGAGCATCGTGGCCGGCGCACTGCGTCCCGACCGCGGCGCGATGCAGCTCGACGATCGGCCGTACGCCCCGCCCTCGCCGCTCGAGGCGCGGCGCTGCGGCGTCGCCTTGATCCATCAGGAGCTGTCATTGTGCCCGCACCTCTCCGTGGCCGAGAACATCCTGCTTGGGATCGAGCCGTCGCGCTGGGGGTGGCTCGACGCCGCGAGCGCCCGCCGGCGGGCGCTCGGCTTGCTGGAGCACTTTGCCCACCCGGCTCTCACGCCCGACGCCCGGTTGGGCGAGCTGCCGCTGGCGGCCCAGCAGGTGGTGGAGATCTGCCGCGCCCTGGCCGCCGACGCGCGCATCCTCCTGATGGATGAGCCGACGAGCAGTCTACAGCGCGGGGAAGTGGACCGGCTGTTCGCCTTGATCCGTCGTCTCGCCGCGCGTGGGCTCGCCGTTGTCTACATCAGCCACTTTCTGGAGGAGGTCCGCGAGATCGCCGATCGCTATACCGTCCTGCGCGACGGCCGCAGCGTCGATGCCGGGCGGCTCGCAGGCACGAGCGCCGATCATCTGATCGCGCAGATGGTGGGGCGGCCGGTCGCGGGGCTCTTCCCCGACCGCGTGCGCGCCCGGAGCGCGGAGGGAGAGGTGCTGCTCGCCGCGGACGGCGTTGCGGCCCCGCCGACGCTGCGCCACGCCAGCTTCGAGCTGCGACGCGGCGAGATCCTCGGCATCGCCGGGCTCATCGGCTCCGGGCGGACCGAGTTGGTGCGCACGCTGTTCGGGCTCGAGCCCCAGGCGTCGGGACGGATCGCGTTGCGCGGCCGCGCGCTCGCCGTGCACGGCGCGAGCCCGGCGCAGCGGCTCGGCCAGGGGTTCGGGTACCTGAGCGAGGATCGGGCGCGGGAGGGCCTGGCCCTGCCGCTCGCCGTGGCCGACAACCTCACGGCGACGCGGATGTCCGCCTGTTCACCGGGCTGGGGCTGGCTCGACCTCCGCCGACAGCGCGCGGTCGCCCGAACATGGATCGAGGCGCTCCGCATCCGGGCCGCCGACCCGCAGCAGCCGGTGCGCGCCCTCTCGGGCGGGAATCAACAAAAGGTGGCGATCGGGCGGCTGCTCTACCAGGACGCGGATGTGCTCCTGCTCGACGAGCCCACGCGCGGCATCGACATCGGCAGTCGAGCACAGCTGTACGAGACCATCGCGCGCTGCGCGGATGCGGGGAAGGCGGTGCTGCTCGTGAGCTCCTACCTGCCGGAGCTGTTCGGGCTGTGCGACCGGCTGGCGGTCATGAGCCGCGGGCGCCTCTCCCCCGCGCGCCCGATCGGGCAGTGGACGCCCGAAACCGTGCTGGCGACCGCGATCGGGAAAGCAGTCCCGTCGCCCGAGACGTGAGACCGATGAAGACGATGCCGCGCGGCCGCGCGATCCGCGCGGTATTCCCCCTCCTCGCCGTGGCAGTGGGTTGGGCAGCGGGACAGGGTCCGAGAAACCTGCTGACCGGTGGCCTGAGCGAGCAGGCCCTCGCCGCTGTGTTGATTCCGGCCGCGCAGTGGCATCCGTATCCCACGATCCGGGATAGGGCAGACTGGGAGGCGGTGCCCCAGGAGATTCGGGCCGGGTTCGTCCGCGAAGCGCAGCAGTCCCTGGGCACCGCCTGGGAGCGAATCCCGGCCACCGTCACGTTGCAGTACATCCGCAACGGGAACCGGTCGCACTACGACGTGATGAACACCCGGCAGCGTGAGAAACTGACGACGCTGGTCCTTGCGGAGGTGTTCGAGAACGAGGGGCGCTTCCTGGACGAGATCGCCGATGGGATCTGGGCGATCTCCGAGCAAACCTTTTGGGGATCGACGGCGCACCTCGGGATGCAGCGAGCCGGGAACGGACTGCCGGACGTCACCGAGCCGATCGTCGACCTCTTCGCCGCGGAAACAGGCGCGTTGCTCGCGTGGACCGACTACCTGCTCGGGGACCGGCTCGACCAGGTGTCGCCACTCCTCCGCAAGCGCATCCGCGCGGAGGTCGACCGGCGCGTGCTCACGCCGGCGTTGCAACGCGACGACTTCTGGTGGATGGGGTTCGGGGAACGCAAGAACGTCAACAACTGGAATCCGTGGATCAACTCCAACTGGCTGACCGCCGTCCTGCTGCTCGAGGCTGACCCGCGGCGACGCACCGCCTCCGTCTACAAGATCATGCGCAGCCTCGACAACTTCATCAATGTCTACCCGGACGACGGGGCCTCGGACGAAGGCCCGGGGTACTGGGGACGGGCGGGGGCGTCGCTGTTCGACAACCTGGAGCTGCTCCGCAGCGCCACCAACGGCGCGGTCGACATCTACCGTTCACCGCTCGTGCGAAACATGGGGCAGTACATCTACCGGGTGTACATCAAGGACGAGTACTTCGTCCCGATGGGCGACGCCTCGGCGAAACTCAGGCCCGATGCCGAGCTGGTGTATCAATACGGGAAGCGGATCGGCGATCCGGTCATGCAGGGATTCGGAGCGCTGCTCGCGCAGCGCCGCGGGCCGTACCGACCCGGCTCTGGTTCGCCCGGGCGCGTCCTGCCGGCGCTGCTCGTCGCGCGGGAGATCGCCACGGCGCGGGCCTCCGAGCCACTGCTCGGCTCCGTCTGGCTGCCGGATCTCCAGCTCATGGCGGCGCGATCCACTCCCGACTCAGGCGCGCGTCTCTACCTCTCCGCGTGGGGCGGCCACAACGCGCAGAGCCATAACCACAACGACGTCGGCAACTTCATCGTGTATGGAGATGGTAGGCCGGTGCTGATCGACCTCGGCGTGGAGACCTACTCCGCCAAGACCTTCAGCTCGCAGCGCTACGAGATCTGGACGATGCAATCCGCCTATCATAACCTGCCGACCATCAACGGCGTCATGCAGGGGGCGGGACGGGAATTCCAGGCGAAGGGCGTGTCCTTCGAGGAGAGCGCAAATCGGGTCACGTTCTCGGCCGACATCGCCTCCGCCTATCCTGCCGAGGCGGCGGTGCAGCGCTGGCAACGTGGGGTGACGCTCGACCGCAGGACGCCGGCCGTGGAGTTGGAGGACCGGTACGAGCTGACGAAGTGGAAGGAGCCGGTGCGCCTGAACCTCATGACGCCATTGCGCGCGGATACCTCGCGGCGCGGCGAGGTACGGCTCGGCGGGCTCTATATCCTTATCTTCGACCCACGCCAGTTGCACGCCACTGTCGAGGAGATCCGGGTGTCCGACCAGCAGCTCCGCTCCGTCTGGGGCGACGCGGTCGAGCGGCTCGTGCTCACCACGCAGGGCACGGCGCTCCACGGCGGGTACCGGGTGATGCTCCGTGCGGCGAAGTGATCACTCGGGTGTCGTATCCGAATCCGGGTATAACAGCCGCGCCCGATGGGACAGGACCACGTCTCCCGGGATCTCCCGCAGCAGCGCGCCGTAGCGTGGCTCCCCGTAGGTGAGCCGGGCACGCGCCAGCAACAGCACGGCCCAATCCGGCTCGATCGGCGTGATTTCCTGCCCGGGCCACCGTGTCGCTGCCGCGGCGTAGGGCGCGACGTAGTCCAGCGCATTGCGGATGCTGCCGCCGTCCGGTGACTGGTAGGACCAGAGGTCCACGCCCACCTGCCGCCCCAGCTCCGCCAGCCGACACAGTCCTTCGAGATTCATCGCGCTGTACGCGAGCGAGCGCGTGCGCACCAGCTCGAAGGGCTGGCGGCCGTCAGGCATGACCTGCGAGCCGATGCGCTTGGTCTTGCTCGCCTCGAGCGTGGCGCGCGCGAGCGCCGTGTCACCGGTGAAGAGCGCCAGCGCCGCGACCTGCGCGTCGTACCAGGTGCCATGATTGTTCCGCGCGCTCCGCTCCTCCTTTCCGATCTCGCTGGTGCGCAGCCACTGGAGATAGGCGGACATCCATGAACGCATCCCCCCGGCGGCCGTATCCGTCCAGGCGGGGGAGCGCTCGAGCATGCCGATCGCGTCCACCAGACCCACGAGCGAGCGAGTCTCGATGATCCCCGCGCCGCGGCCTTCGGCGATGCCGGGAATGCGCTGTCCGTACCGGAGGTTGGGGTTCATCCGAGTGCCGGGATCGAGGAACCACACCCGCAAGAGGCGCGCGGCGCGCTCGGCGTATTTCTCGTCGTCGCTGAAGTAGTAGGCGAGCGCCAGTGTGCCGACGGCGCTGCTCAGCGCGCCCCAGCGGGACGCGTCGTAGTCACGACGGATCTCGGGGTTTCGCTCACCGTCGCGCCGGACATACGGCAGGCCGCCCGGCTTGGTAGAGTCGGGCCACCAGTACGGGCCCATGCTCACGTAGTCGTGCTTGTCGCCGCTCGGCGGCGTGCGCTGCTTGTCCATCACGGAGAACGGCCCGGCCACGAGGGCGGCCGCGGCCTCCCGCACCAGCCGGTCGTACGCCGGCCGCAGGCTTGAGTCGCCGCTCGCGAGACGGCGCTTCGCTCGCGCGAGCGCATCCGCGCGCAGCGAGTACACTCGCAGGGGCGCGGGGGGCGCGGGGGGCGCGGGGGGCGCGACACGCGAAGCGAGCCGTGGAGCCGACGGCGCGACACCGAGGCAAAGGAGCACGAGCGCTGCGAGGCGCAGCAACACTAGCGTACTCCCGCGCCGTGCAGGTACTCGGCCGCCACAGTCGCGAACTGCGCGATCGCGACCTCCGGCTCCGCGATATCGGGGTGCCAGCGTTTCTCCCACTCGAAGCTGTAGAACCCGCGGTACCCGATTTTCACGAGGGCCTCGATCTGGCGGCGCACCGGGACCTCGCCCGTGCCGGTCAGCACGTAGCGCCGCCCTCCCGTGGTCGCCGCTGGCACCGAGTCCTTCAAGTGGGTGTGCCGGATATAGCGCCCCAGCTGCCGCACGGTGTCTTCCGGCTGCTCCTTGCCCGACACGAACGTGTGATGCGCGTCCCACAAGAGCTGCACGGCCGGCGAGTCGGCCTGCCGCAGCAGCTCGAGCAGGCTGGGCGAGTCGGTAAAGTCGCCGTGGGATTCGAGTAGCACGGTGACGCCTTTCGGCTGGGCGTAGTCGCCCAGCTCGCGCAGACCGCGGGCGATGTGCGCCAGCATGTCCGCGCGCGGCACGTCCTTCACGTAGTTGTTGCCGAACACGCGCACGTACGGCGCCCCGAGCGCCTGCGCGAGGTCGATGAAGCGGCGCGCCTCGGCGAGCTGCGCGGCGTGCTTCGTGGGATCCATCTCGTGCATCTGGGCCGAGGCGCCGAGGTCAGAGACGGAGAGGCCGTGCCCGGCCAGCTGTCGCTTCGCTTCTTCTAAGCGTCCCGGCGCGAGCTCGGGGGCCTGGCTCAGATCCATCGTCGCCTGGAGCCCGCGCAGCTCGACCGCCACGTAGCCGTGCGCGGCGGCGAAATCCAAGATCTGCGGCCACGTCCATGCGGGACAGCCCAGGGTCGAGAAGCCGAGTGGGAGATGGTCCCCGCGCGGCAGCCAGCGGGTGTATCGCGTGGCGAAGGCAGCGGCGGCAGTCGCGACGAACTCACGGCGCGTCGTCATCGGTCGGCTCCTTGTCTCAGCCATAACAGCGGCTGACGGATCGGAAAATTGCGCACGACCTCATCCACCGTCGGATCGGCTGGCAGCGTCTTCCACAGGTCCAGGTAGCGTGGCTCGTGCAGGGCGAGGCCGCCGAACAAGAGAGCCGGATGGCGGACCGGCCACTGGTCGTAATACATCACGTCCGGTGGCTTCGGCCAGGCGTGCTTGTCCTTGATGAACGGGTACATGAACGCGAGCGCGCGGCGCATCCCGCGCCCGTCGGGCGTGGTGAAGGCCCACAGATCCTCTCCGGCAGTCGACAGGGCCCACGCGAGCGTTCCCATCACGTCGAGCTGGAACAGCGAGTAGCCGTAGGGCTTGGTGCGCGCCAGCTCGCGCGGGAAGCTGCCGTCGGCGGCCATTTGTTGGGGAATGAGCGTCTCGCGAAAGAAGCGCCGCATGGAGTCGAGCCGCGCCTCGTCGCCGACGAGCTGCGCGAACGCGGCCACCTGCAGCGCCCAAGCGGCTGCGTGGTTGTTGCCGCTGTTGCGCTCGTCGGTTCCGTAGGGGTGCGTGGTAATCCACTCTAGGTATTGACGGAACCAGCGCTTTGTGCCAGCGAGCGTTTCGCCTCTCAGGTATCCCATCCGCTCGAGCACCCAGGTGGCCCGCGCGACCTCGACCAGGTGAATCGTGTCGATGATGCCGGTGCCGCGCCCCGTCGCCCGCCCCTTGATCGCCTGCCCGTATCGGAGATGCGGATTCATGCGCCTGCGAGCGTCCACGAACCACGCTTCGAGATAGGCGACGGCGTGGCGGGCGTAGGCGGTGTCGCCCGTGATCTGGTAGGCGGCGACGAGGGCCGGGACGATCTGACTCAGGCGGCGCATCGCATCGCGGTGGGCGATGAAGTTGCTCGGGTTCGTCTCCCCATCACGACGGACGAACGGGCTGTCGGGGCTCCGCGGATCGGGCCACCAGTAATCGCCTTCCGAGTAGAAGTCGTGCGGCCCGCCCGCACTGCGCGGCGCGGGGAAGGCAATGATGGTCATGGGCGCCTCACCCAGGTACCGCCGTGCGGCGGAGACGACACGCTCGCGCTCGAGCGGGACCAGCTCGCGGGGCTCGAGCTGCGCTGCGACCGGCGCGGCGAGCGCGCCGAGCACTACAACACCGTGCAGGGATCTCAGGGCTGGACGGCAAACTTGTAGATGGTGCGTGAGCGGTACTGCTCCGCCGGACGCAGGATCGTCGAGGGGAAGCCGGGCTTGTTCGGCGAGTCGGGAAAATGCTGGGTCTCCATCGCGAAGCCGTAACGGCGCCGGTAGACGACCCCCTTCTTCCCGTGCAGTGTGCCGTCCAGGAAGTTGCCCGAGTAGAACTGCAGCCCCGGCTCCGTCGTGTAGATCTCCATCACCCGGCCAGTCGCCGGCTCGTACACGCGCGCCGCGAACGTCGGCTCGTGCCCGTCGCCGCTCTTGTTGAGCACGAAGTTGTGGTCGTACCCGGGCCCGTAGCGGAGCTGCACGTCGTCTTGGTCGATGCGCGCGCCGATGGGCGTGGGTTTGCGAAAGTCGAATGGCGTGCCCGCCACACTCTTGAGCTCGCCCGTCGGGATCAATGTGGAATCGACCGGCGTGAAGCGGTCGGCGTTCAAGGTGACGACGTGCCCCAGAATGTCACCCTTGCCGTCCCCCGCCAGGTTGAAATAGCTGTGTTGCGTGAGGTTGACGGGCGTAGCCCGGTCCGTCGTGGCGGAGTAATCGAAGACTAGCTCGTTGGCGCTCGTCAGGGTGTACGTCACCGTGGTGCGCAGCGTGCCCGGGTACCCCTCTTCGTCGTTCGGGCTGGTATACCGCAGCACCAGCCCGACCGAGTCCGGGTGCTCGAAGGGTGCGACGTCCCAGACGACCTTGTCGAACCCCCGCAGGCCGCCATGGAGGTGATTGGGGCCGTTGTTCGTGGCAAGAGTGTACGTCTTGCCATCCAGGGTGAAGCGGCCGTGGGCGATGCGGTTGCCGTACCGTCCGATGAGCGCGCCGAAGTAGGGGGACGACCGCAGGTAGCCGGTCAGGGAGTCGTATCCCAGCACGACGTCGTCGAGCCGGCCGTTCTTGTCCGGGACCAGGAGGGTGAGGATGATGCCGCCGTAGTCCGTGACCCTGAGCGCCATCCCGTGGGCGTTCTTGAGTGTGAAGACGCTCACGGCCTCCCCGCAATCAGTCGTACCGAACCGCTCCCGCGTCACCCCTCCCCCCGCACAAGCCACAGTCCACGCCAGTATCATCGCCCAGCCGGACACTCTCGGGTCGAGCACGCGCTGCATGTCGGCTCCTCGCGAAAAAGTTCACACGCCCCGGCCGCGCGCGCCACTCCGGCACGGCTCGGCACAGGACTTGCCGACCGTGCACGACATGTATTCGCCACCATCGGAGGGGCGTATGACCGTCAGGCCACCCGATCGGCAGCTCGATCTAATCCATTCCTTCAGATGTTGCCGGCGCATCACTCGAGCAGGCGCGCTCTGCCTGGCGCTCTTGCCGGCGGGGGTCGTCGCGGCGCGGGCGCAGGACAGCCTGCGCGGCCGCGTGGTCAGCACCAGCGACGCATCTCCAGTGCCAGCGGCGCGCGTCCTGGTGGCCGGCACCACCCAGGGCACACTGACCGACGACAAAGGCGAGTACCGGCTCAGTCTGCCGGCGGGGGCTCGCACGCTGGTGTTCCGCGCCATCGGGTACCGCACCTTGGAGGTGGCGATCGAGGGGCGCGCGGTCATCGATGTGTCGCTCGAGCCCGCCCCCCTGACGCTGCCGGCCCAGGTGGTGTTGGGCTACACCACCCAACAGCGGCGGGACGTGTCGGACGCGACGGCGGGGGTCACGGGCGAGGAGATCCGCAGTCAGCAGGTCGCCACCCTCGAGGAAGCGCTGCGCGGGCGGGTGGCCGGCGTGCAGATCGCCGCCTCGGGCGAGCCAGGGCGGCCGGCCCAGGTCGTCATCCGCGGTCAGAACTTCCTCGGCAATACGACCCCGCTGTACGTCGTCGACGGGATGTACGTGGGGGAGAACCCCAACCTCGATCCGGACGACATCGAATCGATGGAGGTGTTGAAGGACGCCTCGGCCGCGGCGCAGTACGGCGCGCAGGCGGCGAACGGCGTCGTCGTGATCCGCACGCGCCGCGGGCGCGGCGACACGCGCGTCGACCTGCGGTCCTCCTACGGCTTCCAGGCGATCCCCAAGCGCGTCCCCATGATGAACACGGCGGGGTGGGCCGCGGTCGCGCGCCAGGCGTACCAGAACGCGGGTCAAGCGGTGATCCCGGGCGCCGCGAATCCGCCGCCGATCAGCACCGACTGGCAGGACGCGGTATTCACGACCGGCGCCATCCAGGACCACGGCCTGACCGTGTCGGGCGCCACCGCCAACGCCAGTTACCTGATCTCGGGCGGCTACCTCCAGCAAGACGGCGCCATCATCCAGACCGGGTTCCACCGCTACAACTTTCGCATCAACTCCCAGCTGCAGCGCGGCCGCCTGACGCTCGGGGAGAATGTGGCGCTCTCGAGCACGCGGCGGCAGGGCCTGAACGGCTTTCCGCTCATCGACGTAGTGCGATTCCCGCCGGCCATCCCCGTGTATGACAGCACCACCACGAGCGGCTTTGCCTTCGGGAGCGATGCCGTCCCGACGTTCGGCACCAACCCGGTAGGCGAGCTGCGGATGCAGGACAACTGGGTGCGCTCCAATCAGGTGATCGGAACCACGTTCGCCGAGCTGCAACTGCTGTCGAGCCTGCGCTACCGCTTCAACCTCGGCGTCAATCTGGAAGGCTTCACTCAGCAGAACTTCATCCGCCAGGGACAGCTGCGCTTTCGGGATCCGCTCCTCCCCGCGCGCCTCACGCGCACGCAGAACGAGCAGACCTCGCTCCTCTTCGAGAACCTGCTCACCTTCGACCAGAGCTTCGGGGCGGGCGCGCACCGCCTCAACGCGGTCGCCGGCTACACGGAGCAGCGGCAGAGCCTGGACCAGTTGGTCGCGTACCGTGAGGGCTTCACCGACCAGGACCTGCAGGTCATCGACGCGGGCCAGCGCAGCAACCTGAATAACGCGGGGTCCCGGTTCGAGAACGCGCTGCGCGCGCTCCTGGTGCGTGCCAACTACGCCTACAGGGACCGCTACCTCTTCACCGGGAGCGTCCGCCGTGACGGCTCGTCGCGCTTCGGCCCGAGCAACCGCTCCGGCACGTTCGGAGCGGCGTCGCTGGGTTGGGTCATGAGTCAGGAGGGGTTCTACCCGTCGATCCCCCTGCTCGGCCGCGGGGTGGACTACTTCAAGCTGCGGGCGAGCTACGGCGTGCTGGGGAATCAGGACATCGGCGACTACCAGTTCTCGGCGCCGATCGTGCAGGGACTCAACTACTTGTTGGGATCCAACGTGGTCGCAAACGGCGCCACCCAGATCACTCTGGCCAATCCGAACATCCGGTGGCAGAGCAACCGCGAGACCAACATCGGCGTCGACCTGGGCCTCTTGAACGACCGGCTCAGCGTCACGGCCGACTACTACGTGTCGACGTCGAGCGGGCTACTCGTCGCAGCGCCGATTCCCTGGAGCCTGGGCGTCGTGGGCGTCCCCGTCGTGAACGCGGGTACGATCCGCAGCGCCGATTCCCTGGAGCCTGGGCGTCGTGGGCGTCCCCGTCGTGAACGCGGGTACGATCCGCAACACCGGCTTCGAGCTCGCCGCTACGCACCGCTTCGAGCGCGGCGACTTCCAGCTCAACACCAGCCTTACGCTGATGACCACCAGGAACCGGGTGGTCGCGCTCGGCAACGGCGGCCAGCCGATCTTCGCCGGGCCGTTCGGCGTCGCGCGTACAGCCGACGGCCTACCGATCGGGACGTTCTGGGTGCTCAAGACGGACGGCATCTTCCAGAGCGCGGCGGAGGTCCAGGCCAGCGCTCAACCCGACGCAAAGCCCGGCGATGTGCGCTACGTGGACCTGAACGGCGACGGCCGCATCACCGATGCCGACCGCTACGACGCCGGGAGTGCGGTTCCCGACGTGACCGGCGGCCTCTTTCTGGACGGCCACTATCACCGGTTCGACTTCACGCTCAACCTGCGCGGTTCCGCCGGGGGCAAGATCTTCAACGTGGCGCGCTACTGGACCGACCGCATGGACGACATCTCCAACTTCCGTGCAGGGCTCGCGCCGTGGTCGCCGACCAACCCGAGCACCACCACGCCGCGCGCCGTCATCGGTCCCGAGGGCGCCATGAACGCCAATCCGCTGTCGGATCGGTGGATCGAAAGCGGCTCGTTCCTGCGGATCCAGAACATCTCGCTGGGCTATCGCGTCCCGAGCGACGTGGTGCGGTGGCTGGGCGTGTCCGCCGTGGAGCCGAAGATCTACGTCAACGTGCAGAACCTCTACACGTTCACGGGCTTTTCGAACTGGGACCCCGAGACGCTCGGGTTTGCCGATCCGCTGGCGCGCGGCATCGACGACGGCCTCATCTATCCCAATCCCCGGACGATCAGCTTTGGACTCGATCTGCGTCTGTGACTCTCACGGGAGCGCAACTATGAGACTCCGCAGACTTCTCGCCTCCTTGCTCCTCGGGGCGACGTTGGCGGGCTGCACGAATCTCGACCTGCAGGACCCCAACGGGCCGAGCACCGGCACGTTCTGGCAGACTGCGGGGGACGCCCTCGCCGGCGTCAACGCCGCGTACAACGCCCTGCAGAACAACGGCACGTACGGGCGGTGGCTGGTGTTCGCCACCGACCTGCGCTCGGACATCGGCATGATTCTCAGTCCGTGGACCGACCTCTCGAACTTCACCAAGTTCACGTTCACGAGCTACGATTTCGAGGTGAACCGGGAGATCTGGCAGCATCATTACCAGGCCATCTTCCGGGCCAACCAGGTCATCGCCCGCGTGCCCGCGATCCCCATGGATGCGACGCTGCGGGACCGCATCGTCGGGGAAGCGAAGTTCATCCGGGCACTGATGTATCTCAACCTGGTGACTCTGTACGGCAACGTCCCCTTGATCACGACGCCGCCCCAGCCCACGGATCGTCCCGCGACGGTCGGGCCGCCGGAGCTGTGGGCACAGATCGAGCAGGACCTGACCCAGGCGCGCCCCGTGCTGCCGCGGTCCTACAGCGGTAACGACCTGGGCCGGGCGACCTGGGGCGCGGCGACGGCGCTGCTCGGCAAAGCCTACATGCAGCAGGGCAAGTGGAGTCAAGCAGACGCAGCGCTCGCCGAGGTGATCGGCTCGGGGCTGTACGACCTCATGCCGAACTACGCGGATAATTTCACCGACCGGTTCGAGAACAACGTCGAGTCGCTGTTCGAGGTCCAGTTCGGCGACCGCTCGTTCCTGAGCGCCGGAACACGCGGACTCAACATCTCCCGCATGGTGGGACCGTGCGGGCCGAGCTACTGCGACGGCCGGCCGACGCGCTGGTACGTCGAGCAGTTCCTCAAAGACACGACGGTCGGCGGCCGGGTGGACCCCCGCCTCGACCTGACCATCTATTACAACAAGGCGGGCGGAATGGACGTGTACGGCACGCCGTTCGCCGTCCGCTACGCGGCCGATACTACCCAGCTGTTCTTCAAGAAGTACGGCGAGTACTACCTCGGCCTCCCTGATCAGGACTGGGATGCCGCCATCAATTTTCGCGTCATCCGCTACGCCGACGTGCTGCTGCTCGATGCCGAGGCTCTGAACGAGCTGGGGCGCACCGCGGAGGCATACCCCTTAGTCGACCGGGTGCGGGCGCGAGTCACGCTCCCGCCCCTGCCGGCCGGTCTGAGCGCCGACTCGTTGCGGGAGCGGATCCTGCGCGAGCGCATGTTCGAGCTTGGCCTCGAGGGGCAACGCTGGGCCGACCTCGAGCGGCACGCCCGAATCACGCCGGCGCTTCAGGCGGAAGATCCCGAATTTCAGTTCTTCGTCGCCGGCAAGTCGGAGCTGTTGCCGATCCCGCAGACCGAGAGAGATCTCAACCCCAACGTCAAGCAAAACCCGGGATGGTGAAACCTTCGCTCAGCGGCGGCTGGGTCGCGGCGTTGCCGCTGCTGGCTGCGTGCGCCAACTACGCGACCGGCACGGCGCGCGTCGATCCCTCGGCACAGGACTGTCGCTTCGCCAATCCGGTGACCGCGGGCGCCGATCCCTGGGTCGTGCGCCGCGACAGCTCGTACTATTTCGTCCAGTCGCAGGACCGCACGATTTGGGTCTACCGATCCGACCGGCTGACCGAGCCGACCAAGAACGGCGTCCCCGTGTGGACGGCGCCGCATAACGGATGGAACCGCAGCAACGTCTGGGCGCCCGAGCTCCACTACATCGACGGTCGCTGGTACATCTATTACGCCGCCGGAAGGTCGGGCCCGCCGTTCCTGTACCAGCGGAGCGGCGTGCTCCAGTCTGCCGGCGACGATCCCCAGGGACGCTACATCGACAAGGGCATGCTCTACACGGGCAACGACGTCCGGAAGGGCACGGACGACATCTGGGCGATCGATCTCACGGTGACGCGTCTGGGGAGCCAGTTGTACGCGGTGTGGTCTGGCTGGGACACGAACAGCACGACCGACCGAACGCCGCAGCATCTGTACATCGCTCGCATGTCCGATCCTTGGACGATCAGTAGTGACCGCGTGCGGATCTCCTCCCCCACCGAGAGCTGGGAGCGGGGCACGGAGCTGGACCTGAACGAGGGACCGGAATTCCTCGAGCGCGGCGCCGACGTGTTCATCATCTACTCCACGCGGGAATCCTGGCTCAAGGACTACCGCCTGGGGCAACTCAAGCTCACGAGCCTGGATGCTGACCCGATGGATCCGGGTAACTGGACCAAGAGCGGGCCGGTATTTACGGGCACGGCGACCGTGTACGGCGTGGGGCACGCCAGCTTCACGGTCTCGCCTGACGGCACGGAGGACTGGATCGTGTACCACTCCAAGGTCGACACGCTGCCGGGCTGGGATCGCGCCATCCGGATGCAGAAATTCGGCTGGCGTCCCGACGGGTCCCCCGACTTCGGCACTCCCGCTGCGACCGGATCGCCCATTCGGGTGCCGTCGGGTCAGTGCCGCTGACTTCATTTCGTAACCGAGCAACGTGGGCGACGATGGTAGTTGTCGTCGCGACGCTGGTTCCTCTACCGACAAGGTCCTCGCCCCTTGACCCCCCGAGCATCCCCCTCCCCGAGCATCCCCGGCCCGACTTCGAGCGGGCGCTGTGGCAGAACCTGAACGGGCCGTGGCAGTTCGAGTTCGACGGTCAGGACGTGGGCGAGTCTCAACGATGGTATCGCACCGGCCCACCCACGGCTCGCCCGATCGTCGTGCCGTTCCCCTGGGGGAGCCCCCTGTCGGGCGTGCCCGACAGCGCCCCGATCGGCTGGTACGCCCGGACGATCGACGTGCCGGCCGCGTGGAGTGGACGGCGCGTCTTCCTCGTGATCGGCGCCGCCGACTGGCGTACTACGGCGTGGCTCGACGGCCAGAAGCTCGGGCTCCACGACGGCGGCTACATCCCGTTCGAGTTCGAGCTCACGCAGCAGCTGAAGCCTGGGCAGCCACAGCTGCTCGTGCTCCGGGTCGACGACGCACCGCGCGTCTTCAAGCTCGAAGGCAAACAGGGGTACGGCAATGCGCGCGGCATCTGGCAAACGCCCTACCTGGAGGCCCGCGGCGCGGTGCCCCTCCGCCTGCTCCACTTCTCGCCCGACGTCGACCGGAAACGGGTCGGCTGAAGCCCGGGCAGCCACAGCTGCTCGTGCTCCGGGTCGACGACGCACCGCGCGCCTTCAAGCTCGAAGGCAAACAGGGGTACGGCAATGCGCGCGGCATCTGGCAAACGCCCTACCTGGAGGCCCGCGGCGCGGTGCCCCTTCGCCTGCTCCACTTCTCGCCCGACGTCGACCGGAAACGGGTCGGCGTCACGGCCGCCCTGCTCGAGAAGGCGCCGCGGGAGCTCACGCTGACGCTGCGCTTCAAAAACGCGGCGCTGCCGGGCGTGACCCGACGCGTGCCTCGCGGGGCAGACCAGGTGACCTTCGAGGTTCCGATCCCGAACGCCCACCTGTGGTCGCTCGCGGACCCGTTCCTGTACGAGGTCGACGCCAGCGTGGGCGACGATCGGGTGCAGAGCTACTTCGGAATGCGAAAGATCTCCGTCGTGGACCTGCCCGGGACGGAGTACCGCTACGTGGCCCTGAACGACGAGCCGCTCTACCTGCAGCTCACGCTCGACCAGGCGTTCCACCCCGAGGGGTTCTACACCTTCCCCAGCGACTCCTTCGTGCGCGCCGAAATTCTGCGCGCCAAGCAGATCGGCCTGACCGGGCTGCGCGAACACGTGAAAGTCGAGTCGCCGCGCAAGCTCTATTGGGCCGACCGGCTGGGGCTCCTGATCATGGCGGACGTGCCCAACTCGTGGGGTGAGCCCGACTCGTCCATGCGCCGGGAGGCGGAGTCGACGCTCCAGGGGATGGTGGCACGCGATTACAACCATCCGGCCATCTTCGCCTGGGTGCTGTTCAACGAGACATGGGGCCTGCTCACGAAAGAGGGGCAGAGGCAGGTGTATCGCCCCGAGACGCAAAGCTGGGTCGCGTCGGTGTATCGCGAGGCGAAAGCGCTCGATTCGACGCGGCTGGTGGAGGACAACTCGCCGTGCTGCGGCCGCGGCCACACCGAGACCGACATCAACTCGTGGCACTCCTACCTGCCGGGGTGGGCCTGGGAGGAACACGACCGCCTGGTGAGCGACAGCACCCGCCCGGGCTCGTCGTGGAACTTCGAGACGGGCTACCGCCAGGCGCGCCAGCCGAACATCAACAGCGAGTTCGGCAACGTGTGGGGATACGAGGGCAGTACGGGCGACGTCGACTGGAGCTGGGACTACCACCGTGCGGTGAACGCGTTCCGCCGCCACCCGCGGATCGCCGGCTGGCTGTACACCGAGCTGCACGATGTCATCAACGAGTGGAACGGGTACTGGCGCTACGACCGCTCCGAGAAAGAAACGGGGCTGGGCGAGCTGGTCCCTGGGATGACGCTCCGGGACCTGCACGCGCCGGTGTACGTCGCGGTGGGCGACGAGCTGAGCCAGAGCGTGCCCGCGGGAGCCAAGGTGCGCGTGCCGTTGTATGCCTCCTTCCTGACCTCGAGCACGGCGCTGGGCGACAGCCTCACCCTGCGCGCCGAGCTGTACGGCTGGAACGCACTCGCCCAACGGCGGACCTACTCCGAGACCGCGCGCCGGATACCGTACCATCCCTGGATGACGGCGGCGCTCGAGCCGCTCCTCGTCCCGATGCCCGACGAGCCCGCCGTGCTCGTGCTCGCCGTGCGGCTCGAAGATGCCACGGGCGCGGTGTTGCATCGCAACTTTTGCACGTTTGTCGTGGAGGGCGCGCCCCCGCAGGAGGTGCGGCTGGACGGCGGCCGGCGCGTCCGGCTACTGACAATCGACCCGGCCGGCTTCCACGCGGCGGCCTGGTCGCTCAAGCAGTGGAACGTGATGGACGGGTTGAAAGTGAACGGCGCCGGCTCGGGGTTCTTCGAGTATCGGGTCGCCTGGCCCCAGGGAGTGCGCCCCGCCGAGCTGGAGAGCGCCGCGTTCCTGGCGGAAGTCTCCGCCAAAGAGCTGTTCGGCAAGGACCGTGAGGACGCCGGGCGGATGGAGGGCGACTACATGCGCGGCCGGGGCACCAACGACCCGACCTTGAACCCCAACGCCTACCCCATGACCGATGGGCAGCGTTTCCCGAGCGCCGTGACCGTGCGCATCAACGACGTGGTGGCGGGCCGCGAGATGCTCGACGACGACCCGGCTGATCACCGCGGCATCCTGTCCTGGCACTACCAGAAGCGCGACCGGCGCCTGCGCGAGGCGGGCTCCTACGGCACGCTGCTGCGGGTGACCGTGCCGCGCGACGCGCTCGAGCGGGCCGCCGCGCTCGGGCAGCTGGTCATCCGGTTGGAGGTCGATGCCGCGTTGCCCGGCGGGCTCGCCATCTACGGCCGCCGCTTCGGCCGGTATCCGCTCGACCCGACGGTCGTGTTCGTGCCGAGACCTTAGCAGGGAGCTGAGAAATCGCAATCGTGTGACGGTGACAGTGGTGCGATGGCTGGGACGGTACGGTGTTCGATGGGGTTATTAGGGACTCAAGTCCCATCTCGGCTCGAGGGCGTCCTCAAGGACGCTTGCGCATGCGCCTTTCAAGACGCGCCGCCGCCGAGTGGGGACTTCAGTCCCTCATAACTGACCGGACGGACTTGAGCGACCCCTAGAAACGGGCGACGCAACCGCCGCCGGGGCGTAGGTCGATCTTGAGCGCATCTTGCCGGTGCAGGGTCGGGTGTTCCACCACGACGGCGGCAGGGTCGTCCTCCCGATCGCGCACCACCAGCGCCTGGTGAGACCCGCCGCCCAGGAACGAGAGCGGGACCTCGACCGACCGAGCGCTCGGGCCGTTCGCAATCACCAGGAACCACTGCTTCCCATGCCGGCGAGCGAACGCCGCGATCTCGCCGATCTCGCTCTGCGGCAGCACGCGCGTCTCATCCCACACGGTCGGGATGCTCTTGATCAGCTCGACCGCCGGGTTGTCGAGCATCGCCTGCGGGTGCGCGCCGTAGACCAGCAGCGGAGCCGTGAACAGGGCGGCAGTAGCGATCTGGTGCGCCCAGGAGGTCTCCCGGCGACGCTCGCCGAACAGCATCGGTGTGAAGTCCAGATGCCCCGCCAGCATCCGCGTGAAGGGAATCGTCGTGTCGTGCTGGGACCACGCCTGCATGCTCCGCCGCTCCATCCCGGATACCGCCTCGCGGTTCAGCTCGTTCGGCCAGGTGCGGGATTCGCCGGTCGGCTTGTTCGCGCCGTGGAAGTCGACCATGAGCCGGTGCGCGGCCGCGCCTTCAAGTGCCGCTTGATACAGCTCGATGATTTCCTTGGCTTCGTGGTCGAAGAAGTCGAGCTTCACGCCCACCGCGCCCACGTCCTGCGCGTGCTGAAAGAACGCCGCCCGGGCCTCGGGATCGCGGATGTCCCGGCTGTGCTTCCACAGCCAGATCCCCACGTTGCGCGCTCGCGAGTAGTCGATCAGCTCCCGCAGCTCGCTCTCATTCCAGCGCTGCCAGAACCCCTCCACCAGGTTGTACTCGAAGCCCAACTCGCCGGCCAGCCGTGAGAACTGCTTCATGGTCTCGAGCGTGTTCTCTCCGCCCCCGTCGAGATACTTCCAGACGGCACGCCCCGGCTTGATCCAGTCGGTGTGGAGTCCCTGCGGGAAGAACCGCGGGTCCGGCGGCGGAGCGAGGTTGGACACGATGTCGCAGTTCACGAGCGTGTTGAGGTCTGGCCCGATCATCACGACGCGCCATGGGGTCGTGATGGTGCCCGAGATGGCCGCCGGCTGCGCCAGACGGGCGGCCTCCGCGTCCCCGTAGCGCAGCGTGAACGGGTAGCTGGCCGGAGGAGCGTGCCCGAGGCGGGCGCGGAAGGCACCCTGTCCGTCAGCCTGCAGCACCATGCCCGCGAAATGGATCACGGCAGCCTCGGTGATCGCCGCGTATCCCGCCGCGTCGGGGAGCTTGACGGTGAGCGGCGGGGCGGCCCAATCGCCCGCCGCCACGTCGGCGATGCTCTTCTTGGTGTGGACGCCTTCGTAGTGTCCGTGCAGATCGTGATACCACACCGTAGCGCCGGCCGGGAGCGCGAAGGCCGTGGCCTCGTCCGCCACCCGGCTCCCTTTCCCGGGCACGATGTAGCGGAACGCGATCCCGTCGTCGAAGACGCGCACGTCGAGGACGGAGTCGGTTCCGCTTGCCGAGTGCCGCAGCGCAATGCGCGCCCCGTTGAACCGATTGGTCGCCTGGGAATGCACGCCGCGCGAGGCGTAGTCCTCATTCGCGCCGTAGGACTCGACCTTGCCCGCCTCCACGCCCTGCCCCAAGTCCACGCCATCGACGAGGATACCGAGAGGCGAGGCCTCGATCACCGGCCGGTTCCGGAAGGTGACACCGTAGGTCAAGCGAGACCCGTCGGCAGGGAGCAGCGCGATCTCGATGGCGCCATTCGGGCTGGTAACCCGAATGGCATCGCTCGACGCGGGCGGCCGCAGCAGCCGGGCCAGATCTCGCGCCAGCGGGGGCGTGCTGAGCGCCGCGGCGACGAACGTTCGGCGTCGCATCAGCGCATCCCGCGGCGCGGTCCTACCACCCTGTGTTCTGTCCCAGCCCGGGGTCGAGATCGATCTCCCGCTGCGGGATCGGGAGGAACACCATGAAGGGCTGAAGGCCGATCTTCGCTACGGGGTCCTGGCTCAGCACGGCGTAGAAGCTGCCCCAGCGCTTCAGGTCGAACAACCGCTTCGACTCGAAGGCCAGCTCCCAGCTGCGCTCCCGGTGCACCGAATCCCGGAACTGGTCCTGACTCAGACCGGCCAGCGGCGCCAGCTTGGCACGAGCCCGCACCTGATTGATCGCGCCGTACGCGTCGGGCGTCGGCCCGTTGGCCTCGTTCTCCGCCTCGGCGAACATCAGCAGCACGTCGGCGTAGCGATAGATCGGCCAGTTCAGGTCGGTGCGCCCATTGTTGTTGGCGATCGAGCCGTTGGCGTCGTAGAACTTGCCGTAGTACGGCATCGGTTTCGGAAAGCGCGGCCGCTTGTCGCCGAAGAAACCGGGTAGCGTGTCGTACCGGTATGTCGTGGTGCCGACCGTCACCTGCGTGAGGAAGGTGGTCTTCTTGCGCGCGTCGGAGTCGGAGAACGTGGCCATGAAGTCGGGGGTCGAGTACCAGTAGTTGATGCCCGACTCCACCCCGATTCCTGAGGGCCGCGACTGGCTCGTGAAGAGGTTGCGTTTGAGCCCGCCGAACTGGATCGAGTAGATGTGCTCGGGGCCGTTCTTGTTCTTGATCAGCCACAGGTCGGCAAAGTTGGGGACGAGGGTGTACGCCTTGCTGTCGATCACCGCCTTGGCCGCGGCGGCGGCCTCCGCCCAGTGGTTCTGCTGGACGATGGCCCCCGACATGTTCAGGTAGACGTCCGCCAGCATCGCAGTCGCGGCGCCGCGGGTGGGCCGGCCGTCATCCGGGGTCGACGAGTCGGGCCAGCGGAGGGGCAGCAGGGTGGCCGCGTCCGCGAGATCCCGCGCGATCGAATCGTAGATCTCCGCGGTCGGCGCCCGGGTGATCTGCGTGGCCGTGGCGAACTCCGCGGTCGGCCGCATCATCAGGGGGACGCTGCCCCAGACCCGCACCGCGTTGAAGTGGTTGAACGCGCGATGGAATTTGACGGCGCCCAGGTAGCGGTCCCTCACGCTCTGCGACACCTGATCCATCTGGGGGATGCGCGCGATGAGCACGTTCGCCTGGTTGATGGCGCCGTAGATCTGTCGCCAGACGCGCCACAGCCATTCGTTCGAGGCGTTCAGGGTGTAGCTGTCCTGAGCGTAGCGCGAGTCGCTCGCGCTTTGCGCCACGGTCTGGTCCGACGGCACCTCGGTGATCATCGGCCAGCCACGGTGGAAGTACGCCTGACTCTGGCCGCCCGTGTACCAGTCGTCGATCCCGCCAAGGGCGATCTTCAGGTCGGCCTCGGTGGTGGGAAAATCGTCCGGCGTGAAAAAGCTCTGGGGCTCCTCCACGAGCCAGCCGCGGCAGCCTCCGAGCGTCAGGGCGATCACAGCGAGCGAGAGTGTCCTAAGGATCATGCGCCCTCCTAGAAGCCGACGCTGGCGCCGACGGTGACGGTCTTCGTGCCGGGATAGTTGGAGTCGTCCCAACCGAGCGTGAGGTCGCTCGTCCCGCGTGAGCTCACCTCGGGGTCGTACCACGAGTAGCGGCTGGCGGTGAGGAGGTTTTGCCCGCTCAGGTAGAGGCGGAGCCGCCGCACCCCCACGCGCGCGCCGAGCCGCTCCGGCACGTCCCATTGCACGGTGACGTTCTGGAGGCGGACGAACGAGCCGTCCTCGACCCAGCGCGAGGTCAATCCGTCGAACGGCGAGACGTTGAGCGCCGTCATCGAGTTACTCGGGTTGGTCGTCGTCCAGTAGCCCAGCACCGACGTGAGCATGTTGCTCGAGCCACCGGGCGTTTCCATCCCCGCGCGGCTCACGTTGACCACCTGGAAGTCGAGGGCCCCGCGCACCAGGACGCTGAGCGAGAATCGATCGTAGGTTACGGAGCCGGTAAGGCCGAACAGATAGCGCGGCTGTGCATTGCCGAGGATGGTTTGGTCGTTGCTGTCGATCTTTCGGTCGCCGTTCACGTCTCTCAACTTGTCGCCTCCGACGACCGCGCCCGCCTGGCCGCTGGCGGCAGCCTCGGCCGAGCTCTGGAAGATTCCGTCCCACACGTAGCCGTAAAAATTGCCGAGGGGCTGACCCACCTGCACGATCACGTCGTTCTCCCACCTCGGGAGTGAGGTGTTCGACCCCGTGAGGAAGAACTGCCGGTCTCCTCCCAGATCGAGCACTTTGCTGCGATTGAGCGACACATTGCCGCCCAGGCGCACCTCGAGACCACGGCTGGCGGAACGTGTGTCGACCGCGAGCTCCAGGCCGCGGTTCCGCACTCTCCCGATGTTGGTGACGTAGCTCGCGAACCCCAGGAGGTACGGCACCTGCTTCGCGTACAGCAGGTCCTTGGTCGTCTTGTCGTACGCGTCGGCCGTGACGGTCAGCTGGTTGCCGAACAGGCCGAGGTCCACGCCCGCGTCGTATTGAACCGTCGTTTCCCAACGCAGGTTGGGGTTGGTGATGCGGCTGAGGGTGGCGCCGTTGAAGAACGCCGTCGGGCCGATCGCATAGGGCGCACCCACGTTCCACGCGGCCAGGGACTGGTACGTCGGGATGGCGTTGCTCCCGGTGCTACCCGCGCTCAGGCGCAGCTTCAGCTCGCTCACGGCGGGGATGAGCCGGCGCAGGAACGGCTCGTCGCTGAGGCGCCACGCCACCGCGGCAGAGGGGAAGACCGCCCACTTGTTGTTCGCCGCGAACTTGGAGGAGCCGTCGGCCCGGACCGTGCCCGTCACCAGGTACTTTCCCGCCAGGCTGTAGTTCACGCGACCGAGGTACGAGAGCACCCGTTGGCGCGTCGCGTTCGAGCTCCCGGTCACCTGGTCCGCGAGGTTCAACCGCCGGTAGCCCAGCAGCTCCCGGTCACCTGGTCCGCGAGGTTCAACCGCCGGTAGCCCAGCAGGTCGCTCGTGAAGCCGACACCTTGCGCGCTGTTCGCCCCGTTGTCCGTCTGTTGCGCCGTGAAGCCGCCCAGCAGCGTGAGGTCGTGCTGCCTCCCCAGCGCGCGATGCAACGTCGCCGTGTTCTCGACCAACCACGTGGTAGCGGTGTTGTCGTCGATGTTCGCCTGCCCCAGGTTCAGGGAGGCCTGCAGCTTGCGGGAGACGTACTGCTGCTCGAGGACATCGCTGGAGGTGTACGACAGGCTGGTTCGCAAGGTGAGGCCCGGCAGCGGGTCGTATTCCCCGAACAGGGTCCCGATCCCGTACCCGGTGGTGGTGTTGTCCTGGCGCAGCTCAATGATCGCCATCGGGTTGTCGTTCGCGCTGGGCAGGAGCGGGCCGCTGAAGTTGCCGGTGGAATCGCGCACCGGGATCGTGGGCGCGAAGCGGAGTGCCTGCATCGTCACGGGTCCGCCACCCGAGCCATACCCGCTGTTGACCCGAGCCTGGCTCCCTACCGTACGCGTGTAGGTCACACGCGTTCCCAGCCGAAATCGCGCGCCCAGGCCCTGGTCGAGGTTGAAGCGCAACGACCCGCGCGTGAGGTCGGAGCCGAGCAACACCCCCTGCTGGTCGAACCAGTTGGCGGAGAGCAACAGGCTGCTGGCGCCGCTCGAGCCGCTGACTTGGATCTGGTGGTTTTGAATCGGGGCGGATCGATAGACCACGTCCTGCCAGTCCGTGGTCGATAGGTGGGTCAGCGTGTCCAGCTTGACGCTCTTGTCGTGGTTCGGGTTGCGCATGTACAGCAGCGCGAACTGATCGGCGTTGAGGACGGCGATGTGCTTGCTCACGTCCTGCGCGCCGATGTACGTCGAGTAGTCGAAGTGGAACGGTCCCTGACCCCGCTTGGTCGTCACGAGGATGACGCCGTTGGCCCCGCGTGCGCCGTAGATTGCCGTGGCCGAGGCGTCCTTCAGGACGTCGAACGTCTCGATGTCACTCGGATTGATCAGGCTCAAGTCCGCGCCGATGACGCCGTCGATCACGACGAGCGGCGAGTTGTCCCCCGACAGCGAATTCCCCCCGCGCAGTCGGATGCGCAGCTCTGAGCCGGGCTGTGCGTTCGTGGTCTGCACCTGCATCCCGGGCACCCGACCGGCGAGGGCTTGGTCGGCCCGGTCTACCGGATTCGTCGCGATTTCCGGCCCGGTGACCGAGGAGACCGAGCCCGTCAGGTCCGCTTTCCGCTGCGTGCCGTAGCCCACGGCCACCACCGGGTTCAACTCGATCGCGCTCGGTTGGAGCCGGAAGTCGGCGCTGACCCGTTGCCCGACCTGCACGACGATCGTCGTGTCTCCGGCGGCATAACCCAGGAGCCGAGCCCGGAGGTGGTAGGTCCCCGGCGGCACGGCGGAAATGCTATACCGGCCCTCCCCGTCGGACTCAGCGGTGAGGCGCGTCCCGACCACGCTGACGCCGACACGGGCCACCGGGGTCCCCGTATCGCGCGCCCGCACCACGCCCGCGATCGCGCCGCTGGAATCCTGGGCCGTGGCGCCCCCGGCCGCCGCGAGCAACGCGGCGCAGCCGATCAGACAGACACGAATTGTTCTCATGCGCAACGCTCCGAATGGGTCCGAGGCGCGGCCACAACAGATGCGGCGTGCGCGCGATGGTGAGCGGAGGACGACGCGCTCAGCGGCGCCGACAGTTCGCTACGGGCAACCCGTTCCTGTCCAACGCACGCGCTTACCTCTCTTGTTCGTCGATCGAACTAAAGTCCCGGCGGCACCCCCGATGCGTGCGCAAGGTGCGCGCCAAGGTGGGGCAAGAACGCCACACCGCGACCCGGAGCCGAGCCAGACCATCGTGAGAACGATCAACACGCGGGACTTCAGCCGCGCCACACGCTCCACGTCCCGACAGATCAACCGGCTGATTCTGCTGAATCTCGTGCGCGAGCTGCAGCCGATCTCGCGGGCCGATCTCGCCCGCCGCATGGCGGTGGGACGTGGCATGGTGACCACTCTGGTCAAGGAGCTGCTGGCAGAAGGCGCGGTCTACGAGGGCGCGCTCGCCGATGTCCCACGGGGTCGCAGGCCGAAGATGCTGCACGTGCGGACCCGGGATCGGCTTGTCGTGGCGATCGACATCCGTTTCAGCCGGACGTATGTGTTGCTCTCGGACTTCGGCGGGAACGAGATGGCGCTCGAGAGCTTTGCGACCATCTTCAACCCGGACCAGCTCCTGGACGAACTCGCGATCCGGGTTCGCCGCCTGCTCCGAACCCGGGCGACGGGGGGACACTGCGAGGGGATTGGGATGGTCGTCCCCGGGATGGTAGACCGGCGCGGTCGGGTGCTGAACGCCCCCCAGCTAGGCTGGCGCGACGTGCAGATCCGCAGCGGCCTGGCGGAGCGCACCGGGCTGCCGGTGCACGTCGAGAATTCCGGGGCGGCCTGCGCGCTCGCGCACATCTGGCTCGGCCCGGGAGAGGGGGGGAACGGGGTCCGCGATTTCGTCTATGTGACGGTGTCGGACGGCGTGGGCACAGGGGTGGTGGTGAACGGTGAGCTGGTTCGGGGTCACGGTCACACGGCGGGCGAGTTCGGGCACATCCCCATCGGCCCCGACGGCCCGCGCTGCGTGTGCGGAGCGCAGGGCTGTCTCGAGGCCCACACTTCGAACCTCGCCACGGTCGCGCGCTACGTCGGGCACGAGCAATCGCCTGCCGTCGCCCCGCCGCTGTTCCCACAAGACGGCATCACCATGGATGACGTCATCGTCCGCGCCGGCGCCGGCGATGAGCGGGCCCGCGCCGCACTGACGGAAACGGGCCGTTATCTCGGGCTCGGCCTCGCGGCGATCGTCAACGCGCTCAATCCCGCGCAGATCGTCATCGGCGGCGAGATCACCGGCGCCTGGGATCTCGTCGAGCCCGCCATCCGGGCCGAAATCGCGAGACGGGCACTCACCCGCGAGGCCGCGGGTACGCCGGTGGTCCCTGAACCGGCGGGGAGCTTGCCCCGTCTGCGCGGGGCCATCGCGCTCGTCGCGGCGCCGGTCTACGCCGCTCCGGAAGTGGGCTGAGGGTCGGCGATTACCGCGCGGCGCTGCTGTCCGCCCTGAGCGCCGGCCACGGGTTGTGATCGGATGGCGGCAGCGGGACAGGGCTGACGTCGGGTAGCGATGTCCTGACGTCGGGCGCGAGCACCACCGATGCGCCCTTGCGCAGGTCGATGACGAACTCGCCCGCGGTCCGCTTCGTCAGCTGCGGAGCCGGACCCGGACCCGCGTGGGCGCGCACCACCGCAGCATCCCAATCGGCCACGACGAGCCGGCACGGCTGACCCGCGAGACTCTCGATGCGAACCCACGCGGTCCGGCCGCCGCGCCGCACCGCGCTGACGAGAAACGCCCCGTCCGCCCGCAGCCGGTCGAAGGCGGCGTCTGACCACGCGCCCGGGACCGCAGGGAAGACGCGCAGCGCACCGCCCCAATCCTGTAAGAACAGCTCCTGAATCGACGCGGCGGCCGAGAGCGGCGTCTCGATGACAGGACCCGCCTCCGCGTAGAAGGTGTTCGGCTCCATGTAGCGTGGCGCATCGAGATACTGGTTCAGACGCGTCACGGCGACGTCGCCGTGGCCGAGCAGCGCGTGCATCGCCGCGCCGCCCGTGAACGAGTAGCCGCGGAACAGCGAGATGTCGCGCTCCCAGGTTGCAAGCGATGTCTCGATCAGTGCCCGCTCATCGGGACGGTCGGGCGTGATGAGGCGCAGCGGGTAGATCGCCAGCAGGTGCGAGTAGTGGCGGTGCGATTGCTGCCACGGCCGGCCACGCCCGACCATCAGCCCCGCGGAGTCCGTGGGAAACGGCGCGAGGTTGGCGAGCACATCGCGCCAGCGAGGCAGCAGCGGTTCGGCGGGCCCGAAGCGCTCGGCGCTGGCGATCAATGTCTCGAGTCCCCACTTGAGCAGCGCGAGATCGTAATTCGCGTCCGACACCGTGGCCAGCTCGGGTGAGTGCGTCGGCGGCAGATGCCAGCGCCCATCGTCGCCGCGCTCGACGTACGCGAGGTAATTCCCGATCGCCAGTTTGAGCAGCGGATAGACGCGCTCGCGGAGTAGGCGATCGTCCATCTGGTAGCGGTAATGGAGCCAGTAGTAGTACAGAGTCCACGGCAGGTCCCCCATCTCGTGGGCGGCGTCGCTCTGCGCCGTGGCCAGGTCGACGGGTCGGACCAGGTCGGGGCCCGAACTGCGACCGATCGCCGCCGCCGCGTCGCGCAGCCGCTCGGGGACGTTGTCGATGAGGGCTTGCCGATTCCGATCGAGATGGCGGAACAGCGATTCGGCGAGGTCAAGCCGATTCGCGCGGAACAACGGCGAGTAGGTGAGCTGGATGTTGAGATTCCACCAGATGGCGGGCCACGGCGTGGCGTTGAACCAGGGACCGTTCAGGTCCAGGATCGGCCCATCCGGTCGCATCGCGGAGCCGAGCTTGTAGATCTGAATCCAGTAGTACGCCTCGAGGCGGGCGTCCGGGAACGTGAGGAAGCTCGCCGGATAGTAGGCGTGCCACCACTTGCGGTGCGCCGCAGTCAGTCTCGCGACTCCCAGCCGGGCCGCCTCGCTCGTCGCCGCGCGAGCCTCGGCGAGCGCTTCGCGGTCGGTGCGGCCCTGACCGATGCTGATGTAGAACACCCCCCCGCTGGTTCGCCTGATCGACTCGGCGTGGGCACCACCGCCGATGAACGTCTGCACGCTCGTGAGGCCCGTCGGCGAGCGAGTGACGGTCGGCGGCGGGTGCAGGTCCTCCGGTGCGAAGGCTTCCTTGCGGGCCACCTTGCGCGGCGGCCGAGCCTCGGCCGGCGCCCAGTCCAGGTCCACGTCGCCCCCGCGCTCGCCGCCCCGTGCCTCGAGCACCAGGACGATCACCGACGGCTGAGCCGTGGTGAAGCTGCGCCAGCGCACCTCGCCCCGGTCCGTGGTGACCGTCCCGCTCGCCTCGGCGTCCCACAGCGTCAAGCGCGCGTCGCCCCTCTGCACCGTTCCGGTCGTCTTCACCACAACGCGCCCGATCGGGAACCGTGATTGGTCGTGCACGAAGTCCGTGCGGTTGATGGTCCAGCCGAGCACCCCTCCTGGCGCGTCGATCGTGGCACCGAGGCGCCCGTTGCCGATGAACGCGCTCTCGCCCCATCGCGTGGGGAGACGGTCCCACACCAGATCGTGGCGCGCGAGAAACACGGGCCAATCGACCCGGGCCACGGGAGCCGCGCGTGCCGCAGGCGTCTGCAGCGTGAGGAGCGTGAGACACAGGATCATGGGTCAGATCGCGTGGTCCGGGGTCACATTCTCGCCACGCCAGGCCTTCCGGGCCGTCCAGTCCGCGGGGGCAGCCGTCCAGAACTCGTCCGTCGCAGGCAGTCCGAGCGGGAGCAGGCCGGCCGCGCAGAGGTATGCGCTCCCGGTCGAGATGTAGCCTTCGCCGATGCTCGGCTGGTGCCCGCAGAAGCCGATGGTGAGCCACCCCTGGGCGTCGAACGTGCCGGGCGCCTCGATCATCCGGTGTATCACCGCCGTCAATCCGCTGCGCACCTGCGCCGGAGTCACGCCCTCGGGCAACTGGCGCCGCAACGCCATCTGGCCGAGCAGCTGGAACGCCCCGAAGCGGTAGGCGAGGGAGCGACCGATCGGTGGGAACGTGCCTTCGGGCGAGATCATGCGCTCCTGAATGGCGGCATAGCGGCGCGCTCGCTGCAGCACCGGGTCGATGAGTCTCTGCCACGCCGGGGTCGTGGGCCCAACCAGGCGGAGCACGTCGAGCAGCATCGGCTGGATCACGAAGCTGTTGTAGTAGTCCCAGTGAAACGTCGGCCCGTCCCCGTACACCCCGTCCCCCTTGTACCACTGCTCGTGCTGGGTGAGGGCATAGTCCACGCGCGTGCGGTCCCACTCCTCCCCCATCATGCTCAGCGCGGCTTCGATCATCGCGCTGAACATCAGCCAGTTGGAGAGCGACGGCCGGATGCCATGCGTCGAGTTGAGCGCGGCGACCACATTGCGCTGCGTCTCACCATCGAGCCGTTGCCACAGCTCGCGCGGCGCGCGAACGATCGCGTGCGCCAGGAACGCCGCGTCGACGAGCGGCTGCCGGCCGCGGGCGAAGTTCAGAAAGTCGGGAGAGCGCGGGTCGGTTGCCGCACGGAGGCCGCGCCGCGCCAGGTCGGCGTACTGCCGCCGCTGCTCGCCCTCGGGCGACGGGTCGCTGCCCAGCTCCAGCCACGGCGCGATCCCCGTGAAGAGCCGCCCCACGGCCTCGAGATGCGTGTACTCACCGCGCTCCGGCTTGCCGGCGGGCGCGATTTCCACCGGCATCCGCTGGCGCAGCCGTCCTTCCGCGAGGTTCGTCAGCACCGGCTGCGCCAGGCGCGTCAGCACGTCGAGCCAATACTGGCGATCGGTTGGCTCCGGGGACACGCCCGTTATCCGTAGGGGCGCAGCATGCTGCGCCCCTACAATGCGCCACGACCCCGGGGGTGCCGCCAGCACGGCCAAGCGGCGGAGAAAGTCTCGTCTACCAGCCATCAGACCGGCGCTACACGCACGAGAGGTATCGCTCCTTCACCCGCGGCATCAGCGTGTCGAGCGGCGTGTTCCACACCACCTCGTTGAAGATCTCGACCTCGATCGGGCCCACATAGCCGGCGCGCTCGATTGCACCGCGGATGCGTCGCAGCTCGATCACGCCGTCGCCCATCATCCCACGGTTCATCAGCACCTCTTGCGCTGGGACCAGCCAGTCGGAGACGTGGAACCCGATGAGCCGCCCGGCGGCCCGGGCGAGCTCCTCGTAGAGGTCGGGGTCCCACCAGATGTGATAGACGTCAGCCACGACGCCGACGGTCGCGGGGTCGAACCGCTGCGCCAGGCAGCGCCCCTCGGCGAGCGTCGTGATGCAAGAGCGCTCGGCCGCGAACGCGGGATGCATCGGCTCGATCCCGAGCCGCACGCGGCGCTCGGCCGCGTAAGGGGCGAGCTGGGCGATGCCGTCCGCGACCATGCGGCGCGCCGCCGCGATGTCTCGGTCGGGCGCCGCCCCGCATACCAGGACGAGGACCTCCGCACCCAGCGCCGCCGCTTCGTCCACCGCCCGCCGATTGTCCTCGATCCGCGCCTCCCGCTCCGCGGGGCTCGCCGCCGGAAACATCCCTCCGCGACACACGCTCGACACGCGCAGCCCGGCATCGCGCACCAGGCGCACCGCGCGATCGAGTCCTGTTTCCGCGAGCTTGTTCCGCCACACGGCGATGTACGGCACGCCGTGGCGGGCGCAGGCGTCGACGGCCTCCGCGAGACTCGCCCGCTCGGCGGTGATCTGGTTGAAGCTGAGCCGGGCGATCGCTGGGGGCCCCGGGGTCAGACCTCCCGGGGGCGTCACTCCACCCCTGCCATGGCCAGCACCGGCCGCATCCGCTCCGCCGCGCGCTCCGGATCGAGCAGCAGCCCGGCGCAATCGGCGAGCCGAAACAGCTCGGCGAGATGCAGCACCGAACGCGCGGTCTCCGCTGCGCCGATCATCCGAAAGTGCCGCTGGTGGCCGTTCAGGTACGCCAGAAACACGATCCCTGTCTTGTACGCGTGCGTGGGGGGCTGGAAGATGTGACGCGACAGCGCCACGGTGGGCGCCAGCGCCCGGCGGTAACCGGCCGCGTCGCCCCGGTCCAACGCCTGCAGCGCAGCCGACGCGGCCGGCGCGATCGCGTCGAAGATCCCCAGCAGCGCGTCGCTGTGTCGCTGCCCGTCCCCCAGGATCAGCCGGTCGTAGTTAAAGTCGTCGCCCGTGTACATGCGCACGCCCTCGGGCAGAAGCGCGCGCATCTCGACTTCGCGCTCCGCGTCCAGGAGCGAGATCTTGATCCCGTCGATCTGGGTACGATGCTCGCGGATGATCCCGAGGCACGCGTGCATGGCCTGGTCCAAGTCCCGCGTCCCCCAGTAGCCGGCGAGCTCGGGGTCGAACATGTCGCCGAGCCAGTGCAGTATGACGGGTCGGCTCACCTGCCGCAGGATGGTCCCGTACACCCGTCGATAGTCGTCGGGGGAGCGCGCCGCGCGCGCCAGCGCCCGGCTCGCCATCAGGATGACCCGGCCGCCATGCCGCTCGACGTAGCCGACCTGCTCCTCGTACGCCTGCTCGACGTCGTCCAAGGTCACGCGCTCGCCCGGCGTCAACTGGTCGGTGCCGGCGCCGCACGCGATCATCCCGCCCGTCGCCCGCGCCTCCGCCAGGGAGCGCCGGATCAAGTCACGCGCCGCCGGCCAACCGAGTCCCATGCCGCGCTGCGCCGTGTCCATCGCCTCGGCGACGGCCAGGCCGAGCGACCAGAGATAGCGGCGGTACCCGAGCGTGGCATCCCAGTCGAGCCGGGCGTCCGACAGCGGATCGCAGGTGGCGTGCGGGTCGCTCACGACGTGCGCCGCGGCGTAGGCGATGCGACTGCGGATCGGTCCCGCCGGCGCGCTCCAGGCAACGGCCTGCCGCATCGTGTACGGCTCGAGCGCACCGTCGAGGCGTGGGAGGCGGATGACCGGCGGCATGCCTCAGCCTCCGACCTCACGCCCCGGCGCGAGGTCCGGAACGTCGATCCACCGACGCTCGCGCCACGACTGGAGCGCCAACTCCGCGAGCTGTGCGCCCTTCGCGCCTTCGCAGAAGTCGTGGGGGAACGGCTCGTCCGCCGCCACGTGACGCAGGAACATTTCCCACTCGACCTTGAAGGCGTTGTCGAGCCATCCCTCGTCGGGAACGTCCTGCCACTGCGCGTAGTAGTCGACGGCGCTTGGCACGTCGGGGGTCCATACCGCCCGCGGTGTCTGGCTGCGGCGCTGCGTCCGGCACTCCCGTAGGCCGGCGACCGCACTCCCCGCCGTGCCGTCCACCTGGACCTGCAACAGGTCGTCACGGTAGACCCGCACGGCCCACGAGGAGTTGAACTGCGCGACGATGTCGCCGTCGGGACCGGCCAGCACGAACGTGGCGTACGCGGCGTCGTCCGCCGTCGCCGCGTAGCGCCGGCCGCGCTCGTCCACGCGCTCGGGGATGTGCGTGGTGGCGGTGCATTGCACGGCCTTGACCGCGCCGAAGGTGTGGTCCAGCAGATAGCGCCAATGGGCGAACATGTCGACGACGATCCCGCCGCCATCCTCCGTGCGGTAGTTCCACGACGGGCGCTGCGCCGGCGGGTCGTCCCCCTCGAACACCCAGTAGCCGAACTCGCCGCGCACGCTCAGGATGCGGCCGAAGAAGCCGCGGTCGACCAGCCGCTTGAGCTTGCGGACGCCGGGGAGGAAGAGCTTGTCCTGCACCACACCATGCTTCACGCCGCGCTGCTCGGCCCGACGCGCCAGATCGAGCGCCTCGGCGAGCGTGCCCGCCAGCGGCTTTTCGCAGTAGACGTGCTTCCCGGCAGCGATCGCCCGCCGCACGTTGTCGGCGCGCAAGCTCGTCAACGTTGCATCGAAGTAGACCGAATCCGCCGGGTTCGCGAGGCACGCATCCAGATCGATCGAGACGCGCTCGATACCGTGCGCGCGGGCGACGTCCCAGAGCTTCGCCTCGTTCCTTCCTACCAGGATCGGGTCCGGGACCACCCGCCCGCCGTCGGGCAACGGCACCCCGCCCTGCTGCCGGATGGCGACGATGGACCGAATCAGGTGCTGATTCAGGCCCATGCGTCCCGTCACGCCGTTCATGACGATGCCGATCGGTCGCGTGGTCATCAGCCCGCCCGTGGGGGCGCGTGTAGGGGCGCAGCATGCTGCGCCCCTACAAAGGCGGGCTCAGGGGCAACGGACCGCGGCAGGAACGCCACCGCGATCGCGCCCGCGATCGCGAAGCCGATCACGGCCGCGAAACCGGTGGCGTAGCTCCCGGTGACGTCGTGCATCCGTCCGACCAGCACCGGCGCGAGCGCTTCCGCGACGCCGTCGCCCGTGAGGACGACGCCCATCGCGCGCCCCAGCACCGGCACGCCGAACAGTTCGGCGGCCATGAGCGGAATCACCATGTACTCGCCGCCCAGCCCGATGCCGAAGACCACGGCGAAGAGGTAGATCGCGCCGCGCAGCTCCGTCAGGAAGAGCAGCGGGATCGACGCAGCGACGAGCAGGTAGATCAACAGCATCACGTACTTCTTGGGGATCCGGTCCGCCAGCCATCCCATCCCCAGACGACCCGCGAGGCTCGACACCAGCACCAGCGACGCGATCTGCGCCGCGGCCCCTTGGGAGTAGCCGTGGTCCAGGCTCAGGAAGAGCTTCAGGTGCTGATTCGTGCCGCCCACCGCGGCGATCGAGCACATGCTGCCGGCGAGGAGGAGATAGAAGGCCGGGGAGCGAACGACTGTGCGGATGGAGGCGGGGCTGGGGGCCCGGGGTTCGGGGCTCGGTGCGCCTGCCGGCGCGGGCGGCGCCTCCCGGACGACCAGCGCGAGCGGCAGGGCCGCCAAGACGATCAGCAGACCGAGCCCTTGCAGCGCACCGCGCCACCCAACCTCCTGCGTGAGCCACAGCGCCAGAAACGGCACGATCGCGCCGCCGATCCCGATGCCTAAGTACGCGACGCCCATCGCGCGGCCGCGCGCCGCCGTGAACCAGCGGGACAAGAGTACCTGGTTCGGCAGCGGGCCGCCGCAGAAGTTCCCGAGCGCGTTGAAGAGATAAAAGAAGTAAAACCCCGCGAGCGTGCGGATCGCACCGAGCCCGACGAGGGCGATGCCCGCCATCAGGATGCCGGCGATCATCAGGCGGCGCGGGCCGAACCGGTCCACCAGCCAGCCGGCGAGGAAGCCGAACAGTGGACCGACCAGGAGCTTCGAGATCGCGTTCCCGGACGTGACCTGGGCGCGCGACCACCCGAATTCCCGCACCATGAAGTCGTAGAAGAACGGGAGCCCATACAGCGCGATCCCCACGATCGCGAACAGCGCCAGGAACGACGTCGCCGCCACCTGGATCTGCGCGGCGCGGGGCGCAGCGGGCGCACTCACAGGTTGCGACGCCTGAGCTCGCTCACCGCGAAGTCCACGGCCCGCGCCGTGAGCGCCATATAGGTGAGCGACGGGTTCACGCACGACGAGCTGGCCATGCAGGCGCCGTCGGTGACGAACAGGTTCGGCACGTCGTGCGACTGGTTGTGCGCGTTCAAGACCGACGTGCGCGGGTCCCGACCCATGCGCGCCGTTCCCATCTCGTGCACGCTGAACCCCGGCGGGCCGTCTTCGTCGTACGTCTCGACGCTGGTGCACCCGGCGGCCTCGAGCATTTCGGCCGACTGCGCCTTGACGTCTTCCCGGATCGCGCGCTCGTTCTCACTCCAGGCGCAATGCACGCGCGGCAAGGGGATCCCCCATTGGTCCGTCCGCTCCGGGTCCAGGTCGACGTAGTTCTCGTGGCGCGGCAGGCACTCCCCGTACCCTTGCAGCGTCATGCCCCACGGCCCCGGCTCGCGCAGCCGCTGCTTCAACTCGACGCCCAGGCCGGGGGCGTCCGCGCCGCGGCCCCACCCCTGGCGCCCCGAGCCCGCCTGAATCCCATAGCCGCGCAGGAACCCGACCTTCGCCTCCCCCGGCGTGCCGAGGTTGCGAAAGCGCGGGATGTAGCTCCCCGTGGGCCGCCGCCCGTACACGTATTTGTCCTCCAAGCCGGGGACGGTCCCGTGCGCGCCCGCCTTGGAGATGTGGTCCATCAGGTTGTGGCCCAGCTCGCCGCTCGAGTTGGCCAGCCCGGTCGGGAAGCGCGCGCTGCGCGAGCTCAACAGGATCTGCGCGGTGCCGAGCGTCGAGGCGCACAGGAAGATGAGCCGCCCGAAGTACTCGCGCGCGGCCTTGGTGTGCGCGTCGATCACGCGCACGCCCGCGGCGCGGTCCGTCCGCTCGTCATAGATGACGCTGTGGACGATCGCGTCGGTGACGAGCGTCAGCCGCCCCGTGTTGCGGGCCGCGGGGAGCGTCGCGCTGAGGCTCGAGAAGTAACCCCCGAAGCTGCAGCCGCGCGCGCACTGGTTGCGCGCCTGGCAGGGGCCGCGGCCGTTGTGCGCCCGGGTCAGGTTCGCGACGCGCGTAATCGTCAGGTGCCGCCCGCGAAACGCGCGCTCGATCCCCCGTTGGACGACGCGCTCGGCGCACGTCAGATCCCACGGCGGCAGGAATTCGCCGTCCGGTAGGTGCCCGAGGCCTAACCGCTCACCGCTCACGCCCACGAACCGCTCGACGTAGTCGTACCAAGGCGCCAGATCCTTGTACCGGATCGGCCAGTCGACGCCGTGGCCGTCGCGCAGGTTGGCGGTGAAATCGAGGTCGCTCCACCGCCAGCACGCCCGGCCCCAAATCAGGCTGCGCCCGCCGAGCTGATAGCCTCGGATCCAGCGGAACGGCTTGGCGTCGGGAGTGACGTACGGGTGCTCTCGATCGTTCACGAAGAAGTGCCGCGTCGCCTCGCCAAAGGCGTAGTTCTTGCTCTGGATCGGGTAGTCGCGCTCGTACAGCCGCTCTTCGCCCCGGCCGCGGTGGGCGAACTGCCAGGGCTGCCACCACTCGGTGACGTAGTCCTTGCCGTGCTCCACGTGGCGGCCGCGCTCGAGCACGAGCGTCCGCAGCCCCTTTTCGCAGAGCTCCTTGGCGGCCCAGCCACCCGTGATACCGGAGCCCACGACGATGGCGTCGTACGGTTCGATCACACAGCCCACGTCCGGCCGATCTGATCGAGCGGGACGCACCCCTCGAAACGGCCGGGGACCGGTGCGTGGCGCAGCTCGCGTACGGCACCGGCCTCGGACGTGTAGTACCCGACGAGCGTCAGCTCCTTCATCGTGCGGAAGAACGGCGTCGCGGCGCGGTCGAGCGCGGCGGCGAACGCCTCGCGATCGAGTTGATCGAGCAGCGAGCGTTGCTCGTGCGTCGCGCACCGCAGAAAGCCACGCCCGTGGCTCCGCTGCGCCCGGGCGTCGACGTCCGCGAGGCCGGCCAGAAAACGCCGTCGCTCCTCGTCCGGGGAGGAGTCCGCGAGCATGGCGTCGATGAAGCGGTGCACGCCCACGGCGCGGGCGCCGGGGCTATCGGTCTCGGGCAGAATGTGCTCGGCGATGGTCGCGACGAGATCCAGCTGGTCCACGGTGAGCGCACGGGGCGTCCACGCGCCGTCCGGCGTGCGGCGCGCCTCACACCCCGCGAGCACGCCGGCGATGGTGGACGTAGAGAGCGCGCCGCCGAGCACAAGGGCTGCCCGCCGCAGCGCCTCGCGCCGGTCGATCCCGCGTTGCGCGTCGTTCGAGGTCTGCGTCATGGTGGGGTCGCGCGCCCTCCCTCATCGATTGGCGGTTGCAAGACATGCGCCAGCGTCCGGCGGGAGCGCCGCATGACCGTTCGCATCGGCATCCTGGGCGGGGGCAATATCAGCGACACGCACGCTCGCGCGGCTCGCGAGACGGCGGGCGTCGAGCTGGTGGCGTACTGGGCGCGCGATCCGGAGAAGGCGCGCCACATGGCCCGTCGGTACGGCGGGACCGCCTTCCAGGTCCTCGAGGAGATGCTCGCGCACCGTCCCCTGGATGCCGTCATCGTCGGCACGCCATCGGGCCTGCACGCCGAGCACGCGCGCGCCGCCGCGCGGCGGGGCCTGCACGTGCTGGTGGAGAAACCGCTCGACATCACGACCGAGCGCATCGACGCCCTGATCGACGAGTGTGACCGCGCTCGGGTGACGCTGGGCGTGATCTTTCAAGACCGCGCCGCGCCTCACCTCCAGTGGCTCAAGCAGCTCGTCGCGGCAGGAGCGCTCGGCAAGCCGATCCTCGTGTCCGCGCGCGTCAAGTGGTACCGTCCGCCGGAATATTACGCCCGCTCCGAGTGGCGCGGAACGTGGGCCCTGGACGGGGGCGGGGCGCTCATGAACCAGGGGATTCACTCGATCGACCTATTGCTGTGGCTGCTCGGCGACGTGGAGCGTGTCTATGCCACCGCGCGCACCGCACTGCACGCCATCGAGGCGGAGGACACGGCCGTCGCGTGTCTGGAATTCGCGGGCGGCGCAATCGGCACCTTCGACGTCGCCACGTCGGCGTTCCCAGGCTTCCCGCGCCGCGTCGAGCTCACCGGGTCGGAGGGAACCATCGTGGTGGAGCGAGACCAGGTCGTGTGCGTCGAGCTACGGACGCCGCGGGCGCCGCCTCCGCCGGACGAGGGCGGGGCGAACGCCAGCGCGACGTCGCCCGTTGTGTCGGACGCGCGGGGGCATCGCAGGGTGCTCGAGAACTTTGTCTCCGCGTTGCGCACCGGCGCGGCACTGCTGTGTGACGGCCGCGACGGCCGCCGCAGCGTCGAGCTGGCCCAAGCTCTATATCGGTCGGCCCGGACGGGCGCCGCCGTGAGCCTGCGGGAGCACGCGGGGCGCTGAGCGGCCGCAGCACCAGTCGCGTCCACGCGACATACTGTGGACAACGGTCGACGCCCGCGACCCGCGTTGTGCGCCGTCCTTCCTCGCTCGCCAACGAATGTCCAACAAATAGTTCGTACGCGGGACAATCGTCGCGTGACGCGAGTCACGGGAAAAGGCACGACCCTTGCGGCCTGCGGAGGAAGCCCTGGGGTTCCACGCCGTCGGAGGGTCCCATGTCGAAGCGTCGCCGTCAAGCCGCTTTGGGGCATCCCTGCTTGCCCCAAGCCGCCCTCGCCTTGCCTGCGGCCGGATCTCCCGGTCGCACCTCACCCTGCATGCTGTTCGGTCTCTCCCTGCTCCTTGCGCTGTCGCCGCTGTGTACAGCCTTAGGTCAGGCCGGAGGCGGGCGCGAGAACACGACGAAGGGGCCGACGACCGGGACGATCGCCGGCCTCGTCACGGCCCAGGAGACGGGCACACCGCTGCCGGGCACCCGGGTGACGGTGGCGGGCACGGAGCTCGGCGCCGATGCCGCCACCGACGGCCGCTACACCATCGCGTCGGTGCCACCGGGGACGTACCGCTTGCGCGCGCGGCTCATCGGGCACGCCCTGATGGAGATGACGGACGTCGTCGTCGCCGCCGGGGACACCGCCAGGGCGGACTTCCGGCTCACACCATTGGCCGTCACGCTCTCGGAAGTCGTGGTGGTGGGCTACGGAACGCAGGCCCGCAGAGACGTGACCGGGTCGGTGGCCTCGGTATCGGGCGAAGATGTGCACGCGGTGCCCAAGGCGAACGCCATCGAGGCGATCAAGGGGCGCGTGCCCGGCGTCGATATCGTCACCAGCGGCAACAACCCCGGGGACGGCATCAGCATCCGCATCCGCGGCACGCGCTCGCTCACGGCGTCCAACGATCCGCTCTACGTGCTGGACGGAATCCCGATGGCCGGCGGGATCGGCGACTTGAACCCGAACGACATCGAGTCGATCGAGATCCTGAAGGACGCCTCGGCCACGGCGATCTACGGTGCGCGCGGCGCGAGCGGCGTGGTGCTCATCACCACGAAGCAGGGCAAGGCCGGGAAGACGAGCGTTACGTACGACACCTATGCCGGGACGCAGCAGGCGGTGCGCCGCATGCCGATGATGAACGGCCCGCAGTGGGCCCAGTTCAAGCGCGACGCCGCGAGAAACAGCAACACGGGGTACCAGTGCCCCGCGAGCGTCGCCGCCTGCGCGCACGGCGACTCGATTCTCTTCTGGCCCCAGGACCTCCAGGCGCTCACCGCCGGGCGCTGGACGGACTGGCAGGACCTCGTGCTGCATCCGGGGACGCAGCTGAGCAACGAGGTGCGGGTTACAGGCGGTGACGAGAAGACCCGCTTCGCGCTCAGTGGGGGCCAGCTCAATCAGCGGGGCATCGTCAAAGGGATGGACTTCGTGCGTCGGTCGGTGCGGTTCAACTTCGACCATCGCCCCAATGCCCGTCTGCGCGTCGGCACCTCGACCTCGGTGATCCAGAGCGACCAGCACCTGGGCCGCGGCGACGGCGTGTACAGTGAAGCACTCGGGAATGACCCTCTGGGGATGCCCTACGACAGCGCGGGCAACCTGCTGTTCAAGCCCACGCCCGACGGGCAGCGCGTCAACCCGCTCTCCGACATCGCGAACCAGAAGGACGACCGGGCCCGCGCGCGCGCGTTCGGGACCCTGTTCGCCGATTACAACCTGAGCGCCGCGCTCAATTGGCGGGTGAACTTCGGGGCGGACTTGACGTTCTTTCGTCGCGGGCAGTTCTGGGGCTCCCAAACTCAGGCGCAGCAAGGCAGCCCCGCCAACGCGAACCTGGAGCAGCAGCGCACGCTCGCCTACACGCTCGATAACATCCTGACCTACAAGCGCAGCCTGGGCGTGGCTCATCGCATCGACGCTACACTCGTGTACAGCCTCCAGACGCAGCGGACTGAAGATCAGGTCACGTCCGTGATCGGGCTGCCGTACGAGCAAGACCAGTACTTCGACCTGGGGGCGGCGGCGCGGGTCGACGCGCCCTCGAGCTACGTGTCGCAGTGGGCCCTGGCCTCCTTCATGGCGCGCCTCAACTACGCGCTCAAGGACCGCTACCTCCTCACGCTCACCAGCCGCGACGACTGCTCCTCGCGCTTGGCGCCGGGACACAAGTGTCAGGTATTTCCCTCGGCCGCGATCGCCTGGCGCCTCTCCGAGGAAGGCTTCATCCAACAGACGGGGCTCTTTTCCGACCTGAAGCTGCGGATCAGCCATGGGCGAACGGGGAACACCGCGATCAATCCCTATCAGACCGAGGGGTCGCTCACCCGGACCATCTACTCGTTTGGCGACCAGCCGGCGGTCGGGTACCGTCCGGGCAGCTTTGTCAACAGCACGTTGTCGTGGGAGCGGACGACCCAGACAGATGTCGGGCTCGAATTCACCGCGCGGAGTGGCCGCATCTCGGGCTCCGTCGACGTCTATCGCGCGTCGACGAGCGACCTTCTCATGAACCGGCAGCTGTCCGGCATCAACGGCCGTTCCAGCATTTTGCAGAACGTCGGGGCGACCCGGAACAGCGGCGTCGAGGTGGCCCTCTCCACCCAAATCCTGCGGGATTGGCACGACCTCGCCTGGAGCACGCAGCTCAACTGGTCGATGAACCGTAACCGCATCGTCAGCCTGTTCGGCGCCAACAAGGACGACGTCGGGAATCGGTGGTTCATCGGCCAGCCCATCTCGGTCTACTACGACTACCAGTTCGGCGGCATCTGGCAGATCGCCGACTCCGTGGAAATAAAGCGCTACGGTCGCAAGCCGGGGGACATTCGCATCGTCGACCAGAACAATGATGGCAAGATCGACGCGAACGATCGCGTCATTCTGGGTAGCCCGTACCCCAAGTGGACCGGGAGCCTGACGAGCCGCCTCGATTGGAAGGGTCTGGACCTGACGGTCATGGCGCACGCCCGCTGGGGCCAGACGATGGACGACGCGTTCCGCAGGGACCAGAACGTGCTGGCCGGCCGGTATAACAATCTCGCCGTCAACTACTGGACGCCGACCAACCCCAGCAACACCGATCCTCGCCCGAATCTCGATTCGGAACATCCAGACAACAACAACGCGCTGGGATTCGAGGACGGCTCCTTCGTCCGGATCCGCAGCATCACGCTCGGCTATACCGTTCCCGGCGCGCGGCTCGGCCCGTTCCGCGGCCGCTCGCTGCGGTTCTACATGACGGCGCTCGATCCGCTGCTGTTCACCGACTTTCAGGGCCTGGACCCCGAGTCCGCCACCAACGCCGGAACGCCCAGCTACTCGACGCTGATGATGGGCGTGACCGTGGGCCTCTAACCACAGGAAGGAACGATGACCAAGCGAACCGTCGTACTTGCTGTGGTGCTGGTGACCAGCCTCCCGGGTTGCGTGGACCTGAACGAAGATGTCGTCACCGGGTTGACCCCAGGAGCGTACGGCAGCCAGGCGGTATTTCAGGCGCTCGTGAACGCCACGTACGAACCGCTGCGCAGCTTCTGGGCGCAGGAGCGGGGGTTCACGCTGACCGAATTCGGCACGGACATCTTCTACAAGGGCGCCGACGGCAGCTATAAGTTCGTCAACGATTACACCACGCAGCTGAACCCGACGCTCGACTACATCACGAACACCTGGAACGACTTCTACCGGGCGATCAACACCGCCAACACGGCGCTCGACCAGGCGGCGATCGTGCAGATGGACTCGAGCGTCAGGGCGAAGCGGGTGGGTGAGCTGCGGTTCCTCCGGGCCCTGTACTATTTCTACCTGGTGCAGATGTTCGGGCCCCTGCACATCACGGTGCACCAGATCACGGACCCCACTACGGAGGCACACCGTTCCCCCGTCGACAGTGTGTACGACGGTGTGATCATCCCCGACCTGCAGTACGCCGAGGCCAACCTGCCCAGTGTGCAGCAGGACTACGGGCGCGCCACGAAGGGCGCCGTCCAGCACCTGCTCGCCAAAGTGTACTTGACGCGCCTGCGTGTCCCCGACGACTCCGTCGCCGACGAGGCCGCCAAGCGACAGGCGGGGGATTTCGCCAACGCCGCCGACTACGCGCAGCGCGTGATCAAGTCCGGCGTCTACCAGCTGCTGCCGCGGTTCGCCGACGTGTTCGACTTCCACAACGAGCGCAACGCCGAGGTGATCTGGTCGGTGCAGTACACCGGCGATCCGCTGACTACCGGCCCCGGCAACACCGGGCACCTCTACTTCCTCATGGAGTACGACGTGCTGCCCGGGATGCTGCGCGACATCGCCAACGGGCGCCCCTTCAAGCGCTTCCGGCCGACCAGGTTCTTCCTGAGCCTGTACGACCGCACCAAGGACGGGCGCTACGATGCCCAGTTCAAGCGTGTGTGGTACGCGAACAACATCGGGACGATCCCGCGGGACTCGACCGGCGCGCTCAAGTTTCAGCTGGGGGACACGGCGGTATACGTCTCGACCACGAACGACGACACCGTGCCCCGGCGGTACCGGGTGTACACGCCGAAGACGTACAGCAGCAGGATTTTCCCGTCTCTGAACAAGTTCGAGGATCCGTTCCGGCTCGCCGTCAACGACACGCGCGGCTCGCGGGACTACCTGCTCTTCCGGCTGGCCGAGACGTACTTGATCGCGGCCGAGGCGCTGATGCGCGACGGCCGGCCGGCGGAGGGGCTCCCCTACATCAACGCCGTGCGGCGGCGTGCCGCCATCCCGGGGCACGAGGCCGAGATGGAGCTGACGGTGGGTCAGCTCACTCTGGACGAGGTCTTGAACGAGCGCGCCCGCGAGCTCGCGGGCGAGACGATGCGGTGGTTCGACCTGGTGCGCACCCACACCCTGCTGTCGCGCGTCAAGACGTACAACTGGCAAGACGCAACCGGCAAGACCAGCATCCAGCCATATCACGTGTTGCGGCCGATCCCGCAGACTCAGATCGACCGGACCACCACTCCCTTCCCACAGAACCCCGGGTACTGAGCATGGCCGACGGCAAGGTGCCGCGTCGGACGTTCCTGACAGCCGGCGTCGCGGGCGTGGCGAGCGCCGCGCTCGGGACCGCGCGCTTCGTCCCCGACTCCGCCATGGGGTCCTCACCCCCTGACCCCCTCTCCCTCCGGGAGAGGGGGAACTCGGGCGAGACTCTACAGCTCGGCGTGGCGAGCTACTCCCTGCGCAACTTTCCGCGGGACAAAGCCATCGCCATGGTGCAAGCGCTGGGCGCGCGCTACATCAACCTCAAGTCCGTGCATCTGCCGTTCGAGCTGTCCCCCGCCGAGCTGGCGGCGGCGCGCCAGGGGATCGAGGCGGCCGGCCTCGTGATCGTGGGCGGCGGTGTGATCACCTTCGAGCACGACACCGACGCGGACGTCGAGAAGTACTTCGCGTACGCCAAGGGCGCCGGCATGCCGCTCATCACCGTGCATGCCGCGCCGGCCCTGCTCCCGCGCATCGAGCGGTTCGCCAAACAGTACGACATCAAAGTGGCGATCCACAACCACGGGCCCGAGGACAAGAACTTCCCGTCCCCCTACGACGCCCTGAAGCACATCCGGAACATGGATCGTCATATCGGGCTGTGCATCGACATCGGGCACACCGTACGCACCGGCACCGACGTCGTCCGGGCGGTCGCCGACGCGGGCCCACGAGTGCTCGACCTGCACCTGAAGGACCTGCGCGATCTCACGGCCAAGGGCAGCCAATGCATCGTCGGGGAGGGCGCCATCCCCATCCCGCAGATCTTCCAGCAGCTCGAGGCGATCGGGTTCGGGGGCTATGCCAACCTCGAGTACGAGATCGACGCCGACGACCCGCTGCCGGGGATGAAGCAGTCGTTCGCCTACATGCGCGGTGCGCTCGCCGGGCTGTCGGCCGCCGGCCGCGCGCGCCCACACTCTTGACCCGAGGAGGGGAGATGTCCAAGAAGACGAAGATGCGCCGCCGCGAGTTCCTGCAGGTGGCCGCCGCCGCGCTGCCGGCGGCGCGGTACGCGCGGATCCTCGGCGCCAACGACCGCGTGCGGGTCGGGATCGTCGGCTTCTCCGACCGGTTCCGCCAGGCCCTGCTCCCCGCGTTCGGGAAGGTCGGCAAGGAGCTCAACTTCGAGATCGTCGCCGTCTCCGACATCTGGAATCGGCGGCGGGAGGAAGGCATCGCCGGCATCGAGAAAGTGACCGGCGCCAAGCCGCGGCCGTTCCGCAACAACGAGGAGATGTACGACGCGAAGGCCACCGACGCGGTGATGATCTCGACCCCGGACTTCCTGCACGCCTACCACGGCGTCGAGGCGATGCACGCCGGGCAGGACGCCTATATCGAGAAGCCGCTGGCGCACACCATGGAGATGGCCGTGGCGATCCGCGACGCCGTCAAGCAGTCGAACCGCGTCGTGCAGATCGGTACGCAGCGCCGCAGCGCCAAGAACTACCAGCTCGCCAACGAGTTCCTCCGCTCCGGCAAGTTCGGCGACATCGTCATGGCCGAGATGACCTGGAACGTGAACCAGCCGGGACGGTGGCGCCGCCCCCAGCTCGTCGCCGCGATCAAGGAGCAGGACACCGATTGGAAGCGGTTCCTGGCGTATCTCCCCTACGAACCGTGGGATCCCCGGAAATACCTCGAGTATCGCCTGTTCTGGCCGTATTCGTCCGGCATCCCGGACCAGTGGATGGTGCACCAGATCGACACCGTGCATTGGTTCACCGACCTGCCGCGCCCCCGCAGCGTCGTCGCCAACGGCGGCGTGTACCTGTGGAAGGACGGGCGCAAAAACTGGGACACCGCCACGATCGTGTTCGACTACGGGCCGCTCAACGATCCCAGCAGGGGGTTCCAAGTGGTGTACTCGTCGCGCATGACCAACTCGGCGGGCGGCACGAAGGAGCTGTACTACTCGAACGCCGGGATGTTAAACCTCGACACCAATGAGATCACGCCGACGGGCGGCCTGAACGAGCGGGCGGCGGCTGAGATGGAGATGAAGCCGAACCAGCTGGCGACGACCAAGCTCTCCGATCTGGCCCCGGCGGAGACCGCGGCGGACACCGGCGCCGACTCGTCCACCACCGCCAACGTGCGGAACTGGATGGAGTGCGTGCGCTCGCGCAAGCAGCCCAATGCCAACATCGACGCCGGCTACAACCACGCCGTGGCGCTGTGCATGACCGTCGCCGCGATTCACAGCGGCCGGAAGGTGATGTTCGACGACACCAAGCGCGATATCGTGATGGGTTGAGGAACGGAAAAAACATGCAGAAGGCTTGGTTGCTGCTGGGGCTGGGTCTGCCCGCCCTGGGGCAGGCCCAGAGCGGGGCGCCCCGTGTCGACGTCATCCCGCACGCGGCCGACCGCCGCGTCGACGTGCTGGTCGATGGGAAGCCGTTCACCGCGTACATCTACCCGACCTCGACGACGCTCAAGAAGCCGACGCTCTATCCGCTGCGGACCGCGTCCGGGAAACTGGTGACCCGCGGCTGGCCGCTCGAGCCTCGGCCGGGCGAGCGCGTGGACCACCCGCATCACGTCGGCCTGTGGTTCACCTACAGTGACGTGAACGGCCTCGACTTCTGGAACAACTCGGACGCGATCCCGGCGGCGCGCGCGCCCAAGATGGGCACGATCGTGCATCGCGCGGTGCGCCGCGCTGAGGGGGGAGCGGGTCAGGGCGTGCTCGAGGTGACGGCGGAATGGGTGGATCACGAAGGCAAAGCGCTGCTGCGTGAAGACACGCGGTTTGTGTTCCGCGCCGCGGAGGGCATGCGCGGCGTGGACCGGATCACGACACTCACGGCGCTCAGCCAACCCGTGACCTTCACGGACGAGAAGGACGGGCTCCTCGGGCTTCGGGTGGCCCGCGCGCTCGAGCAACCCTCCCAGACGGCGGAGGTATTTACCGACGCGAACGGCCACGCGACCACCGTACCGATGCTGAACAACGAAGGCGTCACCGGCCGCTACAAGAGCTCCGAGGGCCTCGAGGGCGACTCGGTGTGGGGCACGCGCGGCCGCTGGACGATGCTGTCCGGGGTGGCGGACGGGGAGCCGGTCACGCTCGCAATTCTGGACCATCCCAAGAACGTCGGATTCCCGACTTTTTGGCACGCGCGCGGCTACGGCCTGTTCGCGGCCAACCCACTGGGCCGCAAGGCGTTTACGAACGGGAAGGAGCAGCTGAACTTCCGGCTCGCGCCGGGGGAGTCGAGCACGTTCCGCCACCGGATCCTGATCCTGTCCGGGACCGCCACGCCACAGCAGATCGAGACGTACTACCGGGACTTCACGCGGTGACGGCAGCGCCCCAAGCGGTCAGAATCCACCCGACCGACAACGTCGTGGTGGCAGTTCGGCCGCTGGCGGCGGGGACTGAGGTCGTCGTCGAGGACACGAATGTCGTGCTGCAAGACGACGTGCCGGCGGGCCACAAGATCGCCGTGCGGGCGATCGAGCCGGGCGAGCCCGTGGTGAAGTACGGCTTCCCGATCGGTGCGGCGACGGCGGCCATCGCGCCCGGCGCGTGGGTGCATAGCCACAACCTGAAGACCTGCCTCGAGGGGGTCGTAGAGTACCGCTACGAGCCCGCGCGCGTAGGGGCGCGGCATGCCGCGCCCCTACCTCCGGGAGCCCCCGACGATCAGCGGGCGACGCCTACGTTCGCGGGTTACCGCCGTCGCAATGGGCGCGTCGGCACGCGCAACGAGGTGTGGATACTCAACACGGTGGGCTGCGTGAACCACGCCGCCGAGCAGATCGGGCGCACGGGAGCGGCGCGGTTCGCCGGTCGGATCGACGGCGTCTTCAGCTTCGCGCACCCGTACGGCTGCAGCCAGCTCGGGGACGACCTGGAGAATACCCAGCGCATCCTGGCCGGCCTGCTGCGCCATCCCAACGCGGGCGGCGTCCTGGTGCTGGGCCTGGGCTGCGAGAACAACCAGCTCGACGAGCTGCTGCGCATCGCCGGCGACGTGGACCGCGAGCGGCTGCGGTTCTTCAATTCGCAGGACGTATCCGACGAGATCGAGGCCGGCCTCTCAAGCCTGGCGGAGCTGGTCGAGCTCGTGGAACGCGACAAGCGGGAGGTGTGCCCGGCCTCGGACCTCGTCCTGGGTCATAAGTGCGGCGGGTCGGACGGGTTGAGCGGGATCACCGCCAACCCGCTCGTCGGGCGTATCGCCGACCGGCTGACCGGCTGCGGGGGTCGCGTCATTCTCACCGAAGTACCGGAGATGTTCGGGGCCGAGCGGCTGCTCATGAACCGGGCCGTTGGGGAGGCGGTCTTCCGGGATACCGTGGCGTTGGTGAACGATTTCAAGACGTATCTGCTCCGTCACAAGCGGCCGATCTACGAGAACCCGTCGCCCGGCAACACGGCGGGCGGGCTGACGACGCTCGAGGAAAAGTCGCTGGGAGCCGTCCAGAAGGGCGGCACGGCCCCGGTGACGGAGGTGCTGCGCTATGGTGAGGTGGCGTTGTCGGGGGGAGGCGGGACGCGGAACGGAGCGGGCCTGTCCCTGCTCGAGTCCCCGGGGAATGACGGGGTATCATCGACGGCGCTCGTCGCGAGCGGGGCTACCCTGCTGCTCTTCACGACCGGACGCGGCACGCCGCTCGGTTTCCCCGTGCCCACGCTCAAGATCTCGTCCAATAGCGAGATCGCGGTCAAGAAGCCGCACTGGATCGACTTCAACGCGGGTCTGCTGCTCGACGGTACCGCCACCATGGACCGGCTCGAAGAGGATCTGTTCGCGCTGATCCTCGACGTGGCCTCCGGACGGGCCCTCGCGAACAACGAGAAGTACGGCTACCGTGAGATAGCCATCTGGAAGGAAGGGGTCACCCTGTGAGCCGTAACACGATCAGTCGCCGTCGCGCCCTGCAACAGGTGGCGCTGCTCCTGGGCGGCGCAATTTCCGCTCCCACCGTGGCGGGCGTCTTCAGCACGGCGACGCGGCGCGCGTGGGCGGCGTCGCCCGCGTGGGCGCCGCGGACGCTGAGTGCGGCCCAGCTCGAGCTCGTCGCCACCCTCGCCGAGCACATCGTTCCGCAGACGGAGACACCGGGCGCGCGCGCGGCCGGCGTGCACCGCTTCGTCGATACGCTCCTCACCGACCATTACCCGGCCGCGGAGCGCGACCGCTTCCTCACAGGCCTCGCGGGCGTCGACGCCCAGGCGCAGTCCCATTATGGGAAGCGGTTCGCGGAGTCGGCCGCCGCGCAACAGGTGGCACTGCTCCGCGAGCTGGACGCGGCGGCATACGCGGCGACCAGAGGAGAGGATGCGTGGTTCTTCCGCCGCATGAAGGAGCTGACGCTGGTGGGCTATTACACATCGGAGATCGGCGCCATGCAGGAGCTGCGGGTGAGCCCCTTCGGGACGTACCGCGGGGACATCCCCTACACCTCAATCGGGCGGGCCTGGGCATGATCACCTACGACGCGATCGTGATCGGGTCCGGCATCACGGGCGGCTGGGCCGCGAAGGAGCTCACCGAGAAGGGGCTCGCGACGCTGGTGATCGAGCGCGGGCGCAACGTCGAGCACCGCAAGGACTACATCACCGAGCACAAGCCGAGCTGGGAGCTCCCGTTACGCAACGCGCGGCTGGCGGTGGGAACCCGCGGCGCGGAGGAGTATCCGATCCAGGCCCGTACGGGCCAATTCCACGAATCGGTCAAGCACTTCTTCATCAAGGACCACCGCAATCCCTACATCGAGGACAAGCCGTTCACCTGGATTCAGGGAGACCAGGTGGGCGGAAAGTCGCTGATCTGGGGGCGGCAGGTGTACCGGTGGAGCGACCTCGATTTCGAGGCGAATCTGCGGGACGGGCATGGCGTCGACTGGCCGATTCGCTACGCCGACGTGGCGCCCTGGTACAGCTACGTGGAACGCTTCATCGGCGTGAGCGGGGAGAAGCTGGGCCTGCCGCAGCTCCCGGACGGGGAGTTCCAGCCGCCGATGGAGATGAACGCGGGCGAGAAGTTCGTGAAGGCGGGGCTCGAGCGCGCCTTTCCCGACCGGCGGTTCACCATCGGCCGCGTGGCGATCCTCACCCAGCCCTTGAACGACCGCCTGCCGTGCCACTACTGCGGCCCCTGCGAGCGGGGCTGCTCCACCGGGTCGTATTTCTCGAGCCAGGCCTCCACGCTCCCCGCCGCGCGGGCGACGGGGCGGCTCACCATCGTCCCCGACAGCGTGGTGCATTCGCTCATCTACGACGCGGCCAAGAGCCGGGTCACCGGCGTGCGCGTCGTGGACACGACGACGAAACAGACGCGCGAGTACTCCGGCCGTCTGGTCTTCCTCTGCGCCTCGACGCTCGCGACCACCCGCGTCCTGCTCAACTCCAAGTCGCCCAGCTTCCCGAACGGCCTCGCCAACTCGAGTGGGGTGCTCGGGCACTATCTGATGGACCATCACTTCCGCGCTGGTGCGAGCGGGACGATCGAGGGCCTGCTGGACCACTACTACCAGGGGAACCGCCCCAACGGCATCTACGTGCCGCGGTTCCGCAACCTGGGCGATGAGGCGTCGCGCCGCGGCGACTACGTGCGCGGGTTCGGCTATCAGGGCGGCGCGAGCCGCCAGAACTGGGCGCGCGGCGCCGGGGAGCCCGGGTTCGGCGTGGAGCTCAAACGCAAGCTGCACGACCCGGGCCGCTGGACCATGGGCATGACCGGGTTCGGTGAGTGCCTGCCCCGTGCCGACAACCACGTCGAGCTGGCCGAACAGACCGACGAGTTCGGGATCCCCGTGCTCCGCATCCATTGCACCTGGGGCGAGAACGAGCTGGCGATGCGCAAGGACATGGCCGCCTCGGCGGCCGAGATGCTGGAGGCGGCCGGCTGCAAGGACGTACGCACCAACGACGCCTATCGAGAAGGCGGGCTCGGCGCGGAGCCCGGGCTCGGGATCCACGAAATGGGCACGGCCCGCATGGGACGCGACCCGCGAACCTCGGTCCTCAATGGCCATAACCAGGCGCACGACGTCCCCAACCTGTTCGTCACCGATGGCGCGTGCATGGCCAGCTCGTCGTGCGTCAACCCGTCCATCACGTACATGGCGCTCACCGCGCGCGCCTGCGACTACGCCGTGGCAGAATCGAAGCGCGGCAACCTGTGACGCTTTTCGGAGTGAGCATGATCAACCATCGATGGTGGCTCCTCGCGCTCGGGGCCTGCACCTCCGCGCTCGGCGCCCAGACGCGCCCCACGACGTTCGGCGCGACCGAGACACGGCCGAACCAGCTCACCGACGCCGAGCGCGTCGCCGGCTGGCGCCTTTTGTTCGACGGCCGTACGCTCGCCGGATGGCGCGGCCTGGGCTACGACACCGTGCCGACGGCGCACTGGAAGATCGTGGATGGCACGATCAAGAAGATCGCGAGCGGCAAGGTGCCCCGCGTTCCGGACGGGCGGCCGCTGAACGGCGGCGACCTGATGACCGTGGAGACGTTCGGGGATTTCGAGCTGAGCTGGGAGTGGAAGGTCACGCCGGGCGCGAACAGCGGCGTCAAGTACAACGTCTCCGAGGAGCTGTCCCAAGCCCAGGGCGGGGCGATGACCCCCGCGGCGGTCGCCCAGGGCAGCATCGCGCCGAATCACTCCGCGCTGGGGTTCGAGTACCAGATGCTGGATGACGATCACCACCCCGACGGCCAGCTGCCGACGCACCGAGCCGGCGCGCTGTACGATCTGGTGGCGCCGAGCGGCGCGAAACATCTCCGCCCCGTGGGCGAGTGGAACCAGTCGCGGGTGGTGTTCCGCGGCAACCACGGCGAGCACTGGCTCAACGGCGAGAAGATCGTGGAGTTCGAGCTCGGCACCGCGCGCATGGACTCGGCGCTCGCCGCGAGCAAGTACCACTCCATCCCGGGCTTCGCGGAGCGGCGCAAGGGGCACATCGTCTTGCAGGATCACGGGGACGAGGTGTATTTCCGCAGCATCAAGGTGAGGGTGCTATGAAACGGCGCAACTTCCTGAAGACCGCTTCCGCCGCGGGGCTCGGACTGGTCGCTCCGCGGGGGTTATCGTCCCTGGTGTCGCGGCCCAGCGAGCAGGTCGTCGTCGCGGTCATGGGCTTGAACGGCCGCGGCGCGGTGCTGGGCCGGACGTTCGCCCGCACGCCCAACGCCCTCGTGGCCTACGTGTGCGACGTGGATGCACAAGTGCTGGCCAAGGGCGTGACGCAGGTGGGCGAGGCGCAGTCGCGGCCTCCGAAAGGGTTGGGCGACTTCCGCCGGGCCCTCGAGGACAAGAGCGTGGACGCGCTCGTCATCGCGGCGCCCGACCACTGGCACACGCCGGCCGCGCTCCTCGCCATGCAGGCGGGGAAGCACGTCTACGTCGAGAAGCCGTGCGGGCACAACGCGCGCGAAGGCGAGCTGCTGGTCGAGGCGCAGCGCAAGCACCAGCGCGTGGTGCAGATGGGGACGCAGCAGCGCTCCGCGCCGCGCTCCATCGAGGTCGTGCAGGCAATTAAAGAAGGAGCGATCGGACAGCCCTACCTGGCGCGCGCCTGGTACGCCAACACCCGCGCCACGATTGGACGCGGCAAGCCCGCGCCCGTGCCGGCCAACCTCGATTACGAGCTGTGGCAGGGCCCGGCGCCCCACACCCCGTACCGCGACAACGTCATCCACTACAACTGGCATTGGTTCCGGCGGTGGGGCACGGGCGAGATCTGCAACAACGGCACGCACGAGATCGACGTCGCGCGCTGGGCCCTGGGCGTGGACTACCCCATCCGCGTCACTTCGGTCGGCGGCCGCTATCACTTCGACGATGACTGGGAGTTCCCCGACACCCAGGAAGCCTGCTTCGAGTTCGCGGGGGGCAAAACCATCATCTGGCAGGGCCAGAGCTGCAACGGCCTGACTACGTACGGTCGCGAGCGCGGCACCGCCATCCTCGGCACCACGGGCAGCGTGGTCATGGACCGCGACGGCTACACCGTGTACGACGTCAAGGGCAAAGTCGTGAAGCAATCCCTCGCCGCGCAAGCCGGAGACGGCCTCAATACGCATGCCGACGACGACATGACCGTCCTGCACATCGCGAATTTCGTCGACGCGATCCGCACCGGCGCTGCGCTACATCAACCGATCGAGGAAGGGGCGAAGAGCGTGCTGCTGGGCCACCTCGGCAACATCGCGCAATCGACCGGGCGCGCGCTCCGCACCGACCCCAAGTCGGGCCACATCGTCGGGGACGACGAAGCGATGAGATTCTGGCAGCGGGAGTACGCCCGGGGCTGGGCGCCCGTCGTGTAGTGGCGGACGCGCTCGTCCTCCACGAGGACCGCTGCTTCGATCCTGACCCCGCAGTCCGGCGCGTCGCGCGCACGCTGTACGACGAGACGCGGCGGCTGCCCATCATCGCCCCGCACGGACACGTGGACCCGCGGATTCTGGCCACCAATGAGCCGTTCGCGGAGCCCGCGGCACTGATCGTCCAGCCCGACCATTACATCCTGCGCCTCCTGTACGCGCGCGGCGTGCCGCTCGAGACGCTGCTGGACGGCGACGCGCGCAAAGTGTGGCAGCTGTTCGCCGAGCACTATTTCCTGTTTCGTGGCACGCCTACCGGCGCCTGGCTCGACCACGAGCTCCACGACGTGTTCGGCATCGAGCAGCGGCTCACGGGGGAGACTGCCCGATCGATCTACGACGCGATCGCAGAGCGGCTCTGCTCCCTTGAGTTCCGGCCGCGGGCGCTGTTCGAGCGGTTCAACATCGAGGTCCTCGCCACCACCGACATGGCGAGCGACCCGCTCGACCACCATCGGGCGATCCGCGAGTCAGGGTGGCAGGGCAAGGTCATCCCCTGCTTCCGCCCCGATGCCGTGTTCAAGATCGCGGCGCCCGGCTGGCCCGCCGAGCTCGAGGCGCTCGGCCGCGAGCACGGCGCGCCGCTCGTGGACTACGCCGAGTTCGTGCACGCGCTCGAGGATCGCCGCGCGTTTTTCAAGCGCATGGGGGCCACGGCCACCGATCACGCGGTGCTTGAGCCTTACACGGCGTGGCTCCCCCCGGACGAGGCCGAGGTGCTGTTTCAGCAGGCGCGGCAAGGGGAGGCGAGCCGGACCGACGAGCGCCGCTTCGAGGCGCATCTGCTCCTCGAGATGGCGCGCATGTCGCTCGAAGACGGGCTGGTGATGCAGCTCCACCCGGGGGCGTTCCGGAACCACAACCAAACGCTGTTCGAGCGGTTCGGGCCCGATCGCGGCGGGGACATTCCGGTAGCGACCGAGTTCACGCGCAACCTGCGGCCGCTGCTCAATGCGTACGGCAACGATCCGCGATTCACGCTGGTGCTGTTCACGCTGGACGAATCCACGTACAGCCGCGAGCTGGCGCCGCTGGCGGGCCACTATCCGGCGGTGCGGCTCGGGCCGCCGTGGTGGTTCCATGACTCGCTCGAAGGGATGACGCGGTTCCGCGAGCGCACCACCGAGACGGCGAGCATCTACAAGACCGCCGGGTTTAACGACGACACGCGGGCCTTCTGCTCGATCCCGGCGCGGCACGACCTGGCGCGGCGCGTGGACGCGAACTACCTCGCGCGGCTCGTCGCGCGGCACGTCGTCGAGATGGACGATGCGCGCCGCATGGCGCGCGCGCTGGCGTACGATCTGGCGAAGGAGACGTACAAGCTCTGAGGGAGAGACACATGGATCGCCGCGTGTTCCTGGAGACGTCCACGCTCGTCGCGGGAGGCGCCGTCCTCGGCCGGGCAACCCGCCGCACGGCATCCGCCGAGCCGCCGATGGTCGGGATTCAGGTAGGAGCCGTGTCGTTCGTGGACGAAGGCACCGACAAGGTGCTGGACGGCTTCCAGGAAATGGCCGGGATTAACACGCTCTTCCTCGCCACATTCACCTACGGTCGCGGCATCGCCGGCCGGCAGCTGCGCGGCCAGCCGCTCCCCGATCACGGCAAGCAGGAATACGACGACAATTTCCGCGGCGGCAACTTCGCGACGCCCCATCCGCAGTACTACCGCCACACGAGCATCGCCCCCGAGAAAGCGCCCGATCATCCCAGCTACGACGTGATCGCCGACGTGCTCCCGGCGGCACACCGCCGCGGCATGAAGGTGATCTGCTGGTTCGAGGACGTGTTCCGCCGCGACGTGCCGGGCTTCGACCAGGCGGCGGAGATCGACCTCCACGACAAGCCGACCGGCCTCACCTGCCACCGCAATCCCAACGCGCGCAACTTCTGGCTCGGCCTCACCGAGGATTACCTGCGGTCCTACGACGTGGACGGCCTGATGTGGGGGAGCGAGCGCCAGGGCCCGCTCGACAACGCCCTGGGCGCGAGCCACGGCAGCTCGAGCGCGGGCGGCGTGATCGCCTGCTTCTGTCCCCACTGTCTCGCTGCCGCGCGTCAGGAAGGGATCAACATCGAGCGCGCGCGGGACGGCTATCTGGCACTGGAGCGCTGGGCCGCGGCGCTGCGCGCCGGGCAGCGACCCGCCGACGGCGCGTTCGTGACGTTCTGGCGTCTGCTGGTCAAGTATCCGGAGCTGCTCGCGTGGGAGCGACTGTGGAACGAGGGGCTCAGCGACACCTACCGGGACCTGTATCGGCTCGCGAAGAGTGTCGCCCCGGCGAAGGGTGTCGGCTGGCATATCTGGCACAACAATGCGTTTTCACCGCTCTACCGCGCGGAGCAGGATTACGCCGAGTTCGGCAACTATTCGGACTTCCTGAAGGTGGTGATGTACAACAACTGCGGCGGCCCGCGCCTTGCGCAATACATTCGAAACATCCATGCGACGCTGCTCGCGGACCTGACACCCGAACAGGCCCTGGACTTCACCTACGGCGTCCAGCAATATCACGAGCAGCGGCTCGATCGCATCGTCGAACAGGGCCTCTCGGCCGACTACGTGCTGCGCGAGACGAAGCGCGCGGTCGCGGGCGGCGGGCCGCGCGTCAAGATCTGGCCAGGGATCGACATCGACATCCCTACGGGGCCGGCCGAGAAGAAGACCCAGCCCGAGGACGTGTACCAGGCGGTGCGCGCGGCGTTCCAGGGGGGCGCTCACGGCGTGCTGCTGTCGCGGAAGTACTCGGAGATGAAGCTCGCGAACATCCGCGCCGCGGGGCGGGCGGTGCGCGAGCTGAAACCGGGATGACCATCGACAGTCAGCTGTTGTTGCGATCACGCCACAGCGGCAATGCTTCGCAACGAAACTGATCCCGGCGGTGTCTAACAGTGGCTTGTCGCACCGTCCGGCCCCTGCCTCGAGAGGAGCTCACATGCGCTTCCTTCCCACACGCCGGCACCGCATCGCTGCAGCCGTACTGACGCTCGTACTGCCCAGCGCCTGGCTCCTCGGGGGTGAGCGCCGCGGCACGGATACGGTGATAGTGGCACCCGTGAAGCGCGGGCCGTTCACGGTAGTCGTCACCACGGCGGGCGAGCTGCGCGCGCGCCAATTCGTGCAGGTCACTGCGCCGCCCGGCGGGCAGCAGGCCGGCGTCTTCCAGATGAAGATCTCTTCGATCGTGCCCGAAGGCACCGTGGTGAAGCAGGGGGACGTCGTCGCCGAGCTCGACCGGACCACCGTCGCCCCGAAACTCCAGGAAGTGTCCCTCGCCCTGCAGAAGGCGGAGGCGCAGTACGAGCAGGCGATGCTCGACTCGACGCTCAACCTTTCCACGGCGCGGGAGAACATTCGCACGATGGAGCTCGGGCTCGAGGAGAAGCGGCTCGCCAAGGAACAGGCCGTCTACGAGGCGCCCACTGTCAAGCGCCAGGCGGAGATCGATTACGAGAAGGCCCAGCGCGCGCTGGCGCAGGCCAAGGCGGACTACGAGACGAAGACCGAGCAGGCGAAGGCCAAGATGCGCGAAGTCGGAGCGGAAGTTTCCCGGCAGCGCGGCTTGCTCAAGGCGGTGCAGGATTTCATGGCCGGGTTCACCATCAAGGCGCCCGCGCCAGGCATGGTCATCTATGCGAAAGAATGGAACGGCAAGAAACGGACGACCGGTTCCCAGGTGAACGCCTGGGATCCCGGGGTCGCCCAGCTTCCCGACCTCACCCACATGGAGTCGGTGACGTATGTCAACGAGATCGACGTCCGCAAGGTGGCGGTGGGGCAGCCCGTGGGGATCACGCTGGACGCCGATCCCACCAAGCGCCTCACCGGTAAGGTGACAAGCGTCGCGAATGTAGGCGAGCAACGCCCCAACGCCGACGCGAAGGTGTTCGAGGTGAAGGTACAGGTGGAGCAGTCGGACTCGACGCTGCGCCCCGGCATGACCACCGGAAACGCGATCGAGACGCTCAAGGTCGCCGATGCGCTGTTCGTGCCGCTCGAGGCCCTGGGCTCAGAAGGCGGCGTGTCGTTCGTGTACAAGCAGGCGCGCGGGCGCGTCGTCAAGCAGGAAGTTGGCACGGGGGCGGTGAACGACGACGAGGTGATCATCGTCAGCGGCCTCGGCGTGGACGATCGGGTGCTGCTGTCACCGCCCGCCAACCATGAACGCCTCACACTCGTGCGGCTGCGGGCGGCCGGCGCCAGCGTGGCGACCGCGCCCGGCGACACCAGCAAGCAGGCGTCCATCAAGGATTGACCCCGTGCGCCTCGATCGCGCGACCCTGGCGCGGCTGCGCGCCGAACTCGGTCCCCAAGCGATCTTTACATTCCGCACGGCGGTCGAGGCGCTGCAACACAACAAGCTACGTGCCTTCCTGACCTCGCTGGGCATCCTGTTCGGCGTCGCCTCCGTCATCGCCATGCTCGCCATCGGCAAGGGCGCCGAGCGCGAGATTCTCGAGCAGCTGCGCCTGCTCGGCTCCAACAACCTGCTGATCACCCCGCTGGTGCAGCAGAAGGAAGGGCCGATCGAGGAGCGGTCGGAGAAGGAAGTGAAGAAATTCTCACCGGGGCTCACCTACGCCGACGCGGAGGCGATCGCGCGGGTGATTCCGGCCGTCGATGTCGCCTGCGCCGAGATCGTCTTGAACACGACGATCACCCGCGAAGGGCGGCATCGCTCCGGCAAGGTCGTGGGCGTGGACACGACGTACTTCCGCCTGACGAACCTCGCGCTCGCGAGCGGGGATCCGTTCACGCCACTGCAGGTGGAGCGCGGCCTGCCCGTCGCGATCATCGGGCTTGGCGTGCGGTCGCGCTTCTTCACCACGGAAGACCCGATCGGCAAGCCGCTCAAAGTAGGAAGCAACTGGGTCACCGTGATCGGGGTGCTGGCGGACCGGCGCGTGAGCACGCAGACCACCCAGAAGCTCGGTATCCGCGACATCAGCATGGACGTCTACGTCCCGGCGCGCACGCTGCTGCTGCGCTTCCGGAATCGCGCCCAGCTGACCCAGCGCGACATCGAGACCGCGGCGCGCAGCTTCACCTTCGTCTCGGCCGACAGCGCCCCCGAGAGCGAAGCGGACCGCCAGGAGCGCCTCAATCGTAACCAGCTCGACCGCATCATCGTGCGGGTGAGCGACTCGAAGCTCGTCCCCTCTGTGGCGAGCGTCGTCCAGCGCATGCTCGCACGCCGCCACAACTCGGTCGTGGACTTCGAGATCACTGTGCCCGAGCTGCTGCTGAAGCAGGAGCAGCGTACCAAGACCATCTTCAACGTCGTGCTCGGTGCCATCGCGTCCATTTCCCTGGTCGTCGGCGGCATCGGCATCATGAACATCATGCTCGCGTCGGTACTGGAGCGCATCCGGGAGATCGGCGTCCGCCGCGCGGTCGGCGCTACGCGGCGGGACATCCTGCTGCAGTTTCTGAGCGAGGCGGTGCTCATCAGCGTCGCCGGGGGTGGGGCGGGAATTCTCGTCGGCGGCGGTCTCAGCGCCGCCATCCAGCGATTCGCGGGCATCCAGACGATCGTGTCGTACCTCTCGGTGGTAGTCGCCTTCGGCGTGTCGTTCACCGTGGGCCTGGCGTTCGGGATCATGCCGGCGCATCGCGCCGCGCGCCAAGATCCGGTCGTCTGCCTTCGCTACGAGTGACTCCCATGCGCCCTTCGAACCCCGCTCGGGCCGCGGCGGCTGTGGCCGCGCGCCTGATACTCGGCGGCCTCCGTCCGCTCGCCGCGCAGCAACCGATCACGCTCCCGCAGGCCGTCGCCCTGGCGCAGGAGCGAGGGCCGCAAGCCCAGGCCGCACGCGCCGCGCGCGACGCCGCCCGCTATCGCACCGGGGCGTTCACCGCGCGGCTCCTGCCGCAACTCTCGCTCGGCGGGACCGTGCCAACCTACAACCGGTCGATCATCCCGGTGCTGCAGCCCGACGGCAGCACCCTGTTTCGCCCCCAGGACCAGACAAACGCAGCCCTGAGCCTCAGCCTGTCCCAGACGCTTCCCGTGACCGGCGGAGCGCTGTTCGTCACTTCGTCGCTGGCCCGGCTGACGGTGAGCGGCCCGCAGGCGGTCGAGACGTGGTCCTCCACACCGGTCACCATCGGACTGCGCCAAGGCATCCTGCGCCCCAACGCGGCGGCGTGGGACCGCCGCGAGAACGCGGTGAGCGCCGAGCTCTCGGAGCGGCAATACCGCGAGGCGTTGGAGGACATCGCCCTCGCGACCACCGACCTCTTCTTCGACGTGTACGCAGCGCACGTCGCGCTCGACAACGCCGTCACGAACGCCGCTGTGAACGACACGCTCTACCGGTTGAACCAGGGCCGATTCGACGTCGGGAAGATCGGCGAGAACGACCTGCTGCAGAGCGAGCTGGCGCTGCTGCGGGCCCGGGCGGCGCTGGAGCGCGCGCGGCTGGACGATGAGCGCGCCACCGCCGCGCTGCGTCTCGCACTCAACCTCCCGCCGGGCACGCCCCTCGAGATCGCGGTGACACGGAACGTGCCGGAGTTCGCGGTCGACACCGCGCGCGCCGTGACCGAGGCCCTGCGCAACCGAGCCCTGGTGAGCGATGTGGAGCTGCAGGACGTGCAGGCGCGCCGCCGGGTGACCGAGGCCAAGCTCACGGGCAGCTTTGGTGCCACGGTCCAGGCCGCCTATGGATTCAACGCCACGGCGCCGAGCGCGAGCCTCGTGTATCAGAATCTGCTCGAGGCACGCCAATTCACGCTATCGGTGCAGGTGCCGCTCGTAACGTGGGGCGCACACAAGGACGACATCCATGCCGCGGAGGCCGATCAGCGGCGCGTGGCGAGCCAGGCGCGGTCTGCCATTGACCAGGCGGCGCACGAGGCACACTTCGCGGCACTCCAGTTGTCGCAGGCGCGCCGCAACGTAGCCCTGCTGGCCAAAGCCGACACCGTGGGCCAGAAGCGATTCGAGGTGGCCTACAACCGGTACGTCATCGGGCGGATCGCGATCGACAATCTGTACATCGCACAGACCGAGAAGGACCAGGCCCTCACGAGTTTCGTGCAGGGGTTGCGCGGCTATTGGCAAGCCCATTACTGGCTGCGCCGGGTCACGCTGTTCGACTTCGCGACCGGTCAAGTAATCCGGTGAAGTTGCCCCCTTGCTCAAACCGCGGCGCTCTTCGTAGTTTGGTTCAGCAGCATCACCAGAACCGAATCCAAAGGACTCTTCTGTGATGATCCGCATCCGCCACGCCTCACTCACGCTCCGCTGCCGAGCCGCCCGGGAATTCGTGTATCGGGCCGGCCCGCTGATGGGCGCTGACGGGCGTATTGCGTCCGACGACGCCGCGGTGCGGCGCCGACGAGCCCCCTAGAAGGATAGGATCCATTGCCGTGATCCGGCTTCTCGGGGTGCTCCAGTGAACCCCGGGAGGCCGTTCTTGTTGTCTGGACACTCGAAACACGGATCACGCGCATGACTACTGACCTTCACAACGTCCAGCAGCTCCACAACCTCGACACCGAGATTGTGGCGCGCTATACCGACCAGCCGCCCCGGCTGCCGGCCGAGCTGCGCCGGCAGATCGAGGCATCCTGGCAGGGCGCCCCGGTGCAGCTGTACGCGCTCGCCGACCTAGACCACGCTCTCCAGATCGAGGCATCCTGGCACGGCGCCCCGGTGCAGCTCTACGCGTTCGCCGACCTGGACCACGCTCTCCGGCTGACCCAGGTGTGGGTCGCGCTCGGCCCCGGGCAGCTGAGCGTGGCCCGGCCGTTGGAGCGCGGAGACCAGTGGGAGATCGAGAGCGTCGAGCGCGCCCACATTCAAGCGGTGCGCGAGGCCCCCGGTCTGTCCGCCAGCACGCTGACGATCCTGGGGCGCCCCGGCGACCCCCCACTCGCCGTGCTGCGCTACAGCCATCGCCAGCGGCGCGCGTTCGAGAACCTGAAGTTCGTGCTCGAAGAGGCGCTCGAGGGCCGCGCCGTCGCGGCGCCGGACGCGGACCAGGAATACGCGGCGAGCGTCGCGGGCCCGATTCGCGACGCCCAGGCCCTCGTGGCCGGTCGTCAAGTCGCGGTCATCAGGCGCCTGCTCGGCTACCTCGCGCCGTACCGCCGGCGGCTCACACTCGGTATGGCGGCGGCAACGCTGATCACGCTCGTGAGCCTGGTGCCGCCGTACCTCGCGGGATACGTGATCGACCGCGTGGTCCGGCCGGCGCAGGAAGGCCGGCTCGACGGCGGTCGCGCCGCAATGATCGCCTGGCTCGCCGTGGCGGCGATGGCGCTCGTGTATGTGGTGCGCCAGGCGGCGGCCCTGGTGCGGCTGCGGCTGATGGCCGTGTTGGGCGAGTGGGTGGCGCGCGACCTGCGCGCCGAGCTGTACGAGCACCTGCAGCGGCTCAGCCTCGCGTTCTTCTCGCGCAAGCGCACGGGCAGCCTGATCACGCGCGTGTCGGCCGACACCGACCGGTTGTGGGACTTTCTGGCCTTCGGTGTGGTGGACGTGTCGCTGTCGCTCGTGATGTTGGCGGGACTCGGCGCGGTGCTGGTGTCGCTCGACTGGCGGCTCGGTCTGGTGATGACGCTTCCCGTGCCGCTGTTCTGCTGGGCGATCTACCGGCATGGGGAAGCGCTCAACCGGGTGTTCCTGCGCGTGTGGCGCAAGTGGTCGCGGCTCACGGACGTGCTGTCAGACACCATGCCCGGGATTCGCGTCGTCAAGGCGTTCAACCAGGAGGCTCGTGAGGTCGCGCGGTTCGACGGTCACAACGACGACGTGACGGACGAGATCAACCGGCTGCACGGCCTGTGGACCACCTTCTGGCCGCTGCTCATGCTCGCGGTGCACGCCACCACGCTCGGCGTGTGGGTGCTGGCCGTGCCCCGCCTGCTGGGCGTCGGGCCGGCCCTGTCGGGGGGGACGTTCGTCTCGTTCCTCCTCTACACCACGATGTTCGTCGGGCCGATCGAGGTCATCGGCCAGATGGCGCGCACCATGCAGCGCGCCACGACGTCGGCCCACCGCGTGTTCGAGGTGCTCGACACCGAGCCCGAGATCACGGACGTGTCACGGCCGGTGCGGCTCGAGCCGGTCCGGGGCCAGGTCGAGTTCGAGAACGTGACCTTCGCCTACGACGGCGTCCGCCAAGTGCTCCGGGGCGTGAGCTTCGACGTGGCGCCAGGTGAGTTGATCGGTCTCGTCGGACCCTCGGGTGGGGGCAAGACGACGATCGTGAACCTGATCGCGCGCTTCTACGACGTCACGGGCGGCGCGATCCGGATCGACGGCGTAGATCTGCGGCGGCTCGAGACCGGCCACTACCGCCGCCAGATCGGCATGGTGCTGCAGGACCCGTACCTGTTTCACGGGACCGTGCTCGAGAACATCCGCTACGGGCTGCCCGGCGCGTCGCTCGAGCAGGCCGTCGCGGCGGCGCGCGCCGCCAACGCGCACGACTTCATCTGCAAGCTGCAGCACGGCTACGACACCGTGGTGGGCGAGCGGGGACACACGCTGTCGGGCGGCGAGCGCCAGCGCGTCTCGATCGCGCGGGCGATTCTGCACGACCCGCGGGTCCTGATCCTGGACGAGGCGACGTCGAGCGTCGACACCGAGACGGAGCGGGAGATCCAGGAGGCGTTGGAGCGGTTGATCGCCGGGCGCACCGTGTTCGCCATCGCCCACCGGCTGTCGACGCTGCGCAAGGCGTCCCGGCTGTTCGTGATCGCGGATGGGCGGCTGGTGGAAAGCGGCAGGCATGCGGAGCTGATGGCGAAGACGAACGGGAAGTATCGGAGGCTGTACGAAATGCAGGTGGAGCTGGCGTGAACTGGGAGGCAACATGGACACAACTGCGGTCAGGAGACGTGAGCCCGACGAAAGCACTCTACCCGCCGGCGCGCTCACTCTCGAGCGCCGCGCCGACGGCCGGCTCTGGGCCACCCGCGGCGACGCGGAGCGCGCCGTTTGGGTCCGCCGCTGCTTCCCGTGGTCCGAACCGGCTCGGTTCGTGTCGCTGCGGGACGATCAGGAGGCGGAGTTCGCGCTGGTGCGCGACCCCGCCGAGCTCGACGTCGCTTCGCGGCACGCGCTCGAGGAGGCAATGGCGGCGGCGGGATTTGTCTTCGAGGTCACACAGGTGACGGCGATCGAGGAGGAAGTGGAGATCCGGCACTGGCGGGTCGAGACCGTGCAGGGAACGCGCTCGTTTCAGACACGGCTCGACGCCTGGCCGCGGCTGTTGCCGCACGGCGGTCTGCTGCTCCGCGACGTGGCCGGGGACCTGTACCACGTGGCCGATCCGGCCGCGCTCGACAAGCAGAGCCGCACCCTGTTGTGGGCGTTCGTGGACTAGCGAGGGGACCCCGCAGCCCACTGCGCCCGGAGCCCGCGCTGCCGCTCCGTCGCGTCCGGGCTCTCCTCGAGCCGCACGACCGGTCGGTCGTAGCCGGCGACCACGACCGCCGTCCGCCACGCACCGGTCGGCCGTGCGACGTCGACTGTGGTGGTGTCGCCAATCCGCAGGCGGGTCACGATCGAGCGGAAGTCGGCCACGGTCGCGACCGCTACCCCGTTCAGCGCCGCGAGGCGGTCGCCGGTGTGCAGGCCTGCCCTGCCCCACGCGCCCGCCGGGTTGGTGATCACGAGGCTGAGCGCGCGCTCCGCCGGCGGCTGCCACGCGTACAGCCGTAGATCTGGCGTGGGCTGTCCGTCGCGGCCCAGCGCGGGGGTCCACGAGACGTGGGTGCGCATTCCAATGAGTCGCAGGTAGTGGTAGAAATCGATCGGCTTCGCTCCCCGGACGTGCGCCTCGAAGAAGGTGTGAACGTTGCAGGCGCATACGTCCGCGACGGTCCGCTCGACGTCCCGCCCGGTGAACCCCCGCGCTCCCGAGAAGCGCTCGAGCATCGCCCGCATCACGTCGTCGATCGAGCGGGCGCCGTTCGTCGCGTCCCGCACGATGAGATCGAGCATCGTGCCGAGCAGCTCACCCTGGAGGTGGGTGCTGGCGCTGTAGTCGCCGAGCGCCCCGGGGGCCGCCCCGTACGCGACGACGCTCACGCTCTCGGGAGAGAAGCGGGAGTTGCCCGGGCTCGCGAGGTAGCGGCCGATGAGTCCTTCCAGGTGCGCAGCACGGGTGGAGTCGGACACAGGCAGTCCCGCGCGCCGCAGCAGCAGGTCGGCGTAGAGCATGGTGAGCCCCTCGCTCCACCACAACCCGCGCGCCCGCGGTGGCGGCCGGTAGCTCACGTCGCCGTATTCCGCGGGATGGATGCGCATCAGGTTCCAGGTGTGGAAGTACTCGTGCGCGATCTCCATGAGCAGCCCCGTCGGATCGCGCGCGAGATCCGCGCTGGGCGCGCCGAGCGTGACCGAGCTGCGGTGCTCGAGCGCGCCGTAGGCACCGTCCTCGAGGAGAAACGAATAGTCGCGATAGGGCGCGCGCCCGAACAGCGCCACCGCCTGGCGGCTGAGCCGCTCGATATTGCCCACCAGCGCCACCGTATCGAACGGCGCCGCGTCGGGGAGTGGCCAGTACACCACGCGGTGCGGCACGCCGTCCACGGCGAACCGCCAGCTCCGCAGCCGCCCCACGAGCAAGGGCGAGTCCACCAGAACGCCGACAGTGGGCGCGAAGAACGTGTGCGGATCGAGGGTTGGCTCGAGCCCGGTCGCGATCTGCCACTCGGGAGGCAGCTCGAGCGTCACGTGCGACGAGCCGAGCGTCGCGCCGACGACGTACAGGAACGCGTGCGGCCCGCCGACCAGCCCGCCCGTGGGCGCGAGAAACGGACGCCACGCGGCCCGGGGGGACTCGGGCGCCGGGAGGCGCATCCGGTAGCGCACCAGCGCCTCGCCACCGGGGGCCACCACGCGCCACAAGGCACTGTCCTCGCGGGTCACCGTGGCCGCGCCGTGCGGTGTCTGGACCCGCAGCGCCTCGACGAAGCGCCAGTTGCGGTCGTCGTATTCCGGGTGCGCGACCATCGCCAGGCGGAACGTGTCGGGGACGTTGCGCAGCCGCAGCTCGACGTCGAACCCTGAAAGCTCGCCGGCGTCGACCCGCAGCGTGTAGCCGACGACCGGCTGGGTACGCGCGAACCGGATCTCCACGCCCTCCGTGTGATCGCGCAACGGATTCTGGGCCGACGCGGCCGTGCCGCGCGCGGCGAGCGTCACAACGGTGACGAAGCAGCCCGCCATCGTAGACGTGAGGGACATGAGAAGGACTCGTGGGTTCGAGACAAGTCGCTCCGGAACGTGCCTAGGATGCCGCCCGGGGGCGCAGGGTTTGGCTCAGCCGCCGTCGCGCAGCCGACGTAGATACGTCTGGGGATCGTTCAGGAACGCCCGCGTCAACGCCACGTGATCCAGGTCCGCGTACGCGACCGGCGCGATCGGGAGACGATCGAAGCTGTAGATGGTCGCGCCGGGGAACGCGAGCAGGATGGGCGAGTGCGTCGCGATGATGAACTGCGCGTCGCGCTCGATCAGATCGAGCAGGATGGCGAGCAAGCCGAGCTGGTTCTGCGGGGACAGCGGAGCCTCGGGCTCGTCCAGCAGGTACAAGCCGCCGGGTACGAACCGACTCTGAAACAAATTGAGGAACGCCTGCCCGTGCGAGCGCGCGTCCGGATCCCGTCCGTAGCGGCGCTCCATGTCGCCGAGTGACGCGCGCGCCGGACCCGCGGCGAGACCCTTGGCGTAACTCGAGCGGTCGCGATATTCATCATCGAGGTCGAGCAGGCGTTGCTCGAGCTCCTGGCGCTCCACGGCGAGCCGCCGCTGGAAGCCGAAGAAATCTTCGGCCCGCAGGAAGAACCCCCGGTGAGTGCGCTTCGACCAGGTGAGCCGCAGGGCTTTGGCGAGCCGGTGCTGTGCCTCGAGCGTACCGTCCCGCCCAACCTCCGTCGCTCCCACCGTCGGCAGGGCGGCGGCCGCAGCGATCCCCTCGAGCAGCGTCGACTTCCCCGAGCCATTCTCCCCCACGAAACAGGTCACGCGCGCCGAGAGGTCGAGCGACGGCATGGTAGCAATGGCCGACACGGAAAACGGGAACGCCGGCTCGCCCGGGGGCGGGCCCTGCTTCAAGCCGACCGTGAGAAGATGGGGCACGGCGCTTATTGATGCCGCGGGCCGCGCGAGGAGTCAACGGCGCGGCGGAGTCGGCCACGGCGGGGTACCATTCGAGGTGCTCACCACCCCGAGCCGCCTGGCCGTCCTGACCCTGCTGGCAACGCTGGCGGCCCCCACCCCCGCCCCTGCCCAGCTCGGCGCTCGTGACTCGGTGGTGTATCGCGTCTCGCCCA
>Ga0209376_1000066_pt1 | contig 105511 bp, 82 predicted proteins | sample GraSoiAngelo_134_FD_185891 | JGI IMG/M metagenome (GOLD analysis project Ga0209376, IMG submission 185891) | Grasslands soil microbial communities from the Angelo Coastal Reserve, California, USA - 14_0929_05_30cm (SPAdes) (version 2) | ecosystem: Environmental > Terrestrial > Soil > Grasslands... | reverse complement strand
CAATTTCTGGTCGATGATACGAAACGGCAGCAGTTTGAGTGCGATAACCGTGACGGTGGCGGAATCTTGCGATGCCCCGCAACAGTATTGGGCGAGTCGCCTCGCCGCTTATAAAACCTTACCGTAACTGAGATAAGTCACAATTGTGGTCGGCCCGAGCTGTAATCGCTTGGTTGACAGCTGCGGCGTTGCTTCGTTTAACCGCCTCCGAGCGCTGCTTTCCTCACTTGCTGTATTTACAGTGGCTGAGCTGCGGCCCTCGTCTTGACTTACGCCGCACGATGATAGCGCCGCTGAGCGTCACGATTGCACTCGGTCGCGAGATGATTTTTAGCTTCCCCTGAGAGATAATAGGCCGCGATTGAGGCCGCACGTGAACAGGAGAAGAATCCTGTTAATAACCGCTGTCGGACTTCCGCTGATAGCAATCCTGCTCCCCTACAGCGGCGCCTTGGCTGCTCGAGTAACCGTAAGTTGGTCCTACGATTACACGCGCCAGCCAGCCTGCAACTCCAGCCAGGAGAACGACTGCATCGATCATTTCGAGATTTTTGATTACACCGACGTACAACATCCGAAACTCCCGCGCCGCGTCCCAAATCCCACAAATGCCACGGCTAAAGTGGAGAACATCTCCGACGAGTTTTCCTATGGACCCCCTTTCGGACTGAGGACAATCGTGGTGGTGGCCGTGGCGCGGGATAAGAACAGGACGATTAGCAAATCCAATCTATTCGCGGCACGCAAGGACGTAGAAATCACGCCTAAGGTTGGACACGCCAATCAGTGAAATTTCAATCGAAGCTGAAGGTGCTAAGCAGAAATTTGCCAAAGCGCCCAGGGCAATCGTGGTGCGCGGGAATGAATTGCTTCTGGCGTGGCGCATCGAGTGGCGGATCGAGCAGGTGCACAAGCACAGCCGTTACTCAAGCTCGGAGGACTTTCTATTGGCCTCCTACGGCGAGCTAGTAAGCAGGTCAGTATTCGTGGGCCGACCGTACAGTGTTAACACCTGTACCTAATCTAGACTTCCAATCAGGTTCTTTCGAAATCTCAACCAGTAACATTGTGTCCAGGGCAAGAATCTGAGGGGCCTTGGACGATGAGACTTGAACGAAATGAAAATCGGTTTGGACACATTCGCTCACAGAACGTCGGTTCTCGAGCGCGGCATGCCTTCCTGGCAGCGTTGCTATTCGCGCCGACGGCCCTCCTCTGGGGCTGCTCTGGTATCGTGAGCGGACAAAGTACCCAACCATCACCGCCCCCCCAAACCTACAACATCTCGGGAACAATCAGTCCGGTAGCGGGAGGCAGTGGTGCGACGGTGACATTAAGCGGAGCCGCGAGCGCCACGACGACCGCCAACAGCTCAGGGAATTACACGTTTGGTGGACTAGCCAACGGAACGTATACAGTTACTCCCCGCCATTCGGGTTACACTTTCAGCCCCAGCAGCGTGAACGTTACGGTGAGCGGCGCCAATGTCACGACTGGACTGAATTTCACTGCGACTGCCACGACCAACCCGACTTACACCATCTCCGGGACGATTAGTCCAACGGCGAGCGGGAGCGGCGCGACATTGACGTTGAGTGGGGCAGCGACTGCCACGGCGACTGCGGATGCCGCGGGAAACTACATGTTTAGTGGGTTAGCGAATGGAGGGTACGCGGTTACCCCCAGCCACGCGGGTTACACATTTAGCCCTACCAGTCAGAATGCATCGGTCAATGGGGCCAATGTCACGGGAATCAATTTCACAGCGACGGCCAACCCGACATTCAGCATCTCAGGGACTGTCAGTCCGGTAGCAGGGGGGAGTGGTGCGACCGTGACGTTAAGCGGAGCTGCAGCCGCCACGACGATCGCCAACAGTTCAGGCATTTACACGTTTAGTGGCCTAGGCAACGGCACGTATACGGTCACTCCGAGCAACGCGGGGTACACCTTCAGCCCCGTGAATCAGAACGTGCCGATAAATGGAGCCAACGCCAGCGCCGTGAACTTTACAGCTGCACCGCAGCTGGTCCATTCCGCAGCTCTGAGCTGGACGGCCAGCACGTCAACAGTCTCCGGTTACAACGTTTATAGAGGGACAGTGGACGGCGGCCCGTACACTCTGATGAATGCCTCTTTGGTTACGGGACAAAGCTACACGGATACGGCGGTGCAAAGCGCTGTTACTTACTACTACGTGACAACAGCAGTGGACTCCAACAACGTTGAGAGCCTCAACTCAAACCAAGTGACAGCAGTCATACCATAAAACAGCTCAGAGAGTACGGAAACGAACTGTTCACTCTTTTCTATCGCTACCAGCACAAAATGCGAAAGACATCGGGCCCTGCTCATTGCGTTCGGCGGAGAGCTGCGACCTCTTGAAAGCCTAGAACCGTCAATCGGGAAGCAGGCTCGGCTACGCCACCGTCAAAAGGCCCGGAGAGCAAGCAAGCGAACAGTTTTGATCCGGATGGCCTCTACCCACGCTACGCCTGTAAAAATCGGAAGGGATTAGACTACGAATTTGAAGTGCAGATTTGTTCGGGTGGTGGCTGCTGCTTCGGTGAGAAGGAAGTACGATATTGAACGATCGCCGAGCGAACTCCACGAATGGCGAACCCTCCCAGCAAGAACACCGAGCCAAGAAAGAACAACTGAGCAGAGTCTGAAAACGTTTCAAGAAAAATCACGGTTTCTCCTATGATTGCCACCAATGGAAGCATGTACGCCTCCAATGACGTCCGCTCAGTAGACTTTTGTTTTCAGTGGTTTAGCGCAATGTAATTCTGTGGCTCTGCAGATATCCGGAAGTGTTTCGCTGCATAAGAGCAAGTCTTTTCCCAGCCCGTTCATTTGGCAACGCAACTTGAGTGGCTCAAAGTGCCTTGCAACCGAGCGAGAATGTTTCTCGCGGGCTATTCTCGGGAAGGCGCAATTGGGAAATTTCTTTCCCACGCGCTGAGCTTAGGCTATTGAAAACGAAACAACAGGCATTAGAGGCCAGCTCCAAAGTACTGAAAAAAAAGAACTTAAAGTTGAGCTATTTTTACATGCTTTAGACCGACTGGAACATGATGTGCTGGATTGGGTGTGTCGGAAACTTCTTGACATCCGTGCATCTGGTCGGGAATAGAACTTGATCCAATTGGAGCAAAGCTCATTAGAAGGATAAGGAAAGGAAGCGCTGTAGAAGAGGCCGACTCTGGTGACTTCCGAGAGTTTTAGCTGCACACCGACAGGCTCCACCTGACATGTACACAACTTTCTACAATTTGCGCGAAGAGCCCTTTCGGTTGACTTCGGACCCAAGATTCTTTCATCTTTCCGAGCCTCACGCCGCGGCGCTGGCCTCACTCATTGAAGCAGTCATGCGCCGTAAAGGGTTTGTCTTGATGACCGGCCCGATCGGGACCGGGAAAACGACAGTTGTGCATACAGCCCTGCAAATTCTTTCGGAGCGAGCGACAACCTCCCATCCGATTTCCTCGGCATTTATTCTCAATCCCACTCTGAGCCGTGAGGAATTTTTGGAGACTATTCTCACGGAATTCGAAATTCCGTGCACGGGGACCAGTAAGCCGGCGCGCCTTTCGGCGCTTCAGCAGATGCTCCTGGATACGCAAAGGAGAGGCGGTACTTCGCTTTTATTAGTAGACGAGGCGCACTTGCTCTCACCAGAGCTTCTGGAAGAGATTCGTCTCCTGAGCAATGCGGACACGTACCAGGAGAAGCTGTTGCAGATTGTTCTTTGCGGGCAACCGGAACTCCTGGGCGTACTACGCAAGCCCGAGATGCGCGCGCTCCGGCAACGGGTTGCGAGCAGTTGCTTGCTCCGACCTTTGAATCTTGCGGAGGCGCGCGCATATGTCGCAGAGAGGCTTCGTTCCGCGGGATTTCGTGGTGCCGCGTCTCTGTTTCCGACGCAAGTCCTCCAAGAGATTGTCCGTCTGACGGAAGGAGTTCCACGGCTCATCAACTTGCTCTGCGATGCTTGCTTGACGAACGGATACAAAGCGCGTCGGCCGGTTATCGATCTGTTGACGGTCGAGGAAGCAGCTTCTGAGCTGGGACTGCATGAGGCGCAAATCGAACAAGCAAATGAGGGGAATGGTGTCGGTTCCGCGGGCATCACCGGTGGCACCGAAGTCGTGAGAGATGATGAGATCGGGTCGGCGCTCGACCGCTTAGTTCAGGCAATGAAAAAACGAAGCGCCTTCGTGCGTGTGGCCGATGCGATTCGCCCCGACATGAGCATCAAGAAACAGGTGGCGGTCGCGGTCAACGCAATGCAGGAAAAGGATCCTGTCGGCAACAAGATCATTGAGTCAGCCGTCGATGTTCTCGTACAAGCTATGAAGCTGCACCGCACCTCGTCCATGGAGCTATAGATGAGCAAGTTTTTCAATGAGACGCAGAAGGCGAACCAGTGGGCGCAGAGTAAGCTTCCGGAGCCCGATAGGGATGTGCGGGAGATGCTGGAGTCAATCAAACAGGGCTCTATTTTGGAAACGGCAACGGCTAACGCGCAACTCCCGCAGTGTCAGCAAGTCCAGGTGGGAAATGGGAACGCGACGCACCTGGTCCTCCGGCAGGATCAATCCTCCAAGGTAGCCCTTGAAGCCTATCGAGCACTGAGGACGAGACTCATGCGAGCCCAGTCGAGAGCAGGGGTGAAAACGATCGCAATCACCAGCTCACTTCCGGGAGAAGGCAAAACGCTGACGACCATGAACCTTGGCCTGTGCTATGCACAGCTCCCGCAGCAGCGTGTGCTGGTTATCGATGCTGACTTGCGTACGTGTGGGTTGACGGCATTACTAGATCATCCGTGCACACTAGGCCTTGCGGAAGTGCTGGCTGGCAAAGCGACTCTAGAGGAAGCGATGGTTGCAACGAATCAAAAGAATTTCTTCGTGCTCCCTGCCGGCACGATTTCCTCCCCTCCGCCGGAGCTTTTCACGGGATCGCACTGGCAGGAGCTTCTCGGGCGCTGCAGCGAACTATTCGAGGTCGTTCTAGTCGATACACCCCCGATTATCCCGCTGGCAGACTTTGAGCTGATCAGCGTCGCTTGTCAGGGGGTGGTGATGGTAGTGCGGGCCCGTCATGGGCAACGGGAGACTTTGCAGAAATCGGCAAGCTCAGTGGATCGTAAGAAGCTTTTGGGTTTAGTTTTCAATGGCACCGATGCAAACGAGAAGCACTACTACGGATACAAATATGCTGAAGCCAAGGCCTGAAAAAGCCATTCGTCCCGAGGTGTCGCTGGCAAGCGGCCAACTCGCAGGAGAAAGAAGACCAGATCGCACTGACCAAAGTGCAACATCGGGGGTTCCATGTATCTAAACATCAAGCTGCAAGTTTTTCGATTGGGCTTCCACCAAATCGATATCGCCAAAGCGCTCGGCATTGATGAGAGTGTGCTCAGCAAGATCATCCACGGCTATCGCGAGCCATCAAAAACACAACGCATGCAACTCGCGAACTACCTGAATGCGGAAGAGAGCTGGCTCTTTGAAAAATACGACCGTACGCTTCGATCCGCCGGAGCTGTGCCTAGTCCGCCTCCCAGAGAGGAGGAGGGCCTCTCATGAAAAAGTGTTTCGTGGTTCTCTGCCCGGCGACACACCTAAGACGGAAGCAGGCATAGGAGGATCGCCTTTAGAGGCTCTGCTCCGCCAACTTGAACCCTTACGCTTTCTGAAGGGAGGAGGCCATCAGTCGGATGCGTCACTGGATCTTTGCCAGCTATTTCGTCCGCTTCCTGTGCCTCTTCTAGCACGACTTTCGAGTTGCCTAATTCTCCGTTGCACGCAGTCAAAAGTATAGAGCCAGAACTCGGGGCTGTGACGTTCGTGGAGAGAAACAAGAAACAGTTTTCCCACGCTCTCGTTGCTTCTCCGGCAAGGTCTTCTAACCAACTGAAACAAAATGAGATATACAGCTCGTGTCTGGACTCGGACGTGCTTTCATCATCGTAGCCGGCGTTCAAAATAACTTCCAAGGCGAAAACCTCAGTTCCTGAGCTCTTATGCCCAAGATTGGTACTCATGAGGTTCCTGCCCGAACCCTACTCCTGGTAGGGGTTGACGGGGTATCGATCATACTAGCTCTATTGGCTGCCAGTGCTGCACGCATGGCCATACCTTTCCCGGAAATGATTCTGCAATCGAGCCTGTGGACAAAAATTACTCTGATCACGACCATTTGCGGGCTGTCTCTTTACTTTAACGACCTCTACGATTTTCAGGTTGTGAGACGCAGAGACAACCTTTTTGTTCACACCATGCAGGCGCTTGGAGCGGCCTGTTTTTTGCTAGCACTGCTGTTCTATGTTTCCCCTGCAACCAGTTTGGGCCGCGGCGTGGCGTTCTTGGCGGCGCCCTTGATCCTTGCCCTCTTGCTAAGTTGGCGGCTGTCGGCAAACGCGACAAACCTCTTATCACGCGGTGATGAGCGTGTACTCATCATGGGAACGGGAGAATCAGGCATATTGCTGGTGCGACACATCCTCGCCCACCCGGAATATAACTTGAAGGTCGTTGGATTCCTCGACGAGAATGGCCAGAACATTGGGCGGTCTCTAGTCAATCCTAAAATCATCGGTGACTTCGCGAATGTGGAGCAGATCGTAACCCAGGAAAGAATCGATCGGATCATACTGTCATTGAAGGAACGAAGGGGCAGCACGCCGATCAAGCAGCTGCTCAATGTCAAATTCGGCGGTGTGCGAATAGAGGATGTGCACAGTTGCTTCGAGCGACTTCACGGCCGGATTCTGCTCGAACGGCTTTCTCCCAGTTGGCTCATCCTGTCTGATGGATTCAAGAAATCCCGACTTTTGCTGGCTGCAAAAAGATCCATGGATATCCTTGTTTCGTTGACCATCCTTATTATTGTCTCGCCACTGATGCCGTTAATCGCGCTGGCCATCTATTTGGATAGTGGCGGCCCCATCTTCTTTCGTCAAATGCGCGCTGGGCACAAAGGAAGTGAATTTGAACTGCTTAAATTCAGGTCTATGGTCCAAGACGCAGAGAAGGATGGGCCACGCTGGGCGGAACAGAGTGACAGCCGAATCACACGAATCGGTCGAATCCTACGGAAAACTCGCCTGGATGAAATCCCGCAGCTATTCAACGTGCTTCGCGGCGAGATGAGCCTCGTGGGACCGCGTCCAGAACGGCCTTACTTCTGTGACCAACTTGAGAAGGAGATCCCCTTCTACAACCTTCGGCACTCGATCCGGCCTGGTCTAACGGGATGGGCACAGGTGAGGTTTCGCTACGGCGCCAGCCTCGATGACGCCAAAGGGAAACTCGAATTTGACTTGTTTTATTTGAAAAACATGTCGCTGCTCGTTGATTGCGCAATTCTGTTTGAGACTGCCAAGGTCGTGATTCTTGGACGGGGCGCGCAGTAATATGTACTTCTGATTCGGTCGCGGAACCTCCCGCCGCCTGCCTGCTTTTGAGATGGGGAATATCCTAGCCTGCTCTGGGAAACAATTTTCTTCTTTGCACTGACCAAACCTGGAGTTCGCTTCCCGACTCATTGAAAACAAAGAACTTAATCAGTGCTACCATTCCTCACATGGCAGGCCACATGCTCAAATTACACCTGCAGAGCCTCTAACAAAAACCGACTGAAGGGACCGTAGAAGTATGATTGAGAGAGTTAAGAGTTGTGTGATCGGAACTCTTCTGGTAGCGGTCCTTGGATACGTCCAAGTCGGCTTCGGTCAAGATGCAGGGACGGGAGCCCAAGCGAATCAGAAGAAGCCGCCGGTTCAAGAGAAAAACGTCGATTCGAAGGGATCTCAAACGGCCCCTAGACAGATCGCGACCCCGAGCGACTTCGTCATCGGCGAATCCGATGTCCTGAACGTTAATGTTTGGAAAGAGCCCGAAATATCGCAGAGCGTCGTCGTGCGACCGGACGGGAAGATTTCGCTTCCACTAATTGGAGAGGTGCTGGTTAGCGGGCTGACTCCTGTGCAAGCCCAGACATTGCTGGCCAACAAGTTGCAATCTATTCTAACGAACCCCCAAGTTACAGTGACAGTGACGGAGATCCGGAGCAGAATGGTGTCCATTACCGGCGAGGTGGTCAAGCCAGGGGCATATCCGCTGCTAGTCCCAACCACCATACTGCAGTTGATCACGAACGCCGGTGGGCTCGGGCAATTTGCGAACAAGAAGGGCATCTTCGTATTGAGAACGGTGGATGGGAAACAACAGAGGATTCCGTTTAATTATTCGCGTGTCATCAAGGGCGAGAAACCGGAGCAGAACATACTGCTGCACCCTGGTGACACGGTCGTGGTGCCATGAGACAGAACAGTGATAGTAACCTTTTCGGTTCATGGATGCGGATGGCGGTTTGCCTCTTCGTTCTGAGCAGCTGCAGTACCGTCCTTGTTGCGCAGGAAAACCCTGACAAGCCAGCCCCTTCGACGGAGTCTCAAGATGTCAAGCCGGCTGCTTTGGTGATGCCTAACTATTCCCAAAATATCGCACTGCTTGGTACGGATCAGCGGTATGTGGATCTTGGGACGTTGCAAACGAGGCGGCGCACATTCTTCATGTATGGCATGGGAGTTTCGGAATCCTATGTCAACAATTTTGCGGAGAATTCTCCAGCTCAAGACAACAGTCAATTTGTCTGGAGTCCGCATGTTGCCATCATTAATGCAAGTAATCACTCCTCGTTTAGCTTCCAATATGCGCCCTTCGTCGTGGAGAGTACGTCCGGTCCGTCGGGCCACCAAGTGTTTCATGCCGGAAACATTTCCCTTGGCCAGCCGATAGCGCCGAATTGGGCGCTGCAGTTGAGCAGCTCGAACACCTACGGATCGGATTCATCTCGATTGCTGAGTCCGCTGGCGTTTGACGTCAATAAGGGGGTTCCGGTCGTTGATCCTAATTCGGCCGTTTTTCAGTTCAATAGAGGCAACGTGTTTTCAACAACGAATAATGTTGGCCTCACCTGGCAGAGAAGCGCTTCCCAAGCGATGAGTTTCTCCGCCGGGGAGTCCTATTTTTCATCGCTTGAGGGTGGTCCAACTAGCAGCTCGACTTTCGCTCAGGTGTCCTATTCGGCAGCGGTATCGCCACGTACTTCGTTCAAAGTTGGGGGCAACTACTATCACCAGACATTCTCTTTGGGGAGTTGTGACAGCTACGGTTTCAGCGTGGGAATCTCGCGTCAAGTTGGCCGCCATATCAATCTAGCTGTAGAGGGTGGCCCGGAGTTTGAAACGGCTCCATGCAACAAGGCGCTCGGTGGAAATTACGGAATCGCCATATCTTATCCCTTGAGCCGAAGGTCACGAGTGGGACTTACGGCCAACCGCTCCTACCTGACGAACTATTTGGCCAATACGCAATGGAGCGACACCGGTGTGGTTTCGTACGACAGGCAAGTTACGGAATCTTTCCAGATTAACCTGAACTCGGGTTATGCGCGAAGCGTTCGCACCCTAGCTGGTCTGGGAACATATGTAGGTTATTTCGTCGGAGCTGATCTTTCTTGGAAGCTGTCGCGTACCATTGCCCTCGGAACAACATATAGGCGCTTCGAGCAGGTTTCCGGGGGGCCGATACAAGGGCAGAATGTTGCCCAGATCTCACTGGGATGGAACCCGCTTCCCATGCGAATCGTTAAGTGAGCGAATGGCTGAGACTGAAGCGTTGTCACAGATTGAGTTGCTATTGATTGCCTGATTTGGCCCGGTAAAGGAAGAAATAGATGGATTCTCCAACCACAGAAATGAATTCTCCGAGCATGGAATTGTCTCTGGCCCAAGTACAGGAGTACTTGCAGGTCATCCGACGCGATAAATGGTGGGTTTATTTAATGACGGTTGGTTTTACCCTTACCGCGTTCGTCGGGATCGCACTCTTGCCGAACAAATATAAGGCAACGACGACTGTCGAGGTGGATCCTCAAAGGGTACCGGAACAATTCGTCTCAGAACTCGTGCGGGTAAGCCCCTTGGATCGACTGCAAACCATCAGTCAAGAGGTGTTGAGCGAGACTCGCTTGCAGAAGGTCATTGACCAGTGGCACCTCTACCCTCAACTTCGAACGTCCACGCGTGAAGCAGTTATTGAGCAGATGAGGAACGACGTCGTGATCGACGTCAGGCAGTCTGGAGGCGGCTTGGCTCTTTTCTCGATTACCTATCAGGGAAAGGATCCTGAAATCGTTGCCAAGGTGACAAATCAGCTGGCTTCGGACTTTATCCAATGGAATCTCAGGAGCCGGGAGCAACATGCTGTCGGAACAACCGAATTTTTGAATTCGCAATTGCAAGAGGCAAAGAAGGCGCTCGAAGAGCAGGAAAACAATTTGCGTCAATACAAGATGTCGCATCTTGGGGAATTGCCGCAGCAACAAGAAGCTCTTCTCCATACTCTGTCGAGCTTGCAGGCAGAGTTGCAGGTGAATGCGGGGAATTTGAACCGACTCGATGAGGAACGGTTGACTTTCACGCGACTACCGGACTTTGTACCGATGTCAGGAGGCAATCCTCAACCAGTGTCCGAACGGGCACAGTTGGAGATGGAGAAGAACCAACTCGAAACGAGGCTTAGTGAACTTCGCCGGCGTTATACCGACAAGTTCCCTGAAGTGCAGGATTTGGTTCGGCGACTGAATCATGTCAATGAAAGTTTAATTGCGCTTCCGGCCGACAAACCTTCTGAGACTGCTGCTTCGCCTTCGACCAAGCCTACCGCAACGGCATTGCGGCTTGAAGTTATCAGCAGGGAAATGCAGCGTTTGAAAGAAGAGCAAAGACGAATCCAGGGGCAGATCACGACTTATCAGGCTAAAGTCGAGGCAATTCCACGGCGCGAGCAGGAGATGGTAGATCTTACGCGCAACTACGATATTTCGAAGGCCCGCTATGAGTCTTTGCTGGGCAAGAGCTATGCTGCGGACATGTCGAATGAACTGGATTCCCAGGAAAAAGGGGAAAGGTTTGTTATCTTGGATCCCGCTCGTGTCCCAGAGAAGCCCTTCAAACCGAACCGACGCAGGCTCATGGCATTTTCATTCTTTATATCGTTTTTTTGTTCTATCGGCGTGGTGATCGCAAAAACATACCTCGATCCCCGCGTCAAAACGGAGAGGGAGATTCGTGTTGCGTACCCTGAGCCCATTCCCTTGCTCGCGTCCATTCCTCTTATTCAATCTCCTCTAGAACGTCGAAGGCACCTGCAGTTCGTTGCTTTCGCCGTGAGTTTTTCGATTCTCGCGATCGCGGCTGTAGCGGGACTCCTTTGGAGGATTCACACAATTTTTTGATACTTGAGTCGAATTTGGTCCAGTCCAAGCAAGTAACTCAAGGCCGTTCCGCAACATTGTTTTTGTTGCCGCGTCTCGGAGAATCGGCACTTGAGCGATTCTGGTTTTACTCCTGGATATAGTTTATGAGAATTTTGATGCTCACGGACTCTTTCCTGCCTCACGCCGGCGGCTCTCGCGAGTATTACTACAACGTTTACCGTTGCCTCGCGGAATTCGAGGGCACGCGTGTGACAATCGCGACGAAAAAAGTTCCGGGCTGGGAAGAGTTTGATCGAAGAGCGTCATCTGATTCCTTCAGAGTCGTTCGATGGCTTAAGCCCCTTTCCACTTGGCGACTGCACGAGTTGCCCAAGGGACTTGGCCCGTTCCTGCATGCCGCATGGCACGTGTACGAAGAAACCCCGACGATTCTCCACGCGGGTGACTTGTATCCGCAGGGAATGAGCGCCCTGATTTTGAAGACGATCACGGGCCTTCCTTATCTTGCCTATTGTCATGGTGAGGACATCGCTCTTACCGACCGGTACAAATACCAGCCACACATGCGCAACAAGATCTACCGAGGCGCCGATGCGGTGGTAGCGAACGCCGAGTTCGCAAGAGAAAGTCTCCTCCGAATAGGTGTGCCGGAATCACGCATAGTCAAGATTACTCCGGGAGTGGATCTCGATCGTTTTTCTCCAAGACCCACCCGCGAAGAATTGATCGACAAGTGGAATCTGAGAGGCAAGAAAGTCGTGCTTACCGTGGCGCGCTTGATTTCGCGAAAAGGACACGATCTCGTATTGCGTGCAATCGCCCGCCTTACTCGGGAATTGCCTGACGTCGTGTATCTAATCGTTGGACGCGGGCCAGAGGAGCAAAGGCTCCAGAAACTCGCTGCGGAATTGGGAATCACGGATTCCGTCCGCTTTGCCGGGCACGTTCCGGAAGAATTACTCCCGGACTGCTACAACGTATGCGATGTTTTTGCCATGCTGAATCGTGAGGAAGCAAACGGGGACCTGGAGGGTTTCGGGATGGTGTTCCTGGAAGCAAGTGCAATGGGGAAACCAGTGATTGGCGGGCGCTCGGGGGGAACGGCAGACGCCATTCTGGAGGGCAAAACAGGATTTCGTGTTGACGCCAGCCAACCAGACGAATTAACTACAAGTCTTGGAATGCTACTCAAGGATACCAACTTACGGCATCAACTTGGAAACGCTGGAAGAGACCGTGTGCAGCGCGAGTTTCAATGGCGAGACCGGGCCCGGAAGCTTCACGATGTAAGTGTGGAAATTTGCAAGGCCTGGAGTATGGAAAAACAACCACAGTCTTGGCGAGCCGCGAGTAAATCCCATGCGGACTGAATTGCGAGAGGACGTGGCCCGATACCGGACGAAAGGCGGCAAATGGATCGATATCTGGGGGAATCCTGCGTTCTGGGCCATCTTCTGGTATCGTTTCGGACATTTCGTCTATCGGGAAAATTCCCCTCGTATCCTGCGTGTTCCCCTAAAGGCGGTTCACTTTTTGGGAGCCGTTTTTTGTGAAGCGGTATTGCAAATGAGATTGCCTTCATCTGCGGAGATTGGGGGAGGGCTCTGCATTAGTCACGTCGGGGGCGTTATTTTACATCATCGTACCGTGATTGGCAAAAACTGCGACCTCTCACACCAAGTTACGGTCGGTACCGCAGGACTTGGCAGGACGGGGGTTCCTCGGATTGGTCACGATGTATCGATAGGTGCAGGAGCTGTGCTGATCGGAGATATTCAGGTTGGCGACGGCGCTCGCGTTGCGGCGAACAGTCTAGTCAACCGCGATGTGCCCCCGGGAGCCACGGTAATGGGTGTGCCGGCCAAGATTGTGAAGTACGCAGACACAAGCCAGCAACTGGCTGAAGTTAGCAATCCGGGCCTCTGAGAGACGATAAGATGTTTCAAGTACTACACGGCTCCGCGCCCTTCATCATGTACATCGGAGGTATCATCGCCTTCGTGCTCTCAGTTGCTTGGAAGCCGCAAGTTGGCCTCTATTACCTGGTTCCGCTCCTTCCTATGCAGACGGCTCGAGACTGGCTTCACGCACCCGACCTACCACTTGGCGAGAAACTTGTTGACATTTTGCTGCTGGGAGTCTTGATCGGCCTATTCCTACATCGTGCAGAGCGGCGGATATTTGTTTCCTCACCGCTTAATAAAGTCTTATTGGCTATATTCGTTTTGACGTATCTGTCTCTCTGGCAGGGCGCCTTCTATCTGGGCGGACCGCTGCCCATTTCCTTCGACGACCCCAGGTTCTCTGCCTGGAAGAATTACGTCGAGATGTTTTTTTTCTTTTTTGTTGCCGCAGCTGCGATCCGCACGAGAAAGCAAATGGCGATTGTGATTGGATTGATGTGCGTCTCAGTTCTGATCGTAAACCGAAATTACCTGGGCACGGTTGGTGACCGAAATTTTTCCCACTTTTCATACGCTCTTCGCGATGCTGGCACGTTGGGCTGGGCAGGGGAAAATGGCATGGGTGCGTTCCAGGCCGAATTCGCTATTTTCCTAATTGGTCTTTCGCTCTTCGCCAAAAAGCCGGCGCTCAAATTGGGGCTCTTAGCGATCGCACTATTCAGCGTGTATTGTCTTGAGTTAACTCTATCTCGTGGAGCGTACGCGGGATTCCTAATGGGCCTCCTTGTTCTGGGGCTGATCAAGGATCGCAAGATTCTCATCCTGCTGGCCATCATCCTTGTGAGCTGGCAGAGCTTTGTTCCCTATGCGGTCACACAGCGTGTGATGATGACCTACCAGGAAGGTGAGGGATTGGATCCCTCTGCCGGAGATCGCGTTGCCATTTGGGAGGATGGTCTGCGCGTCTTCAATGAAGATCCAGTTTTTGGCACGGGATTCAACACGTACGCGTTTATGCGCCGCGTCGGTCAGTACACGGATACTCACAACTATTACGTAAAGATTCTGATTGAGACGGGCCTTGTTGGATTCCTAATCCTTCTATGGTTATTAGGAGTGGCGTGCAAAATGTCGTGGTGCCTTTTTCGCGCGGCTAAAGACCCGGTCATGAGTGCCCTCGGGTGTGCTTTGTTTGCGATGTTGATTTGTGTTCTTGTTGTGAACTTCTTCGGCGACCGCTGGACGTATTTGCAAGTTAACGGATTCTTATGGGTTCTTCTCGGACTTGTAGCTCGGGGACTGTACGTGGTGAGTCAAGAGAGGAAGAGTCAAGCAGGGGCGGCGTCAGCAATAGAGTCTGAAAAATTCCAGGCCGCCCCCTTCGCGGCACATGAGGTCTATCACGCATGAACGTTCCGTGGCTGCGGCTGAAGTATTCATTTGGAGGATGGAGTTGTGTAAGAGTGTGCTGTAAACTGCGTCGAGGATTTCGTTCAAATCCGGCAAGGTATCAATAGTTCAAGATCGTCAAAATGTGCGGAATATACGGACAGATTTCGAAAAACCCAGCCCTAAATGAATGTGGGCTTTCCATACGTCATCGCGGGCCGGATGATGCCGGGGCAAAAGTGTTCCCCGTCCCTGGAACCGGCCTCTCCGTAACATTGGTTCACCGCCGACTCTCAATTATTGATCTTTCCCCGGCCGGCCATCAGCCCATGTCGAACGAAGATGGCTCCGTTTGGATCACCTTTAACGGCGAGATCTATAACTTCCAGGAGCTGCGCACGAAACTGCTAACGGCAGGCCACAAATTCGCGTCCCAGACGGATACCGAAACTATCATTCATGGTTATGAAGAATGGGGCGAAGAGGTTATTCCTCGATTGCACGGGATGTTCGCACTCGCCATTTGGGACGCCCGAAAGAGGCGCCTGCTGCTGGCCAGGGACCGCGTCGGAAAAAAACCTGTCTTCTATTTTGTCAGAGATGACAAATTCCTCTTCGGCTCTGAAATCAAATCATTACTGGCTTCTGGCGAGGTGCCTGCCAAGCCTAACGCTGAGGCTCTGCACGACTATCTGACGTATCTTTACTTTCCCTCTCCTAGCACCGCCTTCGATGGAATTCGCAAGCTTCCATCGGCGACAACGCTTGCCCTAGAAGTGACGCCGGATGGCCGAATCGCACATCATCTGAAGACATACTGGGACCCAGTGGAAGCCGCCGGAGCAGCGCGACCCCTTTCGCACCGAGACGCCGTCGACAAAACGCGGGAATTGATAGATGAAGCTGTTCGCGTCCGACTGATGAGCGATGTTCCTCTGGGGGTGTTCCTCAGTGGTGGTCTCGATTCCGGAACCATCACTGCGTTTACAGCAAAACACAGCACACTTCCAGTGAAAACTTTCAGCATCGGCTTTCGCAATAGCAAGCTCTTCGATGAGATCGATCAAGCGAATCTGGTTGCCCGGAAATTTGGGACGCATCACACAATCTTACAAGTGGATGCACGATGCGCCGAACACATCGGCACTGTCGTGCGTCATTTTGACGAGCCCTTTGGGAATCCCACAGCAATTCTTGAGTACATTCTAACCAAGCACATGCGCGAACATGTAACCGTCGCCCTTTCGGGTGACGGGGGTGACGAGGCTTTCGGCGGTTACGTTCGCTATGCAGGTGCGTGGCTGGCAGAGAAGTATCGTGCGCTTCCATCATTCCTGACTCGCGGGTTCTTCGCACGTTTTTCTCACTTACTAGATGATAATACTAGAGGTCGGCACACGAACCGCAGGGTAAGAGAATTTCTTGAGTCGGCGTGGATGGCCGAAGAGGAAATGTATCTTCGATGGGTCGGCTATTTTTCTGAAGAAGAAAAACGTGAGCTTTATACACCTGAATTCAGATCTCAAGTTGGATCACGTGACTCGGGAGACTTTTTGCGTTCACTCTTTCGCCGTGGGGCCGCGCTAGAGCCATTGAACAGGTTCGGATACGTGGATCTGGCTTCATTCCTCACCGGTAATTGCCTCGAATACGCAGATCGCATGTCCATGGCAAACTCGCTTGAGGTAAGGTGTCCATTCACGGACCATCACATTCTTGAATTTGGTCTCTCCATCCCATTCGAGTGGAAGTATCGCCTGGGCAAGACCAAGAAAATCCTTCGTGAGGCAATGCAGCGGATCCTTCCCGACAGCGTGCTGCGCAAGAAGAAAATGGGTTTCAATCCACCGCTGCCGGAATGGATTAACCGCGAATTGAAACCCATGATTGGGGAATTGCTCTCGCCCGCTGCCGTTGCGCGCCGGGGCATGTTCCGCCCGGAAGCTGTTGAACGGTTACTGAAAGAGCACTATCAGGGTGGCCGAGATAACGCCATCAAGATCTGGGGGCTGCTTATGCTGGAGGTTTGGCACCAGATGTATATCGACAGGGTGCCGGACGCGTCCGCTCAGTTCCTGCTCGCGGCATCAGGAACCAAGAGAGCTTTATGAAAGACACCGCGGAGGCAGCTCAGACGCTTGAGCAAGGAGAGAAAATCGGCCACACGGAAATCTTGTGGACCGACCAAGAACCTTCATCAAACAGGGTAGTTTCCGGGAAAGTGCCTCATATACTTTACGTCATCGACCAAATCTGTCAGGTTGGGGGAGCTGAGCGCGTCTTGCTCGAAATGATCCGGAGGCTGCCACGAGATCATTTTCGGTGCAGTGTTATCACCTTTCGAACAGAGCCTGGCTTGAAGGCATTAGAAAATGTCTATTCGCCACTTCGGGTTCTGCCTTTGCGCCGAACTTATGACATTAGTGCAATTAGAACAGCTCTTCTGATCCGAGATCTCATTCGGCGCGAGAACGTATCCATCGTGCACACATTTTTTGAAACCTCAGACCTTTGGGCGGCGCCAATCGCACGACTGAGCGGCTGTCCGGTGCTCGTTTCTAGCCGGCGAGACACGGGAATCCTGCGCACACGGAAGCACCATCTCGCCTATCCGATTGTCAACCGCTTGTTCGACCGCGTTCTTACTGTTTCAGAGAAGGTGCGCTCTTACGCCTTGAATCATGACCACCTGCCTCCCGAACGCGTCGAAACACTGTATAACGGGGTTGATTTGGAAGCGCTCGACGCGAAGGCGGCAGAAGTCGATGCGCGCTTAAGCCTGGGATTAAAGACGACATCGCTTGTTATTTCGACATTGGCAAACATTCGCTATGTGAAGGGAATAGATGTCTTAGCGCGGGCCGCGGCGCGTGTCTGCTTTGCCTGTCCCGATGCTGTTTTTCTGGTAGTAGGCGGTGTTCTCGAACCCGGGGCGTTCCGCAAACTGCAGTCGCTCGTTGACTCGCTCGGAATAAAGGACAACTTTCGCTTTCTTGGAGCGATGCCGAATCCGTATCCTGTCCTTGCTGCCAGCGATATCTTTTGTCTACCTTCGCGGACTGAAGGTTTTTCGAACGCGCTCATCGAAGCCATGGGTTCCCGGTTGGCGTGTGTCGCAACGCGTGTCGGCGGAAATGCCGAAGCCCTTACCGAGGGTGTAAACGGCTTTCTCGTAGAAAGCGAAGATGCAGATGCGATGGGGAATCGACTCCTCCGTCTTCTTCGCGATCCGAACCTACGGCGAGGAATGGGGCAGGCGGCTCGGCAGACGGTCGAATCACACTTTAGCATGAGTGCGATGATGGCCCGCTTGACCGGCATCTACCAGGAACTCTTGGCAGCAAAGAATGTTTAACCTGTTACAAACAGCCGCCGTGGTTCTGCTTTGGTTCAGCCTAGGCACTCTTGTATATGTTTATGTAGGGTATCCCCTCTTGCTTGCCGTGATTGGATTCTTCTCGGTGCGGCCTAAGGCTGCACCGGGCTATTTGCCAAATATCTCCATGCTGATCGCGGCCTACAATGAAGATGCCGGCATTCGCAAGAAAATTGAAGACACACTTTCTCTCGATTATCCTGCGGACAAGATGGAAATCTTAGTTTTATCGGACTATTCTACGGACCGCACGGACGAGATTGTGAAAGGGGTCGCTGATTCCCGCGTACGGTTGTTGCGTGCGCCCATCAGAAAAGGAAAAACCAACGTCCAGAATCTCGGTGCTGAAATCGCGCAGGGGGAGGTACTAATCTTTTCAGATGCTACGACGGTTTACCATCCCTTGGCGCTCCAATACCTCGCTTGTAATTACGCTGATCCAAAAGTCGGTGCGGTGAGCGGCCGGTATCAGTATTTCGACACGGAAGGAAAGTCGCCCACAGGGCTTGGCATGATCGCTTTTTGGAACTATGAGAATTTCATTAAAATGATGCAGTCGCGCATTCGCACCATCAGTGGTTGTTGCGGCTGCATCTATTCCGTTCGTCGCGCGGCATATACTCCACTTCATCCTGATGTCATCAGCGACCTGGTTCAACCCTTGTGGGCCATTCAGAAGGGGTATCGGGTGGTTTTCGAAGACCGCGCGCTTGCTTACGAGGAAACAACAAAGTCATCGAGAGAAGAGTTTTCGATGCGGGTCCGCGTCGTGACCCGGGGGGTTCGCGGCATTCTGAGTGTGCCCGATTTGCTCAATCCAACAAAATACGGCTGGGTCAGTTTTCAGTTGATTTCACACAAAGTTCTGCGATGGCTGGTGCCTTTTTTTCTGCTCTTACTATTCGCCAGCAACGCTGTTCTCGGGAATCACCAGTGGTACCGTACCCTCTTCGCCCTCCAGGCCGCGTTTTATGGATTTGCTCTTTTGACGCTGCTCATCCCCCTGCACCGCATATGGAAACCTCTGGGTATCCCTTTGTATTTTTGTACTCTCAATGCCGCTGCGTTGCGCAGCATTCTGGAAGTTATGCGCGGCCGAAAGTATGTCGTCTGGGAAACCGTTAGGAGCTAGTGCCTGATGCGAATTGAGTTTCTAACGCAGGACGATCCTTTGTATCTCTTGCCATTTTTCGATGAGTTTCTCCGAAATCACAGTTCAGAGTTCGAGATTTTACAAATCTCATGCGGTCCGACCATGGGGAAAAGGTCGAGACTACAGCTTTTGAGGGAATTGGTGGCGCTTTACCGTGTCGGAGGTTTCATCCGGCTGCTCGGCACGATTGCAAAATCTAGGCTTCTGGGCAAGCTGCCCAGGAGCCGCAGTGCTGATAAGTTCTATAGCCTGGAGCAGTTAGCGCGGGCGTTTGAGATACCATTCAAGAAGATCGGCAACCCAAACGCTGATGCGTTCGTCGAGTCAGTTCGGCAGCGTGCTGCCGAAGTGATTGTTTCGGTTGCGTGCCCTTATATCCTCAAGGAGAAACTGCTGTCACTTCCGCCTCGGGGCTGCGTTAATATCCACCATGCTCCGCTTCCGAAATATAAAGGGATGATGCCGACCTTTTGGCAGATGCTTCATGGAGAGAAGAGCGTGGGTGTTACTGTTCACTTCATGTCGGCTAAAGTTGATGAAGGAGCAGCGTTGCTTCAGGAACAGCTTGCAATCGAGCCAGGTGAAGCTTTGGATCATCTCATTCGGCGATCCAAGCGTCACGGCGCCCATTGCATGGCGCGGGTATTGCGTCAGATCGCTGCCGGAACCCAGCGAGTTTATGAATTCGGCCGGGCCGGCGGAAGTTATTTTACATTTCCTACTCTCGCAGAGATTCACCAATTTCACCGAAAGGGATTGCGGGCGATCTAGGACCGAGATTTCTCATAGTAGAGCTCCTAGCGCGATAGTGCCTGAAGCGGGCACCTCTAATCCGCAATCTCGCAGCGCGGCACTTTGCGCATTAGAGATCTTTAGAGCAGGATTTGTGTTTGTTTGATTCGTCTAATCGCCGTTTTTTCGGGAGAGTGATGTTTTCTCGCAAGAGCTTGCTCAATCTATATTGGAAGATGCAGCGCGTACTTGTGCCTGAGCTAAGATATTGTCAGTATATTTACGAAGAAGTATTAAATAAAGTAGTAAAGGAAGATATCAAGTGGTTAGATTTAGGGTGTGGCCACCAAGTGCTGCCGGCATGGCGGTTCGAACAGGAAAAAAGGTTGATCGAGAAAGCTGGGATGGTCGTGGGTATTGATGCCGATTTGCCCTCGGTGGGAAAACATAGGAGTGTGCACGTAAAGCTTGTTGGAGACATTTCGGCACTTCCTTTTCAAGATAGTTCGTTCGATCTCATCACTGCGAATATGGTTGTTGAGCACCTCGATAATCCAATGCTGCAGTTCCAGGAGGTGAGTAGAGTGCTCAAGCCCGGAGGAGTATTCGTCTTTCACACCCCTAATGCTTCCGGATATTCAACCATGTTAGCCCGTCTTCTTCCAGAAGGCTTGAAGCCAGCTTTGATTCGGATGTTGCAAGGACGGCCCAGCGAGGATGTTTTTAAGACTTTCTATCGTGCCAACAGCGAGACAGACATCTGCCGCCTGACGCAGGCCACCGGTCTTAACTCTCTGGAGATCCGATTGGTCGCGTCTTCTGCCGAGCTTGCCGTCATACCTCCACTCGCCTTTTTGGAGCTTCTGTGGATAAAGTTGTCGCTAACCAAAACGTTTCGTCGCCTTAGGACAAACCTAATCGTCACTCTTGCGAAACATAGTTAACATAATGATCGCCCAATGGACTGCTGGTGATCGCTCGGACCCTCGGCTCCCGCCAATTTGGGATAAGATACGCTATTTCTTGCGCGACTGTACTGGAGTACACCGTCACACCTGTACTCTTTCAGTCCCCCCAGCCAGTGGCGGAGGTTTTCAGCCACCGCTAGACTCTCAAAGTGAAGGGCTTAAGGGGTCGGGCCGTTCATGCGGTTGTGGTAAGGGAATTGTCCCGGTTCGTTGAGTGGCCGAGGGGTTGCATCACTCCAAGAAAGATAGAGTTTATGAATTGTCAGAATCATGAGAGTTCAGCCAGGGGGGCGTCAGTCATGCCGATTCGCAGATGGTCCATATTGCTCCTCTCTGTGTTGGTTTTCGGAGGAGCTTCGGCCCTACGGGCCCAGACCCAGCCACCAGTGCTCTTTTTCTCGGATCTAGATAGCGCTCCTAACAGCGGCGGAGAGAGCGTCAGTGGCGTTTCGGGAGCGTACGTAACGCTCTACGGAAATTTCTTGGGGTCAACTCAAGGTACTTCGACTGTCACATGGAACGGACTGAATTGCCTGCGTGTTGTGCCGCCGACAGGAGCATACACAGGATGGGGAATGGCTTATCTTTGGTACCAGAGAATTGTGGTGCAGCTCAGTTCGGCTTGCACGCCGGGTACTGGAAATTTTGTCGTCACCACCGCGAACGGGACTTCGAATGGCATTCCGTTCACTGTTAGAAGCTCTGGCGCGATCTACTGCATTTCGAACACTGGGAACGACAGCAACAGCGGCAAATTCCCGAGCTCCTGTTGGGCGACGCCGAAGAACGCTTTCAGTCACATGAGCGCTGGCGACACCGCCTATTGGGAAGGCGGAGTAATCGTGACCACTGGGGGTGGATTCGGAGGATTAGATTGGGGGCTAGGGGGCACGGCCGGAAATCCCGTGGCAATGGTTTCTTATCCCGGAGCGACGCCGCAACCGGGAGTTCAATGCAGCAGCAGCTCATGCTCCAACGGAATCGCTATCCGATGCTCAGTCGGATTCCCATCCACCTGTAGTTACTACACATTAGCTGGAATGTTTATTCAAGGATACGGACAGGCTTTGATGACGCAATATCCTTCGGCCAACCATCAAAGGTACGTTGGTAACTCTTGGACTTGCGCCGGTCCTCCAGGCGCAGTTGGATGCGTTTCGATGAGCGAAAATACGTTCGTGAAGTTCTACGGAAACGAGATTGCCAACATAGTCAGTCTTGGCACCACTGGCAAGCAATACCATGCTTTCTACCTCACAACCGACTCGAACCATCAGGAAGTCGGCTGGAACTCGATTCACAATAACCATAGTTGCCGGGCAATGCAGGTTCACTCATCGCCGAACAATCTGACCAGCGGGTATAACCAGTACGACATCTCTATCCATGACAATCTGATTCATGATGACCCGTGCGACGGAATGAACCTTGCAACTGTCGACCCTTCGCAGGGAAAGGTAGAGGTTTACAACAACCTCATTTACCACGTAGGGTTGGGGCCTGACCCACTGGACGGCGAAGCAAGTTACTCCTGTATTAGAGTCGCGCAGTATACGAATAATGGAGCACCCGGAACTGGAACAGTTGAGGTCTACAACAACACGCTAGCCGATTGTGGCTCGCACATCGGCACGTTCGGGTTGGCCGGAGCGTTCGATTTCTCCCCGGGCACCGTTGGGGTAAACATTCGCAACAATATCATCTACCAGAACAGCGGCGAGTTTTTTAATGATAGTGGTAGTCTCCCTTCGGGCTTTCCGTTGACGGGTTCGAATAACATCTGGTTTGGCGGCAGCCAAGTAATTCCAACTTGGTCAACCAACAACATCACAGCCGACCCCCTGTTCGCAAATCGTTCCATAAATGATTTCCACCTCCAGAGCGGCAGCCCGGCGATCGGTGCTGCACCTATCGTCAACAGCTCGAATGCTTATAAGAATTATCCGCCATGGCAAGGGGGGATTGCTGTTGACCGCGATGGCCTAATCCGGCCAAGTCCCTCGTCTATAGGCGCGTATGAGTTCACCGGCGGAACTCCGCCACAAAGGCCAAACCCGCCTACAAACCTCAAAGTGACTGTGCAGTAGATTCTTGACAATTATGTGCGGGGAATCCTTTGGGTTCCTCGCATCTTCGTTAACGAAGCCAACCCAATCGGGAACAAGGTTGTGTTCCTTTTATCGTTAAGTCTTCGAGCCCGCGTGTGCGTTCATTCTCCCAGAATGTCTAGACCAATGTCGCCAGTCGACAATTGAGGAAGCGCGAGCCAGCCCATAAGCAAGGTAAAGCGCGGCAACTGGCACAATTGCTCCCAAACGGCGGACAGAGGCTGCGGACCGGATGCCTAGGGCTAGGGGAGGAACTAAGAGCGCGAGAACGAACGCGTCGAGGTATCGCAGGCTGCCTCCCTGTAGAGCAATTCCAATAGAAATAAGAAGACCTAGCATGCAGCAGAGCGTGTAGAGTGCCAGGGCAATGGGCTTAAAGTTATGCAGTGCCGGCAGATTTCTGAGAAAAACACGAAACACATGCATACCATGCCATCTATGCTTTCGATAGAAAGCAACTAAGGACTGCGGAGTCCCCCAGTGAATAACGCCGAGTTCTGGGATGCAAGTGATCGGATGACCTATTGAACGTACGCGCTGGCAGAATTCATAGTCCTCATTGGTTTGGATGGTTTCATCAAATCCCCGAACTTTTTGAAATAACTCGCGGCTGACAAACAGGTCACCAGCGGGAAGGTAAGGGACTTCACCTGCCCCTCTCTTGTCACGTTCTTCGTGCCAGTAGCGCGCAATCCATGAGGAATTCTCGGGAATAAGATAGTACGAACCAAATACGCCAGTGATACCGCGCGAAATCGCCAACTGTGCCTGCGTCAACCAATCAGGCAAGACTTCACAATCAGAATCGAGAAATGCAAAGTATTTGCCCTGTGCCGCTGCTGCCCCTGCATTACGTACCGCTGCGATGTAGGCATTTGGCCAATCTAAGACTCGAAGCGCAGAAGTAGAAACAAATCCAGCAGCTACTTCTCGCGTCCGGTCTGTCGATCCGTTATCCACAACAATGATTTCAAAGACATGAGGAGCGATTTGCGAGTTGGACAATGCAGAGAGACATCTTGCGATATTGTGCTCTTCATTGCGAACCGGAATAATTATGGAGAACAGCGGCTCTTGCTCGGAGGAACTCTGAAAGTTCTCGAATATCTTGGGCATGAGCGATTCAGGTTGTCAGATCCGAAACGGAGATTGGTTTTCGGATTTGCGCCTTCTCATTTAACAGCTCTTCGTAAAGACGCAGATATCTTTGGGACATAACGGCGGATGAGTATTCATTCCGAACAAGAGACCGGCCATTTTGCCCCAGCCTGACTCGAAGTTCAGGATCTCTGATGAGAGAAATGAGAGCCCCAGCCAAGTCCTTGGCCTCCCTCGGCTGGACTAAAATTCCAGTCCGGTTCGGGAACACGAGTTTCGTGATTGCACCCACTTTTGTTGCAATCACAGGTAGCCCAGAAGCCAGAGCTTCTAGGACTGCCATTGGCATCCCTTCCTCCAATGAGGGAAGGACGAAGACATCAAGCGAGGCGTAAACATTTGGCATGTCCGCACGCGGCCCTGTAAAAACGACGCTCCTCTTGATCCCTAGATCTTTGATCAATCTCTCCAGAGTCGAGCGGTGAGGGCCTTCGCCAACGATACCAAAGAGCAAGGAGGGGAATTCCTTCAGCACTTCACTAGCCGCCATCAAGAAGTATTCGATGCCCTTCTGTGGGATTAGTCTTCCGGCCGTTCCTATCAAGAGCCTCTGCCCCTTGTTTAGTTCCTCCGAGAGTGTCGGTGAGGCGCCAGCAAAGCGGGACAAATCTATTCCGTTGCCAATTACAGCCACCTTCTGCGGGGCGATGCCAGCCCTGAGTAGTTCTTCTGCGATCAGGTCTGAAACCGCTGCGACTGCGTTGAAATGACGAAGAAACAGAATGTCGAAAAATTCGTAGAGGCGAATGGCAAGTGTATGTCGAAGCCCTCTCTGATTATGACGCGTCGCTATGATTGGTATGCCCAATCGCCGGGTTGCAAAGTATCCATAAATATCGGCTTTGTAACCGTGCGAATGCAGAATATCAACTTGTTCTGTTCGAATGAGTTTACGAATGACTCCCACTGTTTGGCGGTCTGCGCGGCCACGGCAGGGGATCCGAATAACTTTTACTCCTGCCTTTTCAATCCGATCGGACGCATCGTTTCTGGGGCGATGCGCGTTGTCGAAAACACCGACAATTGTATCTTCGCCCAGATTTTGCAAATTACTTGCCAGGGTTGCAACGACAGCCTCAGCACCGTACATTCCGCCGCTGCTGATAAGATGAAGAACCTTCATGAGTGCCGCGACTCTCGCTTGTCATTTGCGAGTGTGTCTACTTCTAACTCTAGCCCTTCTCCCGGGCTCCAATTCGCCAGCCAGCACCAGAACTTGTGATAAAGCCGGTCGCCAAGCATTGCTCGTACTCGCTCTTTTGCTCCATGCCTGAATCGAGAGTAGAGTTCCCGCCCTTCACCGGGCTGTAGGAGTCTTTGAAGCTCTTTCGGGCCCATTTGGCGCGTAACCATGTGCCTTCCTTGCAGTTGGATACCTCTCCGGGAGCTGACAGGTACCCACGGATTCGAATGGTAGAGATACTTGTAGCCTGCGCGGGCACATGCGTCCACTACGCGGTCATTCCACCGTCCGCCAGGTGCAGAGATCGCGACAACTTCGACACCTAGGCGCTCCTCGAGTTCGTGCTTCGACCGCGTCAGTTCCTGCTCCAAATCATTCGGGCTGCACTGAGTCAAAAGCCGATGTGACCACCCATGCGACTGCACGCGATGTCCAGCGGCAACCATCTGGCGCGCCTGGCTCCATAAAAGGTATTTGTCAATCCTGCCGACGCATCCTGCCAAAACAAAAAAGACCGCTTTCAAGCCTGATTGCTCGAGCAGTGGGAATGCTTGCTCAAAATTGGACCGATGGCCATCATCGAAAGTAATTAGGGCCGATTGTCCCCCAGAGCTTGGCCGCGGGGCTGGCGAAGCCAGCAGAGAGAGATGCTTTTCGAACTGGGCTTGCGTAACCCCATAAAGGTATGGCGATCCCGAGGGCCGGATTTCATGATAGGTCAATACTGATTGTTTCCCAATTGGATGATCGAATGGAGAGGCCGAAACGGCCATCGAATGGCTTGGCCAATCGAGCTGCCCCATACTCTCGGGGTCGTTCGTGAGCGTTACACGGTTATTCAATGGCAGCCCTCGCAGTCTCCCCCGTAGTTTGCAAGGAAGAGTCCCTTTTTACGCCAACGAGTTCGCGGAAGGGTTGAAAAGAGTAGGTCTGCAATAAGATCTCCAGCCGATCTGTCATCTTGTCTAAATTAGTGTAGTGGCGGAGACGCGACTTCAGCTCTTCTCGGATGCGGGGCTGCTCGGTATCAAGTTCCCAAGGATGAAAGTAGACAACCACACGTTTGCCATAATCCTCCTGAAACTTGCGGAAAGCCCAGTGAGTATACGCCAGTGGGAATATCCGCAAGTAGCCCCCACCCGCACAGGGCAAGTTCTGACCCAGAACCTGTACGGTAGCCGGAGGGAACTCAAGCAAAGAATGGCCGTCCTTCAGCCGATGCGTGTACGGGAAGCGCCGCGCGCCCGGCACCCCATATAGGTCATGGTGGATCGGATAGATGCTGGAGTCGTATGTAAACCCCTCTTCAGCGAGGACGTCCAAGGCCCAAAGACAATCTTTGGTGATGGACCAACTCGGCGCGCGGTAGCCAAAGACTTTGACACCCGCTGCATCCTCAATGGCTCGAACCGCCGCTTGAGTATCCTCACGAAATTCGTCGGGCGTTTGGGAATAAACGGTCCGATGCCAGTAGCTATGGCAGGCGAGTTCGTGGCCGCGCGCGTGTACCTCTCGCACTAACTCTGGAAACTTATGTGCCACCCATCCAACAAAGAAGAACGTTCCCTTAACATTATACCTATCAAATAGACTGAGAATGCGCCGTGTGCTCATCACAACCCGCGACGGTCGACTCTCCCAACTATCGCGCGAGACTGAACCTGCAAATGCCTCCACCATGAAGTAGTCTTCGACGTCGACAGTCATTATGTGCTTCGGCGGGGAGACTGTCCTGTTGCTTCTGACCTTCTCTTTATCTTTGCTCAACATGGAATGCGTCAGGTCCCAGACTGCTCCGGTCAGGTGTGGAGAACCAATCTTGTGCTGAACGGAGGACGACGTACCTCACTCTTTTGTACGCAAGCGGCCTGCCTTTACTGTCTTCCTAACCTACGTACTTACAATAAGATACAGGTTCCATGCACACTCACGCGGGCGGACCGGAAAATCTTTTCGCACTACTCGGCATTCTTTTGCCACCCGACTGCCCGTTTGCATGATTCGGGTTCTTGCCCATACCTGTGCTATATCCTTCGAGCGCTGCTCTTGGGAGAATCCAGATCTCGATTAACACGTTTGAATACAGGAGGTTAGAGCCGTTGGCTTAAGCCTTGGGAGAGTGCAGATCGTATGGACTTGATCCTTGGTATCCTCAGAAAATCGCAGCCAACTGCCGGGGAAGCAACCTCTACGTCGTAGAATAAAGGTCTTAGGAATGCTGTATACCTATTGTCCGAATAGCGCTCGGGCAACGCCACAAGTTCGGTTACGAGGAGAGTCCTGATTAGGACAGGGTGTCACGGATGAACGTCGCTGAACACCATTACCCTCAAGTATCGGTTGTCATACCAAGCTATAACTCGGCCGAATTCTTGCCGGATGCCATTGAGTCCGCGTTGAGGCAGGACATTGCGCTTGAAGTGATAGTAGTGGACGACGGCTCGAAGGATAATACGGCCCAGGTAATGGAACGGTATGTTGCTAGAAAAGAAGTTAGTTATATTCGTCAGCAGAACCGGGGCCCGGCCGCCGCACGGAACACTGGCGTGCGAGCTGCGAAGGCAGACTATGTGGCTGTCGTGGACTCAGACGATGCGCTCGCTCCCAACGCTCTAAGTAAACTCGTTTCTGCATTCGAGCGAAGCGGAGCCGAGTGGTCCATGGTTGATATCGTGAAATTCTGGGGTGACCACCAGGAAATCCAGCGGTGCGGCACGCCGACCGAAGATCCCAAGTTCGCCATCCTCGCGGATGACTTTATTCGTCGGATGATGTTCTTTCGGAAGACAACCATAGAGCGCATCGGCATGTGGGATGAAAACATATTTGGACGAGAGGATTGGGACATCAATATCCGTTTGCTCGCCAGCGGGGAACCCTATGTGTATGTCCAGGAACCGCTCTATCTTTATCGCAAGCGTTCAGGCAGCATTACAACCGGCCAGCTACACCGATTCCTCGAAAATACCGAGCGGCTTATGCGCAAGCACCACAAAGCGGCCGCGGATGCTGGAGACCATAGGATCGCTCGCATTTACGCACGCAACCTGTGGAACCTTGCAAGACGCTATTTTTATGAGCAGCGGGACCTAGGAGCAAGTTTGCGCTGTGCGCGCGAAAGTTTGCGGTACGATTTCAGCGCCGAGCGCGTTCTGCATCCGATAGTTCACAACATTCGACGGCTGCGGTTGGGCAACCGAGCCGGAAGGTCATCGCACGGAATCAGTTGAGCGTAGAATCATCCACGGTTTTTGATCCAGTCCAGGAGTCGCGGATAGCGCCCTAGCTTCATCCCGTCCAATACTTCAAATTCTTCCGTGCGATTGTAGGTGTGCGTGCAAATGCTTCCGTGGCACCAATCGGGTTCTATACGGTTGTAAGGTTTCTCCTCGTAGTCGCTCTCCGAAAGAGTCTCAATTTCGCTAAAATTCAGTGCATATCCATATCGAAGGCTGCAGTCCTGCCCTGGACGAATGAGTTTCCCCCCCTCGAAAAATAGAGCGCCGGCTGGTCGCGCACGGCGCACATCCGAGACGATTGGGTTTTTCGGGTGAGGTGTCCATTCACCTTCTAGAGAATCCGAATAGAACAAGTGAAGTTCGTCGAAGGTGGATCCGCCGGAGACAGCAATGTTTGTGAAAAGCCAGAACTTTCCTGACTGTTCGAAGACGGTCGTGTCCACAGCAAGGACATCATGGGCCATGATTCTTACGAGCTCCCAGTTTCGTGGGAATTCAGTTGCCCGATAAAGTTCGATCGTCTTTCTGGCCCTAGTCTCAGGGATCATGTATATAATTCCATGGCTCTCGAAAAGATACGGGTAAGACATGTGATAACCATTGTCCAGAACTCTTTGTGGAACGCTAAGCCGTCCTTGGTCGCCAATTTCGAAGTACGAGATCGCCGCCCTGTTTTTTTTAAAATCGAAGTCCTCGAAGAAAACGTAAGTCTTACCGTCGTGTTTTAGCAAGAACGGGTCGGCGTAAAATCGCCCCCGAGGCCAAGGAACCAGGCGGAACCCCGTTCGGTCTGTGAGTGCGCTCGGCTTATCAGTTCTTGCCCGATAAGCAATAAACCACTGCGTGCGTTCGCCGACTAGCAGCGAACGGCACCGCCGATAGATCTTCCGCAGGGCAAGCCGCGTCAGAAAACGCAACATAACTGGTGTCGGCGGAGTGCGATAAATCCCTTTCTTGTAGCTATCCGCCTCGTTGAATACTTCAAGGGACTGGATATAGCCCCAGCCGTACGTGTAAAGGTCGCACAATCGGCGAATTGCGAATTCAGAGGTTTTCCAATACAAGGGGTTGAGCGTCAAATGGAGCGATTCGAAATCCGTCGCAGAAAGAGAACGATAGATTACGCGCCCGCCATCGAGTGACTCAGTGAGTACTTGCAGAATGCTCCCCGTGACAGGGTTGCCCTCGTACATTTCCCAAAAGCCTGGAGGCGCTCCACGATATTCCCTATTGTCCGCATGGTGAAAGGACCAAACTCCATGTTTTGCGCATGACAGAATTTCTCCGCGAATAATGCGGAAGCCGAAGCGAAACAAGACGTCGAGGTTTGCCTCACGAATTCGCGCAATGTCTTCCTTAGCAAAGCGGTCCACGAACCCTTTTGAGATTGGCTGGACTAAGAGTATGGACGCGTTTTTCAAAATTCCAGTTAGATCGGTCTCTTCAAACGCATCCAACTCTTTCCGATGGCGCTGACGGTCCCAACGCCGATAGCGCTCAAATAAACTATGCGTCCAGTAGGTTTTGAGCAGCTGGCGCCAGGGTTTCTTCGGGGCAGCATGGGGCGAGGAATTTCGGACAACAAGCACGACTTCCGCGAACGAGGATTCCTGGATATCCGCTACGATCTTGGCGACCCAACGCGTGGCCGTCAGCGAATTCAGCATGATTCCGATTCGCAACTTGGGAGCGCCTATATGGTCTCGGTCTGGCACGTTGACTCTTCCGCTTTTTCCGCGCTGATTACTCTACTGAACAGCACCTGCCAAATCAGCGGTCCAACCCTCCCCTACGATTGTCGAGAACAGTCGCGGCACCAGTGAGATTTGCCTCCTTTTTTGACTGTAAGCCTCAGATCGGTTTTCAGGGCAGTCCCCATGCATCGTCGCGAAACATCAATTGCGCAAGATTCTCTGAGCGCCTTTTGCTGATCGGGCCGCCAAAACCTTCTGCTCGAGGAAGTCCCGAAGCTCTAACCACCCTTGATGAGATTACCTCAGGAATTGAAGTAAAAGCGAGTCCCCGGAACGAATCAATTACACCACCACACACTCTCGGCCTGAGAGATCCAAGGCGCATTTAGTTTTCTCAATCTTGGCGAAAGCTCCGGGGTAGGTGAAAGCTCTCCCCGCCTAGTAACGAGCTCAGGCACTTCCGCGTTCTAACTGCCGTCTGGGTCCGGTTGAACGTGAAAAACAATGCCCTGGAAGGGAAATCATCGGGACAATTCGCCGGCAATTCCTGCGCGCTCATAGTAAGTACTGTGTTTTATATAACTTAGATTATGCACCCTGCCATAGACCCCCTTTCGAGTGGCCCCCCGTTTGCTTCTCTCAAGGTCAGAAACGTACGGCCAAGTTTGTCATTTCGTATGTCGGAGAGTGCAGACCATGCGTGTGTTGCTGACAGGTCACCTAGGGTATATCGGGACCGTTATGGCTCCGCTCTTGGCCGAGGCAGGGCATGAAGTCGTCGGTTTAGACAGCGGCTTGTTCGAGCAATGCACATTTGGCGAGCCCCCTCGGCAGTTCCCCTACATTCGCAAAGACATCCGGGACATTACGCCTGCCGACCTTGAGGGTTTCCATGCGGTATTTCACCTTGCCGGACTCTCCAACGATCCCCTCGGAAATCTCAACCCGCAGCTGACCTACGAGATTAATCACCTGGCTTCGGTTCATCTGGCTCAAAGCGCAAAGCAAGCGGGAGTAGAGCGCTTTGTGTTCTCCTCCTCGTGCAGCACTTATGGCTCCGCTGGCGACAAGATCCTTGATGAATCGGCCGAATTCAATCCTGTTACTCCGTATGGTACATCAAAGGTCTTGGTCGAACGGGATGTTGCCAAGCTCGCGGACTCTGGATTCAGCCCCACTTTTCTCCGAAACGCCACTGCGTACGGTGTATCCCCTCGCCTGCGATTTGATCTCGTTCTTAATAACTTGGTCGCTTGGGCCTTCACGACCGGGCGCGTTTACATCAAGAGTGATGGCACGCCGTGGCGCCCGATCGTTCATATCGAGGATATCTCTCGGGCATTCCTTGCTGTCTTAGAAGCGCCTCGTGAAGTTATCCATAACGAAGCATTTAACGTCGGCCGCAGTGAAGAAAACTATCAGGTTCGCGATCTGGCAGAAATTGTCAAGGAAACAGTACCAGGCTGCAAGATCGAGTACGCTGCGGATGCTGGTCCCGACAAGCGATGCTACCGCGTTGACTTCAGCCGGATATCTCGTGCCCTTCCCGGCTTCCAACCTCAATGGGATGCCCGCAAAGGCGCCCGCGAACTTTACGAGGCTTACCAGAAAGTGGATTTGCGCCATGAAGATTTTGAGGGCGCACGCTTCAAGCGAATCGATCACCTTCAGGGTTTGGTGGCTTGCCGGCGCCTGGACTCGACGCTACGTTGGCAGCCGGCGGATGTCGCAAGCGAACTCCAGGCGGCAGCTAGTTGATTCACTTACAAGGATCCAGGTGCCTTCGTGATTTTTCGGGAGACCAGATTGGCCGGTGCTTTCTTGATTGAGCCGGAAAAGCGTGAAGACGAACGTGGCTTTTTCGCCCGAACTTTTTGCCGTGAGAAATTCGTGGCCCGCGGCCTGAATCCTGAAATCGCGCAGTGCAATGTCTCGTTCAACAAACGAAAGGGAACGCTGCGAGGGATGCACTACCAAGTATCGCCGTTCGCCGAGGCCAAGCTCATCCGCTGCACTGCCGGAGCGATTTTTGATGTCATCATCGATCTGCGCGAGTCTTCCTCGACTTTTCAGCAGCACTTCGCGGTCGAGCTTTGCGCCGCAAAAGGAAGGATGTTGTACATACCGGAAGGATTCGCTCACGGTTTTCAAACGCTTCTGGATGACACGGAAGTCTTCTACCAAATGTCCCAGCCTTACGCCCCGGAATGTGCTCGCGGAGTACGCTGGGATGACCCTTCCTTTGGTATCGAATGGCCGTCGGCGGAGCGGACGATCCTGGAGCGTGACCGCAATTACCCAGACTTCTTGACGAAACAAAGTGGTCTAAATCAATGAATTCTTCGGCCAGCCAATCCGCGCCAGTTACCACGGGAATAGGTCATGAGATGCACCGTTTCATCGCGGATCTCTATCCCATGTGCCGTAGTATCACCGGTAATGGCCTGCGCGAAACCCTAAGCGCGGTCGCTAAATTTGCTCCCTTAACACTTCGTGAGGTGCCGACTGGCACGCAAGTGTTTGATTGGACTGTCCCTCAAGAATGGAATATCCGGGACGCCTACGTGATGAATTCCCGCGGCGAACGCGTCATCGATTTTCAAACCTCGAATCTGCATGTTGTCAACTACAGCGTTCCGGTACACCGCAAGATGCGGCTTGCGGAATTGAAAAGTCATCTGTTCACCTTGCCGGATCGTCCTAATTGGATTCCCTACCGCACCTCCTATTACAAAGAAAGCTGGGGCTTTTGTCTAAGCCACCATCAGCTTGGGCGTCTGCCTGATGATGAGTACGAAGTCATCATCGATTCGACGCTGCAGCCAGGTTATTTAACCTATGGCGAATGCTTCCTCCCAGGTGAACTGCCCGATGAAATCATTGTTTCCACACATTGTTGCCATCCTTCAATGTGCAACGACAATCTTTCTGGTATCGCTGTCGCCGCATTCCTGGCGAAGCATTTGTCCTCACGTCCGCATAGATACTCCTACAGGTTCTTGTTCATTCCCGGAACCATCGGCGCCATCACTTGGCTGGCGTTGAACGAAGAGAAGATTTCTCGCATCCGCCACGGGTTGGTCCTTACCGGACTCGGTGATAGCGGCAAACTACACTACAAAAGGAGCCGGCGCGGCAATGCCGAAATCGACCGGGCTGCCGCTCACGTGCTTCGCCACGCTTCCTACGACCATCATCTTCTGGATTTCTCGCCTTACGGTTACGACGAAAGGCAATTCTGCTCCCCCGGAATCAATCTGCCCGCGGGGCGCCTTTCGCGCAGTCCTCACGGCACTTTTCCGGAGTATCACACTTCAGCCGACAATCTTGGCTTCGTCCATCCAGAGAAGCTCGAGGAGTCATTCGAAGCTTGCCTTCAGATCATGAGTCTGCTTGAGAGAAATGGGACTTTCTTGAATTTGAACTCTAAATGTGAACCGCAGCTCGGAAGGCGCGGTCTGTACGGAATGGTTGGCGGTGGTTCTGATGCAGGCGTTAGAGAATTGGCCATGCTTTGGGTTCTGAACCTCTCCGACGGCAATCACTCGCTATTGGATATTACTGAGCGCTCGAACATGGCGTTCGATTCCATTTGTGCAGCTACTGAAGGCTTGCAGCAGAAAGGTCTGTTGCGCGAGTGCTTCGCGCTTGAGACGCCCGAGCCCGCGGAGTCATTCGAAAGGACAAAATCATGAATGCAATTTATATCGACACAACAAATAGCGACGAACAACGCCGAGATTTGTTGTATGGCGGCCAAGTGATTGTTCACTCGCCAACTCCAAGCTCCCTCGCCCTCGTAGAATTTGCGCGCCAAATGCTTACCGATGCATTTTCCGGCGCTGATCCCGAAACGGCCCAGTTTCATCTGCCCGTCGACCGCTATGCAGCGATACTCGCCGAACTCAAACCCAAGTTCATACATCATCCTAAGTCCAAGGAATTCATCCAGGGCATCCTGAGGGAAACGGGATGTGACCTCAGCAAAACCTATTTCGATGTGCCGCGCATGCGTACTTCAACCAGCGATCAGTACCTCACTACCGGGATCGCCTACGCTTTTCATCCTCATCGGGACACTTGGTATTCGGCTCCTATGTGCCAAGTCAACTGGTGGATGCCCATCTATCCGATCGTCTCCGAAAATGCCATGGCCTTTCACCCGCGCTACTGGAACCAGCCGGTGCGCAACGGCTCCGCCACTTACAACTATGACGAGTGGAACCGCACCAGCCGCCACAACGCCGCACAATTTCTGAAAGAGGACACCCGCAAGCAACCTCGTCCCGAGGAACCTATGGAGCTCGATCCTCAGGTCCGTGTCGTTACGCCCCCAGGAGGCCTGCTGCTTTTTTCCGGTGCGCAAATGCACTCGAGCGTGCCCAACACCTCCGGCCGCACTCGACTTAGCATCGATTTCCGCACTGTGCATATTGATGACGTTGTTGCGCGACGCGGCGCAGCCAACGTGGATTCTGAGTGCACTGGCACGTGCATGCACGACTATCTGCGCGGTACAGATTTCGCGCACGTGCCGGAAGAGCTTTATGCGTTATACGAGACGCAGCCGCCTCTGGTGCGTCCTGGCGAATTGCGGGCAGCCGCTGCCGTTTGAAAGGTCTGACGACCATATGCCCACACTAGATCAACTTGTGAACGACTCGGAATCCCTCGCCAAAATGCCTCCGGATTCTGTGCAGCCACTGTGCCGGTTCTGCAAAACTAAGCTCCAGCACACCTTTGTGGACCTTGGTATGTCACCGTTGTGCGAGAGCTATCTTAGTTCCACCCAGCTGAATCAGATGGAGCCTTTTTATCCGCTTCATGTGTACGTGTGCTCGAACTGTTTTCTGGTGCAACTCGAAGCCTACGTGAGCCCGGAGCACATTTTCAGCGACTACGCCTATTTCTCCTCTTACTCGGATTCTTGGCTTGCTCATGCAAAAGCATACACAAGTCAGATGACGGACCACCTTTCTCTCGATAACGCCAGCCTAGTTGTCGAAGTAGCCAGCAACGACGGCTACCTGCTTCAGTATTTCGTCCAGAAAGGCATCCCGGTTTTGGGCATTGAGCCTGCGGGGAATGTTGCCCCCGAGGCCGAGAAGAAGGGCGTCGCGACGTTGGTGAGGTTCTTTGGAACCGAAACGGCCCGGGAACTAGTGGCCGCCGGCAAGCAGGCAGATCTGCTCCTTGGCAACAACGTGCTCGCGCAGGTGCCCGATTTGAACGATTTTGTTGCGGGAATGAAGATCTTGCTGAAGCCTCACGGCGTAATCACCATGGAGTTTCCCCATCTTCAGCGGCTGATGGAAGAAAATCAGTTCGACACAATTTACCATGAACACTTCTCCTATTTCTCCTTTCTCGCTGCCGGAAAGATCTTTGCTGCGCATGGCCTGACGCTCTTTGATGTCGAGGAATTGACCACCCACGGTGGCTCGCTGCGCATTTTTGCCCGGCATGCCGAGGACTCCTCGCACGCCGTAACCTCACGAGTCCGAGATCTTCGCGAACGAGAGGAAAAATTGGGGTACGCGCAAGTAGAGACGTACTCGCGCTTTGCCGATCAGGTAAAGGAAACCAAGCGCAAACTGCTCGAATTCCTTTTCGAGGCCAAGCGCAGTGGAAAGAAAATTGCCGGATATGGTGCGCCGGGCAAGGGCAACACCCTGCTGAACTATTGCTCCATTCGCACCGACTTCATCGACTATACCGTCGACCGCAATCCCCATAAGCACGGCAAGTTCTTGCCCGGAACGCACATCCCCATTTATCCGCCGGATCAGATCCAGCGTACAAGACCGGATTATCTGCTGATTTTGCCATGGAATCTCAAGCAAGAAATCATGCAGCAGAATGCATTCATTCGGGATTGGGGGGGCAAGTTCGTTGTGCCTATCCCGGAAGTGAAGGTTTACTCGTGATCTCGCGGTTCGAGACTGGTTCGTCCTGTGGACGGACCACAAGGAGAACGCTTCCATGAAAGTGGTCATCTTCTGTGGCGGACTCGGGATGCGCCTGCGCGAATATGCGGACAATGTCCCCAAGCCTATGGTCCCGATTGGCTACCGGCCTGTCCTCTGGCACGTCATGAAGTATTACGCGCACTACGGCCACAAAGACTTCATCTTGTGTCTCGGATACCGCGCGGACGCCATTAAACAATATTTTTTGCACTATGATGAATGTGTCTCCAACGACTTTTCGCTCTCCAACGGCGGCAAAGACCTCCAGCTGTTTAACAGTGATATCCACGACTGGAACATCACTTTCGCCGAGACGGGGACACATTCAAATATCGGTCAGCGCCTGAAGGCTGTTGAGCGCTACCTCGCGGCCGAGGAGATGTTTCTCGCAAATTACGCTGACGGCCTGACGGATATGCCCCTTCCGAGCCTTATTGAGTTCTCCAGGCATCACGGTAGAGTGGCGACCTTCGTTTCGGCCAAGCCGAATCTTACCTACCACGCCGTTTCGGCCGACACCGATGGCTACGTCAGTGAGGTCAAGTCCATACGCGATACCGAGCTTCGCATCAATTGCGGTTATTTTGTTTTCAAGAGAGAAATCTTCCAGTACATGCGTAATGGCGAGGAGCTCGTCCTTGAGCCTTTTGAACGCCTTATGAGACAAAAGCAGTTGATGGCATATCGCCATGATGGCTTTTATGCATCCATGGACACTTTTAAGGACAAGCAGCAACTGGACGACATGTACGCTCATGGCGACGCGCCGTGGGAAGTCTGGAGGAATGCGCGTCCACGCGAGGAGGCGGCCGTTTCGATCCTGGATGCTGCTGCCGATGCGACGTAGGATCGCTCGTTCGCCATGATGAACCTTCGGCTGACAGATTTTGGCAAGCGGCCACTTCAAATCCTTTGCCTTGGCGCACACTCCGACGACATCGAGATCGGCTGTGGAGGAACTATTCTGCACCTCATTGAATCGCAGCCCTCGACGCGCGTCGACTGGGTCGTTTTTAGCTCCAGCACGCCACGTCGCCGCGAGGCGCTCCGGAGCGCCGGTCTTTTTTTGAAGGGTACGAAGTCAAGAAACATTACCGTTCGTTCCTATCGCGACGGTTTTTTCCCTTATGTGGGCATGAAAATCAAGGAGGAATTCGAACGCTTGAAGAGGCGCATCAATCCTGGCTTGGTCTTCACCCACTATCGTCATGATTTGCACCAGGATCATCGCCTGCTCAACGAACTGACGTGGAACACTTTCCGCGATCACCTCATCCTGGAATATGAAATTCCCAAATACGACGGAGATTTGGGATCGCCCAATGTGTTCTCTCCTTTGAAGGCATCCACGTGCCAAAAGAAGGCCGCCTTTCTTCAGGAGGCTTTCCGCACGCAGGCCTCAAAGCAATGGTTTTCCAATGAAACTTTTTTGGCTCTCATGCGGCTGCGTGGAGTAGAGGGGAACTCTCCAACAGGTTTTGCGGAGGCTTTTTACGGAAGAAAGGTCACTCTGCAACTACAATGAAATGGACTTTGGGATTACCTGAGGTTGAAGAATGAATTCGGAGTGGTTTACAGACTTTTGGCGTTATCGCGAGTTGCTTTATTTTCTGGCTTGGCGTGACGTTAAGGTCCGTTACAAACAGGCCGCGCTTGGCGCCTCCTGGGCTGTGATTCAGCCCTTGCTTACTATGGTCATTTTCACCCTCTTTTTTGGCCGGTTAGCTCGTGTTCCGAGCGATGGTATTCCCTATCCTCTTTTTTCATTTTGTGCATTGGTTCCCTGGACCTATTTCTCCACCACTCTGAGCCAAGCGGGCAACAGCCTCGTCAGCAATTCTTCACTCATCACAAAGGTTTATTTCCCGCGCGCCTTGTTGCCTGCCGCGACTGTGCTCAGCGGCCTCGTGGATTTTGCAATGGGCTCGACATTTCTCGCTCTTATGATGATTTATTACCGTGTGAAGCCTGGATGGTCGTTTTTCTTGGTGCCATTTTTCCTTGGCGGCATGATCCTGCTGGCGTTTAGCGTTAGCATGATACTGGCCGCCATGAACGTGCGGTATCGCGACGTCAAGTATGCTTTGCCGTTTCTGGTTCAGATCTGGCTGTTCGTGACACCTATCATTTACCCGATAGCGTTTCTGACCCCCAAAATGAAGCGCTTTCTCGCCTTCAATCCCATGGCAGGGTTTCTCGAAGGATTCCGCTCTTCTCTATTTAATACAGGTCATATGGACTGGAGCTTAGTGGGCACCGCCGTTATCATTACGACGATTCTTCTGGTTATTGGTGCCACGTACTTCCGCAGGACGGAGCGATCTTTTGCGGACATCGTCTAAGTTCAGAGGGGAGCATTGTCGTCTCGTTTCGATGAGAATATGAGCCAAGCCATCGCGGTTGAAAAAGTCTCCAAAAAGTTTGTCCTGGGCGCGCTTCAGCGCGACACGATGTTGCGTGAACGGCTCATCAGCATGCTGAGTGCGCCTTTTCGTCGGCGCTCGGCCCTCAATGTCCTTTGGGCCCTGCGCGATGTCTCGTTTCGTGTCGATGCCGGTGAGGTCGTGGGCATCATCGGGCGCAATGGGGCCGGAAAAAGCACGCTCCTCAAAGTGCTGTCCAAGATCACCTATCCCACTTCCGGTGAAGTCCACGTGTCGGGCCGCATCGCTTCTCTTCTCGAAGTGGGCACCGGTTTTCACGAGGAACTCACCGGCCGGGAGAACATCTACTTGAACGGCTCCATATTGGGCATGAAACACGGCGAGGTCGCCGCCAAGCTGGACTCCATGGTGGAATTTGCCGGCGTGGCACAGTTCCTGGATACACCGATCAAGCGCTACTCGACCGGCATGCGCCTGCGCCTGGGCTTTGCCGTGGCCGCGCATCTCGATCCCGACGTGCTCATCGTCGATGAGGTCCTGGCCGTCGGCGACGCGGGCTTTCAGCGCAAATGCCTGAACGCCATGGATGGGCTCCGTAGCGGCGGTCGGACAGTCCTCTTTGTTTCTCACAACATGGCCGCCGTTGAGAATCTGTGCTCTCGTTGCATCTGGATCGACGCCGGAAAGGTGGTCATGGATGGCGCTCCTCGCGAAGTAATCGAGGCCTACATGAATACCTTCGCGAACGCTCGTGAGGCAATGGCCGACTTGCGTTCCGTCAAAGACCGCCGCGGATCGGGCGAGATCCGCTACACTGGCGTCGAGTATCTGAATACCGCGGGGGAGCCGCTGCAAGTTGTCCGCAGCGGCGACAGCCTGATCATCCGGTTTCACTATCACGCCAGCAAGCCGATCCCCTTTCCCAGCTTCGGCTTTCGCCTCTACACGGAATTCGGCACTCTTGTCACCGACACCAGTACCTGGCATCACGCCATTGACATTCCGCTCGTTCCGCCTGGCGATGGCTACGTCGATCTGCATATCGATTTTCTCAACCTTCTTCCAGCCCGTTACTACTTTTCATTGTGGATCACTGGCACGGCTTCTCCTGTCCACGACAACATTGAGTATTGCGCGCAGCTCGAAGTCGAGTTGTCCAACGTTTATTCGTCAGGACGAATGCTCGACAGCCGCTCCGGTATCGTCTTCTTCCCCCAGCGTTGGAAAGTGAATGAAGCCGTTCTGGCCGATGCGTCCGGCAAGACAGAGGAAACATGAGCGACGCGCCACTGGTCAGCGTTGTCACCCCCGTCTATAACGGTGCGGAGTTTTTGCCGCAGTGCATCGAAAGTGTCTTGGCCCAGACCTATCGAAATTGGGATTTCACGATTGTAAATAACTGCAGCACTGACGACACGTTAAGCGTCTGCCTGAAGTATGCTGCAATCGATCCTCGAATCCGCGTGGTCACTAACCGGAGTTTTTTGAAAATCATAGAAAATCACAACCGGACTTTGAGCTGCGTTTCTCCGCATGCAAAGTATTGCAAAGTGGTATTCGCCGATGATTGGTTGTTCCCTGCGTGCATCGAAGAGCTGGTCGCCGACGCGGAGCGGCATCCCTCCGTAGGTATCGTGTCTTCGTACGCGCTTGCGGGCGACCGAGTCCTATGGGCCGGCCTGCCCTTCCCTAGCTATGTAATTGATGGTCGTGAGATTTGCCGGCGGAAGCTGGCCGGCGGCGTGGACGTGTTCGGAACACCGACCGCACAACTATACCGCGCAGACTTGGTTCGAAGGCGCAGCAAGTTTTTCAACGAGCAGAATCTACATGCCGACACCGAAGCATGCCTTGATGTCCTGCAAGACAGTGACTTCGGGTTTGTACACCAGATATTGAGTTATTCCAGGCCTCGGCCCCAGTCCAATGATGCATTCGCGAATCGCTTCGAAACACGCGCACTGGGAGGGCTCATAATCTTCCTGAAATACGGCCCGATTTACTTGAGCCGGGATGAGTACGCGTGCCACCTCCAGCATCGAGTGAAAGAGTATCACCGCATCTTAGCTAAGAATGTGCTGCGGTGTCGATCGACGGCATTCTGGCGGTTTCATAAGGAAACCTTGAGTGCTTTGGGCTGGAAACTCGATCGGCCTCTCTTGGCAATGTCCGTCGGCCGAGAACTGCTTAGGATGTTGTTACGGCCGGCGACCAGCGCAACAGAAATGACGGGATGGTGGCGAGAGGCTGTCTCGCGGTTCGTCAACCCTCGATCGTCTGAAGTGCGACTTCCTTAAGGGTTCTGCGAGCTTGGAACAAATTGCGTGTACAACCACAGGTGAAATCAGAAATGACACATAGGAATTCCACGGAGAGCCTAGACCTTGTTGCCGGCGAATTGGTTGAAGTCGCTAGTCGCGAGGAGATTCTTTCCACTCTCGACCAGAACGGTAAGCTTGACTCCATGCCCTTCATGCCCGAAATGCTGCAGTATTGCGGCAAGCGTTTTCGCGTGTTCATGCGCGCCGACAAAACTTGCGACAACATCAAGCAATGGAGCCTGCGCCGCGTCAAAAATGCGGTGCACCTGACGGGGGTCAGATGCGATGGGACTTCCCACGGCAATTGCGATGCTGGTTGTCTGCTCTTCTGGAATGAGGCATGGCTCAAAAAGGTGATCCCTGACTTTGTGAGCGCCCGGCGGGTAGCTCAGCCGGTTCTAGCCTCTTCTCCCGATCGGCGCCCTGACTTGATTTGTACTGATCAGCGCCTCCGGGACTCCGTCCTTCGTCCCGACGCCTCCGCCCCAGGAAACACTCTTTATGTGTGCCAAGCCACGGAGCTCCGCGAATTCACTTCTCATCTCTATTGGTGGGACCTTCGTCAGTATTTCCGGGATATCCGGTCCGGAAATTTGCGACGCGGTGTCGGCGGCGATTCAAAATCAGAAAAGTTTCTGGAAGTTGTTCTCAGCTTCCTGGAAGTTGTCCGCTCGCTAGTCATAACCGCGTTCAACAAATTGCAAGAGCTTCGAGGCGGCGTCCGCTATCCCCACATCGAAGGTGCACTCGACACTACACCGACCCTCGGTTTGAATCTGCAGCCTGGAGAATTTGTGGTGGTGCGAACCAAAGACGAGATTCTCGCCACTTTGGATCGCAATAACAAAAACCGCGGGCTCTTGTTCGATTCAGAGATGCTCCGCTATTGCGGCAGTACCTTTCGCGTTCTTAAGCGCGTGAACCAGATAGTGGATGAGCGCACGGGAAAGACGATGAAAATGAAATCACCGTGCATTATTCTCGAAGGAGTCGCTTGTGTTTCCGAATACCACCGGTGGTGCCCTCGTGCCATTTATCATTATTGGCGTGAAGCTTGGCTCCGCAGAGCCGAATAAACGGGCTCCTGGCCATTCGTTTGGAGGATAACTTACGGCTACGGAAACCTTGCTTCCTTGCCGGGACTAGTTCAGGGGCCGGCGAGGGAGTGCTGAACTGTTCCCAAAGGTCTTGTTTGGCCCGTGGAACCACATTACCCAAATGCGCCAGGACAGTGCACATGCACTCTGGTTGCTCGGCATCTAGCCTGCCTAAGTCTATAGTAATCAGCGAATTATATAGAAAACCCTTTGGAACGCGCAGTGCTACCAAATTCACGGGGTAGCCTGTTCGTCGCAAGCGAAAGATTGAATCTGGAAGACAACAGCTCCTAGTGGAGGTTTCATGCCCTCGTGCCTGCGTCTCTTCAAACTCCTGCGCTCTCCAATTCTATTTGGTCGAACTCTAGGAGCTTGTTTTCTCGTCTTGATGGGATTCGCAGGGCAAGCTCGAGCCTCCATTGCTTTCGTACAAAGCAACTCGACGACTCCGCAGAGTCCGCAAACGGCAGCGGCAGTCGTGTACACGCTGGCGCAGACGGCGGGGAACTTAAACGTCGTGGTGGTGGGGTGGAACGACTCGACGGCGACAGTCATTTCGGTGATGGACACGAAGGGGAACGCGTACGCAGTTGCAGCTGCTCCGGTGGTGCAGAGTGGCACGGCGACGCAGGCCATCTACTACGCGAAGAACATCGCCTCGGCGGCAGCGGGGGCGAACACGGTGACGGTGACGTTCAGTGTGGCAGCCGTATTTCCAGACATTCGGATAGCGGAATACAGCGGTTTGGACACGGCGAATCCGCTTGACGTGGCGGTCGGTGCTCAGGGCACAACGACGGCGACGAGCAACAGCGGTTCGGTGGCCACGACCAACGGCAACGATCTTCTGGTGGGCGCAAACGTGGTGCAGTCCATCACCACGGGCGCAGGAGCTGGCTTTACCAATCGGATAATTACCCCAGATGGTGACATATTGGAAGATCGCGTGGTGACGGTAACGGGGAGTTACAGCGCCACCGCAGCACTGGACAGAGTACAGCCCTGGGTGATGCAGATGGTGGCCTTCCGAGCCGCGGGAAGTGGTGGCACGGGGCCAAGCATCACGAGCCTGAATCCGACGTCGGGGCAGGTCAATACTACGGTAACGATCACTGGCACGAATTTCGGAAGTGCGCAAGGGGCGAACACGGTGACGTTCAACGGGACGTCAGCGGGTACGGCGAGCACTTGGAATGCGACGACCATCGTCGTTACGGTCCCGACAGGTGCGACGACAGGGAACGTCGTGGTGACGGTAGGCGGGCTGGCGAGCAACGGCGTGAACTTCACGGTGACGGGGCCCCCGGCTAGTATCACGCCCACGGCCGGAACGCCACAGAGTGCGACGGTCAACACGGCGTTTGCGATTCCACTGCAAGCCACTGTGCGGGATGCCGCGAACAACCTGGTGAGCGGAGTGGTTGTGACGTTTACGGCTCCAGGGAGCGGAGCTAGCGGGACCTTCGCGGGCGGAGTGAACACGGCGACGACGAATACCAGTGGTGTAGCGACTTCGGCGGTGTTCACGGCGAACGCGACCGCAGGCGGCCCGTACAACGTAGTAGCCAGCGCAACGGGACCCACCTCGGCAAACTTCTCGTTGACGAACACGGTAGGGCCGGCGGCAAAGGTAGTGGTGACGAGCGGCTCGGGGCAGAGCGCGTCGATCAACACGGCGTTCGGAGCGCCATTAGTCGCGACAGTGACGGATGCTGGGAACAACCCGGTGGGCAACGTCACGGTGACGTTTACGGCTCCGGGGAGCGGAGCCAGCGGGACCTTCGCTGGCGGGGTGAACACGGCGACGACGAATACCAGCGGTGTAGCGACGTCGGCGGTGTTCACGGCGAACGCGACCGCAGGCGGCCCGTACAACGTAGTAGCCAGTGCAACGGGAGCGACCTCGGCAAACTTCTCGCTGACGAACACCGTGGGGCCGGCGGCAAAGGTAGTGGTGACGAGCGGCTCGGGGCAGAGTGCGTCGATCAACACAGCGTTTGGGGCACCATTAGTCGCGACGGTGACGGACGCGGGGAACAACCCGGTGAACGGAGTGGTCGTGACATTTACGGCTCCGGGGAACGGAGCCAGTGGGACCTTCGCTGGCGGGGTGAACACGGCGACGACGACCAATGGTGTGGCGACGTCGGCGGTGTTCACGGCGAACGCGACCGCAGGCGGCCCGTACAACGTCGTAGCCAGCGCGGCGGGAGCGACCTCTGCAAACTTCTCACTGACGAACTTATCGGCGCCGCCAGCAACGGTCGCGGTGACGAGCGGCTCGGGGCAGAGCGCGACAGTCAACACGGCGTTTGCGACTCCACTGCAAGCCACTGTGCGTGATGCCGCGAACAACCTGGTGAGCGGAGTGGTCGTGACGTTTACGGTCCCAGGGAGCGGAGCCAGTGGGACCTTCGCGGGCGGAGTGAACACGGCGACGACGAATGGGAGTGGTGTAGCGACGGCAGCGACATTCACGGCCAACAGCACTGCGGGTGGGCCCTATACCGTAACTGCGTCGGTAGCGGGGGTTGCGACGCCGGCGAGCTTCTCGCTGACGAATAACGTTGGACCGGCGGCAAAGGTAGTGGTGACGAGCGGGTCGGGGCAGAGCGCGTCGATCAACGCGGCGTTCGGAGCACCATTAGTCGCGACGGTGACGGACGCGGGGAACAACCCGGTGGGCAACGTCACGGTGACGTTTACGGCTCCGGGGAGCGGAGCCAGTGGGACCTTCGCTGGCGGGGTGAACACGGCGACGACGAATACCAGTGGTGTAGCGACGTCGGCGGTGTTCACGGCGAACGCGACCGCAGGCGGCCCGTACAACGTAGTAGCCAGTGCAACGGGAGCGACCTCGGCAAACTTCTCGGTGACCAATCTGGCTGGTGCGCCAGCGAGCATCACGCCCACGACAGGAACGCCACAGAGCGCGACGGCCAACACGGCGTTTGCCACACCACTACAAGCCACAGTACGAGATGCCGGGAACAACCCGGTGGGCAGCATCACGGTGACGTTTACGGCTCCGGGGAGCGGAGCCAGCGGGACCTTCGCCGGTGGAGTGAACACGGCGACGACGAATACGAGCGGTGTAGCGACAGCAGCGACGTTCACAGCCAACGGCACTGCAGGGGGGCCCTATACCGTGACGGCGTCTGCACCCGGTGCGGCGTCCCCGGCTAATTTCTCGCTTACCAACCTCGCGCCGAGTAGCCTCATCGCGCTGGTTCAGCATAGGAGCCTGGATGCCGGCACCACAACCTCCTCGTCGCTGGCCTTCAATTCGAATAACACCGCAGGCAACTGGATCGGCGTGGTGATTCGCGCGGGTAAGACGGGCCAGGTGTTCACCGTCACGGATTCCCGGGGAAACACGTACCGCAGGGCGATTCAATTCAACGAAACCATCGATTCAACGACCCTAGGCATCTTCTACGCTGAAAACATTGCGAGTGGCGCAAACACGATTACGGTATCCGATACCATAACTGGAACCATGCGGTACGCCATCCTCGAGTATTCGGGGGTCGCGATGGCGAACTCGCTTGACGGCGCGGCGGTCGCGGGCCAGGGTACCGACGCGTCTCCCAAGAGTGGCATTCTCATGACGACAGCGAACGGCGATCTGGTGCTGGGAGAGACTTCGACGGCAAACCCCGCGAGCTTCACGGCGGGGAGTGGGTATCTTGCTCGAGACTTCGTTCCGGCCGAACCGAACACGAAACTGCTCGTCGAAGACCAGATTCAAGCCGTCTCCGGGAATATTTCGGCCAATGCATCGCTCGGAGCGTCGGACAATTGGGGTGCTGCGGTCGCTGCATTTAAGTCCGCCGCCACAGTTACACCACCTACATTCACTCCTCCCAGTAACCTGGTAGCTGCTCCGTCGGGCCCCGTGCAGGTGAATTTGTCGTGGACGGCGGCAACGGAGACCGGCGGAACTATCACGAATTATCTCGTCGAGCGTTGTACAGGTGCCGCCTGCAACAACTTTGTGCAAATAGGAACTTCGGCAACCACTGCATATAGCGATACGAGTGCTAGTCTGACCGGCTCGACCACTTACAACTACCGAGTGCGCGCTACTGACGGCACCAACTTCAGCGCAGATTCTAACACTGCGTCCGCCACAACGGCAGCACCCACATTCACGGCTCCATCGAATCTTGCAGCCACGTCTGCCGGCAGCACACAAATCAATCTTTCCTGGACGGCCGCAACGGAGATCGGCGGAGCCATCACCAGTTACATCGTCGAGCATTGCGCGGGCCTCAACTGTGCCAACACACCGAGCAACTTCACACAAGCGGGAAGTACGACCGCACTCGCCTTCAGCGATACCGGTTTGACGACTTCGACTCCTTACAGTTACCGCGTCCGCGCCACGGACGGCGCCAACTTCAGCTCCTACTCGAATGTGGCTACAGCCACTCCTGTCGTCGGTCCAAACCTTTCGACTTTGAGCCTGACGCAAGGTCCTATAGGCGCGAGCATAACGATTACCGGCTCCGGTTTCGGGGCAACTCAAGCTCAAGGATCGAGCACGATCACCTTTAACGGAACTCCTGCAACAGCGACCTCTTGGAGCGACACAAGCATCGACACGTCGGTCCCGGTCGGCGCGACCACAGGAAGCGTGGTCGTTACTGTAACCGGATCGGCAAGTAACGGCCTGCCTTTCGCAGTTACACCTCCGCCGAACATTAGTAGCGTAAGCCCCAGTGCCGGACCCATCGGTACCGTTGTTAACGTCAATGGAACGAATTTCGGGCCGACCGTTGGCACCAGAGCTAGCTTGGTGCTGTTCAACGGCATTGCCGCGCGAACCACCAGTTGGTCGAACACTCTCATCGTCGCGCCCGTGCCGGCGGGAGCTACCACAGGAAACGTCGTGGTTTCCGTTGGAGGCATCAACAGCAACGGCGTTAACTACACGGTTACTCCGGGTCCAAATGTTGCCAGCGTCAGCCCTTCTTCAGGTACCGTCGGGACTCTAGTCACCATCAGCGGCGCTGGTTTTGGCGCTACTCAAGGGAGCAGCACGATAACGTTCAACGGCGTGGCTGCCGCACCCACAACCTGGAGCGATACCAGTATCGTCGCGCCGGTGCCTACAGGTGCAACCACCGGCAATGTCGTCGTCACAGCCAGCGCTATCGCCAGCAACGGCGTACAGTTCACGGTGAACACCGGAAGCATCAAGCTGATTCAGCATGTCGGGACGGATGCCGGCACGACCACTTCAGCCTTGCTCTCCTTTGCCTCCAGCAACACCGCCGGAAACTTCATTGCTGTTGTGATTCGTGCCGGCAAGTCTGGGCAGGTGTTTACGGTTTCTGATTCTCGTGGAAACACATACCGGAAGGCCATCACCTTCAACATGACCGTAGATCTCGACACCATGGGTATTTACTACGCGGAGAGCATCGCTGGTGGAGCGAACACGGTTACCGTCTCGGACACCATTGCAGGCACTTTGCGATTTGCGATCATGGAATACTCCGGAGTGGCGGTCACAAGTTCTCTTGACGCAACCGCGGCATCTGAAGGGACCACCATTTCCCCAAATAGCGGAAACGCTTTCCCCTCGCTAAGTGGTGATTTGCTGCTGGGCGAAATTGTAACTGCCGATCCCTCGGCCTTTACAGCCGGGACAGGCTATCAAATTCAAGACTTTGTTCCTGCAGAGCCCAGCACCAAGCTCGTTACTGAAGACCAGCTACAGACAACAATCGGACCGGCCTCGGCTACGGCCACCCTCGGCGCCTTCAGCCCATGGGGCGCAGCTATCGCAGCCTTTAAGTCCGCCGCCGGTAGTCCTCCACCGCCGATCTCCGTCTCCGTCTCGCCAACAACCGCATCCGTGGGAACAGGTAGCGGCTCGCAAAACTTCACGGCAACCGTGCAGAACGACTTTCGCAATGGAGGCGTGAACTGGACCGTGTCTGGGGCTGGCTGCAGTGGCGCCACTTGCGGAACGCTTTCCAACGTGACTTCAACTGCGGTGACCTACACTGGTCCAGTCAACGCGCCTAACCCAGCGACCGTGACGTTAACAGCGACCTCAGTAACCGACAATACTAAAACCGGCGCTGCAACTATTACCGTGGTACCGGGGGCGCTCAGCGTCTCCCTCACTCCCAAGCGCGCGGCGGTTACGATGTTCGCCGTGCAGACTGTGCAGTTCACGGGGACCGTCTTCAATGATCCTTCAAACTCGGGAGTGACGTGGTCCGTCGATAACAATAACGGCGGAACGGCGGCCAGCGGAACCATTTCGGCCACGGGCCTCTATACTCCGGGCACTCAACCAGGAATTCATATCGTCACTGCTACCAGCGTTGCGAATGCTGCAGTCAGTGCGTCCTCCTCGGTTGCGGTTACTGATTTGGCGGGCGTGTATACCTATCACAACGATCTGCAACGCACCGGCCAGAATTTGAATGAGTATGCGTTGACTCCAGCGAACGTTAGTTCTTTGGCATTCAAGCAGCTCTTCTCCTGCCCGGTCGACGGTTACGTCTATGCGCAACCATTATGGGTCGCTAACCTCACTGTGGGCGGGGCGAATCACAACGTAGTGTTTATCGCCACGGAGCACGACAGCGTCTACGCCTTCGACGCCGATTCTCCTTCCTGCCTCCTGCTTTGGAAGACCAGCTTCCTCGGGACCAACGTGACTACTATGTCTTGGCTGGACACGAGCAGCACACCCACTAACGACGTTTATCCGGAGATTGGCATCACTTCGACTCCTGTCATTGACCCGGTTACCAAAACAATCTATGTGGTGGCCAAGACGAAGGAATCTGTGGGCACCGGATGCTCTGCAAACTCCCCCTGCTTCGTCAATCGGTTGCATGCCCTCGATGTCATCACCGGTGCAGAGAAGTTTGGCGGACCGGTAGTGATCTCAGCTCCCAACTTTGACCCCTTGCTACATTTCAATCGCCCGGCGCTGCTGCTTAATAACGGCACGGTTTACATAGGCTTCGGTTCGCACGGAGACCGCTGCAACTGGCAGGGCTGGATGTTTGGTTACGACGCTGCAACTCTGGCCCAGAGGTTCGTGTGGGCAACTTCGGATCCGACCGGGAATTGCAACGGTGCTGCGATTTGGGATGGTGGCGCGGGCCCCGCTTCTGATGCCAGCGGCAATGTTTATGCCACAACAGGCAACGGCAACTATGACGGGACGAAGAATTTCTCCGAGTCCGCTCTAAAACTCAGTCCCACGGGCTCACTGATGGACTGGTTCACTCCTTTCAATCGGAGTGTTCTCGATGCCAACGATATCGACATGGGCTCGGCCGGCATCCTTATCCTTCCGGATTCAGTAGCTTCCGCAGCCCATCCGCATCTGGCGCTCGCGACGGGCAAGATCGCCATTCTTTATCTCCTCGATATTTCTCAAGCGAGCCCGGGTCAGACCAAGATGGGTCAGCTCAATTCTGGGAGCAATTTGGACGTACAGGAAGTGATCCCCGTCCCGCCGCCCAATACCACACAACTTGATGGCGGTAACTATGGCGTGCCCGCTTACTGGAACGGAAACATCTACACGACTGGACAAAACTTCCCCCTGAGCCAGTTCAAAATCTCAAATGGGACGATTGCGGCTCCGCAATTCGCCGTCTCAAACAACACGTTCCCGCCTCGGGGCGCGATTCCCGCCGTCTCCTCCAGCGGCACTACCAACGGTGTCGTATGGGTTCTGGATCTCAACGGATGGACGGGTACCGGGAGTGCTATCCTCTACGCCTACGATGCCACCAACGTTTCGAACCTGCTCTACAGCAGCCCGACAAGTGGCACGGGTGCCGCCGGAGGCGCCGTCAAATTCACGATCCCGACAGTGGCGAATGGCAAGGTCTACGTCGGGGGACAGAGCACGGTCACGGTGTTCGGCCTGCTCCCGAACTAGGAGCCGCGAACCGCCGAGTCGTCAGTGATTTGGATCAACTTAAGTGCGGCGTCATTGCCGCGCAATGATGGCACGGACGATCCCCGTGACGGCGAAGGGCCAATGACGCAACGCCTCATTTTGCCCCGCGACAGAACGACTGAGTTCTCGCGAACACATCACAAAGACAAAGAGCGATCTGGTTCAACTCTATGCGAAAGGGCCTGGCTATCAGATCGCGAGGTCCTCTTGGTGCCCGGGAATACCAGTCTACCTATTCTCCTGCCGCAGAGCCGGCAGGATCAGCGCTATGGACTCGGCGGGGTGCCCACTCCTGCGGGAAGCACTTCGTAGATTCGTGCCTGGCCAAGTTGCGCCACAGGGCGAAACGCGTTCGGGTACGCCCTTTGCACGATGTCAAAACAGACTTCGTCGGGAGGAAGGTAATAACTAAGGTCCCTGTCAACTACGATGACGTAGCGAATACCAAGTCTGCGAAAACCTTCCATCATTACCTGGGGCCGCACTATCGGAGCAAACCAGATCACCTTGCGTTGGGAATAATGAAAAACGAGCGGGACATGGCGAGCTACTATTACATCTTGGGGATCGGTGTTCAGACGAATCCACTTCGCGGCCACAGCGTCTGGGAGCCGCCCAAACCGCTCCTCCTCAAATGCAAGGTTCGCGCGGGCGATGGGCATGTCTTCCGAAACTGCTCTAGCCACCAGTAGTCCAGTTAGCCCTAGGGCGCCCATTTGAAGAAAGGTGAGCGACAATGGCCCTACGGAAATTCGCCTTGAAAAGAGAGGTCGCTCTGACCACCGGTTCAGCAGGATCGGCGGACGATTCATCCATATTACACAGACCGAAAAGAGTGATGCCCCTAACCAGAATGCAGCAGAGAATCTCGACTGAACACCTGCAGACCAGGATGGTCCAGCCGCCCAACTGTTACGAGATGCTACTGCACAGAGGAACATGCAGCCTGGCAAGAGGCACGCGGCCACGCGGCGCGGGTAGAGGCTAGCCCATATTGCCATTTTTCTGGCCCCGCGATAGATGAAGAGACAAGCAAGTACGGTGCTCGGAAAAAGAAATCGAAACTCGAGATGCCAAGGCCACAAAATATAGATAAATTCAAACCCAACGAAATACCAGGCAAGGATGTCGTTGCCTGCTCCCTCAAGAAGTGAATTACCCACGCCGACGACCGCCAAGACCAAAGGAATGGCCACGGCCACCGAGGAGTACGAGCGCTCGATCCAGTGCGACGTGAGAATCTCCGCCAAGACAACCGTTCGTTCGCCAACATTCGTCTTCACGCGCGACACCACGTCAGTGGCGTTAGCGAAGCCTAACTCCGGATAATTGCCAAGCTTAAGTTTTAGCTGCGAGACATAGCTTTCTGGATAGCCAGGCAATGGCCAATCCGGTGGAGCGTTATTGCTCCCGCGGTGCATCCACGCGAACTGCGTCAAGATCCCCAACAGAATGGCGGGAAGAAACACTTTGAACCGATGAACAGCGGTCCCGCGATCCTTCAACCAGGTGAACCCCATCGAGGCCAACATCGCGCCGACCAAAGCAATACCGGCTGATTGGATCAGGATCGAGAATGCGACGATAAAGGCTAGGGCCGCGGAAAACAGATATCTCCGCGACTGAGTTTGCTCTCCATTGAGCTTGAGGATGGTCCACAAGGCCAATCCACTCACGAGGAAATACGGGGCGCTCGGCCAGATTCCGCGGGTAATGAAGTGGAAGACCCAAGGTGATGAACTTAAGAGCAGACACGTTGCCGCGGCCATAGCGCGCCCTTCAGCTTGACGAATAATCTGATACCACACCAGGAATCCCAGTGTGAGGAAAACAGCCATCGAGCCAAGGAGAATCCCGTACCAGCAGCCTACAGTTTTGCAGATCAGTGCTAGAAGAAAAGCCAATCCGGGAGGCTGAATCCTCTCCGGAACCGAGTTGAAACCGTAAAAACCGTCGTGCAGCAGGGACTTCGCTTGCTCGAAGTAGCTGACGTCCTCAAAAGGAAAATCGGGCGCGCGCTGGTGAGCACAAAGTTGAAACGCGCCTAGTGCAAGAATGGCTCCGCATACGAGAAAATCCACTACTGCCAGACCGTGCTGTTGTGAGCGATTACGCTTCGCAGGGTTAAGTGGGGCAGCTGGGAACACAAATAGTCTTGGACGCCTTCGGTGAGAAACCGCGTTATCTTACCACGGTTGTGCGAACCCTTGCGGGCAGCGAGTAAACCATGTGCGGGATCGGACTTGACTGGGAATTAGAAAGTACAGTAGGTTTTGTGCACTGACAGTGCCTGACGGGGGAATTCTGCTTGGAGACCATTGAGCGCCGTCCTTGGAGTTTTCTTGTTCGACTGAAGGTAGGAAGGTTCCTCGGACTTTTTCTCTTCATCTTGGGGCTTCTTCAGTATCGCTCTTATAACAGGCAATTCCTGGGACTCTGGTCCTACTCCTTCGCCATATCCGTCGTGGTCGGCGCTGTGGTTTTTTTAGTCATTCTGTTATTGCTGCCGCGTGCTGTACTCGTCGATCTAGCTCTTCTATGTTGGGGCTTGGCTTATTTCCTGGATGCGCTCGATTCAAGAGACAACGGCGCAAATGTCAAAGATCTGATCTTCTTCGGTTCCTCGATGCCTACAGCCGCGATCTTGCAATGGATCACCCTGGTTCTCTTGTTCCTTGCTGTTTCCAGGGCGACCCTAGCAAATCTGGAAGAAAAGTGGAGCGGGCTCGCAATGCTGATCGGCACGCTGTGCGGCATTGCGTTGTTGGGTGAAGGATTCCTGCGGGTGAAAGTGGCGGTGACTACTCCAGCCGTGCAGGGCTTGCCAACCTTCTCCTTGCATTCTTGGGAGCGAAAGTTTGTAGAGCTAAATAGCAAAGGCTTTCGCGATGCGGAACACGCGCTAGCGCGCGATCCTGCTAAGAGCAAGATGCTAATCGTCGGTGATTCTTTTGCTTTCGGTTGGGGAATACGTCGTCTCGAAGATCGTATCGGTGAGCAGGTAGCATCCAGACTGGCGAAAGCGACAGGGAAGCAATGGGAGGTCATCAACGCAAGCAGGCCCGGCGCAGACACCCTTGCCGAGATTGACTTTGTGAACCAAACAATCGGGTACAAGCCAGACGTGGTGGTCTTGATTTATATTTTTAACGACATTGATTATCTGATTCCGCAGCAGGTCAAGGTCCAGGCTACGCTTTTGAGAAGGAATCATTTCGTACGCTTTCTCTGGCAGAATTCGTATCTCTTCCAAGAACTGTTTGCGCGGGTCCGCATGGTCTATTACCGATATCGCCGAGTTGACAACTCAGCAGCTCCGGTTGCCGCATCCAATGAACTGACTGATCTTGAGTTTGCGGCATACGCGGATCCGGCTTTGATGTCTCGCCATCTGGCAGATGTCGCGCGCCTCATTAGCATCGGTCAACAAAGCGGCGCAAGGGTTCTAGTGGTTCCCTACGACCTTTCCGTCACTCTTCAGCAAAACTCGCGTGATCGTTACATGGATTTTCTCCGTCAGACGCAATCCGTTGGTATCCCCATCTGTTCTCTTGAACATACCTGGGAAGGCCACACCTTTGGTGAAATGACCCTGAACCCCACTGATGGTCACCCGAATGAGGGATCGATTCGCTTGGCCGCCGATGCCATCTCCAACTGCCTGCTGGTAAATGCGCAAAATTGAGTCGCTGTCCTTAATTCATTCTGTGGTGGAGTATCCCGCGCGGCGAGACTGAGATTTTGGTTGTCGCGGTGCGCACCGGCGGAAGCATTCGGGGAAAATCTTTGCCCAAACCCGGCTCGGTACTAGAACAGACCCAACCTTGCCCGCGCTTCATTTGCTGTAATATGTTGATAAATAATGAGTTACATCTTTCTGTCGTGGCCCACCAATTGCACGCTTTGGTGGACTAACGGACCCTGTCTTGGTACTCTTACGGAGGTCAGTGATGCGACTTTTGAGGGTAGCTTTGCGGCGCTTGGGAATAGCTGGCGAGCTTTTCTTCTTTTTTGCCACCGGCAAGCGATGGTGGATGCTCCCCGTCATGGCTGTTCTGTTCGTTTCGGGTGCCCTCCTGATCTTGGCACAAAGCTCGGCGATTGCGCCGTTTATCTATACCCTCTTCTAGGTGCCCCTTGCCAGAAACTAGCTTGCCACGCCGTTTATGGGAAGTATGGAAGCGGGTCGGCCGAAAAATCGGCGATTTCCAGGCACGTGTTCTCCTAACTCTTATTTACGCCATCTTCGTTCTTCCCTTTGGCCTGGTTGTCACTCTTCTGGGCGATCCTTTGCGGATCCGTAGGGCGCGTCAGCATTGGCAGGAACATCCCGATGACAAGGTGGACCTGCGATGGGCGCACCGTCAGTGGTGAGTTACCCAGCTCTTTTTGGCGGGAATGGAAGCTTCATTGCCAGCCTAGGCTAGCGTGAAGCCGCGGTTTTCATAGTTTCATGGACCAAACATGGGTTTCCCAGGATTTTGCAGCCAGAATGCGGAGACTCGAAAGCCTGGTGGGCGTAGCTTTCACTGAACGAGCGCGCCTCCTCGAAAGAGGATGAATGTATATTCTCGGCATCTCCTGTTACTACCACGATGCAGCCGCCGTACTGCTCCATGATGGCCAGTTGCTTGCCGCTGCCGAAGAGGAACGCTTCTCCCGCGTAAAGCACGACTTTGGATTTCCCAAAAATGCAATCCAATTCTGTCTCGAAACCGCAGGTATCCAGAGGCAGGATATCGATTATGCAGTTTTCTTTGAAAAGCCCTTCCGCAAGTTTGACCGCATCTTGATGTCGGTTCTGCAGACCTATCCGAAGTCTTGGAAGGTGTTTCGCGAGTCGATGATCACTTGGATGATCGACAAACTCTGGGTGGCCAGCACTCTCCAATCGGAATTGGGCTTATCTAAAGAACAAGTGCTCTTCTGCGAGCACCACCTGTCTCACGCCGCAAGTGCTTTTCTCTGCTCGCCATTCGATGAAGCGGCAATTCTGACTGTCGACGGTGTTGGTGAATGGACGACCGGCACTTGGGGCACCGGCCGCGGTAACGAAATCAAGTTGACCGGACAGACGGAATTTCCGCACTCCATCGGTTTGCTTTATAGCGCTTTCACGGCATTCCTCGGATTTGAGGTCAATGAAGGCGAGTATAAGGTGATGGGCATGGCGCCCTATGGGTGGCCGCGCTACGTCGACAAAGTCTGGAAAGTGGTCAAGCAGCACCAAGATGGCTCATTCTCCCTAGATATGAGCTACTTCAGTTTCCATCATTCGACGGACAAGACCTTTAACCGGCGTTTCGTCGAATTATTTGGAGAGCCTCGTCCGCCGCAAATGTATTTTTTCACCGCGGCCTCCGGCTATCCGTCTTATTTTGGCGAGAGACCGGCAAACTACGACGAGCTGTGCGAGCGCAATCAGTATTACGCGGACATTGCCGCGAGCATTCAGCGCGTGACCGAAGAACTTCTTTTGGGAATGGCCCGTCACGTCCACCGCCAGACTGGTATGAAGCGGCTTTGCATTGCTGGTGGCGTAGGCTTGAACAGCGTCGCCAATGGCCGCATTCTGCGCGAAACTCCATTCGAGGAACTATTCATTCAGCCTGCCGCTGGTGATGGTGGTGGGGCGCTAGGTGCCGCCTTGTGGGCGTACAATTCGCTGCTGGGGAAGCCGCGAACCTTCTGCATGAATCATGCTTATTGGGGTCAAAGCTACGACTCCGGAGAGATTCGCCATTTCCTTACGGAAAACAACATCCCCCATCAATTCATTGAAAACGATGAAAAGTTGCTGGATGCCACTGTGGAAAGGCTTTCAACGGGAAAAGTCATTGGATGGTTTCAGGGCCGATTTGAGTGGGGGCCCCGTGCGCTGGGCAACCGCAGCATTCTTGCGGATCCTGGAAACCCGAGCATGAAAGACATCGTCAACACGAAGATAAAATTCCGCGAGCCCTATCGGCCTTTTGCGCCGTCGGTTCTCGCTGAATGCGCGGAGACTTACTTCGATCTGCCGGACGCCACTCGCCACCATCCCGCACGATACATGCTCTACGTTGTTCCTGTGAAAGAGGCAAAGCAGAGCGTTCTTCCTGCGATCACGCACGTCGACGGCACCGGACGCCTGCAAACTGTTTTTCGGGAGCAAAGTCCCCGTTATTATGATTTGATCTCACGTTTCGGCAAAGCGACTGGCGTGCCAGTAGTGCTGAACACCTCCTTCAATTTGAAAGGTGAGCCCATAGTCACCACGCCCGCGAACGCTTACCACACGTTCTCCGCGAGCGAGATGGACACCCTGGTTCTCGGGAATTTTGTGGTAGACAAGCTCCCGGCGAAATGAATCCTCGTCCCACAAGACAGCGGGCCTAGCGTTGAATCCACCGCGGTTCATGCATGACCACAGATGGACCTGCCTTCAATGTATTGCCGTTCCCGCCGTTTGGAGTTCTTAGATAGATATTTGCACATTTAAGGAAGCCCATACGACACGTATCGGGCAAGTACTGCGTGGCTATAAACGTGTCGTCTGTAATCTCTTGTAAACTCAGGACTAACCTATCCATGGAGCACTGGGGAAACCCCGTATTTGGTAGTTCGATTGCTCCCTAGTTTATTTGGAGACCTACCCATGAAAAGACTAGTCTTTGCGATTTGCTTGTTGTCCGTAGCGGTTCCTTTCGCTGCGGCTCGTAACGGCGGTAACGGCAACGGAAATCAAAATGGCCTGTCCCCCCAGAAACACAGAGGACATGCTCCCGAAATGTCGACTAGTGCTATGGCAGTCGCCGGGGTGATCGGCCTGGGCGGGTACTTCCTTATTCGGCGCCGCATCGCTCGGCAATACTAGTTGTCGTAGCTTCTCACGTGAGTTGAGCCGTTGGGACTTGAACTCAAAGTGTCGACAACGGAAGCTTTGGACGCAAGCCTCCTGGCAGGCAACGTCTTTCGATCCAGGAGTTTTCCTGTTCTCAGATCTGTTCTCCTCGCTCTGGTTCTCACCCTGATTGTCACTGTCGTTGATCAGTTCGCCGCACCAATTCTCCTCACCACTTCACCTCTTTGGGTAACCTTCGCTTTTCTATTGCTTGTATGGCGCCGTGGTGAGCTGCTCCTGTCCGGTGGTGACGCCACTCTTGAGCGCTCCTTTTCCACTTGGCGGCTCGGTACTTTTGCTGCCATGCACGTGGCCCTTGTGCTCCTTTCTCGCTTGTTTGCTGGCGCTGTGGCGCCCTTTGCCGGTACGCCGACTTTTAGCGGAACTCTCGTTGGGCTTGGCAGATTGGCAGTTTTGATTCCCACTGTCGTGCTCTTTTCTTTTGCCTATTGGAAGCAACTTCTGCGCGCCTATAGCTCAGAGGCCAAAGCTGCAGTACTGGTCCTGACTGTGAATGTCCCCGGTCGTGTTCTTGAGGCCATTTGGCCGTGGTACGGTCGGGCGTTCGGCTGGTTCATATATGTTCTGGCCCGAAGCTTTGTACCTGGCCTGACATACGACGTAGGTCCAGAGCCGTCTATAATCGGACCGCTTCAGGACACATCTATCGTCTTCGCCTGCTCCGGAATCAGCGCCTTTGAGCTTCTTGCCTATATTTTTGGTCTTGTCATTGTTCTGGACTGGAACTGCCTTCGAAAGGGCCGCGCTATTTTGGTTTACTTCGGGTGTCTCTTTTTCATGCTCGTCAGCAATGCTTTTCGGATTGCTTCACTCGTGGTTCTCGGCAATCGTGGATTCGCGGATTTTGTCTCGCCCTTTCATAACTCAGCGGGTGCGGTATTCTTCTGCTCGATCTTTCTCGTATATCTCTCCCTGACATACCGGTGGATGACGGAGAGGCGGCAGCTTCGGTAAGTGGGGGTGTCTACGCTTAGCCTTCGCCGGCATCTCCTGCAGAAAAATAGGTGCAGTCCGGATGATGGAACACCAGCGCGCTAACACTTGCTTCCGGATCCATCATGAAGCCTTCCGTAAGCTGTATGCCGATCTCTTCCGGCCTCAATAATTTCCAAATTCCGGCCTGGTCCTCGAGACTCGGGCACGCCGGGTACCCGAAGCTGTACCGCTTGCCGCGGTAGCGCGATGTGAACCGCTGCGCCATGGTCATGTTGGGCGGGTCGGGGAAGCCCCAATCCTCGCGGATGCGCCGGTGCAGCCATTCAGCGCAACCCTCCGCCGTCTCGATTGCCAGCGCCTGCAGCCCATGCGATTTGAAGTAATACCCCTCGTTCTTGGCTTTCTCCGCCCGATCGCGTACCCCCTCGCCTGCCGTCACCACAAACAACGCCAGGTGGTCGCGCTGTCCGTTCTGTGTGGGCAAAACGTAATCGCTCAGGCACAGGAAATCGCCCTGCCGCTGCCGTGGGAATCGAAATGTGTGCAGCGGCTCTTTTTCTCCCGGTGCAAAGAGGTGCAGGGAATCGCCCGCCGCCTCCACCTCGAAGAATTGCCAGACCGCCCGGATCTTCATGAACTCGGCGGCTTCTTTCTTCACTTCTTCCATGCTCTCAAAGAGCTCGACGGCTTTCGGATCGCGCTCCGCAAAGCGCTTTTCGAAGTCGCCGCGGAAACCCATGTGCCGCCCATAGAGCATGAACGGGTTGATGTAGCCCCAGACTTCGCGGAGATCGGGCACCAGGCGGACCTTGCGGTCCAGGTATTGCACTCGCGGAATGGGGAGGTCGGTTCGAATACGCGGCGATCTGGTCACACTTGGAATTTCTTTGACGCTGACCGTCGTCGTCACGCCAAAACCGTTTCCGGAAGCGGTATGTTCGCGCACCACTGTTGCGCGCGTCGCCGGATCCATCAGTTCGTTCATCAAGCGCAAGCCGGTCATGGCGTCTTTGGCGTAGCACACGGCCTTGCCATAGCTCGGGGCAATCTTCGTCTGTGTGAATTTCGCGGAAAGCGCGGCGCCGCCGACGAGTAACGGGATTTCAATGCCCGCGTCTTTCAAATCGCTTGCCGTGGTCACCATTTGTTGAGCGCTTTTTACCAGCAGCCCGGATAAACCGATGGCGTCCGGCTTGTGCTCCTGATACGCCTTGATCAACTCTTCCGGTGGAACCTTGATTCCCAGATTCACGACGTCATAGCCGTTGTTTTTCAGGATGATCTCGACGAGGTTTTTCCCGATGTCGTGAACGTCGCCTTTTACCGTTGCCAGCACAACTTTTCCGCGCTTGGCGGTGTCCGCCTTTTCCATAAACTGCTCGAGGTGGCTCACCGCGGCCTTCATCGCTTCGGCCGACTGCAAAACTTCCGCGACGATCAACTCATTGGCGTTGAAGAGCCGTCCCACTTCCGCCATGCCCGCCATCAGCGGCCCATTCACGATGTCCAGCGGAGCCGTGCCCTCCCCGCGCTTGCGCTCTAGATCGTCGATCAAGCCGTCTCGCGTGCCCTCGATAATGTAGTTGCTCAGGCGTTCGTCGAGAGGCAGGTCCGCCGCGCGCGCTTTTTCTTTTTTCTTTGCCGTTCGAAAGTGCTCGGTGATTGCCGCAATGTAATATTGATTGACAGCCGCGCGCTGCTCCTTGCTTTGTTGCCGCCAATCAGCGTGCACGTCCCGCAAGAGCTTTGCATTCGAGTGATCCGCCGGAACGTCCTTCGGCGGGTGCGAAAACAGCAGGTTTTCCGCGAGTTCGCGTTCGTGCGCGGGAATGGACGCGAACCGCTCGATTTTCTCCGTATTCACGATCGCCAGATCTAGCCCCGCTTTCGTGCAGTAGTACAGAAAAACGGAGTTCACTACTTCGCGCGCGCCCGCCGGCAATCCAAACGAAACGTTGGAAATGCCGAGGATTGTCCGTACATCCGGCAACGCCTGCTTGATCAGCCGGATACCTTCGACCGTCTCGACCGCTCCGCCGATGTAATTTTCGTCTCCTGTTGCACAAGGGAAGACCAGCGAATCGAAAATGATGTCCTCCGGGCCCAGCCCGTATTTTTCCGTCAGCAACTTGTACGAACGCTGGGCGATTGCAAGTTTGCGCTCTCGCGTGAACGCTTGCGCCTGCAGCTTGTCCTCATCGATGCAACCGACCACTACCGCCGCGCCGAATTCATGCGCGATTGGCACCACGCGCTCGAATTTTTCCTCGCCGTCTTCCAGGTTGATGGAATTGATGATGGATTTGCCCTGGCAATACGTCAGCGCCAGCTCGATCGCTGTCGGATCGGTCGTATCAATCATCAACGGCGCCTTCACTTTACGGATTAGCTTTTCATAGAACGGTGGAATGTCTCTTTTCTCATCGCGTTCCGTGCTCTGAAGGCACACATCTACGACTTGCGCGCCGCCGCGCACCTGCCGCCGCGCAATTTCGCTGGCCTCTTCCCACTTTTCTTCCGCGACCAGGTTCTTGAACAAGCGCGACCCGATCACGTTGGTGCGTTCGCCTACCAGCAGCGGCCGCGTGCTGTCCTCCGCCTCAATTGCCTCAATACCGGAATAAACTGCGCGGTGCGATTCGGCCGGCCTTACACGCGGCTTCTTGCCCTCGGCCATTTGCGCAATCGCGCGAATGTGCTGCTCCGTCGTACCGCAACAGCCACCTACTAAATTCAGCCAGCCGTGATCCGCAAATTTTTCCAGCTGTGCCGCCAGCGTAGTGGGAGTCTCTAGATACTTTCCTTCTTCATCCGGTAATCCCGCGTTTGGATAGCAGGATACAAATTCGCCCGTAAGCTGCCCCAGCGTCCGAATGTGGTCGGTCATGAACTCCGGCCCCGTTGCGCAGTTCATCCCAAACGCCAGCGGCTTCGCATGCCGCAGCGACGCCCACATGGCCTCCACCGTCTGACCAGCCAGCATCGTTCCCATCGGCTCGATCGTCACGGAAATGATGAACGGAACATCACTCCCAATCTCCCTCGATAACTTCCGAATCGCGAGAATAGCCGCTTTGATATTCCGGGTGTCCTGGCTGGTTTCCACGAGCAACAAATCCACTCCGCCTTCGACGAGTCCTTTAGCCTGCACATAGTAGGCCTCCCGCAGGTCGTTGAACGTCACGCCGCCCGTGACCGTAATCGCCTTTGTCGTAGGCCCGATTGATCCCGCCACGAACCGCGGTTTCCCCGGCGTGCTGAATTCATCCGCCGCTTGCCGCGCCAATTCCGCCGCGCGTTTGTTCAAAAGGTGTGCATCGGCGGCAAGGCCATATTCCGCCAGCACAATCGGTGCTCCGCCGAAGCTGTTCGTCTCGACGATGTCCGATCCCGCCTCAAAATACTTCCTGTGAATATCCAGAACGACATCCGGCCTCGTTCGAACGAGATTCTCATTGCATCCTTCGAGCGCGGCTCCGCCGAAATCCTCCGCATTCAGGTTGCGTTGTTGCAGCATCGTCCCCATCGCCCCGTCAAGCACGAGGATTCGCTGCGCCAGCAACTCGCGCAGGGCTTTAGCGGACTCGTTCAGGTTGCGCATCTTTTCAAAAACTACCACTCATTGCCGTCTCGCCGGCCAAAATGGTCCAAGTACCTTAGAAATCTGACGTTTCCGGCCACGCTCTATTTTACTCAGGTTTCCCGGCAGATACCTACTTCCGCGCATTAAACCGTCGTTTTCGACAATCGAATGGTCAATCTGGGGCATCGAACGCCCAATTCCTGGATGCTATACTGCGTGGGGACTCTGAAGGAGATGACTGCTTGATGGCCCAACCCTTGAAGATCCTGAATATCGTCGGAGCCCGCCCCAACCTCCCGAAAATCGCGCCGCTCATGCACGAGATGCAGCGCCATCCGGAAATCGAAGCCATCCTCGTTCACACCGGCCAGCACTACGACGAAAAGCTCTCCGACATTTTCTTCCGCCAGATGGGCATTCCGTCGCCGCACGTGAATCTGGAAGTGGGTTCCGGCTCCCACGCTTCGCAGACCGCGGAAATCCTAAAGCGCATCGAACCAGTTCTTATCGAGCGTCAGCCGGACCTCGTTCTCGTCGTCGGCGATGTCAATTCAACCATTGCGGTTTCTCTCGCCGCCGCCAAACTCGGCATCCGCGTGGCCCACGTCGAAGCCGGCCTTCGCAGTTTTGACCGCACCATGCCGGAGGAGATCAATCGCATCCTAACCGATGCACTCGCCGACTACCTCTTTGTCACGGAAGAAGACGCCATCGAGAACCTCCTCAAAGAAGGCCGGTCCCGCAGCAGCATTTTCATGGTGGGCAACGTAATGATCGATTCTTTGCGCCACTTTTTGCCTATCGCCCAGCAATCAGCAATCGGTGAAGAACTGGCACTGAAGAATGGCGCCGGCTGGCAGCGCTTCGGTGTCCTGACCCTTCATCGTCCTTCCAATGTCGATTCGACGGAAAAGCTCAGCCAGCTTCTTGGAGCGATCAACGCCGTCGCCGCCGAAATGCCTGTTATTTTCCCTGTGCATCCCCGCACTCAGCAGCGTCTGACGCAAGGCGGCATCCAGCATCATCCTCAACTTCGGCTCATTCCGCCCGTTGGGTACCTCGATTTTCTCTGTCTTTTAAGCAAAGCCAGCCTTGTGTTCACTGATTCGGGCGGCATCCAGGAAGAAACCACGGCTCTCGGCGTCCCCTGCCTTACCCTGCGGGAAAATACGGAGCGCCCCGTCACCATCTCCCAAGGTACCAACCTCCTGGTCGGCACGGATCCGGGCAAGATCGTCGCTGCTGCGCGTGATACCCTGGCGGGCAAGGGTAAAGCTGGCCGCATCCCTCCTCTCTGGGACGGTCATGCCGCCAAGCGCATAGTTGACATATTATTGAACGAAGTACCCCGGGGCCATGCATCGTAGCTGTCAGTAACAATTCGTGAACATAGACGCCAAAGGACTTGCCCCTTAGGCCAGTTTTCAATACCCTGTCGAACAGTGACTACGAAACGGTCGTCCTCGAAATTGACGGTCTGCATCCTCTCGCCGCACCCTCTAGTGCTGAGCGAATTCGAACGCATTTTATCGAAAGCTCAATTCAAGGTTGTTCTCAAGCAACTGGAGTCCACGCTTGCGCCCGATTTGCGCACCCTGGAGCCGCCGAAAGCACAGGTTTACGTCATTGACGCCCACGCTGCCAAGCCCGCCACCGGCGCGCTGTTGGCCAATCTTCTCGAACGCTATCCGGAATCCCGGCTCATCGTCGTTGGCGAGCAGCACAACGAGGCCAACAGTTTTTCTCTCCTGCGTCTTGGCGTAAAGGGCCTTCTCACCTATGTCGAAGCCCGTGAACAATTGATCCGCGCTCTTCCGCTTGTTGCCAGCGGAGGATTTTGGGTTCCGCGCCAGCTTCTCTCCGGATTCGTTGATTCCATCCTCACTGGGCAGGGCCGCCGCCTCAAGACCGACTCCGTCACAAATCTGAGCCGCCGCGAGCAGGAGGTTCTCGATTCACTTCTGGAAAATCTTTCAAACAAAGAAATCGCCAACAAGCTCAATATTGCGGAGCGCACCGTGAAGTTTCACGTTTCGAACCTGCTCAACAAATTTGGTGTTCGCCGCCGCGCCGACCTCATTCTTCTTACCTTTCAGCGCCGCTTGTCGCAGGCTTAATCTTTGCCGGATTCCCGGGTAATCTTGAACTCGTCTATTTTGGGTTTCTACCTGGCTCAAGGAGAACGTACTGGTGAGTATTCTCGTTACTGGGGCAGCGGGTTACATCGGCAGCGTTTGTTCAGAAGTCTTGATTTCGCGGGGCATGTCCGTCATCGCGCTGGACAGCTTGCTTGAAGGCCATCGGGCCGCAGTCCCGCCGGGCGCTACCTTCTGCCAGGTTGATCTTGCCGATCGCGCTCAGCTTGAAGCCGTCTTCACCAAGCACAAAGTTGACGCCGTCATGCACTTCGCCGCCGAGGCCCTCGTCGCCAAGTCCGTGCACGAGCCCAGCATCTTCTACGCCACGAACGTCGCCTCCGGCGTCAATCTTCTCGACGCCGTCACCCGCCACGGCGTGAAAAAATTTATTTTCTCGTCCACGGCCGCCACTTACGGCGAACCCGAAATCGTTCCCATCCCTGAAGACCATCCCAAGGCGCCCATTAACCCTTACGGAAAATCCAAACTCACCTTCGAGCAGATTCTTGCTGATTACAAGCTCTACACCGGACTCAAATACGTGACCCTCCGTTATTTCAACGCTGCTGGAGCTTCGAGCACCTGCGGCGAGAATCATCGCGTGGAAACTCATCTCATTCCCCGGGTTCTCGAAGCCGCCGCTGGCAGCTTGCCCCATGTCGATGTTTTCGGCACGGATTACCCCACGCCCGATGGAACCTGTGTCCGCGATTACATCCATGTGCTCGACATTGCCGATTCCCACGTCCGCGCCCTCGAGGAGATCGACCGCGTTACCGGCGAAGCCTTCAACGTCGGCAACAGCCGTGGCTTCTCTATCCTGGAGGTCATCGATGCGGCGGAGCGCATCACCGGCCGAAAAATCCCGCGCAAACTGGGTCCGCGCCGTCCTGGTGATCCTGTCGTGCTCGTCGCCAGCAAGGAAAAACTCAAGCGCGTCCTCGGATGGGAAGCCTCTCATTCCTCGCTCGAAGAAATCATTCAATCGGCCTGGGTATGGAAGCAGAAACACCCTAACGGGTATGCGCAAAACGCCTCGGCCTAGGTTTAGTCGTTGAATTTATAGCGAATGATGCACCACAATGCCTGCACGCCGTCTTTCCATGTAATCTTTTTTCCCTCTTCGTACGTGCGTCCTGCATACGTGATCGGCACTTCGTAGATGCGCCACTTGTGCTTGGCGATCTTTGCCGTAATCTCCGGCTCGAATCCAAACCGGTTCGATTTGATCTGGACTCCCGTCAGCACTTCTCTCCGGAACACCTTGTAACAAGTCTCCATGTCTGTCAGCTTCAGGTTTGTGAAGATGTCCGAAAGCAGAGTCAGCATCCGGTTCGCAACGTAATGCCAAAAATAGTGCACGCGCTGTGGCCCGCTCAGGAATCTCGAACCATACACCACGTCCGCGCGCCCATCGATGATCGGCTCCAGCAATACCGGGTAATCGCGCGGGTCGTATTCCAGGTCCGCGTCCTGTACCAGCACGATCTCTCCGGTCACTTGCTCAAAACCGCGTCGCAAGGCCGCTCCTTTGCCCTGGTTCGGTGTCTGGAAGAAAAACTTCAAGTCCCGCAATGCAATTGGGTCGCTTCCATCCTGTGCTGGCGCGAACTCTTCGCCATTCGCTTGCCGCGCCGCCATATTCTCCAGAATTTGCCGCGTTCCGTCCGTCGAGCAATCATCGACCACGATCACTTCTTTGTTCATCTCGATGTCCAGCACCCGCCTCAGGATCTCATCAATCGTCGTTTTTTCGTTGTAAACGGGAATAACGATCGACACCTTCGGATCGTGCAGCGCGGAGGGGTTATGTCGTTGACGGGCCATGATGTCGGAAGATTGTAGCGGCGTACCCTCCGGCGAGTAAAGTCAAGTCCCGTTCTAATCCCGGTCCTGGTTGCGATCGGTCTTTTCGCTCTTCCCCAAACCCGCTATTCTTATATGAGTTCGCGTCGGCTAGAGCTTGGGTCTTCTCTGCTCCGCGTTCTCTGTGTACGGCTCTTTATGCCGACCAGGTCGGAGCGAACTCTGGGTAAATTCCTTTTTTCAGATGCCTACTTTCTTCATCGAACAATTCGGCTGCCGCGCCACGCAAGCCGATGGTGCCGCCATCGAGCGCCAGTTGCTTGACCGCGGTTGCACATCCGCCGCCACGCCCACTACTGCCGACATCGTTGTCCTCAACACCTGTACAGTCACCGCTTCCGCCGACGCAAAGGCCCGCGACGCCATTCGCAGGCTTCACGCTGCCAACCCCGCTGTCCGCCTCATTGTCACTGGGTGCTACGCCCAGCGCGTCCCCGAAGAACTGGCCGCTCTCCCGGGCGTTTCCTGGGTCGTCGGCAATTCCCACAAACCACAAATCCCCCTGCTCATCGATTCGCTCTCATCCGTCACGCCCCCTTATTCCGCAAACGATTTTTTCCCCGTTGCGGCCCTTCATTCTGACTCAACGGTGCCGTTCCATTCCTTTGTAGGGGCGGAGCTTGCCCCGCCCAATTCGCCCCATCTCGCAAAGATCCTTACTGGCAACATCTTCGACCGCGCGGAATTCCTCTCCGCCCCCGTCCTCGGCGGGGAAGGGAATCACACCCGCCCCACGCTCAAAATCCAGGACGGCTGCGACTCCCGCTGCTCCTATTGCGTCATCCCGTTCGTCCGTGGCAAGAGCCGCAGTCTGCCACCAGACAAAGTAATCGAAGAAATCCGCCGCCTGATAGTGGGACAGGCATTCTTGCCTGTCCGCGTCCGCTCCGAGTCTTTGTGCGGCTCTCTCCCAGCCCGCGAGATCGTTCTCAGCGGCATCAACCTCGGCACCTACGGCCGCGACCTCTCTCCCCGCGTCGAATTCGAAGAGCTTCTCCGCCGCATTCTCGGCGAAACATCGGTCGAGCGCCTCCGCATCAGCTCCATCGAGCCTCTCGACGTTACCCAGGACCTCGTCGATCTCTTTGCTTCCACAGATCGCATCGCCCAGCACTTCCATATGCCTTTGCAGTCCGCCTCCAACCGCATCCTCGCCGCCATGCACCGCTGGTATCGCGCCGAGCACTATGCCCGCCGCGTCGAACTCGTCCACGAACGCCTCCCACACGCGGCCATCGGCGCCGACGTCATCACCGGTTTTCCCGGCGAAACCGAAGATGATCACGCCGCCACGGTCGCCTTCATCGAGCGCCTTCCCTTCACCTATCTCCACGTTTTCTCTTTCTCGAAGCGCCCGGGTACCAAAGCCGCCGCGCTTTCGAACGAAGTCCCTGGCACCATCATCAAGCGCCGCGCCCGCGAACTACGCGCCCTCGGCGAAAAGAAATCCGCCGCCTTCCGCCAATCCCAAATCGGCCGCACTCTCCGCGCCCTCACCCTTCATCCTTCAAGCGAGTTGATGGGCCGGCAGACTCCCGCGCTTTCCAGCAACTATCTCCGCGTCTTCGTGGACGGAGTATTCCCTGCAAATCAATGGTTGGATGTCAGAGTCGGTTCCTGCCGGGAAACTTATCTTGTCGGGCAAGTTTCTGAATCAGTTTCGCTCCAGAAGCAGTAGAATCGTGGCACTCTAACGCGATGCTCACCCTTGGCATCTGGAGTTTTGGCCGCGACTCTTCTGCAGTCCTTGTGGACGAAAACTCCATCGTTTCCGCCATTGAAGAAGAGAAGCTTAGCCGCTCAACAGGCATGGGCGGGATTCCCCGCCTCGCGATTGCCCGCTGTCTCCAGCAGCGCAACGCACAAATCACCGATATACAGCTCGCCGCTTTCCCCCGCCGTCTGTCCATCTCCTCCTTGCGCGAAGCTCGGTTTCGTCTCCGGCGCACCTTTTCCGGTTCCGGCGCGGCTTGGACCCATTCGCTAGGCCGGAATTTTCGAGAGGCCGCTCAACTCCGTCAGACTCGCCGCCTCTACGGCGCATCCACTCCCTTCCTGTTCTTCGAGCACCATCTCTGCCACGCCGCCAGCGCCTACTATGCTTCACCTTTCGAACGCGCTTTGGTGCTGACCCTCGATGAATCCGGCGATATGCGCTCCGGCTCGCTTTACCTCGGCGAAGGCGACGAACTTCGCCTTCTTCAGCCGCTCCGTTTTCCCAATTCTCTCGGCTGGTTTTATTCCCGTGTCACCCAGCTACTTGGCCTCCGCGCTCGCCGCGACGAACACAAAGTGCAATGGCTGAGCAAGGATGGCAAACCCGATTTCGCTCCTGCCTTTCGTAGGATTTTCCAGTGGAACTCCAATGGCCTGCCGGTCCTGAACACCCGCTATTTCGGCCGGGAGCCGGACGAAGCCACGGCCTTCGCCGTGGAATTCTTCCGCGATTCGAAGCTCGATCCGCAGGCCGTGGCGGCCGATCCACAGTTGCGCGCCTCTCTCGCCCGCAGCGCCCGCGACGTCCTCGAAGAAATTGTTCTCGCGATCGCCGAGCGCTATCGGAAAGAACACTCTGTGGACTCTTTGTGCGTTGCCGGCGGCCTATTCTTGAACGTTTTCCTCGTCCGCGCCCTCGAGACTCGCGGCGCGTTCAAGAACGTTTATGTGCAACCCGTGGCCGGCAATTCCGGCGCGGCCCTGGGCGCGGCGCTCCTCGCTCGGAAGAGCCTCGGCCGTCCCGCTCGGCAATCGCTGCCGCATCTCTACCTCGGCCCCGGCTTCTCCTCTTCGGAAATCAAATCGGTCCTCGACAACTGTAAAGTCATCTACAAATACCCTTCCGGAGAAGAACCGCTTCTCGCGGAAGTTGCGCAACTCCTCCTGCGGGACAAAATTGTGGCTTGGTTCCAGGGACGCACTGAATTTGGACATCGTGCTCTTGGCAACCGCAGTATTCTTGCTTCTCCTTTTTCCGAATACGTCATCGAAAACGTGAATCAATACATCAAGCACCGCGAGGACTTCCACCCCTTCGCGTTTTCCGCCCCCGCCGAAACCGTCTCGCAATTCTTCGATTGCTCTCCCAATTGCCGCTTCATGGCGTCTCTCGGCACGCTCAAGCCTGGTGTGCCGGCCGCTCTTGAGCGGTTTGCCTTCGAAGGCCGCACCGTCCGAGTTCACGCCGTCGAACGCGAAACCAATCCTCGCTTTTGGCGCCTGCTCCACAAATTCGGCGAGCGCGCGCCCGCTCCAGTCCTCTTCAACACTTCGTTCAATCTCTTCGGCGAGCCTCTGGTTTCCGATCCCCGCGAGGCCATCCGCAGCTTCTATTGCGCTGGCATCGACGCACTGGCCATCGGTGATTTTCTTGTCGTCAAATAATGTCCGAATTGCTTTGGACTCTGCGGTCGCAGGTTCGTGGAGTTTTTTGGTGCGAAAGTTCTCGCGGGGATAATCGCTCGCACGGCCTTGGAAAGATTCTGTCAGCCTTCGAAAATGACCTGGGCCAGCGCCTGACTTTCCGTATGGGTGATGCTGAGCGCCACGCTCTTCACACCGATCTGCTTCGCGATTTTTGCCGCCTCACCCGAAATTGCCAGCGTCGGCCGCCCGCTCGTCTCCCGCACCACTTCCAAATCTACCCATCTCACGCCGCGCCGCCAGCCCGTCCCCAGCGCCTTCATCGCCGCTTCTTTCGCAGCGAACCGTCCCGCATACCGCTCATATTTATTCTTGAACCGCTCGCAGTACTGGCGTTCCCTCGTTGTATACACTCGTTTCAGAAACACTTCCCCATGCCGTTCGATCGCCCCTTGGATGCGCTCCACTTCCGCAATGTCCACCCCCATTCCCACGATCAATGTTCCACCCTGTAGCTCACCCCTTCAGGGGTGAGGCTTTTTCCTCTGCTCTGTCTAATGGCCAACTCAGAATATACTGGTAGACTTGTGGCTTCCACGAAAACAGTAACGACCAAGCGCAGCGCTCGCAAATCACGCCCCGACGTCGGCGTCAGGATCGCCTGGACTGAACTCAGCGTGCGCGGCGTGCGAATCCTCCAGGTGCCTGCCCTTTCAAAACTCTCCTGGCTCGTCCACGGCTTCAGCACCAAGCCCGGCGGGGTGAGTGATCAGAATGGCGAAAGAGCTCTCAATCTCGGCTTCACCGAATGGGACACCCAGGAAAACGTCCTCGAAAACCGCCGCCGCTTCCAATCCGCCCTCGGCGCGTCCGACTTGCAACTCGTTTCTCTTAAACAAATCCATTCCGACGTCATCCACCTTTTCGACGTCGCACCGTCCCAATCCTGCCAGGGCGATGCCTCCGTCACCAACCGTCCTGGCCTCCTCCTGGGCGTCCAAACCGCTGACTGCGTTCCGATTCTCCTCGTCGATCCCAAAAAGCGCGCCGTCGCCTCCATTCATGCCGGCTGGCGCGGTACCCTCCGGCGCATCGTCGTTAAAGCCATCGGCCAGCTGCAAATGCATTTCAAATCCAAGCCTGGCGATCTGTTTGCCGCCATCGGCCCCTCCATCGGTGGCTGCTGCTACGAAGTCGGCACCGAAGTCGCCACCCAGTTTCTTACCCAGTTCGCCGAAGCCCCCGAATGGTTCGACGAATTCCGCACTGGTGACGAGCCCAATCCCATCCAGTGGCTGAACATGATGCCTCCAGGCCACCAGCCTCCGCCGAAGAACGTCCTCCTCGACCTCCGCAAAGCCAATCGCGCTCAACTCCTTGGCGCTGGCGTGCGTGCCTCCAACATCCTCGTGAGCGGCCTCTGCACCGCCTGCCGCCGCGACCTTCTCTTCAGCTACCGCAAGGAAGGTGTCCAGAGCGGCCGCCTCCTGTCCGTCATCGGCCTCCGCTAATCCCCGCCTTGAATCTCTGATGCCTACACCACGAGTTTTTTTGCAAGTTCGTCCTTGACTTTGGTTATCTTTGTGGTATACTATTTGTATAGAACTGCGTATGGACTGCGGGAGCTTGCTCCCGCTTTTCTTTTGGATCAGCGACCCATTCTCGTTGCGTGACGTCGGTCTTATTCTCTTTGTCGGTCCTCGTCGGTGTCATCCTGAGCGCAGCGAAGGATCTCAACCGTTCCCAAGCAAGGACTCATTCGCAAATGCTCGCCTCTTGCACAATTTCGGTGCAATGCAAGTTCCTTTAGAATTAACACTTGTGAACGTGCATCAAAATAGAAAACTTTAACTGCCTTTAGAATCAACACTTGATGAAAAACAGGGGGATGGGGGAGGTATGGATAACTACCTCTTGGTACGCTTCCTTCTGTTTACCGCAGGCTGACAACCGGCGACTGCGAACCATCAATCTGCAGCAGCGCCAGTTGCCCGCATGCCGCCATCACATCGCGCCCGCGTGAATAGCGCACAAATGCCGGCACGCCGCGATCCACCAGGATCCGCCGGAACTCTTCAATTCGCTCCGGCGAAGATTCCCGGTAGGGAAGTTCTCCCGGATTCCACGGGATCAAGTTCACTTTCACGCTCTTGAGTGGCGCGAGCAGCCGCACCACACGCCGCGCATCTTCCACCGCATCGTTTATCCCGCCGAGCATCACGTATTCAAACGTCAAGTGCTCCCAAGTCCGCAGCGGATATTCCTTGCAGGCGTCGATCAGCATAGCAAGCGGATACTTCTTGTTGATCGGCATCAACGCGTCGCGCTGTTCGTCATTTGACGCATTCAGTGAAATCGCCAGCTTGGGCCGCACTTTTTCCTGCGCTAGCCGCTCGATTCCTGGCACGATTCCGCTCGTCGAAAGTGTCACATGCTTCGGCGAAATCCCCATGCCCTCCGGGTCCAGGAGGATGCGCACTGCCGCCATCACCGGCTCGAAATTCAGCAGCGGCTCGCCTTGCCCCATCAGCACAATATTGGTCTGCGGCGCGAGCTGTGTTTTGTGCTCTTGCAGCGGCAGCAAAACCTGCGCCAGAATTTCTCCGGCGGTCAGGTTGCGAATCAGTCCCAGCTGCGCCGTAAGGCAAAAATGGCAATCCACAGCGCATCCCGCTTGCGTCGAAATACAAATCGTCTGCCGCCCCTCGCTCGGCATGAATACCGCTTCCACCAAAGCCGGCTTCTGCAAGCGGCTCGCTCTTTCTTTTCCGCTCTTCTCTGTGTTCGCTATGTTCTCTGCGAACTCTGTGTTGAAATCTTTGTTTTCTTCCGCGCTTCCCAAACCAAACAAGTACCGCACCGAGCCATCCGCCGCCGCAAACCGCTGCTTCACCTCCAGCAAAGCGACGCGCGCTTCCTTGCCCAGCCGCTCCCGCAGCGCCGCCGGAAGATTCGTGATCTGCGCCACATCAAATTTTCTTTCGGAGTACAGCGCATGATAAATCTGCGCTCCGCGAAACGCCGGCTCGCCAAGCACCGCGCAGAATGCGCGCAATTCTTCTTTCGATTTGCCCAGGAGTTCCATAAGTCCCTTGCTTGCCCGCAGGCACATTCTCAGCACTTCTGCGGGGGCAAGATACAGATTACCTCTTTTCCTTACTTCTTTACTTCCTCACCTCCTTACTTCGCCTTTGAATCGCGCTATAATTCATTGGCAATCCCCGCTGTAGCAGGATTGTCCGGTCACCTGCTTTGCAGGCACACGCAATTCGGAGGCTTTCGATGGCGCAGAAGGTAGCAACGGAACAGCTCACCATCTCGGAGTGGGTCAAGGGCCTCGCCGCCATCCCGGTGCGCGAATTCACACTAAAAAATGTTCAGGACTATGTGGTCCGCCACGGCGTCCTTCCGGAGACGCTCGACAAATATTCTTATTTCTCAAAGGGCAGCTACACGCGCAATCTGATTTTCAGGAATGATCTCTTTGAATGCATGACCGTCTGCTGGGAAGTCGGCCAGCACAGCCGCATCCACAATCATCGCGATCAGAATTGCTGGATGTCCGCGCCGATCGGCCGGCTGCGCGTCCAGAACTATCGTGTTGACTGCCGCGACGCCGCCCACGGCACTTGTAAAATCATCCCGACCGATACTTACGATCTCGACGCCGCGCATCCCGCCTACGTGAATCCCATCGAGCCGGTCCACGAAGTCTTGAACCTGGCTGAATTTAACCAGCGCGCCGTCAGCATCCACATTTATTCGAAGCCCTTCGACACTTGCGAGGTCTATCTCCGCGACCATGGCACTTATTCAGACGTTCCGCTCTTCTACACCAGCGAATACGGCAAACTGAACTCCGCTGAAAAGCTGCTTTAAGGCGTTCGCGTCGGCGTCTCTGTCAGGGCTTCTTCAAGGGAATAAAGGATCGAATCACGCGCCGGCTGTGCAGATACTCTAACGCCTTGTTTAGCGCCAGGATAAACGCCAATATCAGCGCCGCGCCCCATAAATCGGCCGGTCCCATCTTCTGGCCGTTCTCCGCGGTCTCAGGGGGAATTAGCCCGACTGCCATCAGCACGGAGAATATCGTTGCCAGGGTGAAGATCCCCTCGCTCAGAAACGCAAGAACGCCCAGGAGGGTCATGCCTGCATAAAGGTATCCACCGCCAGGAATCAGAATCGTCCGCCAGCGCAGGGTCTTCTCATCTTTGAATTTGAGCCCGCAGTTCCCGCACTGATAGTTTCCGGCAGCGAGCGGGGTGCGGCAATCCGGGCAAATCGATTGGAAGCCTTGGGCTGCCGTTGCTTCTCCCCTGCTTTGTGGCAGCACGGCGTCGAGAATCGCTCGCGCTTTCTTGCCGTCTTTCTTCGGAAGCCGCCAGTACCTTTCTTTGGTTCCGTTGGCGTAACGGAGCTCTAGCAGCCGGTTGATCCAACCCTTTACTTTTGCGCCTGTGACGTCGCCCCATCGAAGGGTCTTAAGAGTGCGGTTCCACTTGCCGTCCGAGCCCATCCCAAAGTGCAGCAGACGGAAATTCGTGAAGACGAGCCTGGTCGCCGTAACGCGATAGACGTACCACCCCAGGAACAACTGTTCCAATGCACCGAGGGGCGCCTGGCAACTCTTGATTACATAAAGAACGGCTTCATTTGGTTCCAGCAGGCTCGGAAGGACGTCATGCAAACTTGCCAGCGCCTCATCCGCACGCTTGCGGCTACGATCGTCCGGTTCACCCTTAGCGTTGGTATAGAGAACGTCTTCACGAATCTGGATACCATTCGCGGAGACGAGCCTAGGCGGTTGCGATCCGTGAATTGGCACATCGGCGCTAGACACAGGTAACCTCCCGCATCTGATTGAATTTGCGAGACTTTATCTCACCATCCGCGGGCCGTCAATGAAGTCGGGCAAAGCTCTCCGCTCCGGCTGCGTGGCAATTGCGTTCTCCGTGTGTCAGAATGTGTTTATGGCCACTGAAACGCGCGACATTCAGAAGCACGTTTTGCCCAATGGCCTCGTGGTCATCACTGAGACCATGCCTCACGTGCGCTCCGTATCCGTGGGCGTCTGGGTGCGCAACGGCTCCCGCCGCGAAGTCCCCCAAGAGAACGGCCTGGCTCATTTCATGGAGCACATGGTTTTCAAAGGCACGGAGCGCCGCTCCGCTGAAGCCATCGCCCGCGAAATGGATTCCATCGGCGGCATGCTTGACGCCTTCACTTCCAAGGAACAGATCTGCTTCAATGCCAAAGTTCTTGACGAGCACTTGCCCATCGCTTTTGACATCATCGCGGACCTTGTCCTTCGCCCGAAATTTGATTCGGAAGATGTGAAGAAGGAGCGCCAGGTCGTTCTCGAAGAAATTAAGATGGACCTGGACAATCCCGAATATCTTCTGCACGAAATTTTCACGCGCGGCTTCTGGCCGCAGCATTCGCTCGGGCGTCCGATTCTCGGCACTCCGGAGACCGTCAAGGCCTTCAATCGCGATTCGCTGTTTGCGCGTTTCCGGGAATGGTTCGCGCCGGATCATCTGGTGGTGACTGCCGCAGGCAACGTCACTCACGAACAAGTGCTGGAATTGGTGCAGCGCGAATTCGGCGCCATGAAACCAACAGGTCCCGCGGAAAGCGACGGCGCGCCGCGCACGGAAGCGCCCATCCATCTCGAAGCCAAGCGCGACCTCGAGCAAGTGCACGTCTGCATCGGTGTGCCGTCGGTTCCGCTGGGCCACGAAGACCGCTTCACCGTCGCCGTGCTCAACAATCTTCTTGGCGGCGGCATGTCCTCGCGGCTATTTCAGAACATTCGCGAGAAACAGGGCCTCGCTTACGCAGTTTTCAGCGAATTGACGCCGTATTCCGACGCCGGAATGATGACCGTCTACGCCGGCACCGCCAAGGAGACCGTTGGCCAGGTCATCGACTTGACCATTAAGGAATTTCGCGCGTTGAAAGAATCGCCCGTCACGGAAGAAGAGCTTCGCCGCTCAAAGAATCATCTCAAGGGCTCGCTCATGCTTTCCCTCGAGTCCACCAGCTCGCGGATGTCCAATTTGGCGCGCCAGGAATTGTATTTCGGCCGCTTCTATACGCTCGACGAAATCCTGGACTCCATCGAAGGCGTCACTGACGATGAACTTCAGATCCTCGCCCGGCAATATTTCCAAGCCGGCCAAATCGCCGTCACCGTCCTCGGCCCCCTCAACGGCTTCACCCTCGACCGCTCCCGCTTGGCTTGCTGAGTGTGAGGTTCGAGTATTCAGGTTTCTTCTTTTTCGTGACAAAAGACCTTCAAGCGATATCTAGTTCAAGTCCATTAGCGATGCCGAGCGAGGCCGCGTATTCAATGTGCAGGACTCGCCTCGGAGCACTCGACTGTGATTTCGATGATGCATGCACGATAAGAGGCCGCATCGCTAGAACGCCACTGCATGGCACGAGGCAATCAACGGGGGCAACTCGTGTCGAGAGATTATGGAGTTCCTCGTCGCTTAGAACACCAAGAGTGTGAGTTTTGGGCAAGACTCGCAACGGTCCATTTTCTTCAGTTGAGTCATCCAGGTGCAGGCGCAGCGCAAGCACCTGCGACAATGCATTCTCCGGCGCGTGCGCATAGATCACACCGTCCTTGACTGAACATGGTCCCCAGCCGGGCGTCTCATGCCGTTCGCGAAGCGGCAAGGCCGTGTCCTGGTGCCAAACTACGAGCCAGTTTGCGGTCGGTGATTTATCGAAAAGCGTCGCGCGAAAAGGAAACGCGCCGCTGCCAAGAATCTGCTGCGCGATTCCCAAAAGCCGCGAGCCTCGTGCCATCGCCGCAACAGTTGCAAGTTTCATGGCATGGCGCACACCGGCTCGGCTTCGCGGCAAATTCGCCTGGCTCAGTTCTTCGAGCAGGTCATCAACGCCCTGTTCCGCCAGCACGCTGGGGATGATTCCGAATCCCTGTTTCTGAATCGCTTTTGCCCAAATCAACGTTTTTCTTTCCTTGCTGGCGTGCCATAGGGAGTGAGTGTCCAAGCCGGGCTAGTTCGACGTGGCGCGGTCGGCGTTGACGGCGGCGCCGATGATTCCCATTTCGTCGCTGGTGGGGACAACTTCAAAACGGCTGCCCTGCAGGGGGCTCATTTTCACCATCTCGTGCAAAAGCCTGTCCAGCAATCCGATGTCGATGAATCGTACGTCCGGCCCGGTAACAAAAAACATTCCCGGGCCTTCCATGTGGATGCTGGTAGCAGTGGCGGCAGCCAAAGCGCGGTGACACAACATTACAAATTCCGCGCAGCGCGCATCACCCGCGCGCGCGTTTTCGAAAACTTCTTCCGGCTCTAGGTCAAGGAATCTCAAGCGCATGGAGCGGAGACCCAGAATTCCCTCGAGATGGCCGCGGCCGCCGCATCCGCAGAAGTTTTCCTTGGCATCCAGCGTGACCACAGAGTGCCCGCCTTCCCAAATTCCTTCGCTGGAAGGATAGCGGCCGAACCCCACTCCGTTGCCGAGCGTCCACACGCGCATGAGCTTGTTTAATTTTCCTTGCGTCGCGGCAATTCCCGCGGCCATCACATCCGCATCATTAAAAACGCGAACCTGCGCCCCTGCAAGTTTGGCGCCTAGCGCGGCAGACAGGGCGCCTTGCAACGCAAATCCCTTGGCCTGGTGGAAGTTGGGCGAATCCTCGACGACGCCGCCGCGAATGATGCCGGGAAAACCGATACCGATGGCGGCGATCTTTTCTCCGCCCGCGACTTTGTCGACCTGTTGACGGATGCAATCCACGATGCCCTCCGCGGGCATGGACTGCAGCGGGTCGAGCGATTGCGGTTTTTCCGGAAAGATGCTGAGCGGACCGACGACCTTGTGGCCTTCCACCGAGCCGACGGCGATATGTTCCATCACGAGTACGCCAACTGTCCTGCGCATGTTGCTCCTGCTCATTCTATTGAATCGAAGATTCCAGCAATTGATTCCTCATTCGGACGTAACTAGCCTCTGACCAGTTTATTTAAACCATTGAACGCCGCTGCTTTATAGCATTCCGCGAGCGTCGGATAGTTGAAGACAGTGTCCACGAAATATTCCACCGTGCCGTTCAGAGCGAAAACCGCTTGCCCAATGTGCAGCAACTCGGAGGCGCCTTCTCCAATGATGTGGACCCCGAGCAATTTCTTGGACGTGGGATCGAAAATGAGTTTCAGGCGTCCGGTAGTGTCGCCGCGAATCTGGCCGCGCGCAATCTCACGAAAATAGGCCATGCCGACTTCGTAAGGAACACCTTCGTCGGTAAGCTGCTCTTCCGTCTTGCCGATGAATGAAATTTCCGGGATGGTGTAAATCCCATAAGGATAGTTCGCGCGGTTGGAATTCGTCGGTATGCCGAAGGCTCTGGCAGCGGCGATGCGTCCTTGTTCCATGGAAACCGAGCCAAGGCTGGGAAATCCGATCACGTCACCCACGGCAAAGATATGCGGCTGCTTGGTGCGATAATTTTCATCGACGGTGATGCGGCCTCGCGCGTCCGCCTCCAAGCCGCCCCCGGCAAGATTCAATTCATCCACGTTGCCCTGGCGGCCGACGGCGTAGAGCAGCGCCTCTCCGGAGACTTTTTTCTTGCTCCTCAAATTGGCGACGACCAGGCGATCCGGCGTTTCTTCGACGCTTTCGACTTCCTCGTTCAGGCGCAGCGTGACGCGGCGGTCGCGCAAATGATAGCAAAGCGCTTCGACCATTTCGGCGTCGGCAAACTCCAGCAAGCGCGGGCGCTTCTCGATCAACGTCACGCGCACCCCGAGCGTCGCGAACATGCACACATACTCGACGCCAATCACTCCACCGCCAACGACAATCATGGACTTGGGAATTTCCGGCATGCGGAGGATCTGATCGCTGTTGATGATGGTCTTGTCATTGAAAGGGACGAGGGGAGAAACCGCGGGCTTCGTGCCCGTGGCGATAACGATGTTGTCCGCTTCAAACTCGGTTTGTCCGCGCGAACTCGTCACTTGCATGTGGTGAGGATCGAGAAAGCTGGCGGTTCCCGTGACAACATCGATGCCGTTGCGCGAGAGTTGCGCGCGAATCACATCGATTTCGGTCTTGATGACATTGAGCGCGCGGAAGGAAAGATCCGACATGGTGATCGGCTCTTTCACGCGATAATTGACGCCGTAAATGCTTTGATACTGATACCCGGAAAGGTGCAGGACGGCTTCGCGGATGGTTTTGCTGGGAATCGTGCCGGTATTGATGGCGGTCCCGCCAATCACTTCCAGCTTTTCGATGAGCGCGGCGCGCTTGCCAAACTTCGCCGCTTGAATCGCGGCACGCTGGCCTCCCGGGCCGGAACCAACCACGATGAGAGCGTACTTTTCCATGGTTCGCCGCGGGAGTATATCATTGTTGCAATCGCATAGTCCCTGTTGACGCGCGTGCGGCGCTCTGCCATCATTTTGAGAATTTGATTGGGCGCGCTTAGAAATTTTTTGTGCTGAAGGAATTTTCCGAGGGGTGAACGATCGCGTTGCGGGTTTCCATCCTGGCGTCTGGCAGCTCGGGCAACATCACGTTGCTCGAGACCGGGCGAACCCGCCTCCTCGTTGACGCCGGACTTGGCAAACGCGAAACGCTTGCGCGCCTCGCAACTGTTGAAAGAACCGTCGAGCACATTGACGGCATCCTGATCACTCACGAACACACCGACCACTGCAACGGCCTGCCGCAAATGCTTGGCATTTGGAAAGCGCCGCTCTACGTTACCGAACCGACCATGGATGCGATGAAGCGCGTCCTGCCGGAAACGTTGGGGAAGCGGCTGAGGCGAGTCGAAACCATTCAGCCGGGCCAGCATTTCACCATCGGCGACATTGACGTTCACGCGTTTGCGATTCCACATGACGCCGCCGATCCCATCGGCTTTACGTTCCGTTCCAACGGCGCAAAGATGGCCATCGTTACTGACCTGGGCTATATGCCGGAGCTGGTGAAAGTACATCTGCGCGGAGCGGATTGCCTGGTGCTCGAATCCAATCACGATCTGGATATGCTGAAGGTTGGCCCGTACCCGTGGCAGGTGAAGCAGCGCGTCCTGAGCCGCACCGGGCATCTTTCAAATCACGCCGTCAGCGAGTATCTTTGCGACCCGGATGGCTTCGACGCGATCGCGCGGTACCTGGTCCTAGCGCACGTCTCGCAGGAAAACAACAATCCCGATCTTGTGCGCCTCTCTGCTGAGGAGGCCCTGAAGCGCCGCCCCGCCGAAACGGCCTTCGCCGGCGAACTTCTGGTGGCCTCGCAGCACGTGCCGCTCAGACCGCTTGAACTGTGAGCCAGACATCTGGCCGCTGTTCGCGACCTGCGGAACTGCAGTTTGGGCTCGAAGAGTCAGTCCAGACCAGTTTTCTTCTTTACTTCGTTGAGTCCTCGCAATTCGGGCAGCACGTAGAGATCTCGAGGGCGGCCCACCGCAATTTTGGACTTAATCAATCCTTCGAGAGAAAGAACTCTGCACTCTACCCCGCCTACACTTTTCATGTCCGACGCGGCGAGGACGTCCTGAAATGGGCCGAGGCCGGATACTTCGCCAAGAAAATCAAGGTCGCCCAAATCCGTGGTCAACGTAAAATTCAGACCATTCCCAATGGTCTTGGCATCAAAGCGAAAAGGCAGGTCCGGCGGTGCTCCGCGGAGGACAGGGTGGAATGGCTCAAGGGCTTTCGCAAGGCGATCCATGTTCTTCGCCGTGCGAGCGTAACAGAAGTCGATGTCTCGGGTAAGGTGCGCGGAACCCTGCAGTCCCATCGCGGCGCCGCCAATGACCACGAACTCAACGCCCGCGTCGTAAAGAATGCGGATCGTTTCTTCGAGCTTCATCGCTCATTGAGCAGCGTTTGTTTGGCGATTTGGAAGATGCGCGAGCCTTCAGAAAGGCTGCGCGCCCGTTCCGTAGGCGTACGACGCAGAGTTGAAATGAACAGAGTCAAATCAACGCCGGATTCCTTCGCTTTGGCCAACTCGCTCCCTGGAGGAGGGTTAGTGACCAAGTCCAACACGGCTTTTTCCTGATCTCTGGTCATCGGATTATCAGTACATGTTCTCATACCGCCAGCGATCGTTCAATTTTATCTAAGTGGTTCGCCACTCAGGACTTAGGCGGTTCCAGAGGAAGATTCCTCATTTCCTGACGAAAGTCTCAACCGTTTCTTGGATCCAGTTCGCCTGAAATTTTATTGCCATACCGGACCGCATTCCACTAGACTTGTAGTGTCTTGGTAGAGGTGCGGAAGCCATGAGTAGCGGGGCGCGCAATTCCGATCAGCTTCGGACGCCCGCGCGAAAGGGGCATTTCATTTGTAGTTGTCTTCCGCCGAAATCGCAGCGGTAGCTGAAACCGCGGCGGTTGGGGAACAGGTCGAAGGCCTGTTCACTGTCATCCGATCATTCGGATGAAGCGCTATCGAGAGGCAGCAGCCTCGATTTGTATCCTCGCGGTTCCTTCCTTTCGTTTCGCTCATCCAGAAAAGCCCGGCAGAAATGGATCTGTTCGCATTGACGCGCGCGTTTGTCGACATCGAGTCGACCACCAACCACGAGAAAAACGTGGGCGATTATCTGTTCGCGCATTTGTCCGCGCTTACTTCGCGGCATAACGGCCGCATCGAGCGAATCGCCGCGGAACCGAATCGCGACAATATTTTTGCCTTCTGGGGCGAACCTGTCGTCACTCTTTCCACGCACATGGATACCGTCCCGCCGTTCTTTGCATCTCGCGAGGACGGAGAATTTATTTGGGGCCGCGGTTCCTGCGATGCGAAGGGAATTATCGCCGCGATGATTGCGGCGGCGGAAAAACTGCTCGCGGCAGGCACGCGGAATTTTGGCTTGTTGTTTGTTGTTGGCGAAGAACGCAACAGCGCCGGGGCACGAGCGGCTGCGGCAAGTCCTCGCGGCTCGCGATTCTTGATCAATGGCGAGCCCACTGAAAATTGCCTAGCGCTCGGTTCCAAAGGCGCACTGCGCTTCGAGATCACGGCGCATGGAAAACTCGCCCATTCGGCTTACCCTGAGCTCGGCCATTCGGCCATCCACACTCTGCTCGATGTTCTAAGCGACATTCGCCAGATTCCGTTGCCTGAAGAGGGCTTGCTCGGGCGCAGCACGCTGAATGTTGGCACGATTGAGGGCGGCCGCGCACCGAACGTTGTGGCCGATTACGCGCAAGCGGAAATCATGTTCCGTACTGTCGGCGATCCCGCAAAGTTGCGCGAAGCCGTCTCCGCAGCGACTGCAGGCCGTGCCGAGGCTCGCGAAGTGCTGCACACACCGGCCGTGCAACTGTCGAAATTCGATGGGCTGCCCACCACGATTGTCGCCTTCACAACGGACATTCCGACGTTCGATGGAGCGTGGGGCCGGCCCTTCCTCATCGGACCTGGGAGCATTCATGTCGCGCACACCGCTGAAGAACGCATCTCCAAAAAGGAATTGTCTGAAGCAGTGGACATTTACGCGCGCATGGCGACGCAGCTTCTCGCCACCGGACGGAGCAGTGCATGAGCATGGGCCTCGCCATTGTTGGCTACGGAAAGATGGGGCGGCTGATCGAGCAGCTCGCGCCAGAATACGGATTCGAGGTGCGCGCGAAATTCGATGCGCGGAGCAATGCGCGCGGGCAGGCTCTTTCTGACCACACGCTTCAGGGAGTGGACGTAGCCGTTGAATTCACTTCACCGGACGCCGCTCCGGAAAATATTCGGCGACTGGCGGCGATGGGCGTTAATTCGGTTAGCGGCACGACTGGATGGTTTGGTGATCTTCCCTCGGTCCGCGAAGCCGTCGCGAAGAGCGGAACAGGGCTTGTTTGGGCGCCAAATTTTTCCGTAGGCGTAAATCTTTTCATGCAGGCCGTGGCGCACACCGCGGCGCTTTTTGCGAAGCACGCGGACTACGAAGCGTGGGGCTGGGAAATTCACCACTCCGCGAAAAAAGACGCGCCTTCGGGCACACTGAAAAAACTTGCGGAGGAGATGCGCGCGAGCGGCTTCAACCGCGCAGTGTGCTTGAACTCGAATCGGGCGGGCGCACATCCCGGCACGCATGAAATTGGTTTTGATTCGCCTGCCGACACCATCACCCTGCGGCATACGGCGCGCAGCCGGGATGGCTTTGCGCGCGGGGCATTGCGCGCGGCGCAATGGATCAACGGGAAGCAAGGCGTATTCGAATTTCGCGAGATTCTCGGCGAATTGAGCTGAGGAAATCTAGCGGCGGCGAATCGCTGCCGGCAACTTTGTATTTCGGAAGTTGGATAAAAAAGCTAGGAGTAAAAGACCATGTTTACTGGGACCGGAACTGCACTTGTCACGCCATTTCGAACGGACGGCTCGCTCGACGAAGCCGCGCTGCGCCGATTGGTGCGACGGCAAATTGATGCGGGCGTAGAGTTTCTCGTTCCTTGCGGAACGACTGGTGAGAGTCCGACGCTGACGCACGAAGAACATCTGCGCGTCGTGGAGATTACGATTGAGCTGGCTAAAGGGAAGGTGCCAGTTCTTGCGGGCGCGGGCGGCTATAACACCGCCGAAGTGATCGCGCTGGCGCACGAACTGGCGGAGCTTGGCGCCGATGGAATTCTCTCGGTCACACCGTATTACAACAAGCCGACGCAGGAGGGCCTTTTCCAGCACTATCGCGCGATCGCGCAGGCCGTATCGCTGCCGATCGTTCTCTACAGCGTGCAAGGACGCACGGGCGTGAACATCGAGACGGCCACGGTGAAGCGGCTGGCGCAAATCAAGAACATCATCGGTATCAAGGAGGCCTCGGGCAATGTCTCGCAAATGGCAGCGATTCTCAACGCCGTGCCCGAGGACTTCATCGTGGTTTCCGGCGACGATGCGATCACGCTCTCGCTTATCGCGCTTGGCGGACGTGGAGTCATTTCGGTCGTGTCCAACGAAATTCCGGCGGAAATGTCGCAGTTGACGCGGCTCGCGCTGCGGGGCGACTTTGGCGGGGCACGCGCGATTCACCGGCGTTATCATCCGCTGATGGAAATAAACTTCGTCGAATCCAATCCTATGCCGGTGAAAGCCGCGATGGCGGAAATGGGCCTGCTCGAACCGGTCTGGCGCTTGCCACTTGTGGCGCCCAAGGCGGAGAATCAGGCGCGCATCCGGGCGGTGCTTGAATCGCTCGGACTCGCCAAGAGGGCGCATGCAGCCTTCGCAAATTGAAAAATTGTTTGACGAAGCGCCTGCGCATTACGAAGAAGAACATCAATGGCTTTTCCGCGATTTCAAAGCGGCGCTGAATCGTGGCGAAATTCGCGCCGCTGAACCCGATGCCTCCACAAAATCCGGCTGGCGCGCGAACGCCTGGGTGAAAAAGGGAATTTTGCTGGGTTTTCGAATGGGCGCGATCGCGGACATGTCCATTGACGCTGCAAAGCAGCCGTTCTTTGACAAGTCCACGTATCCGGTGCGGTCGTTCGCGGCTTCCGACGGCGTGCGCATCGTTCCTGGCGGCTCCAGCATTCGCGATGGCAGTTACATCGGCCGCGGCGTGATTTGCATGCCGCCGATGTTCGTGAACGTGGGGGCTTACGTTGGCGAAGGCACGATGATCGATTCGCACGCGCTGATTGGAAGCTGCGCGCAGGTCGGACGGAACTGCCACATTTCCGCGGGATCGCAAATCGGCGGCGTCCTCGAGCCTGTCGGCGCGCTGCCGGTGATCATCGAAGACGACGTTTTGGTTGGCGGGAACTCAGGCGTCTATGAAGGAACAGTCGTGAAGCGCCGCGCTGTTCTTGGCACCGGCACGATTCTAAACCGTTCGATTCCGGTTTACGATCTGGTTCGCGACAAGATTTATACGGCCAGCGAAACCGAACCACTCATCATCCCCGAAGAAGCAATCGTGGTGCCCGGCTCGCGCGCCGTTTCTCATCCCAGCGGCGCGAAATGGGGGATCTCGCTACAAGCCGCTGTGATTGTGAAGTATCGCGACTCGAAGACGGATTCGCGCGTGCAACTCGAAGACCTCTTGCGTTAGCGCTTCACTGCGTCAACACTTTTTCGAAAAACTGCAGCGCCCGCGGATCGTTCGATTGCCCCAGCCAGAACATGGCTTGCTTGCGCACTGCGGGATTCCGATTCGTCTGCGCGACTTCAATCAATTTGGGCACGCCTTCATCTTTTGGCAATTGGCTCAGCGCAAAGACTGCTTTTTTCTTCACTTCCGTGTCGGGGTCGCTCTCGATCGCGCCGGTGATTGTGCCCACGGCTTTCTTCCCCGCTTTTTGTGCCAGCCAAAAAAGTGCTTGCCCGCGCACGTGCGAGCTGGTGTCATCGTGCGCCATGCGAATCATCTCATCAATCGCTCCTGCCTCGTGGCTTACGGAAAGCGCAAACGCTACGTGCGCGCGCACGTCTGAGTTCGGATCCGTTTTCGCCATGCGCTGCAGGGCAGTCAATCCAGACTTGCCTCGCGCTGCTCCGAGCCAGAATGCCGCTTGCCTCCGCAATGCTTCACGTTGCTCCGGCGCCGTAAAGGATTCGAGTGCCCGGTCGGCCGATGCATCCGCATGAAGCGCGATTGCTGTCCACGCGCCGTTGCCGATCTTGCGTTCGCCATGTTCTTCAAAATACGGACTACGCACGTAAGTTGCGAGGAGCGCTACGCTCTCCTGCGCTTTGACTCCCGTCAGCCAAACGAATGGCAGTCCGCCCGCGTCCATCACGCAATCTTCCGATGCGACGCGAATTTTTACGACTTGCTTCGCTTCCAGCCGGTACAGCACGACGAGTCGGCGCGCACCCTCCAGCTTAATGCTTCCTTCCGCGTGCGATGAGCTGACTGTTCCGCCGTTTTCCTTTTCCAGACGGCAAGTTCCGCAATTTCCATCGTTCCAGTTGTTGTCGCAGCAGACGCCACGCTCGCCGGTGATTTCGTCGACGCTATAGCCGACCCATTCGGGCGCTTCGGCTTTTCCGGCGAGCTCGCGAAAGGTGGCATCGAGACTTGTGCCGACGGCACCCGTCTCCAGCTTTGCATTTTCAATGCGCGGAACTTCCACTGCCTGCACCGGCGCCGCGCCTGCCTGCCCTGCGTGCGTTGGGGCTCCGCCCTTTGCAAGTTGCACCGCGGCAATGCTAATGCCAGCCACGATCATCGCGAGCCCGAGTGCTCTTCGCAGCGCCGAAACAATTCGTTCCTCTCGCATGGTTCCTCTCCTACTTCTGCAGCAATTCCATCAGGTAATCGTTGCCTTCCTTTGAATGCATCAGCGACAATTTGGACACTGCGGTCTTTTTGAGTTCAGGGTCCTTTTCGCTTCGACCGATAGCCACGAGCGCTTTCGCGTTGCCCTGCAAGAAATAGGCATTCAGGACTTCTGCTTTGAGCGCGTGATCTGTTTCCTTGGCATAAATCTCTTGCAGCGCCTTGCCTGAATCTTCCGAGTGGATCAGGCCAAGGTTTCGAATCGCCGCCCGGCGCAAATCCGCGTCCTTTTCTCCTTGCGCGGCTTTCACGAGCCTTCCCGAATCGCCCGCAAGAAAAAATGCCTGCAGGATGTCCCGGCGCAAATCTGTCGAAGTTTCCGCCTGGTACAACTGCTCCAGTTCGCTCGTCCCGTGGACCAGCCCGAGCTGCCGGATGGCCTCGCGGCGCAGCGATTCGTCCTTTTCGCTTTTTGCTGCGGCGAACAGGCGCTCGTGATCGCCGCCGATCATGTAGCTACGCAGAATGGCGTGCTTCACAGAGGCGTCGTTGCTGGACGCGTAAACCTCGGACAGCGTTTTCCGCGCTTCACTGCCCCCGAAGAGTCCCAAGTATTCAACGGCCTTGCGCTGCAAGTCCGGATTGGTCTGGCCCCGCGCGATTCTGCCCAGGATTTCGCGTGCTTGCGCCGACCCACTTTGCGCCAGCACGAAGAGCGCCTTCGATTTTTCCTTTGGAGAGCCGGAACCGTTGATCACTTTCTCGAGCAGCGGCAGCGTGCGTTCCGGGTCGCTGCTCATCAGTCCTTGGATGGCCAGCATTTTCAGTTCTTCATCGCTCTGGTCCGCCGGCTTTACAGGCTGGCCGGTCGACTGCTTCACCTCGATCTCCAGCGCAGTGGCGTCCTTTTGCCAGCGGCTTTGCGGAAAGCGCCGCTTCATGTCCGCAATCGTGGCCAAAGCCGTGTCCCTCTTGCCCAAGCGGTTCTCCGCGTACGCTTTCCAGTAGAGCGCGGCATCCGTTTGCGGACCATTCATGTCCGCCAGTTGCTGGAATTTCTCTGCGGCCCGGTCGTAGCGGTCGTCGTCCAAGTCCTCGCGGCCGTCGTCGTACAATTCTTGCAGCCGTTCGATTTTTTCCTGCGCCCGCTCGCGCGCTTCTTGTTCCCGTTCGCGCTTTTCCTCTGCTCGTTCACGCGCTTCCTGCTCGCGTTCGCGGCTCTCCTGGTTCTGATCGATCTTTTGCTCGACGCGCTCTTCAATCCTGGAGGCGACACGATCCGCAACGCGGCTTGTCACGCTCGCCCCAAGCGAAGCGATGAACTGCGTAGTAGCCCGATCGATGGCATGGGTCACGGCAGACGCGGTAGCGCGTTTGGCGACCCGAGCCGTTTCGAGGGCTTCACGCTGCGCAATTTGTCCGGAGTTCTGAGCAGCGGCGAGGCGATCGGCATCTTCTTGAGACTGGGACGCCCGTGCGTTTGCCGGTGTCATTAACAGCGCAGCCACCGCCATCCAGAGGATGTCTCTCTGTTTCCCTGGTCTTCCGATGGTCATACTTTGTTCCTCTCTCTTTTCGCAGAATCGTTTTGCGCCGGCGCAGGCTTCGTGGCCTCCTGCCGTTGTTGCAGTTCCTTGTTGACCACACGAACTTTGAACAGAATCCCGCGCGCTTCGATCTTTTTCTGGATCGCTTCGAGCTGCGCCGGCGTTACTTCTCCCGGGCTGTGCGCCACGTCCAGGAGCACGCGCTCCAGTTCGTCCAGTACGTTGGCGAGCCCCGCATCCCCTTCTCGTAGAGCGGTCTGCCGGTACAAACGGTTTTCCTGCAGCAAATCTTCCGCGCGGCGTTGCTCGGCTGAGATGTCCACTTCTTTCTGCTTGGGGTCGTCTGGCGCTTCGTTCGAAAGTTCGATCAACATCCGCTCGGAGTGTCCCAAGTGTTCGCCGACGGCAACCACGAGCACGCGCTCCCGCACCTGTTCTCGATTTGCGACGTTGTCAGCTGGCCCGACTCTCTTTGTAACGCGCCCGACAACAAATGCCGCGATAATCAGCGCAACAATCCCGCCCGCTGCCGCAAGCCGCCGCGGCTCGAACCACACCTGCCACCAACGATCCGGCTTCTCCGCCAGACGCGGCGCAATTTCCTTCCACACCTGCCGTCCGTAGTCTGCTCCCGGATCCGGCACAGGCAGCGTATCCAGAGCGGCGAGCACCGCTTCGATTCGTTCCATCTCCACGCGGCACCTTTCGCAGGCCGCCAGATGCTCTGCTACTACGGCGCGTTGCTCGGCAACACCCTCGCGATATGCAATCAACTCTTCTTCCTTCATGTGTTTCATGACTCGGTTCCCATCGCGCGTGCCTGCGCTTTTGTCTCCACGAACGGCTGCAACGCATGACGCAATTTCTGGACCGCTCGAAAGACAGTGTTTTTCGCCGCGCTCGAACTGGATTTCAAGACTCCCGCGATTTCTTCGATCCCGCAACCTTCCCAATGGCGCATCACAAAAGCCGTTCTTTCCGCCTCCGAAAGAGCGGCCAGCGCCTGCTCCATCTGTTTTCGGAGTTCGAGACTTTGCGTCAACCGTTCCGGAGTCGGCGCTTCGTCCTGGACGCGATTCACGGGATCGTTGTCCATTCCATCCCCGTCTTCGACTCTCGGCGTTTCCCGGCGCGCATCTTCCTTCTGTCGCTGGCGCATGCGGTCAATCGCATAGTTCGCAGCGATGCGATAAACCCACGTCCCGAAATTTGCTCGTGAGGCAAACTGACCGAGTTTTTGATACCCGCGCAAGAACGCCTCCTGGACCACTTCTTCGGCATCGTGCCGGTTCCCGGTCATGCGGTAGGCCAGCCGGAAAACGCTGTGGCTGTGCCGCTCCACCAGAACTCGATAGGCATCGCGATCGCCCGCGAGCGTGCGCTCCACGGCGACGGCGTCGCTCTCTGCGATGGCCTGGGTGCTATCGACGCTCTGCTGCATCCGAGTCATTAGACAGGATTCGAGGCTTGCGGTTAGGTCAACCGTAGCACCTTGCCAATCAACAACATAGCGCTACTTGGATGGCATTAAGGTGCTAGCGAATGGAAGGTCTGAAGTTGCGGCTTGACGAAAGTCTCCGACGATCGCGGGATTCCGGTCCACGCGATTTTCTATTCGTAGCGCAGGGCCACGATGGGATCAACCCGCATGGCGCGTCGCGCGGGAACATAGCAGGCCGTAGTTGCGACAAGGGTCAGGACCACAGCTACTCCCGCAAAAGTTAGGGGGTCTGTAGCGCTCACTCCAAAGAGCAAATTGGCCATTAGGCGAGTCAATCCAGCCGCGGTGATGAGTCCGAGGACTACGCCGATCGCGGTCATCTTCATGCCCTCGCGCAACACCAGCCCGATCACATCGCTTTGCTTTGCGCCGAGCGCAATGCGAACACCAATTTCATGCGTTCGCTGGCCGACGAGATAGGAAATCACGCCGTAAATCCCTATGCTGGCCAGGCCGAGGGCGAGAGCTGCAAAGACTCCGAGGACGATCATCGAGACGCGACGGGTCGCCAGCGTTTCCGCGATGACATCTTCCATGGTCTGCACGCCATACATTACTTGCTCGCCGCTCATCTGGCGAAGCCCAGAGCGGATTGCGGCCGCAACTGCCTGTGCATTTCCTTCGAAGCGAACCAGCACTCCCGTGCCGCTCCAAGAGGACGGCTCCATGGCGGCATCGGGGAGCTGCATGAAGGGAAAATAGAGTTGTGCGCGAAGCGACTGCTTGTCGTCGGAATCGAGTCCCCACTGCTTGACGTGCCCGACGACGCCGACAATTTCCGCCACGCCGCCCTTGTTGTCCAGAATCACGCGCTTTCCAACTGGGTCTTGGTCGCCAAAAAATTTGCGTGCGAAGAAGTCATCAATCACGATGACATGCGGCGAACGTTCATTGTCCTGGGCGGCAAGAAAACGTCCGCGCTGGAGCGGAATCCCCATGACCTTCAAATAGTCCTCTTGCACGACATAACTGATCGCCCAGCTCATGTCGTTCGCGCTTGCGGGCTTGGGCTGGCCTTCGAGGTAGAAGAGATCTTCATCGTCGCCTGCGAGCGGCAGTGCTCCCCAGGAGAGCGAAGCTGCCTTCACTCCCGGAGTCGATGCCAGCCTGCTTTGGACTTCCCGGAGTTTCGCCCGAATTGCATCCGGGCTGGTGTCTTTCGGAGATGGGGCCAGGGCTACGCCAAACGACAAAACGTTGTGTGAATCGAAGCCGGGGTTCACACTCCACAACGCGCTCAAGCTGCGGATCATCAATCCTGCGGCGATCAGCAGAACAAGGGCCAGGGCCATTTCGGCGACAACAAACACGCCTTGCGCGCGATGCTTGCCGCCTCCCGACCCCCGGCCGCCTTCTTTCAATGTTTCCTGCAGGTTCGGTCTGGAAATTCTCAACGCCGGCACCAATCCGAAAAGAATTCCGCAGAGCAGCGAGACGGCCATGGTGAACAGCAATACTCGGAAGTCCAGGCCGATCTCATTTGCGCGCGGCAACGCTGACGGCAAATTCCGAAGCGCTACCTCAGTGCCCGATGCCGCCAGGAACAAGCCGAGCCCTCCACCGGCCAGGGCGAGCACGGTGCTTTCCGTCAACAACTGGCGCACGATTCTGGCTCGATCCGCGCCGAGCGCGGCGCGCACCGCGAATTCGCGTGTCCGCCCCGTTGAGCGGGCCATAAGCAGGTTGGCCACGTTCACGCAAGCGATCAACAGCACAAAGCCCACAGCCGCGAGCAGAACGAGCAGAAGCGGGCGCACATGGCCAACCATCTGTTCTTTGAGAGGCATAAGGGTGGCGCCGATTCCCGTGTCGGCGTCCGGATATGCGGCGGTTAAGGCCCCCGTCACACGTTTCATGTCCGCCCGCGCCTGCTGAATGGTTACACTGGGCCTTAGCCGGCCCACGCCATGAAATCCGAGCCCCGCCGCGCGGTTTGGAAGCAGGGGGTTTGTCCACTGGCCAATGGGGGCGTATACGTCGCTGGCGCGGAAGCTCCCAACTTGCAGCTTAAAACTCGCGGGGACTACACCAACGATGGTGAAGGTTCGCCCGTCGAGAGTGAGTCCTTGTCCCGATATGTCCCGAGCGGCGCCAAACTTGCGATTCCAGAATCCTTCGCCAATCAGCACGATGGGGCTGGCGCCGATCTCGTCTTCGCCTTCTTCAAACAGGCGTCCTATCACCGGCTTGACGCCGAGCAGCGTAAGGTAGTCTGACGATACGAATTCTGCGTCTACTTGCTCCGCTTCGCCCCTGCCCGTCAAACTGTAGGAGTAGCTTCTGGAAATGCCCATCATTGAAAACGTGCGGTTGTCTTTGCGCCAGTCTCGAAAGTTGGGGAAGGAGATCGACCCAGAATCAAAATTCGGTTTACTCTCGGCCAAGGTCACGAGCTGATCGGGATCGGGGTAGGGCAGAGGGTTCAAGAGCACCGCGTTGACGACGGAAAACAGCACCGTGTTCGCGCCGATTCCCAGCGCCAGCGTTAAAATCGCTACCGCCGCAAACCCCGGCGATTTCACAATCATTCGCAGGCCAAAGCGCAAGTCCTGCGCCAGCCGGTCAAGAAATCCCCAGCCCCATGCGTCGCGAGTCGTTTCCTTTACCAACTCCACATTCCCAAACTCTCTTCGCGCCGCGCTCGTAGCTTCACCCTCATCTACTCCGCGCTCCACACGCTCCTGTGCTGACAACTTCAGATGGCTCCGCACTTCCTCTTCCAGTTCTTTCTCCCGCTTCCGTTTGCCAAAGAGTCCATCCATCCAGCGCATCGCGGCTCTCCTTCTTTGCCCAACCTTCTAATTTCTGCTTTCCATTTCCAATTTCTATTCGTACCTCAGCGCCACCATCGGATCGACCTTCATCGCCCTTCGCGCCGGCACATAACACGCGGTCATTGCCACGATGGCAACCAGGATTGCCACGCTACAAAAGGTCAGAGGATCCGTCGCCGCCACGCCGTACAATTCGCCTGACAACACCCGCATCAATGCAAGTGCGCCGGCCATTCCCAGGCCAATCCCCGCCAACGACAACTTCGCTCCTTCTCCCATCACGGAGCGCAGCACGTCCCTTCTTTGGGCCCCAAGCGCCATGCGAATTCCAATTTCCTGCGTTCGATTGGAAACCAGGAAGGAAAGGACGCCATAAATACCGATGATCCCCAGCGTCAGTGCCAACCCGGCGAAAGCGGCGAACAGAATGGTCGTTGACCTCGGTGTCGAAACCGAATCCGAAACCACAGCGCCCATGGTTTTCACTTCGCTTACGGGAACCTCGTGACTCAAGCTGGCCACAGCTTCACGAAGCATCGCCGTGGTTTGGGCCTCATCCGACGTACTCCGGATCACGATGGTCATCTCCGATGGCATCCGGCGGTCTTCGAGTGTTGCAGAAGAGTTGTAAGGCACATAGGCCGTCCCGCTCATCCAACTGGGGATGTTTCGTTGCAAATCGTAGGCCCGTACGTCTGCAATGACTCCAACGATGGTGCGCCAGCTCTTGTCGTCCAAGAGGTGAATATGTTTACCGACCGCGTTTTGGTTGGGCCAGAAACGCCGCGCGGTTGCCGCGGTGACGATCGCTACCGGCTCTCCGGAGACATCGGCATCGACAAACGTCCTGCCGGATAGCAATGGAACGCCCATCACGCGAAAATAATCGGGAGTAACGACGTGTAGCCAAAAGAGGGGCGACAAGTCTTGTCCGGCAGCAGGCGCGTAATTCTCGACATCCAGCGACCGTTTAGCGACTCTCCCGCCCAAAGGAAGAGTATTCACCAGCGCGGTCCCGGCAACGGCAGGGGACGTGCGAACCTGATCCAACAGATTGCGATAGAAGGTGAGGCAACGTGCTGCGCCGCCGCAGAAAGACTGGTTGGGCGCAACGCGCGCGGAAAGGACGTGTTCTGATCGGAATCCCGGATCCACGTGCGACAGCGTCCAGAAGCTTCGGATCAAAAGTCCTGCCGCAATCACGAGCATCATTGCGAACGCCACTTGGGCAATTGCCAGCGATCCCCGCAATCGCTGTGACACGCGTCCTGTTGTACCGCGGCTGCCGGATTTGAGAGCTCCCGTGAGTGCTGCGCGCGATGAATGAAGTGCCGGAGCAAAACCGAAAATAAGGCCCGTGAGGATGGCCAGTCCACCCGTGAACGCCAGCACTCGCCAATCCATCTGCACATCAGCGAGGCGCGGTGTATCCGGGGGCAGAACGAGCTTGAGCAGGGCCAGCCCTTCCTTTGCAAAAAGCAGCCCGAGCGATCCCCCCAATATCGCTTGCAACACACTCTCAGTGAGAAGCTGTCTGGTGATCCTCATCCGTCCGGCGCCTAGCGCGGAACGAATGCCTATCTCCTTCTCGCGCGTCGCCGCCCGCGAAAGCGTCAGGTTGGCGACGTTCGAGCACGCGATCATCAAAACGAGCGCGACAGCTCCGAGCAGCAGCAACAGCCGCGTCCGCACATCGGCAACCATTCCGTTCTGAAGCGGCACCACGCTGGCGTCGGCGTTCCAGGCCGCGGGCATCGGCCACGGAAACAGCGCTCCCACATGTGACTGAAACATTCGTAACTCGGTTCGCGCCTGCTCCATCGTTGAACCTGGACGAAGCCGTCCCAGCACGGGCATGAAGTCATCTGCCCAATAAAGAATCGTGTTCCGAGGATCGTTGTGAAGGGGCAACCATACTTGCGTTTTCGGGGACGGGAAGCGAAACTCAGCCGGCATCACGCCAACTACTTGGCGGCTCTTGCCTTCAAGCTCGATCGACTGGCCGAGGATCGACGGATTGCCTCCGAATTTTTCCGCCCACAAGGCGTGGCTCAAAATCACCAAGTTGTCCTGGCCGGGAACGTCTTCCCCGGGATAAAACGTTCGTCCCAACTCCGGCCGTGCACCCAGAATGGAAAACAATTGCGCGGACACCAAAGTCCCGGTCAGGCGCACAGGCTCCTCAAGGCCGGTTAGGTTGAACTCATGGCCTTCCGCGTAGGCGCCCACGTCCATCGTGCGCATCTGCTCCCGCATCGCGACGAATGCGCCTTTCGGGTAGGTGCCGGTTACGCTGACGAGCCGTTCAGGATTCGGGTAGGGCAGGGAAACGAGCAAGATTCCGTTCACTAGGCTGAAGATGGCGGTGTTCGCCCCAATGCCCAATGCAAGCGTCAGTACGGCAATCGCAGTAAACCCAGGAGACTTGCGCATCCTTCGCAGCCCGTACCGCGCATCCTCTACGATGTCCTCCATCCATCGCCATCCCCGCGCATCTCGCGCCGTTTCCTTCACTAACTCCACATTCCCAAACTCCCGCCGCGCGGCCTGCTCCGCCTTCTTCGCCGTTTCCCCCCGTTCCACGGACTCTCGCGCCGCCATCTCCAGATGGCTCCGCACTTCCTCTTCGAGATCCGCTTCCCGTCTCCTACGTCGCCAGAAACTCATTGGCCACCTCTGCGTTTCTTTACTTCCTTACTTCCTCGCGTCGTCCCTATTCCTCAGGCTGCAGCACGCCTGCAATCGCATCCGAAAGTTGCGACCACTTCGAGCGTTCTCTTGTCAGTTGTTTCTTTCCCGCGGCCGTCAGTTGATAAAACTTTGCTCGCTGCTTGTTTTCGGAGATTCGCCATTCCGCCTTAATCCATTTCTGTTTCTCCAGGCGGTGCAGCGCTGGATAGAGCGAACCGGTATCCACCTGCAGCAACTCGCCCGACCGATTCCGGATCGCCACGCTGATCCCATAGCCGTGTTGCGGTCCCCATTGCAGCGTCTGCAGAATCAGCAGGTCCAGCGTCCCCTGCAAAATCTCGATTCGGTTCTGGTACCGTTCTCTCTTTTCTCCCACCGTCTTTTCCCCCAATCAGGTCTTCCACCTAAAGTAAATTCCTTAACCGCTTCCTCAACGTGGGTCGATCGAATCTGCTCTCTGCTATTGACGACGGAACCCCGCCCTTTGTTCCATCCAAGGCTGTCGACATTCTACCCCCAGGCTATAGACACCCTACACCCTGCCTTTGTGCAACTCTTGTGCCGGTCCGGATCAACCCGCAAACCCTTGCTGGCCAGAGCCTTACCCAGCGCGCAGTCCTCGGCAGAAACTCGTAACTGCTCGCTTCCGCCATTCGCCTTCCCAATTTCGGACACTCGCCCAAGCTATCGCTGTCCAGCGAAGCCTTCTCCAAGTGCGGTATCATGGAACTAGGGAACGTTCGCAAATCATCTTTCGCCGATTAGGAGAGGGAATTGATTCCACGCTACACGCGCCAGGAGATGGGCCACGTTTGGAGCGACGCGAACAAGTTCGCCAAGTGGCTGGAAGTCGAGCTAGCCGCGACGGAAACTCTCGCTGAGGCTGCACTGGTCCCGAAAGACGCCGCCGCCGCGATTCGCTCGCGCGCCAAAATCGATGTGGCGCAGATCCATCAGATTGAAGCCCGCGTGAAGCACGACGTCATCGCGTTCACCATGGCTGTCGGCGAATCCATCGGCGATCCCGCCGCCGCTCGCTGGCTGCATTACGGCATGACGTCCAACGACGTTGTCGATACCGCACAGGCTCTGCAAGTTCGCGACGCTTCAAAATTGATCGAGCGCGAACTGGTGACGTTTGGCGAAATTCTCGATCTGCGCGCCCACGAATTCCGCCACACGCCGCAAATCGGGCGCACTCACGGCATTCACGCGGAGCCCATCACGTTTGGGCTCAAAATCGCCAATTGGTTTTCAGAGAATCAGCGCAACATCGCGCGCTTCCGCGACGCCGCGGCGCAAATGGCCGTCGGAAAAGTTTCCGGCGCCGTCGGTAGTGCTTCGCATCTCGGCACGCAAATCGAAGAACGCATCTGCAAGCGCCTGGGTCTCAGCGCCGCGCCCGTCGCTTCTCAGGTCATTCAGCGCGACCGCCACGCGCAATATCTCAGCGCCCTCGCGCTCATTGCCGCCACGCTCGAAAAAATCGCGCTAGAAATTCGCCATCTCCAGCGCACCGAAGTCCGCGAAGTCGAGGAACCGTTCAGCGGTGAGCAGCGCGGCAGTTCCGCCATGCCACACAAGCGCAACCCCGTTTCCTGCGAACAAATCTGCGGCCTCGCGCGCCTCGTGCGTTCGAACATGCTCGCCGCGTTCGAAAACGTCGCCCTTTGGCACGAGCGCGACATTTCCCATAGCTCCGTCGAGCGCGTCATTCTTCCCGACTCCACAATCCTGGCCGATTATATGCTCTCCAAAATGGCCATGATCCTCGGCCAGATGCGTGTTTTCCCCGAGCGCATGCTGCGAAATCTCGAATCCACGAACGGCCTCGTTTATTCAGGACAGTTGCTGCAGGATTTGGTGGAGAAGGGCATACCGCGCGACGATGCATACAAGGCGGTGCAGGAAAACGCCATGGCCGCGTGGGAAACGGACACCAGTTTCCGCGACCGCGTCGCGAAAGACGCTCGCATCGCGAAAGTTCTCGATTCGAAAGCTCTGGCATATACTTTCGATCTGCAGCGCCAGCTTCGCTCCGTCGACGCAATCTTCGACCGCGTTTTTGGAGCGCATCCCGCTGGAGAAAAATCCGCAGCCGGTTCGGCAGGGAAACGCTAGTTCACGAGACGCAATTTTACGAAACGCGATTTTGGATTTGAGTGTTCGCCGCTGAAAAAATGTGGAAATTTTTGCGCCGCGAAAAAAAGCGTCCCGGTTTGCACCGGGACGCCGTTCTGCCTCTTCTAATTCCGGCTTGCGCTGAAATTAGCTGCGGAGGCGGAAACTTGAACTGCCATCATCCATCAGGCGCGCACAAAAGCAAAGAATAAAAACCGGGAAGTGTGTAGTTGAAGTTAAATCTATAATTCCCTGAAAATCACTCGACGCGCTGAACGTAACGTGCCTCGGTGGTGTCCACCTTGATTTTGTCGCCTTCATTCACGAAGGGCGGCACCTGCACGATCAAGCCGGTTTCCAGCGTAGCCGGCTTCATTACCGCGCTGGCAGTGGCTTTTTGCAAAGTGGGTTCGGTCTTGACCACTTTCAGATCCATGGTGTCCGGCAGGTCGACGCCAATCGGTTTTTCATCGAAAAATTCGACTTTCACCACCGTGTTGGGAATCAGGTAGTAGACGGTTTCGCCGAGCTGCTCGCGCGTCAGGTGCATCTGCTCGTACGTCTCCGTGTTCATGAAATGAAAATCGTCGCCCTCCTTGTAGAGGTACTCGTATTCAATTTCATCGAGGATCGCGCGGTCGACGAACTCCTCGGCGCGGAAGCGGTAATCGATAATCGCTCCACTCTTCAGATTCTTCATGCGTGTTTGCATCGATCCGCGTTTGTTTCCCGGAGTGCGGTGATCGACGCTGAATATCGTGAATAGCTGGCCCTCGTGCTGGATCACCATGCCGGGGCGGAGTTGTGTCGCTTTGACGCTGCTCATTTTTGTTTTGCGGCTCCGACCAAGTCGGGCCGACTGCTCCCTGGATCGATTGCGAATTTCGGAAATTCAGGCGGGCCAGGAACACAGCCTCATCCGGAATGACTCGAGGCACGCTGGTGCGAAATCCATAAACCAGCGCGGGTAGTCAGTATAAGGTGCTTCATCGATGACGGTCAATCTGGCGTCTTGGTCGGCAGCGAACCTCGTAAAAAAGGATGCTTCCTTCCTCAGAAGCCCTGGCGTTCCGCGGTCACCGGCATTCCGGAGTAGTGAACATGAACCAGGCGCCACCGGCCATCCTGTTTCTGATAGAGCTGCGTTTCCCTGCCGTGTGTCGCGAGAGGAGAGCCATCCTTTCTGAACTTGGCGGCGAAATCCCAATAAAACTCCGCCCGGGCGGCGTCTCCATAAACGTGAACGGAAACGTCGTGGAAACTCAGTTTGCGCTCCGAGAACGTCTCGCCCATCAAGTGCTCGTAGACGTTTTGCTTGATTTGCTCGAAACCGTGTTCGTGGCCCAATGGATGGATGAAGGAAACCTCTGGAGAATCCAGCCAGACCTCGGCAGCGAGAGCGGTGTCTGCGGCGTCAACGGATTTCGCGTATTTCTCAATCAAGCCGTGGATTGCGTTGCTATCTGAGGAAGTCTCTGCCGATGAAATGCTTCCATGTGTCTCGTCTTTTTCTGCCTTCGCGCGGTGCGCTGCCGCCGCGGCCATGATTTTTTCGATTTCGTCGGGGTCGCGGGGGAGGCGTTTGCTGAGCAGCTTGTGGCCGGATTCGGTGATGAGAACATCGTCTTCGATGCGCACGCCGAGATTCTCTTCCGGAATGTAGATGCCGGGCTCAATAGTAATGACCATGCCGGGCTGGAAAAGGGCGCAGTGGTCGCCGGGGTCGTGAACGTTCAGGCCGATGTGGTGACCGAGGCCGTGGATGAAATACGGGCCGAGGGATTTGCCGTGAAGATCTTTTCCGTGCGTGTCGATGTAGGCGTAAGCAATTTTCTGGACGCTCTTGCCGTTTTTGTTACAGAAATCCATGCCCGGCTTGAGCGCGGCGAGGGCGGCGTTTTGCGCGCCCAGGACGATTTCGTAGATTTCGCGCTGGCGCGGCGTGAACTTGCCGTTGGCAGGAATGGTGCGCGTAATGTCCGCGGAATAGCCGGAATACTGCGCGCCAACGTCCATGACGACGATGTCGCCGTCTTCGATTTTGCGCGAGAGCTTGTCGTAATGGAGCGCCGTAGAATTCGGGCCGGCGCCAACAATCGGCGCGTAGCCCTCCGCTTCCGAGCCGCCCCAGGCATGGACGTCGACCATTTTTGCAGCAACCTGATATTCGTAAAGCCCTGGATGCGTCAACTTCATCACTTCCAGGTGGGAGTCCAGGGTCAAGTCAATCGCTTCCTTCAAGAAGGCGATTTCGCCGGGCGACTTGATCTGGCGCATCGCGCCAATCTGCCCGCGAACATCTTTCAGCTTGGCCTGCGGCGCAGCAAGCTGCAGCCAATCGACAACTTCTTTTTCGTGCGGGTAGCCGCCAAGTTCTTTTTGGTAGGGAAGAATGGTGTAGAGAGTCAGATTACTCTTCGCAAGATTCTCAACCGTGGAGCGAAAGTCAGTATCGAATTGTTTCACGGAAGCAAATCCGGTCCGCGCTTCAATGCCGGAATCCGAGGGCGACATGCGAACGCCGTTCCATTTTTCCTTTTGCGGATTTTTCGCGGGAAGAAATAGAGTTTCGCGCGGTCCACTTGCGGGGCCGCCGACCTTGGTCGGGGGAAGAATCAGAAGACCGGCGCCTTCTTCGTTGTGGCCGGTGAGATAGTAGAAATTCTCCTCCTGCTCAAAGACATAGGTTTGGGAAACTTCTTCGCGGCCGGTGTAGCCCCACAGGACGATTGGGCCGTCGACTTGAGATGCCAGCTTGGCACGGCGTTCGGCGTAGACGCTATTGGGTTCGCGCTCGCGGCGTTCCTGAGCCTGCGCGCTCGCGGCGAGGCAAACCAGGCTGAGCAAACCGCAGACGGTCAGCGTCGCTGAGTTCAATAGACTACGCGATCCCATCGGCCACAGGCGACCACTCATTCGCGCACCTCGGAACTGCCATTTTGATGTTGCGCCCACAGGGCATATGGGTTTGCGGCGTGCCACACGGGGACGGGCGATTGTAACTGAAAGGGCTGGTCGGGAGAAATGCTGGAGAAACGCCGACAAGCTCGTCGACGAGCACAAAAGGGCGAAACCCCTCAGGGGTCTCGGATGTGTGGCAAGTCTGCCAGTCGGACTGTTCCTCACTGACATCTACAGGCCGCGCGCCGGTAGTGTCTCGCCATTTCAGGAGGTAAGTAGAAGGGCGCGATTCCAGGTGCAGGGCTTAGCGGTTCACGTTGAAGAAACGGACTAAGAAAAGTGTGCGCTACCACGCTGGAAGCCCCAAATACCAATGTGAAGGCACCGCGAATCTAACCTGGTATGAGTAAACGAGCCGGAATCATCGCGTTTGTCAGCGTTATCCAGTCCATCTTGTTCTTGACACACTTTTTCATTTACAAGACGTGGATGTTTGCTGCGGCAGCGAATGAGACTTCCGCCCTATGGCTAAAGGTGACTGCGGGAGTGTTGTCGGTCAGCTTCCTGGCAGCGTCGTTGCTGGCGTTTCGCCACACCAATCCTACGATACGAACTTTCTATCGCATTGCGGCCGTGTGGCTTGGAATTGTCAGCTTCCTATTTTTTGCGGCAGGTGCATCGTGGGTGATTTTCGGCGTCGCGCGGCTTGCCGGAGTGGATGCGAATTTCCATGTGATCGTGGAAGCGTTGTACGCGGCCGCGGTATTGAGCGGAATTGCAGGACTGCTGAACGCCGGATGGACGCGCATCCGGCGGATCACGGTGCGGCTCGAGAATTTGCCGGAAACGTGGCGCGGACGGACAGCGGCGCTGGTCAGCGACCTGCATCTCGGGCATGTCCGCAACGGCGGCTTTTTGCGGCGGATTGTAAAGAAAGTGATGAGAGAGAATCCGGACGCCGTGTTCCTGGCCGGAGATTTGTACGATGGGACGGCCATCGATGCGGCGAAGGCCGCGGAACCTTTGCGCGATTTGCGCGCGCCGCACGGCACGTATTTTGTCGCCGGCAACCACGAACAGTTCGGCGACGATTCGCGATACCTGCAAGCGGTCAGCAACGCGGGAGTGCGCGTGCTGCACAACGAGAAAGTGGACGCGGATCAACTGCAGATCGTGGGCGTGCCTTACAATCACGCCGCGCCTGACGAGCATTTTCAGAGAGTGCTGCGGCAGATCGGGGTAGACCGAAATCGCGCCAGCATTCTGCTGACACATGCGCCGGACCGTCCGCACATTGCGGAGAAGGAAGGGATTTCGTTGCAGGTTTCAGGACACACGCACGTGGGGCAGTTTTTCCCGTGGACGTGGATGGCGCGGCGGATTTACCGCCAGTTCGTGTATGGGCTTAGCAGGATTGGGAAAATGCTCGTCTATACCAGCAGTGGCGCGGGGACGTGGGGACCTCCGCTGCGGCTGGGATCCAGCCCTGAGATTGTGTTCTTTCAGTTTGAGTAAGTGACGCGGGATTCGCCCGCGGATATCCAACGTAAGCGCGATCAGCCGCGAAAGAAGTCAATCAACAATTCAGAGACGCGAGCGGGCTCTTCGTGCTGGAGCCAATGCGTGGCATTGGCGAAGGTGAAGAGTTCCGCGTTCGTGCAGTAGCGCAGGCTTTCGTGCGCCATTTCGGCCAGAAGGAAGGCGTCGCGCTCGCCCCACAGAATGCGTGTGGGGACGCGGACGATTTTGTCCGGGAATTTGACGCGAGCGCGGAAGAGCGCGCGGTACCAGTTGATCATGCCGGTGAGGGCGCCGAGTTGAGACCAGGCCGCTCGATATTGCGCGAGATCTTCGTCGGAGAAAGCGCCGGGACGGCTGGAGCCGAGCAGCGCGCGAGAGCCGATGCGGAAGTTGAATGCCGAGAAAACCGCCTCCGGCAGCCAGGGAAGTTGAAAGAAAAACATGTACCAACTGCGGAGGAATTGGTGCGGACGCCTGGTGAGGAATTTGCGCATCACTGAGGGATGAGGAACGTTGAGGACGGCGAGCTTGGCTATGCGCTGTGGATGAAGCAGGGCGGCGCTCCAGGCAACGGCAGCGCCCCAATCGTGTCCTGCGAGAAAGATTTTTTCCCTGCCAAGTTGATCGGCGATGGCGATGACGTCGGAAACAAGTTCCGTTAAAGCGTAAGCGGATACTCCGTCAGGTTTGCCACTGAGGTTGTAACCACGCTGGTCGGGGACGATCACGCGAAAGCCAGCGGCGGCTAGCGGCTCGATCTGCCGGCGCCATCCATACCAGAATTCCGGGAAACCGTGGAGGAGAACGATGACGGGGCGATCGTGTGGGCCGGCTGCGACCGCTTGCAAGCTGACATCGCCATTTTTGAATGAAAGCTTTTCCAAGAAGCGCCGTACTATGCAAGAGAATCAAAAGCCCGGAGCGCCGGAGGTCGCGGGACGCATTTCGGGAGCGTTGACGCCGAAGCGGAGACGCGCGAAGTACGTTTGGCCGAGGGACATCGAGCCGGTGTACAGGTAGCCCCAAACGAAGAGCAACAGGAACGGGACAGTGGCGTAGTTTTCGTTGGCGATGGCATACACGATGGCGAGTGAGAAATACAAACCTAGGAGCACTTCGGCGTAAGGCATCCAGCCGGCTTTGTTCTTGTACGATTTTTTTGCGAAGGTGCCCTGCTTGCCTTCGATATTGAATTTGGGCGTGCGGGCGAATTCGCTTTTCTTGCCGAGCAGCGCTTCGATCACCGCTTGCGCGTTGCGAACGGAGATGCCGATGCCCGTGGCCATAACGAAGGGTAAGTAGAGAAAGGTGCGTTGCCAGGTCTTGGGCCGCAGCTCTCTTTGCGCGACGAGATAAAAGCTGGAGATGGAACATGTGGAGGCGAGAAAGAGCGGCAGGTCGATCACCAGCATCTGAACCCAGCCTTGATAAAAGCGCACGATCATCGCGGGCAGCAGCATAGTAGAAAGCAAAATCATCAGCGGGTAGCTGATGTTGCCGGTCAGGTGGAAAAAGGCTTCGGCTTTGACGTGCCAGGGCGCAGCCGACTTCCAAACTTTCGGCAGGATTTTCTTGGCGGTTTGCATGAGGCCCTTGGCCCAGCGCGCCTGTTGGGCTTTGAAGCCGTTCATATCCACGGGAAGTTCGGAAGCGCATTCGATTTGCGGAAGATAGAGAAACTTCCAGCCCTTGAGCTGCGAGCGATAGGAAAGATCCGTGTCTTCAGTGAGCGTGTCGTGTTGCCAGCCGCCAGCGTCGTCAATGGCTTTGCGCCGCCACACGCCGGCCGTGCCATTGAAGTTGAAGAAAGTGCCGCGGCGAGAACGGGCGCCATGCTCGACGACAAAGTGGCCGTCGAGAAGAATGGTTTCGACGTTGGTGAGCAGGGAATAGTCGCTGTTGAGGTATGTCCACCGAGTCTGCACCATGCCAATGTTGCCGCCACAGTCGGGGTTCATGAAATAGGGAATGGTGCGGCGTAGAAAATCGGACTCGGGGAGAAAGTCGGCGTCGAAGATAGCAACGAATTCGCCCTTGGCGGTTTTCAGGCCGTTTTCTAGGGCTCCGGCTTTGTAACCTTCGCGATTGGTGCGATGAGTGTAGACGATGGGCATGCCCTGCGCGGCGTGGCGCTCGACGCAAGCGCGAGCGATGTCGCGGGTTTCGTCGGTGGAATCGTCGAGGACCTGCACGTCGAGCAGTTCGAGCGGGTAGTCGAAGCGTGAAACGGCTTCAACGAGGCGCTCGATTACGTAGCGCTCGTTGAAGATGGGCAACTGCACAGTGACCCGCGGCCAATTCGCGACCGGCGGCGGAGCCGGGGGGACATTTTTGGAATACGCGAAATAGTCGTAGACCAGCCAGTAGCGGTGCAGGCCGTAAACCGCGAGAACCAGGAGGACGATGAAGTAGGGAATCATCATCGCCAGGTCGAAAGCGTTGGCGTGATAGATGCCGGTAAAGGTTCTGTCGGTGAGCTTGTGCCAATAATGGCTGATCGGGTTTTGGGCCACGAGAACAACCGAGAGTAAAAGGGCTGTGTGCACGATGAAAGTGATTCCGCTGCCGGCCAGAGTCTCTATGAGCTGAAATTTTGGAAAACCAATTATACGGCAAGTTCGCGGCCCGAATGAAGTCGATATGTCTCGAGGCTGCCGCAACGCCGGGCAGATGCGTGCGCGGTTCTGGATGCTTCGCTAGGGAACAAGAACAATTTTCCCAGCGGCGCCGGGTTCGAGGATCTCTTTGTGGGCGCGCGCGGCTTCGGCGAGGGGCAACTCCTTGCCAACGACCGGGCGAAGCGTGCCGTTTTCGAGGCCAGCAATCAGGCCGGCGTGGATTTCTGCTTCCTCCGCGGGAGTGATTGCCCAAAGCGTGAAGCCCCGAGCCGAAGCGCGACGCAGCATCAAGTCGCGCGGGTTAATGGTGATTTCACCGCGATTGCCGATGATGATCACGCGGCCATTCGTTGTGAGAAGTTTCAAGTCGGCCGAAAGATTCACGTTCGCGAGCATCTCAAGAATAATGTCCAGGCCACGGCCGCCCGTCGATTTCATAATCTCTTCTTGATAGCCGGCCTTGCTGTGGTCGAAAACCTGATGCGCTCCTTCGCGCTTGACGAGATCGACGCCCTTCCGCGTTCCGGCGGTGCCGAAGACGGTGACTCCCATGGCCCGCGCCATTTGTACTGCCGCAGTGCCGACTCCACCGCTCGCGCCGTGCACCAGGACCGTTTCGGAAGCGCGCGCTTGTGCAGAATGATGCAGCGCATGATACGCGGTCCCGTAGGGGACCCACACGCCCGCGCCTTGGGCAAAGCTGATTTTCTCGGGCAGGGGATGCACTTGCTCTTCCAGCGCGAGAGCATATTCCGCGTACGCGCCCGTGACGGTTTTCGCCGTATAAACGCGATCGCCCGGCTTCGCTTTTTTCACGTCAGCGCCGACCGCTTCGATGACTCCGGCGGCGTCCGAGCCCGGCGTGTAGGGAAGCGGTGGCTTGATCGCGTAGGTGCCTGCGCGCATATAGGTGTCGTAGGGATTCACGCCCGCGCCGTGGATACGGACGAGGACTTGTCCGGCGGCAGGCTTTGGCGTGGAGACTTCCTCGAGCTTCAGGACTTCGGGGCCGCCGAATTCACGAACGAGGATGGCTTTCATGATTTCACCCCAGCGAAAGAATTAGCGATTATGAGGCAGCGTCACGCCGCTGCTCAAACTAGTCTAAATTAGACTAGTGCTACTAGTCTAAATAAGACTAGAAATGATCGTCGGCGACGACCGTGGCCACTTCCTTGTCGATCACGCCTGCGGACTGCGCCCAAGCAGTAGTTTGCCAGTTGTCTTTTCCTTTTTTCTGAGGAATCCAGGGCGGCAGCGTCTGGTTCAGATAATTCGCAAGCGCAAAGATGTAAGGCTCGTACATCTTGCGGAACTCCAAGAGTTTGCGGTCGGCTTGTTCGCCGTCACGAAGTTTCATGCCGTGCTGGGCAAGAATGTCGCGGATGCGGCGCAAATCTTGCGCAGGCAGGCGGTCGTGCGGCAGCGGCTTGGGAGCCGTACCGAAGACTTGGGAAAGATCGACGACGGCGTGACGCGCAATCGCAAAAGTAAGCTCGGCCTGTTTTTCACAAGCGCCTTCGATCCCAACCATGACGATCGCGCAAGTGTCCAGAATTGCCGTGAGCGAAGCAATCCAGGACTGGTTGTCGTGCTGCGAGCGAAAATAGGCGAGCACGGGATAGGAGAGATGGCTCTCCATCAGGTCGGCGCTCCAAAACTCCCACTCCTTGAGGAGAACGCGGAGGGCGTCCTGGCCGTGGGCGTAGCTGTGGCGGCGAAGAAGTTCGCCGGCAGTGGGAGGAGTGCCAGCACGGGAATCAAGAAGCGAAATATTCACTTCGCGCTTGGAGAACGAGCCGTAGATGAAAGGTAGATAGCCGATGACGGCGGCAAGAAAACCGAAACCGAAGCCGGCCTCCGTGACGACCAGAGCGCGGGCCAATCCGGAGCGCGGGATGACATCGCCGAGGCCGAGAGTAAAAAAGGTCGTGCCGCTCAGATAAATGTCCGTCAGGAACGCAGTCTGGTTGCCGGTCATGACCACTGCGGAACCGGCGCCATATTGCATGAGTCCAAAGCCAAGCACGAGGCCCACGGCCCAAACTCCGACGAGCACCAGAAGCGAGAGAGGGCCATAGAAACCGAGCAGAGCTTCACGGGTCTTGGGCTTGGGGATGAGGCAAATCACAAACTTCCAAACGTTCCAGGTGGAACGGTAAAAAAGGCGCGCGAGGCGGAATTTTCGCGTGACGCGGCGCGGGAGAATGATGGCCTCGAACGCGTCCCAAAGCACGATGAGAAAGATCGCGACACCTGCAGCGAACGCTCCCGGAGCTGGAATCATGTGGGGCATTGTACCTGCTTGGCCTTTTGAATGAGAATTCCCCTTGAAAACGTCCGGTTTTCTATGTTTCCAGACGCGCGCTGACGCTGATTTCCGCCTTGAAAAGTTTTGAGACCGGGCAGCCGGTTTCAGCGGCTTTCACGGCGGTGTCGAATTTGGCTTTGTCCGCGCCGGGAATTTTAGCGACTAGGTCCAGATGGCTTTTCGTGATGGCAAAGCCGTCTCCGACCTTTTCGAGCGAAATCGTGGCCGTCGTCTCCAGCCTGCTGGCTGTCATACCTGCACCGCCCAACTGGGCGGAAAGAGCCATCGTAAATCAACCTGCGTGTGCGGCAGCGAGTAACTCCTCGGGATTGGTTCCAATGCCGTTTTCAAAACGTGTGCTGAAGGAGTATTGCGTCTGTTTCAGGACGCCGCTATCCGTAGAAATCGAGCCCTTCCCGTCTTTCAGCCCGCCCTGCCAAACCGCGGATGCTTTGCGCTGCATAGTTTTCTCCTATGATGTTTGTCTACTCCGTTGTTACGGAAGTCCTTTTCACGCTGTAGCTTCCCGCAAAGCGAAATTGGGAAAATCCTCGAATACCCAGTTGTTTTTCAGCGTGCGATAGATAATTCCAA